>Ga0209647_1001478_pt1 | contig 19931 bp, 16 predicted proteins | sample GraSoi_2013_60cm_FD_185827 | JGI IMG/M metagenome (GOLD analysis project Ga0209647, IMG submission 185827) | Grasslands soil microbial communities from the Angelo Coastal Reserve, California, USA - Sample 9_17_2013_60cm (SPAdes) (version 2) | ecosystem: Environmental > Terrestrial > Soil >... | reverse complement strand
AATAAATGCTTTCATCGAAGCCGATGTACTGGCCATTAACATCCGAGAAAACATTCGGCTGGAGCAACGCGTGGTACATCGCCGTATAGAAGGTCGTGAGCTGGCTCGGGGTACCGCCGCTGATTTGGATCTCGCCCAGCCAGTTATTCCACGTCTGTGTGGCCTGGGTATGAGCGGTGTCGAAGTTGTTATTCGGATTTTCCCGGTTGACGTTGGTTTGTGCGTTGGAGACGCTGACGAAGGAAAGTCCGACCTTGACGGTGATGGCGGGCCCCTTGCTCGTATTGAAGGTGACGAAAGCGCCAGAGCCAGGACCCGAGACCGAGACGTTGGGGTGCTGCTGCGCGGTCTTCCTGGTTTGTACGCCTGAGATCCCCTTTTTCAGTTGCCCCTGCGCGATCTCAACCTGGCGCACTGCCGGAGCTATCTGGCTGCTACCTTGCACGCTGGTATTACCTTGCGTGACAATGTTGTTGTGCCAGGTGCCAATCGTGGCAAAGGGCTGGCTGAACTGAGCCCAGAAATAGACGCGGTAGATGTCGGAAGCGCCGCAGAAGCCACCGCTGGTAGCCCACCCAGAGATAGTATTACTGCCAATGTTCGCTTGAGCGTCATTGACGCCGTTGATCGAGCCAGAGACATTGACGAGCATGGTTGCTGTCTTCCCCTGCGGATAGGTGAAGCGCCCCGCCCCGCTCCGCTGGGTCGCCGTCAACTCGGTGTTCACCCCATTATCGAGTTTGGCCTGATAGTAACCGGCGGCAGCCGATTCGTTGGTATGCGAGAGGGTCGAGATATAGAGCATCGGATTGGTGGCCGGCGATTGCGTCACTGTGCCAACATAGGGCATGAACGGGATATCGCTGTACACGCCACAACCTGCACCATTCAGATGTGTGAGGCTGAAGCCCTTTATCCGGTTATCGTAGTACCAGTAGCCACCTGGTGCATAGCTCATGGTGTCTGGACTCCACTGGACCATACCGAACGGGACATTAGCACCTGGGAAGGTGTCGCCCCCGCCGAATGGCGCCCCCTGCTGAACGCCGGTTCCGGTGAACGGGTCTACAAGGCTGGCAAGGTTTGTGGCGGATGAGGAAGATAAGGGATTAACGCTTTGCGCCAGGGCGCCAACCGTAGGAAGAAATGGACAGAACGCGAACAGCGTCGCGAGCAAGAACATAACGATGACCGATAGAAGCTTCCTGCTTCGATTGTGTATCATTGCTGTTCCCTCCTTAAAATTTCAGCAAATACACGTGTGATCTGTATGGAAGAACTACCTGGAATGGCGTTCTGGTTTCTTTGCGACCACAGCAAAGATCTGCAGTGACAATCAGACAGACATTCCCTACCCTGTTCCCCTTACAGTCACGCGCTCTTTTCTTAATCAGAACACTCCGGTTCGTACAGCTCCTTTCTATGTTTCCTTTCACACATGTGTGCAGTCAACTCCAGCTGCTCTTTCCGAGAGGAACACAGGAAGGAAAGCACAATGCGACTCGCACACGAGATCCCTGTGGTGAAGGCTCTTTTTCCATGAATATGAATATTATGGAGATATACGTAACTGTAGCATGAGCAGGTAAGATAGTCAAGTGTCCTAACCAACTATAATCGGTCAAATGCAAGTAAAATCCTGTATAAAATAGTAAGAAAAGGTCGATGGAAGAAAGGAAACTATATGTTTGCAATTTTTATGGCAGCATTCTATGGTTAGAACAGCAAAAAGTAGAAATTAGCAGCGGCAAATGCACGCATTGCTTTGTTAAGATACTTGACAAACTAAAGCTGAGATGCTACATTCTTTATATAATAAGCACAGTTTAGTCAGGGCTCTTTACTAGCCAGAGGAAGAAAGTATAGAATGGAGTCAGCTTGTGGATCATACCGTTCGTCGCATTGTACGAGATATGCATGCGCACGAAAACTATGGGTCCGGCAGGCATCTCGCAGAGCAGGGTGCCGACCTCCGTCACATCCGTGAGTTCAACCGGCTACTTGTCTTGAACTATGTTCGCGACCACGGGCCGATCACGCGGGTCATGCTCGCTAAGCGCCTGGGACTCTCGCGGACGACTGTGAGCAGCATCATGGATGCGCTGCTTCAGGAGAGACTGGTCCGCGAGGGGCACTTCCTGGAGGCGACCTCCAGGGGCGGACGGCGTGCCATCCTGGTCCACTTTAATGCTGACGCTGGCCGCGTCCTGGGTATCGACGTTGGCCGCACTCACCTGACAATGATCCTTACCAACCTTGCCCTTGAAATCATGGAGCAGCGCTCGGTCTCCTTCGATACAGATCGCGGCCCCGAAGTTTGCTTGCCAATTCTTATTTCCGAGATTCGCACCTTCGTTGAAGCCTCTATGGTGAGCTGGGAAGTGATTGTCGGCATTGGACTCGGCATACCAGGCCCCCTCTCGGTCGATCTCCGCCGTTTGAGTTCACCGCCGCATATGCCTGGTTGGGATAATATCGACATCTGGGAGTCACTTCATGTGGCGTTCAACAAACTCCTGTACATCGATAACGATGCAAATATGGGCGCTCTGGGCGAGAATCACTACGGTGCTGGTCGTGGTACCAGCGACATGGCATATGTAAAAATCGGCACTGGCATTGGTAGTGGCCTGATCATGAATGGGCGTATTTATCGTGGGCACAGGGGCAGCGCCGGTGAGTTAGGACACCTGACCATCGACGAAAACGGCCCTCTGTGCGTTTGCGGGAACCGTGGCTGCCTGGAGACGCTGGCCTCCGCAGGCCCCATTGTAGCAGATACTCAGCAAGGGCTATCGCTGGCCCGCAAACTTGCTTCTGAAGACAACTCCTTGGTCTATACGCCTGTGCTGAGTAGCCGGGCCAACGTCGATATCGCCGATGTGGTTGTGGCCGCGCAGCATGGCGACGCCGCCAGTATTGCTTCCCTGGAGCGTGCAGGGGAGCGCATCGGTCTGGTGTTAGCAGGACTGGTGAATCTCTTCAATCCTGAGGCAATCGTGATTGATGGCAGCGTGGCGCGTGCGGGAGAGATCCTGCTCGCCCCACTGATGCGCGTCGCCGCTTCCGCCAGCCTTCCTGCCGCCTGGAAGGACACCAAGATCCTGCCTGGCGAACTAGGGGTCACGGCCATCGCGCTCGGCGCAGCCTTTACTGTTCTCGATGCTGCTTTTGGCGTACATGCGCATTCTGTTCCCGCTGCTTCTCCCGGAGCGGCCGCAAGTATCCTCGCTTCCGAGCACTTTCTTAACCCGGCCTTGCCCAAAGATGAAATATCTTGACGTTATCCAGGTAGGCATGCTCAAAAATGAAAGATTGATGCACTAGATAGTTCGCAACGTTCCACAGGTTTTTAGAGGCAAAGGCGCCGCCCCTGCATGCATAATAACGTTTCCATGAAGCTGACACCAAAGCGAGGTAGCAGGAATTGTGCTGGATGGTAGCGAAGGCTCAGACCAGGTGAGGAGAGGCTCACTTGCCCGGTATTCTCTGCGCCTGTGACTCAGGAAGTGGGCCGGAAGAGAAACTGGACTGGAAATGTGGAATAGGCAAGGCTAGGATGATCTTGGTACCATGGTCGACCTGTGGTCGTGGAACTGATTGAATCGAGATTGTTCCCCCAGCTTCACGAGCTTTAAGCCGTGCTTTAAACAGGCTAGTTTTCTCAGGTGAGACCATATTGGGGTCAAAGCCTCGTCCATCATCAGTGATGATTACTTCGATATTACCATTTTTACGCAGAGTATGCACAGTAGCGAAGTTTGCGCCTGCATGGTTGTAAACATTAAGCAAGGCCTGGGTAACGGTGTACGAGATGGCTTCAGCAATCTTCGCTCCTTCCTCCGTCTGTTCCAGGTCATGACTAAGGGCATCAAGTGTCCACAGATCAGGTTTAACTTTGAGAGGTGACTCAGGATGGAGCGCGGGGAGGTCTTCGCGAATGAGCTTCTCAAGGTGCATTTTCAGGCCGAGGCTGCGCCGTTGATAGGCATCTTCAACCAGGAGTTGTAGGCCGCGCAAATCGCTTTCAAGCTCTTCGCTGATGCCGCGTACTTTGCCCAATGCTTCAACGATAGGCTGGGAAGCAACTTTCCCAGACGGGTCACGTTCGGCCTCAAATTTTAGTTTGTGTTGCCAATGACCCAGTAATGAACGAATGCGCAGCGCTTGCTGCTTCGGTTGATCATGAATCCGTTGAGAAAGTACTGAGCGTAAATGCGCATCAGCATGTAACAGGAGTGAGGTTGCCTGTTGCAACTCAAGATTTGCCTGTTGCAATTCCGCGGCAGTTTTTTGCTCTTTGCTTAAGGCCTCCTCGCGTTGTTGCAGAGTGGTTTCCAGCCTGTCGATCAAACGCAAGGAGCGGATGGCATAGCCGAGCACAACGGGATAGATGATAGCCAGCGCCAGGAAGATTTGCAGGGGCAGCAGGGGATGACCAAGCAGTAAAATGGGCAGAACACCAAGGCATAAGCCTAGACCAATGCTGCCAATCCATAAAGTAAACAGGTCTCCTACGCGCCGACGAATGGGAGCCGGAATGCGTGATCCTGGTAGCAGGCCACCTACGCGCAGTAATGAGAGGACGCCAATGACAAAGCTTAAAGTACCACCTAAGACACCATAGCCAAGGGAAAGGCTAAGATTGATGCGACCAGCAACTCGGCCAAAGAGGAGAAACGAACTCCATTCAAAGGCTAGCAAGGCTATGAGTGGGAGATAAGGAAGCCCATCAATGATCAGACGTGGGCGGCGTGAGCTACTAATTGCCTCTGGACGGTATGTCAAACTGAGATGAATAAAGGCTGCACCAAGTAGGGCGAATGAAGGTACCCAGAGCAGTTGGATGATGATATTCTCAGGATAAGCCGTCTGTACGTTGCCCCAGTGACTATAGAGGAGAAAGAGCAGAGCGGGAGGTAAAAGTGTGATGCCCTCGACGGCCCCGGTCCATTCCCTGGCTGTGATCAGCAGGATGATGCCAGTAACTAGCCAGGCGACGCCAGCCAGAAAAGCCACGCCATAGCTCTGCCACCACATGTCCCAACTGAACTGGACCGCGGGCAGCGCGATGTGTTCCTGCGCATTGTTCGCATGTTGGATGGTATAGATAATGGTGTCGCCAGGCTGAGCGTGTTGATAAGCATTCATCAGGGGCACGACTGCGTTCGATGGTGTCTGCTGCCAGTTGAAAATGGACTTCCCTTTCTCTGTCACATCTATGCCGATGATATGATCACTGGTGGTCAGGGAACTTGTGAAGGCTCCAAAGGAACTGGTTTGAGGAAGTGTAGAGACAATAACCACCTGTTCATCAGTGTCTAGCGCCCAGAAAAAGCCTCCGAAGGTCTTTCCTATCTCGTTTATTAAGCGTAGCTGTCCTGTTACACTGATGGCCAGCAAAGCGATGGCAACGATGAAATAGAGTATGGTGAGACGAGTCCGCAAGCGTTGCCACCAATGAGCTTGTATTGTAGAAATAGACGAAATATACACGTCTTAGTCTAGCATGTTCATCGATACATATGCAAGTAAACTGATAGCCAGAATCTGGTTTGCTTCTATCTGTTAATTATGGTATAGTATAACTAAGAACAGTTGCATGTATGTGCAGATATTCATAAGAAAGAAGATGAAAATTTGTATGGAAGTTGGTTCGGGGAGAACTCAATTAATGGACACTACTGCTGATTTCGCTGCGGATATGTGCCAGAAGCGCGTCATCCACGCGGAGCAAGTGCAGGCAGTAGAGCAGAATCTTTTGCCGCCAGCTACGGCTATCCAGCTTGCCACTCTCTTTGGGGTCTTAAGCGATCCAACGCGCTTGCAGGTTGTCTATGCGTTGCTGCGTGCCCCCGCGGGAGAGTTATGTGTGTGCGACCTGGCGGCTGGTCTTGGTCGAGATGATACAACTATCTCCCATCAACTGCGCGTGCTGCGCAACCAACAGATTGTTACTATGCGCAAAGCCGGGCGAGTCGTCTACTATCGACTGGTAGATGAGCACATTCGCCTGTTGTTAGAGATTGGTTTAACGCATGCAAGCGAGCTTCCTGTGCTGTCCATACAAAGAGAGGCGCAGGTGTCCGCATGAGTGATGAGCATGGCGGCCATAGCCACAACCATACGCATGGCATGGCTATACAGACATTGCGTATCGCCTTTTTCTTGACCATCATTATCCTGCTTGCTGAACTTGTTGGTGGCGTGATAGCAAATTCACTGGCGCTACTTTCAGATGCTGGTCATGTTGTAACGGATCTTTTTGCGCTTGGTCTGGCCTGGTTTGCCGCGGTTCAAGCCGAAAGACCTGCTAATGCAAGTAAAACATTTGGCTATCACCGGGTGGGCATCCTGGCCGCGCTGGTCAATGCTGTGACGCTTATCCTCATTGCCTTCGCGATTACCTGGGAAGCTGTACAACGGATTCAACATCCTGAATCCGTGCAACCTCTTGCTATGTTTCTAGCGGCGGGAATTGGTATTGTCGTGAACCTTTTCATCGGCTTTGGTTTACAAAGAGAAGGTCACAGTCTGAATGTGCGGGCCGCTATCCTGCATGTTTTTGGTGATGTCGCGGCATCCGTTGGTGTCATTCTGGCCGGTGTGGTCATTCTTCTGACAGGTTGGACGCTGGCTGACCCGCTTCTCTCCATCGGTATTGCCCTGCTGATTGCCATTGGTGCCTGGAGTATACTGCGTGAAACCACAGATATTCTGCTGGAAGCTGTTCCTCGTGGCATCTCAATATCGGCCCTGGTCGATGATATGAAGCGCGTGGCTGGGGTCCAGAATGTTCATGACCTTCACGTGTGGAGTATTGCCAGTGGTATGTATGCTCTCTCATGCCATACCCTTATTGAGGACTTACCTCCCAGCTGTAGTTCACCCATTCTGCAGTCGCTTACTGCCATGCTCAACGAGAAATATCATATCAATCATGCAACTATTCAGTTTGAATGTAATAATCGCCAGGAAGCCTGTTGTGAAATAGACGGCCTCTATTGCCGCCTGGAGATGGCCAAAGAAAAGAACCACGATCACGACCATGCAAGTGAAATCTCACTCTCTAAACGCCATGCATAAAGGCTTATAAATCATTTTTCATACGAGGAGGTATGAAATGCAGTCAACAGAAGCTCCTCGCGTGCTGACATTAAAAGAGAAGCAGCGCCGGGAACGAGAGGCTCTTATTCTAAAAGTGGCAGAAGAAGTATTGGCGGAGAAGGGGTACCGAGATACGTCGGTGGATGAGATCGCCGCGCGAGTTGGTATTGCCAAGGGAACCGTGTACCTCCACTTTGCCAGTAAAGAGGAACTGGTTGTTGCGCTCTTTGAGCGTGATATGCAGAACTTTTTGCAGGTGGTTGCCCGACATGTAGCTTCAACGGCGAGTGCACATGATAAGATGGAAGCTATTCTGCACGTTATGTATGGGGAGCTTTTCAGTAAGCGTATTCAATTATTATATTCTATCTATCAGAGTCCAGAGCTACGTAAAAATTTTGGGGAGAAGGGCTGTATGCGGGCTCTGTGGGAAGAGCTTGTAGCACATATTACCTCACTGCTTGAGGAAGGGAAGGCTGCGGGTGAATTCGATGTAACTCTGCCAACTCCCGTGATGTCGAGCGCATTTTTTAGTCTATTGTCACCGAAAAATTATGAACGTCTAACGATTGAGAGCCAGATCTCACCCGATGAACTGGCTCAGCAGATTGGGCGGATCTACTTTAAAGGTATTGCCGCAAATTAAGCGGAAGAGACGTTCGCATTTCTGCGCGCTCGTGGTATCAAGATTGCCACTGACACAGGATTCGATGCGGCTATTGCTGGCTTGATCATGGAGCGCTTGAATTGGCCAGGCTGTCTGATTGACCTGGCAGTATGTTCTAGCGATGTTACGATGCGTGAGATCGAAGTTTATATACTTTGATAGCAACCTGGAGGGTAAGCCAGTTACTACGTTCCTGGAGATCAATCTCGCAGAGCGATTGCAGGCGCTCCAGACGCTGTATCAGCGTGTTACGATGGACGAACAGGCGGTTAGATGTTTTGGTCAGGTTACCTGCGCATTCAAGATAGGTTTCTAAGGTATCAAGGAGATCAGTTCCTTTGCGATGATCATAGCTGGCGATGCGCGCTACCTGGTCCTGGTACATATCACGTAGATCATCCATACGCGCTATTTTATAGAGGTAGCGGTAGACTCCCAGGTCGTTAAAATGGGTGACTCCGCCATCGCGATTCAGATTTTGTCCCATTTGCAGGGCTTCGCTGGCCTCGGCGAAGCCACGACGATAATCGCTAATATGCTGGCAGGGATTACCAACGCCAATGGACAGACGAACTTTGTGTTCACTGTACATCTGGTGTGAGAGATCACGCAACCATGTTTTCAGGCGGCTGGCAGTAGGATCTTTGCTCAGGCAGAAGACGCAGGTAAGCATATTCTCATGCTCATAGGTGACAGAACCTGGGTAGCTATCCTGGATACGCCTACGGATAATACTACTGATGCGCTTGTGCACTGCGAGGCGATCTTCCTCTGTATGGAGAACGGGGGAAGTGTTGGCCGGGTGCCCATCTTTCTCATCACCCTCTTTCTCATTATCCATCTGTGAAATTTCAATGAGTGTGATAAGGTGGGGCCTGGCTAGATCGCAACCCAGGAAGTTTGCTCGTTGGCGCAATGAATCTTCGGAGTCATACGTGCCATAGAGGAGGTCATCAAAGAAACCTTTCACCAGATTTTTCTGCGCCAGCAGATCTACGAGGTGACTATTCTTGATTGCCATAGCTACCTGGTTAGCAATTGTGCTAAGCAGTGTGTGGTCATCGGCTGTATAACGTCGAACCTTACTTGAGTAGCAGTTAATCAGGCCAAGATGTTCTGTGCCAGCAATCAGGGGTGCAGAGAGCAGGGCTTTGAACTGGGTATCCTTCAGGGGATTGAGCCGCTCGAGTGCTTGCTGTGCACTTGTATCGGGAGCCTGACCACGAACGCTCTCTTTAAGAGGTGAAGTTTCGTTGATCTCACGCAGCTTATCCCAGGCGTAGCGGTCAATATCAATAGGCTGAAAGCTCAAAGCGCGGTCATTGAGATTAGGTGAGGATGCGCGTACTGTGAGACGACCTCGCGCTTGATCCATGAGCATGATGACGCACAGGTCGACCTCCATAATCTGCGCTGTCAGGGTAGCCAGCGAGCGCAGCATATCGTCTAGATAGAGGTCAGAACTGATCGTCTGGCTCAATACTGAGAGGGAAGTCAAGATACTGAGTTTATGCTGGGTGTTCTCGTAGAGCTGGGCATTCTCGATGGCGGAAGCGACCAGGGCGGCAGTATTACTGACGAAGATCTGGTGCTGTTCAGTAAATTCGTAGGGGGCAACTGCCTGCATGGTAATAATACCAATCAGGCTCCGATCTTTACTGGTTATAGGCACCGTCATTGTCGATTGAAACTTTTCTTCTTCCAGGTCAGGGAAATAGCGGAAACGTGGGTCTTCCAGTGCCTCATCTTTCAAGATCACGGGTTTGAGGGTTAGCGCTACCCACCCGGTAATACCTTCGCCAAGGGCCAGTTCGATTTTCCCTACCTGTTCCACATATTGTTCACTGGTGCTTGCCAGGATCAGGCGATCTTTCTCTTTGTTGTAGAGGTAAATGAAGGCGGCGTGACACGAAATGGCACGTACAATTGTGTCCACCAGATGGCGTAAGACTTCGTCTAGCTTTAATGTTGAGCCAATCGTCGAGATGACATCATTAAGTAAGGCGTTTTCCTCGCGACTGCTGGCAAGAGTGGTTCGGAGTTCGCTATTCTCCTTGCGCAGCTGCGCAAGGCTTTCCATACCTACTTTATCGCTCGCGCCAGCACTATCTGGGACCTCTTTGTGTGTATGAGGATGTGCGGAAGACATGCCTACCTCCTGATGAAATCGGAAACGTTAGTAAATGTCTGAGTATGGTTATAAATACCTAAGAATGGCTGTGCATCATACATATGTATGTATGATGTGTATATATGTGCTATTGTACATACTTTTAGATGGTACGTCTAGTGGCTGAACTTTGAATCTTTGAATTTACTAATTCATTTCGTTGTGGTCAAAATCAATTTGAGGCTCTGCGACGCACGATAGAGCGGTACTGCAAAGAGAACACGCACGCGATCTTTGCTGATACCATGATTGAGGATGAAGACTTATATCGCTTCTTAGCAGATCAAGAATGGTACTTTGGAATCACGATCGAGCGAGTCAAGGACGGGCGTACCCCCTGGCAAGTAATGAAGGATGAGGGATATATCATGCTGCGGCTCTCTAGATGTAAAAAAGAGATGCAACGGATCGTATATAGCGACAATTTCCACAGAAGGGACTCTTTTCTTACGACGAAACTTGCACCAGTTGGACAAATTGTTGCAACTCATTCAGGTTCAGATCCGAGACGGCCCAATAGGTCATCCCTGATTTCGTCCAGTGAATCAGGTGATAGCCCTGGAGGGTGGTCGTATCCCTTGCACTCCCCATGTTTTGTGCTGATGGCCAAATGAAGAGATTAATAATGTGCTCTCGACGCTTGTAGACGACTGCCGCTACTGGTTGGTTATCCAGATAATCCAGGCGTCCACCCACTAAAGGAAATCCCTGGGCGGCAAGATCGACCACTGGAGGTGAGAAATCCAGTTTTCCATTAAACCATGGTTTGACCGTGTGTTGGTTAGAAGATGGTACGTCTACCAAATGACTTGCCATTAATGAGCGCACATGACTGGCGAGCACTTGTTGTGGCAAGGAAGCTACAGATGTGGGAGGTGCAGGCCAGAAACGAGTGAACCCCCAGAGCATAAAAAACAAGGCAAAGATCAGCACTGCTGCGGCGCTAAGTCCACGCCAGGACACCACGCGAGGAATAAATGGGGCTTTCTTTTCTTTCCGTACCGATGACTGAATACGCTTCCGTAGCCGCTCCGGAGCCTGAAAATACAGAGAGTTGGTTTTTATGGCTGTTTGGAGTGTCTGATAATTGTTGTAGGCTTGTAAACATGCAGTACATTTCTGGAGATGTTCCTCGATCTCTAAGGTGTTAGCCATATCCAATTCAGCATCTATATACGGATTGAGAAGACGCTGCGCCTCTGTACAATTCATATTATCCCTCCTCGTTCATTTGATCAGTTAGATAGCGCTGAAGCCATTTACGTCCGCGTGCCAGGCGAGACATCACCGTACCCAGGGGAACATACGTAATGGCACTAATCTCCTTGTACGAGAATTCTTCCAGTTCGCGTAGGATCATTACTTCCCGAAACTCTACAGGTAACGCTTTCAGAGCATCTCTGAGACTCTGCTGATTGATACGATCCAAATACAGTACTTCTGGATTCAAAGTTTCGCTTTCCACATCATGGAATTCTTCCTGAAAAGGTATGGTCGATTTATCTGTTCGTTGCTGGTGCAGCCAGGTATAACAGGTATTTCGTACGATGGTCAGCAGCCAGACGCGACTGTCTCCACCACGAAAACTTTGAAAAGATCGAAAGGCTCGCAAGTATGCTTCCTGCACCATATCTTGTGCATCCTGGTCATTCTGTGTCAGCCAACGAGCCAAATTATACGCCGCGTCCAGATGCGGTAAGATAAGTTGTTCAAAACGTAAGCACTGGGTATGCTCTTGCACCTACTCTCCTTTTTATCCTCCACTCAAAGAGACTGATTTTTCATGATTCTATTCCCACCATCCAGATGCAGAAGCTTGCTGGCTTCTTCATTTCTACCAGACCATGTGCTCGTTTGCGGATGAATCAGTAGCGTTTCCACGTTCTTTCTCTTTATTCAGAATAGAAGGGTGAGACAAATTTTATATATTACTTATTAATAGTATATTACTTACTTTTTGTGCGATTGCAAAGGGAATATTTCTGCTGAAAAGCAGTATTGCTTGTCTGCATTCACTCAGAGCTTCTCAAAATCGCTCTCTTTCGCAGAAAGCCCCCTCCCCCTTTCTAAACAGGTCGTGTTTTTATATTAAAAATAGTAGAGCCATTTTTGCCACGAAAACACACTATTTTTGATCAAATTTTTTAGGGGAATTTTTTCTAAATAAAATAGTCTGAATGGATAGAGGGAACGCAACAGGGAGATATGCCTGTACAACAACCCATGTCTTACCATGGAGTACTCGATCATCTTCCAATCAGGAAATGGGTGTACCTGTTGAATATACAAAGAAGGAGATTTTCGATGTCCAGATCAGTGTCGTTTGACAAAACAGAACAGAAGTTGCTTGCCCAGCTATCCCACAGACTCTGGGCGGGGTTTGGTATCGTCAGTGGATGCGCGTTCACCATTATCGGCTTCGTTCTGCTAGTAACAGCCTTCGCTACTTCGAGCGGGGGCATTCTCAAGGGTATCCAGGCTGTTTTCAGCATTGGAGTGGTGGCTGCTGGTATATTGATATTGCGCGTGTTTCTGAACAGGCAATACCTGTCTCGTGGCGTAGGGATCCTCGCCGGTGAAATCGCCCTTGCCTGCGCGTTTCTCTATCTCGGCGTCGCCATGCCACTTTTTCACCAGGGACTGGCTTCCCCTGTAATCGCGAGTATACAGTTCATCGTTATCCTGTCGAGCTTCGTCTTTGGTACCGGCGCGCTGGCGTTATCCGGAGCCTCCAAACAAAGCCGCCCACTGGGACTGGTCACTTTTCCTTCCATGGTCCGCGATGGCGTGATCCTGCTGACTGGAACAGTCCTGCTGGCGATTGCTATTGGACAGCTACCGGGAGCAGCGCTCAAACCTCCCCAGTGGAACTGGCTCAGCTTTTTAGGGATTACGATCCCCGGCATGCTGCTGCTCTTTGCTCGTGAAGGCGCCAAAGAACGCTTCGAGACATGGCAAGGCCTGGCCAGGCTGTTCGCCCTACTTCTAACCGATACACTCCTTGTGCTTGGTTTAGCAATCATGCTGTATGGGAGCTACTCTAACCTGACACTGGGAGCAAACGGCTATCAGGTGGGCTTAAAAGGGAATGCGGCTGGCCTCGGCCTCTGGATAGCAGCCGTGCTCTTGCTACTGATCGTACGTGGAGCCTTCAAACTGGCTTTTTCGCACCGAGACAATCGTCTCAGCTATCGCATGATCAGCAAAATCCTTTATGTGATAGCTGTGGTGCTTTTTATATACGGTGAGCGCTCCGTTATCTCAGGCCAGGCTCCACATTTCATTGCCGGGGGAGCTGCTCCCATCGTTGCGCTGTTTCTCCTTGGTGCTTTTCTGGTCCTTATTGTAGGACGCGCTACCAGTCAAAAAGTGCATCCGGCATATTCGGTACCCATAGGCAGCACGGTTAGCCAACAAGAGCGCGACGCTGAAAAAGAAAATGTGCCTGAGAGATAAATGTACAAAATCGAGGTGGTAATCTATACTAGGTCTGAGCAGGCCCAGTATATTCCTTGCGGGCTTGCTCAGACCTAAGTTTCGGCCAAATTAGGGTCAGAAAAACGCTACTCTCCTACGCCTCTGAGATTCAGGAAGAGTATATGATCGAGAAGACATATGAAACAATACCAGAAGACCACAAGCGAACATTACGATTTAACCATTATTGGTGGCGGATCAGGAGGATTGGTAGCGGCGCGCTTGGCAGCCGCGCTAGGCGCGAGGACGTTACTGATCGATAAAGAGCGCCTGGGGGGCGACTGCCTGCACTATGGCTGCGTGCCTAGCAAGAGCCTGATCCATGTGGCCCGCATGACACACCAGGTAAGAAACGTGGCCCGCCTGGGCCTGACCACCCATGAGCCGGAGGTCGATATGGGCAAGGTCTCCGACTATATCCAGGGTGTCATCAAGCAGGTCGCAGTGAACGAAGAGCCGCTCACAGCGGGCGTAAACGTGCAATTTGGCACAGTCGAATTCCAATCAGCCACTACACTCACGCTGAATGGCGAAATGGTGAAGAGTCACAACACAATTATTGCTACCGGCTCGCATCCGACGATCCCTCAGATTGAAGGGCTGGCTGAGACAGGCTACCTGACCAACGAAGGAACATTTAACCTCAACCATATGCCGGACTCGCTGATGATTGTTGGGGGAGGACCGATCGGCGTGGAGTTCGCGCAGGCCTTCACAAGACTGGGCACGAGGGTTATGCTTATCCAGGGGCCGGAACGTCTTTTGCCAAAAGAAGACCCTGAGGTTTCGGCGACTATCGCCAGTGTTTTGCAGGTCGAGGGAGTGGAAGTCATCACCGGAGCTCGCCTGATACGAGCCCGACGCCAGGGAACGCGCAAAGTTATTACGGTCCGCCGCAACGAAAAAGAACTGGAGATAGAAGCTGGAGAACTGCTCCTGGCTCTGGGGCGTGGACCCAACGTAGAGGGTTTGAACCTGCAGGCTGCAGGGATCATGTACGATGGGAAAGGGATCAAGGTTAACAGCTACTTACAGACCTCTGCCGGCAATGTGCTGGCCATTGGCGATGTAATTGGCGGCTATCTTTTCACACACGTAGCTGCCCACCAGGCAGGGATCGCGGTTCGCAATACCCTCGTGCCGATTGCGAAAAAGCGAATTGATTACCGCGTTGTGCCCTGGTGTACTTTCACTGACCCCGAAGCCGCGCGTGTTGGTCTGACCCCTAACGAAGCGAAACAGCAGTATCAACGGGTGCGCGAAATAAAGCTGCCCTACGCGCAGATCGATCGGGCACAGGCAGAAAACGCGCCCGCAGGTTTTGTCAAACTAGTGCTGGCGGGTAAAAAAGATGAGATTGTTGGCGCGCATATTGTCGGCGCGCAGGCTGGCGAATTGCTCGGCGAGATCTCCCTGGCCATGCGCAAACGGTTGAGTGTCAACGACATTCAATCGACCATTCACACCTACCCCACGATGAGTACCGGCCTGCAACAGACGGTTTTCGAGGCATACCTGCAGGGAGATGCAGCCCACAGTAATCGCAATCTGGTGCGCTGGCTCCTGTCCCTACGCCGGTAAATTCTGATTGAACAAGACCACCGCTTCATTAAACGACTGGTCAGGCCACCATCTCTGGGATACTTTCCCTCAGCTTGCACGAGGGAAGCAGATGACCCAGCGGTTACAAGCTTTCGCTCTCACCGCGATAAACAGGGGTAAAATGGAACAGCGCAATGAACAACATCCTCATGGAGGAACGTGGCTCCGTGAAATCGTTTTTGGACTCAATGATGGTTTAGTAACGACCCTCGTCTTTCTCATGGTAGTGAGTGGGGTGGCTTCGTCCAACTTACTGCTGATTATGCTCGGTGAAGTGATGGCAGGTGGCGTGTCTATGGCACTTGGCGGATATCTGTCGGCTCGCACCGAGCAAGAGGTGCTCGAACAGCGCATTGCCATTGAACGCTATGAGATCCAACATGAGCCAGAGGAAGAACGGGCAGAACTGCGGGCCATTTATCGACACAAAGGGATCCGGGGGCCATTGCTCGATCGGGTTGTGAATCATTTAACAGCGAATGAAGAACGATGGCATCAGGCGCTCATACATGATGAGCTGGGAGTGGTAGAGGGCAAGAAGATCAAGCCCTGGTGGCAAGGACTCCAGGTGGGCATCTCTTTTGTGATTGGTGGACTGATTCCGACCATCCCGGTCCTGCTTTCCTTGCCACAAACTCGCTGGTGGGCGTATGGGCTGACTGCCCTGACCGCCATGGGCCTGGGAGCAATCAAAGCCCGCTACATTCAGAAAGGACCGGTCCGCGCTGGCCTCGAATTTCTGGTAGTTGTTACTCTTGGGACACTGGCGGGCGTAGGACTCGGACTCCTTTTACATGCGAAGTGAACGCACCGGCACGCTGCGCTCGGCCAGCGCAATCAGAACCTCTGCGCGCTCGGCTCACGCCTTTTGCTCTCTTCTTCGCGGTTGTACGGTTTCAGGGCTGCTGAGGCTCCCAGACCATCTGTTTTCCTCCGGGATCATCTTGCTCCTTCCAACGAGGGAAGAAAGCCCATTCGCCGTTGTAGTGATTGCAAGAAAACAGACTGCGTGCCTTGACCTTGCCCTAGCCTCATGGCGTGTGCAAATCAGAAAAACAAGAACCAACAAGAACGGTCGGCGAGTTCACGGCCCTTTGGATAAGATTTCCTCACATCTAAATGCTTCCACATTGACTTTGCGAAATGGACATCAAGGAGTTGCCCCGTGGCCTGCTACGAAGCTATAGAAAGTCGTAGTAACTCCGCAAGTGCTCGTTGGAAGCATTTAGCTCGATCTGATAGGAGTGAAAATAGCTATTTCATGGTAGCGATGGTTTGCAAAACACCACCGATAATGGCCCACAATGCAATGAACCAGACCCACGTACCGCCGTGGCGTTTGCGCGCCTCGGCAACAGTGACCATCCGAAACCAATGCGCCGTCGAGGAACGACTCAAACGCCAGACAACCACGGTACAATCTCTGAGGGGTTTGCTCAATGACGTTACTGCATAAGCTACCCGATCGTCAGGGCGCGGGCTGAACTTGCTGAAGGGATATCTTTTGAGAAAGAGCCGCTCGCCCAATTTGAGATCTTCGACTTGAGCCAAAACCGTCTACCACTTTCACGCAATGAATTTCGTATGTCTGAGTGCTCTGCAACACGCTTGCAGATAAAGGTAGTATAGTCTCCAGATCAAAGCAAAGTCTTTTGTGCGCCAATTCGAGTGCGCATATTCACTACCACTTGCGCGACAGAAGCGACAACAATCAGACAGATCGTGACAACGAGCAATGAGATCTTCAGGAGAAGAACGAGGGGAGAAAGCGACGTTGAAGCAAGCAACACAAAGAAGTAAACGCACTGGGCCAGCCCGGCATATTTGCCCCACACCGTTGAACCAAAACGCACAGGAGAAGCAAAAGCCAGGTAGCTCAGCAGAGCTGCCACCAGTGGAATGATGAAACGCAGCACCATCACGAATCCAACCCAGAGTGGTAACAAGCCATTCTGCAGCAGAATAATCGTCAGCGCCAGATAGAGGCAAAAATCAGCTTCCGCGTCGGCAATCTGTCCCAGTTTACTCTGCGTTGCTGTGTGCCGGGCAATTTGTCCATCGAGGATGTCGGTTACAATGCCACAGAGGAAAATTGCCAGAGCCACTCCTGCCGATATCGTCAATCCACCGATGAGTCTGCCAAGCAAATAAGACGCGACCAATCCGCGCAGCCAGGTAAGCGTATTGGCTATCCCAATATGCGGCAACAGTTCGTCACTCTGTGTTGATCGATTGAGACCAAGATGCCAGAACAGATCGCTCTGCTGCCATGCCACGCAAAAGACAAAGCCGGGTAACAGGCGTAAGGTGTCTGCTAATCCTGCAAACAGGCCATTCCCAATGAGGATGAGCAGGGCTAGCAGCGCAACGAGACACGTTACTCGTCGCCACGAACGTTCCAGTGGCGGATTGTCATGAGCAGTCTGGCAAGACATGAACCAGGAACGCTGGAAGAAGCGTCCCCACGCGCGCGGGCTGAAGTGATCGTCGCGCAGAGTTGTCAGCAGGTCAACCACAAACTTCTGTTCGGCACGCTGTTGCATAGGAGAAATTCCTGTCATAGAGAAAACTATTCAAACCTGGTCGCAAACATCTGGACGGAAAAAGGCAGCCATTGAGTTGCCTGACTGCACAGAACAGGTGTAGCATAGCACGTGTTTTTCAAAGACACAAGAAAACAATGGATTGCCGGGTGGGCTTGGATTCTCTGCGAATGTAGTACCAGAGCTTCACCTCCGGTGTTTTCTTCTTTTCCAAAGTTGTTACAATAGAGTCAAAAGGTGTTAGTCGCGAAAGGAACAGGCATTGGTTGAACTATTGAAACAAACCCGCAGTCTTTGCGCGGTGTGCGGAGAGATTGTACCTGCGGTCTACGAAGTGCGGGAGAGCGAACAGGTTTTTTTCTCGCGCACCTGCCCGGCACATGGAACGGTAGAGACAGATCTTGGCTCTCATGCCGGGTTTTATCGGCGATCCTTTGAGGTTGAGAAAATCATGCTGGCACGGTATGGGGATGGCGGCGAGACCGATCTCTCGGGCGGCCTTTGAGGCATATTTACAAGGTCCTGCGGCGAACAACAATCGTAAGATGGTACAAACTGTTCTTAGTATTGAGAAGATAATCATTTTAGATTTGGCTCACCCTTCCATATGTAGTCTCCGCTACAGAACTCTTTCTGGTTCACTGCTATACTTGAGGGAAAGGAGGTTCATCTTATGTCACGAATCTGTGCCTTCGATGTCAATGAAACGCTGCTCGACTTGCGCGCACTGGATCCACACTTCGAGCACGCCTTTGGTGATGCCGCTGTTCGTCAGGCCTGGTTTGCTCAACTGCTTCAAAGCGCCTTCGTCTCAACGATCACTGGCATGTACAAGGATTTTGGGACGATTGGAGCGACTGCACTCGATATGGTTGCTACTCGTCGAGGGGTCACGCTCTCTTCAGAGGATCGCACCACTATTCTCAGTGCAATGCGGCACTTACCACCGCACCCTGATGTGAGGGATGGGCTCGAGCGCCTACATAGTGCAGGAGTGCGCCTGGTCACGTTGACCAATTCAACTGAGCAGGTGGGGCAAGCGCAAATAACGAATGCAGGCCTGAACGAGTTCTTTGAGCACATTTTCTCTGCGGATACTGCTCGTCGCTTGAAGCCAGCGCCCGAGGCTTATCGTATGGTAGCGGAGCGGCTGGGCGTGCATACCGGCGAGATTCGGCTCGTCGCAGCGCATGCCTGGGATATTGCCGGGGCATTGCATGTTGGGTGCGCAGCAGCTTTTGTTGCCCGGTCGGGTATGGTGCTCGATCCACTCTTCGATCGCCCGGATGTCGTCGGTGCTGACCTGCGCGAGGTGGCTGATCGTATTCTTGAACGCGAGAAAGCGTAGACTTCTCTCCATCTGATATAACAAGATCAAGACATCTATGACAATTAGATCTCAATCCGTTGATTGGTGCAGTAAAGAGGATGGCAGTGATCAGGAGATGCGGGAGATGAAGACGTACTATAAGGGATGGCATGCTCGTTTTTACAATACGATATGGCGAAAGTATACCGCTTGTACCCTTCAAGCCGTAGTCGCCATGATTGATTTTGCTGCTCTACAACAGGTGGCAGAGGAACGTGGTCGTCCCCCTTGTATCCTTGATGCTGCTTGTGGGACAGGAATTTTACTTAAGCTGCTCTCTGAGCGCATCCCTACTTTTGATGGATATGGCGTCGATGCGAGCATAGATATGCTCAAGCAGGCACAGCAGACGCTCCGAGATAATCCGCACGTGTCTTTTCAGCAAGCAGTTCTCGGTGCTGGAGAGACTGCCAATCTTCCTTACGCGCCAGGAATGTTTGATCTGATTGTCTGTACGAACGCGCTGCACTACTTTGCCGAGCCGGAGAAAACGCTTGCTGGATTGGGGCGTTTGCTGGCAAAGGAGGGTCAACTTGTGGTGGAGGATTTTGCACGACGCAGTGCGCCTTTTCCCTGGGAATCATTTGAATGGTTGATGCGGCGGGTTGACCCTGGATATGTCCGCGCTTATACTCTTTCAGAAGCACGGCACATCTGTACACAGGGGCAGCTTCATGTTGTGCAAGAGCGGGCTATGAAGGGGGATTGGCTGTGGCGGGTGTGGGTGCTGCGCTTGAAGCGGATATATAATACCGCCGACGAAGAGATATAGTCAGCCACTAAGGGCATAGGCGTCAAGAACGCACCTCCCCGCCCCTGCGGGCGGACACAAGGTCCCCCACTCCGCCCAACACCACTCCCGCCCCTACAGAGGATCGAGCGGGTCTCCGTTTAGCACGAGCGGTCAAGAGGGCTTTGTGGCGATGAACAGAGTATAGCCGAAGCGCCTGGCTTTGACTGCGTCGGCTGCCGCACGAGCTAGTGATCTGGCCTGGT
>Ga0209647_1001477_pt1 | contig 19944 bp, 17 predicted proteins | sample GraSoi_2013_60cm_FD_185827 | JGI IMG/M metagenome (GOLD analysis project Ga0209647, IMG submission 185827) | Grasslands soil microbial communities from the Angelo Coastal Reserve, California, USA - Sample 9_17_2013_60cm (SPAdes) (version 2) | ecosystem: Environmental > Terrestrial > Soil >... | reverse complement strand
CGTTTGGAAGGAACAACGTGGGTGATTACCGGTACTTTGAGTGAGTCGCGGGAAGTGCTCGCGGACCTGATCAGGAGCCACGGCGGACGCTTAACCTCCAGCGTGAGCGGCAAAACTGACTTTTTGTTAGCGGGCGATGACGCCGGCAGCAAACTAGAGAAAGCGCGTTCGCTGAATGTTCGAGTTGTGAATGAACAGGAATTCCGGGGGCTGATTGGGAGGAGCTAGGAGGGCTTCGTAATCGTCCTCGTCCTCGTCGTCGTCCTCGTCCTCGATTGAGCGTGTCGTTTGGGTTCCGATACGTACCTGCGAACGTCGAGAGGCGGCTTGATCAAACAGCACCCGCCCCACCTTTCGAGGACGAGGACGACGACGAGGACGAGGACGATTGAAAAGCGCGCCCTGCCGCTCTTGGCTCCTTTAAGGATGAGCAGGCGCTCATCCAGAAATTTCCTAGTTTTCGCGGAGGAAACGTGATTCAAATCGAGGCTCGGTTGGCGAGGGTCATTCGCTGAACCGCTAGGTAGAACCCCTTATGAAAAGATTATCGTCGTTCATTTTAGCGGGAAGCATGTTTGTAACTTTGTTGTCGACGCCGGCAATGGCGGATCAGCCGTACATGCAGGGCGCTTTACGGGCTCTTCAAATGGCTCGCGCTAGTCTAGAGACTGCCGCGACTGGACAAGGGCGGCCATCGGGCGAAAGCGATTCAGTTGGTCGATGAGGCCATCAGACAGGTGAAGGTGGGGGTGGCAGCGGCGAGGTAAGGGCAGCGAATGCGGGACAGGTGTTTTGTCCCGTAGGGACGTAATGAACGTAGCCAGGCAATTTATTGCCTGGAACACCGTTCCATCGAGAATCCGTCCCGTAGGGAATGGTCTGATCCTTACTCGCGGTTGATCAGTCGTCCCGATCGTGGCACGCGTATCGGACCCAATCATACCGTCCCTACGGGACGGGCGGCATGGTTTACGGTGTTCCAGGCAATAAATTGCCTGGCTACGATCGTTACGTCCCTACGGGACAACAAACCGTATACCTGTCAACGTTTTCGACTCCACATCAGGGGCAATAGCCGTTCGAGGACGAGGACGAGAACGATGGGGCTACGGGACAACAAACCGTATACCTGTCCACGTTTTCGACTCCACATCAGGGGTAATAGCCGTTCGAGGACGACGACGAGGACGAGGACGAGGGCGACGAGGACGAGAACGAAGGGCCTTTGGGCGGTTCAAGAGGACGATTTCTTGACTTCGTGAAGAGACTCCTCTAAGGCCTATGCAATTTTTAAATGTCCAATTCTCAGACCGGCTCTGGGCAGCCGAAATATCGAAGGATCGTTCTCAAATTAAGCGGCGAGGCGCTTAGGGAGCCAGGCAGTACGGAGACTATTTCTCCTGACATTGTCGCCGGTATCGCTAAACAGCTCCAACAAGTGCGCGACCTAGGGGTCGAAGTCGCTGTAGTGATTGGGGGGGGCAACATCTGGCGAGGATTGACCGCCAGCCATCGGGGTATGGATCGTACCACTGCCGATTATATGGGGATGTTGGCCACAATGATCAACGGAATGGCTTTGCAGAGTTCGCTGGAGCAGTTGGGAGTGCCTACCCGGCTGCAAACCGCGATCGAGATGGCGAATGTAGCGGAACCTTTCATACTTCGCCGGGCTATCCGACACTTGGAATTGGGACGCGTCGTCATTTTTGGGGCCGGAACCGGGAACCCATTTTTTTCTACTGACACGACGGCTGCTCTGAGAGCGAGTGAGATCAAAGCAGAAATTATCCTGAAAGCGACAAAGGTAGACGGCATCTACGATAGTGACCCGAAACAGAATCCAAGCGCTCAACGTTATGAAACCGTGACCTTTACCGAAGCGCTCACGAAGCGGCTGAAAGTGATGGATTCGACTGCTTTCAGTCTTTGCATGGACAACCGCGTCCCGATCATCGTGTTCGATATGGCGAAGCCAGAGAACATCAACAAGGTGGTACGGGGCGAAAAGGTAGGTACGTTGGTAACGGCCGAATGAGGCTGCGGATGGGATGAGGGCCGGCCCACTGGCCGAACTTAGAAACCTGGCTGCTAATCCGTTCTTATGACATCAGACGATATTCTATTGGAAACCGAAGAGGCAATGGAGAAGAGCGTCGAGTACATGAATCACGAATTCGCCTCTCTGCGGACGGGGAAGGCGTCCCCGGCCCTGGTGGACAATATCGACGTCAACGCCTACGGGGCTTCAATGAAACTGAAACAACTGGCTCTGATTTCCACACCGGAGCCGCGCTTGCTCGTAATTCAACCCTTTGATGCCAGTGTCATGCGAGACATTGAGAAGGCGTTGATCGAGTCGAAGCTGGGAATTAATCCCGCGGTGGACGGCAAAATTATCCGGCTGCCGATTCCAGAGCTCTCAGAGGAGCGCCGAAGGGACCTGGTAAAGGCAGCTCGGCATATGGCGGAGGAAGCGCGGGTGCGGGTACGAGGTGCGCGGCGAAACGGTATCGATTTGGTAAAGAAAATCGAGAAAGAAGGGGAGATCACGGAGGACGACCGTCGCGGTCTGGAAGCGGAAATACAAAAACTAACGGATAAATATGTCAAGGACGTCGACCAACATCTAGAAACAAAAGAAATGGATATAATGAAGGTATGAAGGTCGGGCGAGTCACGGTTTTAGTGATTTGCCTGGCGGCGGGTCTGGTGCGCGCACAGAATACGCCGGCACCGGGGCAAGCTCCCCTATCGGCAAAGGCGAAGCATAAAGACACGGGCGTTACTAACGTTCCCCGGTCGAACGTTCCTCGGCCGGCCCCTGAATTTCTGTGGGCCAGTGTGAGCGGCAAAGTAAAACGCCTCAAAGACGTAGAAGGGCAGCCGGTGGTGCTGATCTTTGCGACTGATCCGCAGCAGAAGGAATTCAAAAAACAGGTCAAGAATATTACCCGTTTTTACAAGGGTCTGGTTGAGCGCAAAGCCCTATTTTTCGTCGCATTTACTAAGGAGACTGGGGTCATCACGGGATCGGATGTTCCATTTGTGGTGCTGCCGGATCCGTTGGCGGCCGCTGACGCTTACCGGGTGGGAGACTTTGGAATTGCGGTGATCGGGCCGGATGGCAACCTGGACTATGCGACCGACAAGATCATTCCGGGCATAAAAATTATCAACGTCATGGATAATTCTTATGCGATCCAGTCGCAGGAGCGGCGGGAGTAAGGCGTGATCGGTAAGACGTGAGAGGTGGCAGCCAGTAATCAGTAATCAGTAATCAGTGAAACAGTAATCAGACTTAAAGCCGCAGGGCGAGGGAACATCTGCACTGATTACTGACTTACTGGTTACTGATTACTTTTGAGCCACCCCCATGAACGACCAATCCCACGCGGCCGTCCGCCACCGCCACAGCCGGGTCGTGTGGTTTCATAACCGGTTGAGCGGGAAAGCCACCGAGCAGGTTCTCGCTTCGATTCGAGAACGGCTTTCTGCCTCGGTTACTGCAGTTGAGGAGCATGGTGTCGGAACGGAAGAGCTAACGCCGGAAAAGGTTCGCCAAGCTCTGGAGAAGCGGCCGGACCTAGTGGTGGTAGCCGGCGGAGATGGGACGATTCGGCTAGTCGCGTCGGAGCTGGTCGGTCGCGATATCCCTTTGGCCATCATCCCGGTGGGCACGTTCAACAACCTGGCGCTGAGTTTAGGGCTCCCAACGGACCCAGTCGCAGCGTGTGCGGTCGTCGATAATGGCGCGGTAACTCGGATTGATGTTGGCGTTGCGGACGAGAACAATCTTTTTTTTGAAGCTGGCGGCGTCGGGGTCGACGCTGAGATGTTTCCGATTGGAGAAGAGATCAAGCGGGGCCGGTTCTTAGCCATTTTCCAGGCTTTATGGACAGTGCTCGTCCATAAACAAACTGCGGTGGAGTTGAGATTCGATCGGCCGGTGAGCCAAGCTTACCAAGCCTCTTTTCGCGGTAATGTTCCTCTCCACCGGCGAAGGCGGCGTTTTCGAAAATCTAAACATCGAATTCGGTTACGATGTTCTTTTGTAGCGGTCGCTAATGGCCCTTTCTACGGGACCAATCTAGCGGTATGCCCCGGCGCGAAGATGGATGACGGTCTGTTGACGATCGCCGTGTATCGAGATTTCAGTAAACGCGAGTTAGCGCTGCATCTCTGGTCGATTAGTCGTGGCACCTATCGGCTTCATCCAAAGATGGAGACGTTTGAGAGCCAGTGGCTCCAAGTCTTCTCGCGGACTGGGTTGCCGGTGCATGTCGACGGACACGCGATCGGGACCACACCGGTGCGATTTGGAGTACGGCCAAAGGCGCTGGCTGTGATGGTACCGGGGCGCGCGAATGGAGCAGCGAGAAGTGGCACAAAAGTAATCAGTAATCAGTAACTCAGTAATCAGTCCAGAAGCCGATCGCGGAAAAATCAGTACTGATTACTGACACACTGATTACTGATTACTTTTGTGCCACCTCCCAGCAGTCACACGCTGCGCCCCGGTAGTATTTCCACAATTTAGTTGTGGTTTTCCACTTGATCTCGAAGAGTGGTCGAGCAAAGCTTGACTTCTCCTTTTATGACGTTAACCGAGAAAATTTTGGCACGGGCAAGCGGACGTTCCCGGGTGGAGCCTGGTGATAATGTTTGGGTCGAGACCGACATTTTGCTCACGCACGACGTATGCGGGCCAGGGAGCATCGGCGTGTTCAAACGTGAGTTCGGACAAGACGCTAAAGTCTGGGATGCTCGGAAAATCGTGATCATCCCGGATCACTACATTTTTACTTCAGACCGGCTCTCCAATCGAAACGTTGATATTCTCCGCGATTTCTCCAAAGAGCAGGGACTGCCTTACTTCTATGATGTCATTGATGACCTCAACGGTTCGTGGAAGTTCGACACTGAGGTCGGTCAATTAAAGCGACAGTACGGATCGCGCTACCAAGGTGTCTGTCATACCGCTCTGCCACGATTAGGGCATGCACGTCCCGGGGAAGTTTTGTTCGGTACAGATTCCCATACCTGTATGGCGGGAGCGTTCGGTGAATTTGCCACCGGTATCGGAAACACGGATGCCGGGTTCATATTAGGGACTGGCAAACTCCTGGTGAAAGTGCCGGAGACGATGCGGTTCTATTTAGAAGGCGCGATGCCTCCCGGAGTTATGGCTAAGGACGTTATCCTTTGGGTGATTGGCGATATCGGTTTTGATGGGGCTACCTATCGAGCGATGCAGTGGGAAGGGCCCGGTGTCAGCTCATTAAATATGGACGATCGCATGACCATTGCGAACATGGCGATCGAAGCTGGTGCTAAGAACGGCATTTTCCCGGCGGACAAAGCGACCCACGCCTACGTCAGCGAACGGACGAGTCTTAACGGAACAAAGGCCGATTATAACCCCGTCGAGCTCGATAAAGATCAGAAATTGATTTTTGATAAAGTTTATGACCTTTCCAAACTGAAACCGACGGTAGCGATGCATCCGAACCCGGGGAACCGGGCGTTGGCCAAGGAGCTGGAGAAGGTCAAGTTAGACCGAGCCTACATTGGGTCATGCACCGGAGGTAAAGCCAGCGACTTTTTAGCTTTCGCCAAGGTCGTCAAAGGGCGTCATGTGAAGATCGATACGTATGGAGTCCCGGCGACATCTGATGTCGTGCAGGAGTTGAAAGAGACGCGTTGGGAAGCTCAATCGGTTTGGGATGTGTTAGTCGATGCCGGAGTGATGATGACAGAAAATGCGTCTTGCGCAGCCTGTCTGGGCGGGCCGACTGATACTTTTGCCCGCTTGAATGCTCCGATGACCTGTATCAGCGCCACTAACCGGAATTTCCCGGGACGCATGGGAAGCAAGGAAGCCAAAGTCTATTTGGCGAGTCCCTACACGGTCGCGGCGTCAGCTTTAACCGGGCACGTTACGGACCCGCGTGAATTTTTGAGCTGAGATCAGTCAAAGAACGCAGATAAATTCACCGGTGAAATTCGTTTCCTAGTTAAATTATGGCCAAAGTAGTGACCAGCCCAGTCTACGTAGTCGGAGATAACATCGATACCGACCAAATTATTCCTGCCCAGTATCTCACCTTAGTTCCAACCATTTCGGAAGAGTATAAAAAGCTCGGTTCCTATGCCATGGTTGGCCTTCCGGACGAACTGTATCCGGACCGGTTTATAGCGGAAGGAAGAACGGAATCAGATTTCAAGATCGTCATTGCCGGGAAAAACTTCGGTTGTGGTAGTTCGCGGGAACACGCTCCGATTGCGCTCGGCGCCGCCGGAGTTGAGGCGGTCGTAGCTGAATCCTATGCGCGGATCTTTTTCCGAAACAGTGTCGCCACCGGTGAACTCTATCCGTATGAATCGCGCGAACGGCTGATCGATCTTTGCCGGACCGGTGATATAGCGACGCTCGATTTTGATAGCGATACGTTCACGGTGAACGACAAAACTTTCTCGTTGAAGTCGATGGGAGATGTTCGTCCGGTGATCGACGCCGGTGGGATCTTCAATTACGCCCGACAGACGGGGATGATTGGGAGTAAGGCGTAGGGGGGAGAATTCTGGCTCGTTCGGGGTGGCGGGAAGTAATCGGTAATCAGTAAATCAGTAATCAGTGGGCGGTTAGAGAAAGGCGGACAGTCGGACGTTTTATCCCGAAGGGATGACAGGGCTCAGCCCGGGGTTTTAACCCCGGGTAAATCCACATTGGGGATCCGCCCTGAAGGGGCGGCAGAGAATTCGCTCCACGATGGTCTTAGTTGTAAAGCTGGTCCTAAAGCTTGAATGCGATTCACCATCATTACCCCTTGTTTAAATCGGGAGAACTTCATTGCCGAAGCGATCGAGAGTGTGGTCGCCCAGCAATACGATGATGTTGAACACTGGATAATCGACGGTGGTTCCACGGATAAGACGCTCGATATCGTTCGCAGTTATTCTCATCTCCGCGTGCTATCTGAACCGGATCGCGGGGTTTACGATGCGTTTAACAAAGGAATCGATCGGGCTACCGGCGACGCGCTGATCTTTCTTAACAGTGACGATCTGTTGACCCCGGGAACGTTGGCGTTGGCTCAACAGATCTTCCAAAACGCTATAGGTACGCAGATTATTTCAGGCGGTTGCGAGATTTTCCGCCGGACCGATGCCGGTAAAGAAATCAAAATGCACTGCTACGATGATCCTAGGCAGAACCAACTTAACTTTCGGAACCTGACGTTGGGTTATCCAAACATCAATGCCAGGATATTTCGGCGATCGGTTTTTGACAAACTCGGTCGATTCGATCTCGCCTATGCGATTGCCTCTGATCGCGAGCTATTGATGCGGGGTGCTCTGGCGAATATACCGGATGCGCCGGTCGCGAACATCCTGTATCGCTATCGTTGGCATGAAGGTTCATTAACCATGAATGCTGGTAACGCGACGTTGTCCAAAGCACAGCACGAGGGGTTAACGTTGATCGCCAGTTTATTAGCGAAGCCGGCCGTCACCGCTGAACAACGGAGAATCTTGCAGCAATGGCGCCGAGAATGTGTCTCCACGGATGTCATGATCCAAGTCATGAATCGGAACTTTAGCCAGGCAGCGAGAATTTTTCGGCCAGTGTTTCGACAAGACGGGCTTTTGCCGCTCACTCTGTTTCGCCTTGGGCTGCTCGCGATCGGTCGCCGCATCCGCACCTACTATCGCCTCGTTCGCGCGGAGCATGGAGCGTAAAATTCGCGCCCTTCATCTGATTGACAGCTTCGACCTGGGCGGAGCCCAAACGGCTATCTGCCAGTTCCTGGAACAGAGGGACCCTAGCAAGGTGGATGTGGTTTTGGCGGCTTGTCATGGCAATGCCCGGAGTGTATTTCTGCCTCGGGTACGCAGGTTGGGTTGCGAGGTCATCTGTCTATCTCCATTTAGATGGTTACCGCTATATTGCCTGACCTTGCCTTGGTTGATCGCTTCCCGGCGATTCGATGTGGTTCATTGTCATCTGTTTGTTTCCAATTGGACGGGCAAAATTCTGGCGAAGCTTTTCCGGGTGCCGGTGATCATCTCTCACGATCATTCTTACGACCGGTTTCGCTTTGCTTGGGCTCCGGTGCGCTGGTGGGACGGCTTATCCAACCGATGCGCGGATGCCATTTTCGTGATCTCAAGTTACATCAAAGATAACCTTGTTCGGCGAGAGAAGATTCCCGCGGAGAAGATCTACGTATTGAAAAACGCGGTCGCTCAGCCGCCCAAGATCATCCGCCGGCCAAGACCAAAACTGATCGGTGCGGCCGGCCGCTTGGTAGGTTGGAAAAACTTCTCCAGATTTCTGAGGTTGGCGGCTCACTTGATTAAACTGGATTCCGCTTACCGGTTCATCCTGGCGGGAGATGGTCCATTGGCGGCTGAGTTAAAGTTGGAAGCCCAACAGTTGGGTCTAGGCGAGCGAATCCTCTGGCCAGGTGTCATTCCTAATCTGGAAGGTTTTTATTCGGAGATCGCACTGTTAGTCGTCACTTCCGATTGGGAAGATCTACCGATGGTGGTTCTCGAAGCGTTTTCTCATCGGGTACCGACTGCCATGGTGAGCAACAACGCCGAACGCAGCCGGCTCAATACCGAAGCCTTGCTGTTAACGCCGGAAGCGGATGAAGCCCAGTGGGCGGAAGCAATCCATTCTCTGTTGAATTCGCCAGATCGAATTGAGGAGATGTCGGCTGCCGGTGAACGGCTGCTGGAAGAGGAGTTTTCTCCGCAACGACAGATGCGGTGGATCGAAGAAATGTATGAAGGGTTATTGAGGGGGAAAGGGGTCTCTTAGGGGGCTCTTCTCATCGTCCTCCCGCCTACGCCAGGCCTTCGGCGCGGCAGGCTGTGCTCGAAAGAAATGGCTCAGGGGCGGAGACACAAATGGGCCTTATGGGACACATGGGACTCATGTGACCGACCCATAAGTCCCATAGGTCCCATTCGTGTTATCAGCCCTGACGGAACTCCTTCGAGCACGAGGACGAGGACGAGCACGACTAAGAAGTGCCCCGGTCTACCCGATAGCTTGTCGCGGGATCGTCCGCAGATTTTGGTGGTTTTGCAGAATCGTGTTTTCTTCCAACACGCCGCTGAAATGAGTGAGAGGGTAGATCAGTGAACTGCGGCCAATGATCGAGCCGGGGCTGATGACCGCGTTGCAACCGATCTCGACTTTGTCGCCGACAATGGCGCCGAATTTTCTTAGTCCGGTCGCAATCTTGGTTTCGTGATACCGGACTGAAATTTCCTGTCGATCCAGGCGTACATTGGAAAGGATAACTCCTGCCGCCAGGTGCGCTTTATAACCTAGGATAGAATCGCCGACATAACTGAAATGCGGAATCTGGGCGTCATCGAAAACAACACAGTTTTTGAATTCGGAAGAATTGCCGAGGACCACTCCGTTGCCAACGATCACGTTTTCGCGGATGTAACAGCCGGAACGAATCCGGCAATTGTTTCCTATCCAGGCCGGTCCAAGCACCGTGGCTCCGTTCTCGATGACCGTTCCCGAACCGATGGCGACCCGCTCACCGATAAAAGGAGCGCCTACGATTGAACCATTCATTTTCGGCTGCAGGGAACGTTCTAGATAGTTGCCGATTTGCTTCAATACTTCCCAAACCGGCGCCGAATCTTGAAACAGGGAGGCGTGTTCGGTTTTTGAAAGATCGAGGAAATCGGCCGCGGAAAAAGTCATTTCTAATATCATATCCTGTATCACTGATGATTGCGCGAGCATTTGTCGGCCCGGGCGCCACCCATTCGGCGGGCTCAGGGCAGGTCCATTCGGCAGGCTCAGGGCAGGCCCATTCGGCAGGCTCAGGGCAGGCCCATTCGGCAGGCTCAGGACAGGCCCATTCGGCAGGCTCAGGGCAGGCACGCTTGACAAACTTGCTTTGGTCCAAGAAGGCTTCGCGATGTTTTTCGCGACTTACCTGGCATCAATCATCACGCACTACGAACCGATTTATAAAAGTTTAGGTGTTTTGGTGTTTCTGTTAGTGGAGGTCGCTTTCGTGGGCTGTGTGGCGATCGGTTTTCTCCAGTCAGGTTCAGGTTCGGATCTCAGTCTACCGGCTTTTCTGTTGCCCGGCTTATTTGTGACTGTGGCTTTTGCCGAGATCTGGAGCCTTTTCGGTGGGTTGGTGCCGCGGGCAAATCCCGCCCTTATCTTAGTGGCGGTTATCGTGGCCGCTCTGCGACGGCGAACATTCGCGAAGTCGGTTAGAGAAGGCATCCGCAACACGCGATGGCGTAGTCTGATATTGTTTGTGCCGTGCGCGTTCTTTGCAGCACTGAATGCTTTAACCAACGGATATTGTTACGACAACTTGTTGTACCATTTGGCCGCCGTGCGATGGGTTGCAGACTTCGGGTCGGTACCTGGCCTCGCCAACCTTCACGGCAGACTTGGATTTAATAGCGCTCTGCATCCTTTAGCCGCTTTCTTCGGCGCGCCATTTGGAATCGCCATTGGCAGTGAATTCGTGAACCCGGTGATTGTGCTGTGTGTCTGCGCGGTGCTGGTACAAGGTATTAGGCTCAAACCCAAAGAATTCTTTACCCCAGATTCAGTCTACGCCGCTCTGTTCTTGCCCCTGATCCTCAGTTTGTTGTTCTCGGACTGTCTTTCCTCCCCTCAACCTGATATCGCCGGTGCGGCGATTGCTATATTGGTTACCTGGCATTTGCGCGAGATCATTTTCGGCCAAGAGGCCGTTGCCGGAAGCGAGCAGGGCGCGTTCCTTCGCTGCCTGATGGCAGGTTCCTTGGTGGTAATGCTCAAACTCTCTTATGCGATGTTTGGGCTAGCCGCCGCTGGAGTTGTAACCTTGATTGTTCTCTTTCGACAGCGCCGGCTTACATCGATCTGGCGGCCGGCGTTGGTAGTATTTCTCCTCTCGATACCATGGGTCTGCTGTGGTTATATGACGAGCGGATACCCGTTCTATCCAATGGATGTCGGAGCCATCCAATTTGATTGGATGGTCCCGGCTAGAACGGCATTAGGTGATAGAAACTGGATTTTGAGTTGGGCGCGCGAACCCTACCAGGACTGGCATACCGTTCTGGCGAGCAGCGATTGGTTTCGGCCGTGGGTAACTTCCACAATCGCGGATCTCTTTGTTAGAAAATCTCTGCTGCTTTTTGCGGCAGGGTTGTTTCTGGCGCTGATAAGCCGTCCGTGGCGTTGGCGGAAACAGCGGTTTTATCAGTGGTGTTGGTTGATCGTACCAACCGCACTTTCACTCGTCTTTTGGCTTCTCACGGCGCCGGCCCCGAGGTTTGCTGAAGCCACGATATGGACTGCTGCCGCGGATGTCGCTTTTCTGCCGTTCGCCTGTTTAGGTACGGTAAGACCTTCTTTGCGCGTGCTCTATAGTGTCTTGATCGCTGGACTCATCGCGCTGGAATTGAGGTGGGGCTTTATCCGACTTGTAGAGGAACATGAGGAATTCCCTAACTTTGTGGGCGGACCTCGCCAATTAGTACCTCGTCTAACCTTTTCCGGACTCACGGTCTGGGTGCCAGTTGAAGGAGACGTCACCGGCGCGTGGCAAATACCGGCCGTGCCGCCCTCTAGTTTCAATCCGAGACTGGAGCAGCGTGGAAAAACTTTCCGAGACGGATTCAGGATGAACCCGGCGGCGCGGGAGCCGGCAAATGATCCGGCAGCCGCCGGAACAGATGACAGATGACAAATGGAGTTAAGGAAGGGAACGGGCGCCGAGCCCGGACGCGAGGCGACACGTCTTTCCCTCCTTCCTCTCGCAGCCCAAAACTTCGGGCGCCACTTTCCCTCCTTCGTCCCACATTCCCGGAACTACGGCGGGCAGGCAGGGCGCATCTCTTTTCAACATCGCACCCAGGGTTAAAACCCTGGGCTATGATCTTTAGCCGCTTCGCGGCGAATCAGGGAACCCTGATTAATTCTGGAACCGCCTATCCCGAACAATGTTCCGTTCAGCCAAACTCCGAACCGTGAACCGTGAACCGCGTCACTTCACAGTCTTGGTCACTTTTTGACCGTCCTTGGTATCCTTCACGGTCCAACCTAGCTCGGCGATCTTTTGGCGCAGCGCATCGCTTTGCGCCCAATCTTTGGCTGCTCTCGCGGCGGTCCTTTGCTCCAATAATCCCTGTGCTTCGGATGGAATCGTTTCTTCGTCAGGCTGGATTTGAAGCACCTGGTTGATGTTATCCCACCATTGTAAGAGAGCGGCCGCTTGCCCCGGCTTAAGCTCGTTGGCATCCATCAGTTGGTTGGTGGTCCGGATTTGTTTGAACAACTCGGCTAACGCGGCCGAAATGTTTAGATCATCGTCCAGCGCGGAGAAAAACGAGTCAGAGGTAGCGGGCGCGTAATCTTTGTCGGGAGCCGCATCCGCAGCCAGGTCGCGTAACCGTTGAGTCCATTCATCCAGGCGCAATAGTGATTGGCGGGCTTCTACCATGCCATCAAAGGTAAAGTTCAGTTGAAGCCGGTAGTTAACGCGCAGCAACGCATATCTGATTTCGCGGCCAGTGAACCCGCGAGCAATGAGATCGCGAATCGTGTAGAAATTGCCGAGCGATTTCGACATCTTCTGGCCTTCAACCAAGAGGTGAGCGCTGTGTAACCAATACCGGACGAATTTCTTGCCGGTGCAGCTTTCGGACTGAGCGATCTCCGCCTCGTGATGAGGAAAGAGGTTATCGACACCGCCGCAATGGATATCGATTTGGGGGCCAAGTAGCCGGGTTGCCATGGCGCTGCATTCGATGTGCCAGCCTGGCCGGCCACGGCCCCAAGGACTATCCCAAACGACCGGCCCATCGGCTGCGTCCCATGCCTTCCAGAGCGCAAAGTCACCGAGACTTTCCTTTTCGTATTCATCACTGTGGATCCGACCGGAAGGGCGCAGTTCGTCTAGATCGAGATGGGCGAGGTGCCCGTAGTCCGCGAAGCGATTGATGCGAAAATAGACCGATCCGTCTTCGGCCTGGTAGGCGACCTCTTTCTTGATCAAGAAATCGATCATCTCAATCATCTGAGCGATGTTCTCCGGGTCAGTGGCCGCCGGATAAAAATTAGCGTCTTTGATCCGCAACGTCCGCATATCCTCAAAAAACGCCGTAGTGAACTTTTTTGTAAACTCGGCCAGTGGTATGTTGGCGGCGCGACTATTCCGGATCGTCTTATCATCCACGTCGGTGATGTTCATCACGCGATCGACAGTGAACCCTCTGGCTTCGAGATGCCGGTGCAGCAGGTCTTCAAAGAGATAGGTGCGGAAGTTGCCGATATGGGCAAACGAATAAACGGTCGGTCCGCAGGTATACATCTTTACCAGTTTTCCTGCCGGATCGATCGGTTCGAACGGTTCTACCGTTCGCGAAAGGGTATTGAGAAACCGGATCATGCTTAGGACTTAAATTTCACCACAAAGGCACAAAGGACACGAAGGTAAAAAGATCCACCGATTACGCAGATTTCACAGATTACATTCAAGACTCTGAATATCACCGGTGATAGACACAGGTAGTCGCTGGTACGCCGTGGTTTCGTTCACCAGACTGCTCCACCGGTCCCCAAGACGAAATCTGTGTAATCTGCGGATCATTCACCTTCGTGTCCTTTGTGTCTTTGTGGTGAAATTTCCGTTTAGACAACGGCACGAGGTGCGTCCGCCGGGAAACGGGGTTCCAGCTTTTCCAGAGTGGCGATGGCCATCGCGGCGATGCCTTCACAGCGGCCAATGAATCCTAGACCTTCGTTTGTGGTTGCCTTGATCCCGATCCGATCGGCCGGAATATTTAGAGTTTGAGCCAAACGTTCGCGCATGGCGGATATATGCGGGCCGATCTTGGGTTCTTCAGCGATGAGTGAGGAATCGATGTTCACGATGGCGAAGCTTTTCCCGGTGAGAATCGCTTGAACCCGCCGCAATATTTCTTGGCTGTCGATACCCTTTATCGACTCATCGGAGTTAGGAAAATGATGGCCGATATCTCGATCCCCAGCGGCGCCCAGGAGTGCGTCCGCAATCGCATGCGTTAAAACATCTGCGTCTGAATGCCCTTCCAATCCGCGGACATGCGGAATGTCGACCCCGCCCAAGATCAGCTTTCGACCCTGTACCAATCGATGAATATCGTAACCAATACCGCTTCGGACCATAAATCAGGTTGTCTTTGGGATAGCACTTTGCAGTTCGTTCAGCTCAATTTTTCCGTTCCAGGCGATCACTGCAATTTTCTTTTCATCAAGTGGGCTCGGTTTGGCGATAACTTGACCGCCGGCACACTCAACCAGCAACCAGCCAGCCGCAATATCCCAAAGGTTGACGCTTTGTTCGATATAAGCGTCGAAGCGTCCGCTGGCCACGTAAGCAAGATCAAGAGCAGCGCTACCCATCATCCGGCATTTCCGCGCTTTATTTACTAAGACATTGAAGGTTTTCAGTCCCAGATCGATGGCGGCCGGCGTTTTGGAGAAGCCTACTGACACGATCGATTCGCCAATGGAGGTTCGTTTGCTCACGTGGATCGCCTCGTCATTTAGATAGGCCGGCTCTCCGCGGATTGCTCGCCAGAGTTCGTTCTTGATAGGATCATAGATGACACCAACCTCGATCTGTTGGGCCCGGCGAAATGCGATGGAGACCGAGAAATGCGGAATGCTGTAGAAGTAGTTTACGGTCCCATCGATGGGATCGACAATCCAATCTCCCTCCGCGTTCGCAGTCTCTGCCGATCCTTCTTCGCCGAGTATGCTGGTATTAGGAAACTCGCGGAGCAACGATTCGGTGATCAGTTCTTGAGCTCGCACATCTAGCTCCAATTTCAGGTCGTGAGCTTCGGCGACATTGACCTGAAGCGGCCGCATAAAGTTTTCTCGGATCAGGGAACCGGCGGCTTGAGCCGCATCGATAGCAGCGCTGAGATAGGTGTTCATCGTGTGAGATAAGAAAGTTTGTTATTCTGATGCGAAGATGAAGGAATTGCATGTATTTCCTGATTTCGAATCCGGAAGCGAATTTACTCGCGATGGTTGGTGCAAGCGGAATGGCTCGCGGATCAAGTGCTAGAGCCGATCCGCGAGGAATAGCTTTATTTGAAAAATCCTGCGATCATGCGCAAGTCAGTGTCGTTGTACGCACTTTCGCGTCAAATGCAGCGCACAAAAAGTTGGGTGCTACATCACTTTGTCATTGACGGTTGGTCGATTGTTCGTTAGTCAAGCGAGTTGTGAATTTCTTATCCTCCGCAACTGCGGAATGAAAGGGGGGATATCTCATGCCAGCGAAGAAAGCTCCGGCAAAGAAAGCAGCTCCTGCGAAGAAGGCTCCTGCGAAGAAGGTCGCGAAGAAGGCGCCTGCTAAGAAGACTGCCAAGAAGTAACTATACCTCTTAAATATAGTGTGAATAGGAGGAGATTGAAAATCTCCTCCTATTTTGTTTGCTTTAATAAGCCCGCAACGAAAGTCTATTGGAGAGGATGGCTGCGTGAAGAAAGGAAGGACAACGCCTGCACGCAAAAAATGGACGCTGCTGTTTGGCATTCTCGCCATTGTTGGTCTCGGCTTTTTCGGATTCGAGTTCTGGCAATGGGTTTTGCCTTCTTTGCCGCTGCCGTCTGCCAGCGGTTCTTTCTCACTATCATCAGTGCCTAATGGCGCAGTCGTTCACTGGAAAGGCCGGGAGCTGGGCCGCACTCCGCTAAGACAATGTATCTTACCGCTGGGCGACCAAGTTATTGAGCTAACGGCTCCTGGATATCAACCTTGTCCGGTCGAATTCACGATTAAGGCAGGCTCGGTGGTTGATTTAGGGGCTCGCTCGCTCTCTAAACAGCTAGGGAACCTTAGACTAGTTACTGACCCGGCTGGAGTCTCTTATCTAGTGGTTGGTCCCGATAAGAAAACGATTGCCGGCATCACTCCGGACACGATCGAGAACCTGCCGTTGGGAAAGTATGACGTTAAGTTGGTTCAGCCAGGATGGCCGGACTATGCGCAGGTAGCCGATATTAACTCCGGTGAATCGGTCGAGGTCAGTCGCCAGTTTAAAGGAGGAGGCGTTGAACTGACGAGTGATCCGGCTGGAGCCACAATTTTTGTGGGCGGATTGAAACTCGGTACGGCGCCAGTGACAGCGAACCTGCCCATTGGACCGGTGGAAGTGACGTCTCATTTTGGTGCGTTAGGTGCCGTGAGGCAAACGCTGGTGCCGGATGCGCAGAGGGTCATCTCGTTTCACTTCAAACACCGTTACGGCACCTTGCTAGTAATTAGTGACCGGACGGACGCGGTGCTAATTGTGGATGGCGTCGATTGCGGACATCCGCCCGCACAGCTCTTCTTAGCGCCCGGTAATCACAAGCTACTTTTAACTGCACCTAGTTCTCCGGACAAAACGAGAAGAGTCGACCTGCTAGAAGGCCAACATGTCAGTGTGCAGATCAATTTCGGAGCAGCGAATGCAGAGGTAGCGGCAGTGGCCAACGCCGGGGTGTCGCCGGCACCGACACCTCCAAACAATGTCTCGACTACGGCTGCGACACCCGCCAGTACGCCGCGCCCGACTCAGCTAGCGGCCCAGACCACACCGACGCCGCAGCCAACTTCGAGTCCGTCACCGGAGAATCGGATGAGCGGGAGCTCATCCCTACCGTCGTCTGTTAGTGACTCGGAACAGCAACCGGCGATTCCGCCGGTCAACTCTGAAGCGAACCCTTTGCCAACTTCAACCCGACTTCATGAACAACCGAAGCCGGTCCGTACGCTGAGCCGTTCAGCAACGGTTACGAAAAAAGCGAGTGCAGCTGCGACGCCTGCTCCTTCGGTTGCTCTCAAGCCTGAACAGGCGAACAGCAAAAAGGAAGCGTATCAACTCCTGGATTCGCTGCTGAAAGCACAAGAAGACGCTTTGAAGGCGGAGAAACTGAGCATTGATTACCAGATCAAGAATTCGTCCGGAGCCATTCGCGAGCAATGGAAGTACCGGCTAGCGCAATGGCGGGTGAAGAAGGCGCGTGCCGAGCAAGATCGAGCAGCTCGCCAAGCGAGACTGAAGGAGGAATGGAGGTAGCCAGCGCTGTTCGCAAATGCATATGCATTTGCGAACAGCGCCGGCTATGTCGAAACGGCGTGTGGGCGAAACGGCGACGCAGCGAAGGTGAGAGCTGGGTCGCGGCTCAAAAGCGGCGCGGACAAACGATAGAACGAATCAAGATCCTCGGCTCGCCGAGTTTTTAGCCCTACCAACCATCGCGAGCGCTTTGTCGAGGATTTCGTCGACTGGCCAAAGCCGTCCGATGCCTTCGTAGCCGCACGCTAGCATTCCTTCCTCGGGTCCGATGAACTCAACACCGCGGTCGCGTAGCAAGGTCACGTTGTTTTGGGTGGCAGGGTGCAGCCACATCTTTCCGTTCATAGCGGGAGCAACTAGCAGAGGAGCTTTAGTTGCCAAGGCGATGGCGGTGAGTGCTTCGTCAGCAAATCCGTGAGCCAGCTTAGCCAAGATGTCGGCTGATGCAGGAGCGATCAGCAACAAATCAGCGCGATCCGCTAAGTCTATGTGCCCGGGTTGCCAGCCGGCTTTTTCGTCAAAGATATCGGTGGTGACGGGGTTACGTGAAAGAGTTTGCAGAGTAAGCGGGGTGATAAACTTGGCGGCGCCATGTGTCATTACGACGTGCACCTCGCAGTCGGCCTTGCGAAGCTGGCTGGCAAGATCGGCGGCTTTGTACGCGGCAATCGAAGCGGTGATACCCAGGATGATTGTCATGAGGAGTACAAGGAGTTCAAGGAGTACGAGGAGTACAAGGAGTTTCGGAATCAACGCGGATTGCGGAGTAAATGTAGCCGGAAAAGAATGGGAATCCAGCTGGGCAGCTTTGGCCTCTTGAGTCCCTCTTGGGCCTCCTCGAACTCCTTGAACTCCTTGAACTCCTTGAACTCCTTGAACTCCTTGAACTCCTTGAACTCCTTGTACTCCTCTATTCTACATTAGACACCTGTTCGCGGATCTTCTCCAATTCGGCTTTGGACTGAACGACCAGCTGCGAGATTTCGGCGTCATTGGCTTTTGCACTCAGGGTATTGAGTTCCCGGCCGATTTCTTGGCAGAGAAATTCGAGCGTCCTGCCGATAGCGTCTTCGGATTCGGTGGTACCTAGGAATTGATTGATATGAGATTCCAGCCGAGACACTTCTTCGGAAAAATCCGAACGCTCGGCGAAAAAGGCGACCTCCTTGGCCAAGCGATCATCGTCGAGCGGAATGTCCACGCCGTGTGCTTTGACCCGATCTCTCAACGAATTCCGGAATCGTTCAGCCGCCCTTGGTTGCAGTTTACGGACCTTTTCGAGATTCAGCCGCAGGGTCTTTGTGCGTCGCGTCAGGTCTTTTAACAAATGAGCGCCTTCCTTCGCGCGCATAGCCAGCACTTGTTGGAGAGCGGTTTCCAAGGCGGTAAGAACCGCTTGGCGGGTGACGTTTTTGAGTTCTCGCTGCTCCGGCACGTCCAGGACTCCTGGGGCACGCAGCACCATCTCGATGCTGATCTCGCCGCTTAAGCCAAGCTCTTTCTGGACCGCAGTAAATGTTTCCAGATAAGCCTTCGCTAAATGCCGATTCAAACTGGGCGCGAGTTCACTCCGAATAAACTGGGCGGAAACGTTCACGTTAATCCGGCCGCGATGAATCTTCTTGTCGATCGTTGCTCTGATGTCGGTTTCCAGAGACGAAAACGCTTCGGGTAAACTCAGTACAATCTCGGTTTGGCGTTTATTCAGCGCCTGCAATTCTACTACAACTTTGCACTCATCACTGGCGGCTCGGCCCCGACCGTACCCGGTCATGCTACGCATCGGCGTGGTATTCCTGCAGTGACCGGACGTCAATGCCTTTGGTTTTGATACCACGAATGGCGCGAATACTGGCTTCGACCGCACTTATCGTGGTAAGAATGGGGATCCGGTTTGCAACGGCGAGACTTCGAATTCGAATCTCGTCTTTTCGGGGAGTCTTGCCGCTCGGAGTGTTGATGATCAGATCGATGTCTCCGTTCTTCATCAAATCGAGCACGTTTGGACGTCCCTCAGAAATCTTAAACAGATGGCGAACCGGGACGCCGACTGCTTCAATTGCGGCAGCGGTGCCGTCCGTCGCATAAAGCCGGAATCCGAGTTCAACCAGCTCTTTGGCGAGAGGTGCGAGTCCTGGCTTGTCTCCATCTTTGACGCTCACGAAGAGGTTTCCCTTTTCCGGGAGCGGAGGTTGGGCCGCCATTTGTGACTTGGCGTAAGCCACCCCGAGATCGTCAGCGATACCCATCACTTCGCCTGTCGCCTTCATTTCGGGCCCGAGCATAATGTCGATGCCGGGAAAACGAATAAAAGGGAAGACAGCTTCCTTCACCGAGAAATGTTTAGGGATGATTTCTTTGGTGAAACCTAACTCGGCCAAGGTTTTGCCGGCCATGACTTTTGCTGCCAGCTTAGCCAGCGGTACCCCGATGGCTTTGCTGACGAACGGCACGGTCCGGGAAGCTCTCGGATTAACTTCCAGCACATAAACTTCATCCGCTTTGACGGCGAACTGCACATTCATCAAGCCGCGGACTTGCAGCTCTTTGGCCATCGCCTTGGTTGCGCTCTCGATCTCCGTTAACACTTTAGAAGAAAGCGAGAACGCGGGGATAACGCAGGCGCTGTCACCACTATGGATACCAGCCTGTTCGATGTGTTGCATGATCGCCCCGATCACGACGGTCTCCCCATCCGCGATACAATCGACATCGACCTCGATGGCATCCTCTAAGAATCTGTCGACTAACACGGGGCGCTCAGGGCTCGCTTCGACAGCGGTGCGAATATAGCGACGAAGATCGTCTTCCCCATAAACGATTTCCATA
>Ga0209647_1001476_pt1 | contig 19945 bp, 14 predicted proteins | sample GraSoi_2013_60cm_FD_185827 | JGI IMG/M metagenome (GOLD analysis project Ga0209647, IMG submission 185827) | Grasslands soil microbial communities from the Angelo Coastal Reserve, California, USA - Sample 9_17_2013_60cm (SPAdes) (version 2) | ecosystem: Environmental > Terrestrial > Soil >... | reverse complement strand
CGCCAGCAGCGGGGGGACACAGGCCACCGCCACGCCGAGGACCGCGGGCTCGGCGTGCTGGGCGCCCTGGACCAGCGCCACGTTGAACAGCACCAGGCCGGTCGCGGCGACGCCGGAAAGCCAGAGCCACTCCGCGCCACGCGGCATGACGAGCCGCCGGCCGGTCAGCCGCCCGAACGCGACGAGAAGCAGGCAGGCCAGGGCGTAACGCACCGCCTCGGCTGTGTACAGCGGCGCCCCGGCGAGCACTGACGAGACCGCCACACTCCCGCCCACGCAGACCATGGCCGAGGCACCCGCCGCAATCCCGAGCCGCGCTCCAGGTACGGACGCGGCACGAGGCACGGCGGCGCAGGCGCGATGAGGGCCGGCGCAGGAGCGGATGGCAGGCACGACGGCCACGATACGGCTCAAATGGTCCAGCGAACAGGACCATAGAACTGACTCTATGATAGACCAATGAGGGCTGGCAGCCCCGTGGCCCGCAGACCGGAGGGCGGGGCGGACTTCCTGCAGCTGAGCGCCGCGTCGGCGCCGGCCCGGGGGCTGACGACCTGGCTGGCGGACGCGCTGCGGGCCGGCATCTGCGACGGGCGGCTCCCGGAAGGGGTGTCCTTGCCCGCCACGCGCGTACTGGCCGATGATCTTGGCGTCTCGCGAGGGGTGATCGTCGAGGCCTACCAGCGACTCAGGGAGGAGGGCCTGGTCGGCGCACGGCGCGGGGCGGGAACGAGGGTACTGCCGCTGACCCCGCGGCACCAGCAGCCCGACCCCAGTCCCGCGGCGCCGGCCGACCGGCCCCGGACGCCGGCCGACACGCCGGCGCCTCCGCGGCTTCCGCGGCGCTGGCGGGGGCAGGCGGAGACTGACCTGTCCCCAGGTGTGCCCGACCTGTCAGCGTTTCCCCGCGCCGCGTGGCTGCGCGCGGAACGGGCCGTCCTCGCGCAGGCCAACGCGGCCGATCTCGGTTATGACGACCCCCGCGGCAACGCGTGGCTACGCAAGGAGCTGGCTGGGTGGCTGAGCCGCACCCGCGGCCTGCGCACCAGCCCAGAGGACATCATCATCGTCACGGGCGTGGCGCAGGCCCTCGCCCTGCTCGCTCAGGGACTGCGCGAGCGGGCCACGACCGGCATCGCCGTCGAAGACCCGGGATCGCGCGGCGCCCGCGACGAGCTCATCCACTGGGGCCTGGACCCCGTGCCGATCCCGGTCGACGACCAGGGGCTGCAAGTGGGTGACCTGGTATGCAGCGGCCTGCGGGCAGCGCTGCTCACGCCCGCCCACCAGTTCCCCACAGGAGTCGTGCTGGCCCCGCAGCGCCGCCGCGACCTGCTGGCCTGGGCCGCGTCCGGCGGCCTCGTCATCGAGGATGACTACGACGCCGAGTACCGCTACGACCGGGCACCGGTTCCCGCGCTACAGGCTTCCGCCCCTGACCGGGTCGCCTACGCCGGCAGCACGTCCAAGACGCTGGCCCCCGGCATGCGCCTGGGCTGGCTCGTCCCTCCCCGGCGGATGCATGCCCAGCTGGTCACGGCCAAGCACGCCAGTGACCTGGGGAGCCCTGCGCTGCCGCAGCTGGTCCTGGCCCACCTGATCGCCGGCGGTGAGCTCGAGCGCCACGTTCGCCTGGTCCGCAAGCGCCTGCGAAACCGGCGCGATGCCCTGCTGGACGCCCTGCGAGAGCACCTGCCCCGAGCCTGCGTCCAGGGTGTCCCCGCAGGCCTTCATCTCCTCATCACGTTCCCCGATCTTGCCGACGAGGTCGACGACGCGGACCTCGCCAACCGGATCCACCAGGCCGGCGTCCTCGTCCACCCGCTGTCCTGGCACCGTCAGCGCCCCGGACCACCCGGCCTCGTGCTGGGCTACGCCGCACACCCGCCCGATCAGCTGCGTGAGGCGGCCCAGCTCATCGCCCACGCCGTCCAGATGAGTCGCACTGGCCCGGTCACCAACACGAGAGTGCTCCCTACCTCAGCTCCTCGGGTACCGGAGCGTCGAGGAGTTCCAGGAGATGGGCGAGCTGTCTGTCCAGATCGCGACCGACTTCGGTGATCCTCGGATCGCTGTTCACGGTCGCTGAGCTGGGAGCCGGTGAGCGGGATCGAACCGCTGGCCTGCCGTTTACAAGACGGCTGCTCTGCCTGCTGAGCTACACCGGCGCGGGACTCGTGCATGGTAGCCGACCGCAGTTCCGTCCCGCGCTACCGCTCCGCGCCGGGGCTTTCTCCGTGGGAACGGGTGCTCTCGGAGGCTCTCGGAGGAGCACCGCCAGTCCTGCCCGGGGCGCCTTGTGCTCCGTCCTGTCCGCTTCTATCGCGGGGACGTGCTGGCGCTCGCGGCTGTACCCCGGCTGATGGCCCGCAGCCGGGTGAGCAGGTCGCCGCTGGACTTGGCGACGACGTATCGCCGGGACCGGCCGTCCGGCGAGCGCCAGTAGGCCGTGCAGATGTACAGCCCGCCCGGGTGGACGTCGATCTGCCAGTCCGGGAACTCGCGGCCGAGCGCGCCTGGCAGGCTGCGCGGGTGCTCGCAAGCGGTCAGCCGTGCCTCCATGTCTTCGAGGCTGGATCCGCGCAAGATGGCGCTGCCCCGGACGGCGGTTAGCCCCTCGGCATCGCTCCACACCATCCAGAGCGGGAATCTGCACCTGATCCTGGCCAGCTCCGAGGCCCCCGGCGTGATCATGACGGCGGGCGGTGGTGGCAGGCGTTGCCATTAGCGGTAGCCGCGGCGAACTCGGCTGCGGCGGGCTCCAGCACCGGAGCGGGATAGCTGGGCTGCTCGGACATGATGACGGTCCTCCCTGTGCTGGACAGCGGACCTTACCTAAGAAGCCTAGCCTACAATTACAACGTACACAAGTTAGTTTGATACATTGAAGTTGTGAGATTGCTAACAGGGTAAAATGCAAGCGCCACGAGGAGGTAGTCACATCGACGAGCAGTGGACGCTGGCGCTGGATCGCCAGCTGTGCTTCGCGTTGTACGCCGCGTCCCGCGCGGTCACCGCGCTTTACCGGCCCTTGCTGGACGCGCTCGGGCTCACCTACCCGCAGTACCTGGTGATGCTGGTGCTGTGGGAGCAGGAGTCGGTGCTGGTCAAGGAACTGGGCGCGGCCCTGCAGCTCGACTACGGCACGCTGACGCCACTGCTTAAGCGGCTCGAAACGCACGGCCTGCTTCGCCGCGAGCGGCGGGCCGACGACGAGCGGTCGGTACTGATCACGCTGACTGAGCAGGGCACGGCCCTGCGTGACCGGGCCGAAGCGGTCCCGGGTCTCATGGCCAAGGGCACGGGCCTGGAACCGGCTGAGTTCGCCCAGTTGCGCGCCGCGCTGCGTCAGCTAACTGCAAACGTCACCAAGGCCGCCCACGCCAACGCCGCCAGTCCGCCCGCTGAGCTGGCTGACCAGGTCGCCCGCCGCTGACTGACGGCGTGATCATCTTGAACGGATACACCACGACGACATGTCCAGGCACTCCTTGAGGGCCGGGCGGCGTCTTACCAGGTTTGGTCGGCGGCGCGGACGAGCATCTCGTTGACCGCCACCCGGCGGTCGCGCGTGACGATGTAGGCGATGCTGTCGGCGATGTCGTCGGGCCGCAGCGGTTCGATACCGGCCAGCTGCTGGCGTGCCGCCTCGCGCACGTCTGCTCTGACATGGTCGACGAGTTCGGTGTCAACCGTGCCGGGCTCCACCACGCTGACCCGAACGCGGTGGGCGAGCATCTCCTGGCGCAGGGACTCGGAGAAGGCGTTCACCCCGAACTTCGTCAGGGCATAGACGCTGCTGCCTGGCCGCGCTACTCGTCCGGCGGTGGAGCTGACGTTGACGATGTCGGCCACGTGCCGCGGGGATGTCCCCGCGGCGTCGACCAGGTGTGGCAGCGCCGCATGGGTGACGTAGAGCACCGCCTGCACGTTGAGCGCGACCATCCGGTCCCAGTCGTCGGTCGTGGTCTGCAAGGCCGGGCCCAGCAGCATCACTCCGGCGTTGTTGACCACGGTGTCCAGGCGGCCGAATCGGTCGACGGCCTGCCGCACGGCGCCGGCGGCTTGCGGCTGCTGGGTCACGTCAGCCTGCACGACATCAGCGGTTCCGCCCGAGTGCACGATGGAATCAGCGAGCTGCTCCAGGCGATCGCGCCGGCGCGCGACCAGCGCCACGGCCGCGCCCTCGGTGGCCAGGCGCCGGGCGGTTGCGGCGCCGATGCCGCTGCTCGATCCGGTCACCAGCGCGACCGTTCCCGCAAGCGCGTGGGCCATCAGCGATTCTTCCCGTCCTCTGTTACACCCGTTCGTTACAGCGTACGAACGCCAGGCTCGGCTGGTGAACGCCACGCGCCATCTGACGACCTCTTGACGTGACTGATACCAATTGCGGGCGGGGGCGCGGGCCGGACAGCTGTGTTCGTGGTCGGGGTCCGTCTCCCGATTGTCGCCGAGCTGGCTTTCCACGGCCTGACCTCGGTTCCGGACAGATGCGCAGGCGCCGCTACGACTTAGACCACGGCGCGCGGTGGATGCCCGAGGGCGAGTCCGCGCGAGCTTGGAGCCAGCGCGCACCGCGAGGCCGGTACCACGACACAGCCTGGCATCATCAAGCACATGACTGTTGTGAAGATCAATGCGATTACAGTGCCAGCCGATAGCGGGGACGAACTTGCCCGCCGGTTCGCCGCCCGGGCGGGCGCGGTCGACAACCAGGAGGGCTTCGAGGGCTTCGAGCTCCTCAAGCCGACCGACGAGCGCACCACCTGGCTCGTGGTAACGCGGTGGCGGGACCAGGCATCCTTTGACGCCTGGCTGCGCTCGCCCGCATTCGGGCACGGCCATCGCTCAGCGGCTGAGCGCAGCGGCGGCGAGGCGCCCGCCCCGGTCGGCATCAGCAGCGAGCTGTGGTCCTACGAGATCGCCGGCGGCTCGGCCGGGTAGGACGCCAGGGAGGTTTCGATGAGGCGCTCGACGCCGGGCCTGGAACTCGGGCTCAGCCGCGGCAGGTGACCAGCGTCGGATCAGTCGTGACCCGGTCCCCGGACGGCATGTCGAGCAGCATGCGTCCGCAACATGGCAGCTCCGGGCTGTCAGGGGCGGGGCTGCGATGCGTCACCCCAGATTGGTTCGCGCTGTCGCGGCGGTGGCTACGGCCTCGGACTAGGGACTCGGGCGTAGCGCCCGGGGAGACGCCGGGTGTCGTCACATCGGCACCGCGAATGGCGCCGTCATCACGAGCCCCCCCGGGGAGCCAACGCCGGGGTTTGGCGTGGGATCCCATGCTGGGGATGATACGTGGCGAGCACGTGAAATGCCTAGAGCATTCTTCCGAGATACAAGTCATAGTCACATGGACCTGATAGTGAATCAAGCCCTGACCGGGATGGCTATGCAGGCGCACGTGCACCGCGGCCAGTTGCCGCGCGTCAACACATCAGCTATTTATCCGCTTGCTGTCCGCATATCCAGGGCATTTATGACAAAGTTCCTGATCAGCCGACGATAAATCCTGGCTGCGCTTCGGAAGCGCCGACGCTGCCTATGGTCGCAGCTCTGCTGATCATGCTGGCCGGATTCGGCGTCGCCACGGTCCGATGATTCGTCATGCCCAGCAGGGCATGCCGACGAGGGTCAGTAGGCGCCGGACCCGTGCCTGACTGCCGAGAATGTCTTCCAGAGGATCTGCAAGTCAAGCACGATCGACCAGTTGTCCACATAGCGCAGATCGAGCCTGAAGGCCTCCTCCCAGGACAGGCCAGATCTCCCGCTGACCTGCCACAGGCCCGTGATGCCCGGCTTAACCACCAGCCTGCGCCGCATGTGGTCTCCGTAGCGTGCGACTTCCCCCGGCAGGGCTGGCCTCGGACCGACCAGGGACATGTCACCGATCACCACGTTGAACAGTTGCGGGAGCTCGTCAAGGGACCAGCGGCGCAGCCCGGCGCCGACCTTCGTCACCCGCGGATCCTTGCGCATCTTGAACAGCACCCCGGCCCCTTCGTTGTGAGCCTCAAGCTCTAGCTTGCGCTGTTCGGCGTCCACGACCATGGTCCGGAACTTGAAGAGCTTGAACGTCTGGCCATCCCGGCCGACCCTGGTCTGCCTGAAGAACACCGGCCCCTGGTCATCCAGGCGGATGGCCAGGGCGAGCACCACGAACAGGGGCGCAAGCAAGATCAGCACCAGCCCGGCCGCAACTTTGTCGAACACCGCCTTGATGACCTGCTTGCCGCCGGCGAGCTCCGGATGATCCAGCTGCAGCAACGGCAGGCCGGCCACCGGACGGATCGTCGTGCGCGGCCCCGCGACGTCGATCAGGGCTGGCGCGACGCACAGGTCGGTGCCCATCTCCTCGAGCTCCCAGGCCAGCTCGCGCAGCCGGATGCCGCTCATCTCCGGGCACGCGAGCACGGCCACGGTATCGGCACCGAACTGGTCCACGGCCGCCGACACGCTGCCCAGCCCGCCGAAGACAGGGACGTCGGCGATCTCGTTCAGCATCGTCCGCCCGGCCAGGCACGCGCCCACCACGCTCAGGCCGTTGTACTTGTCCCGGCGCAGCGTGGCGACGAGGTCGGCGACAGCGGGCGCATGCCCGACAGCGATCACCCGCTGCATGCACGACCCCAGGCTGCGCAGCCTGTGCAGGCGCTTGCGGAGTCGAAACCTGGCGGCCAGGTCCAACGCCGCGGCGCTGGGCAGGGCGATCACGAAGTAACCGCGGGCGAAGTCAATCTTGAAAACGTAGGAGACGATGGCCACGCCGGCCGCCAGGCCCACCGCCGCGTTCAGCACCCTCCGGAACTCGTCAGAGCCGGCCCCGATGATGCGGGACCCGTACCCCCCCGCCAGGGCCACCGAGGCGCACCACAACGCCGGCAGCGCGACGGCGAACGCGACGTAGGAAACCGGCAGGTAACCTTGGCCCGCGAAGCGCACGTAAAGAGCCAGCCCACCGCCGAGCAGGCCGCAGCCGGCGTCGGTGAGCGCCGCCCAGCGAAGGTAGCTCCTTGTCCAGGGTACGGGCTCCCGGGCGGCCAACCGGAGTTTGCGATCGGAAACTACGGCATGATCAAGTACGCTCACAGTGTCCCCCTTGTGCCGCTTTCCGTCCCGTTTATCCGGTTCATCAAACCCAGGACGCATACCAAAGACGCCGGATCAAGGAGACTGGTTTACGACTTTTTGCTGGTGCTGCCGACATCTTGTTGATCTAGACATGCAAGTCCGGCTCTGTCAGCAATCCTCACTGGGTAGCTCGGCCTTGATCATTTACGCCCGGCCAGCAGAGCGTCGGTGCAGGCGAGAACGGGAGAGGGAACCGCGCCACCCTGGTTGGCTTGCACCCGCTGCGGGTTCTTCGCAAGAACAGCTTCGGGGACCATTCGCGAAAGAAACCCCTCTAGTGGTAGAAATCGTAGAAATCGCATAATCCCGACTAAAGGCGGTCGACCTGTTTGATCTTGGTGTCGGCCGATCAGACCCGCGTGCTGAGCAGCGATGACTCTTCCCGCACCGGTAGTGCGATTAATGCGTTGATCACTGCTTGTTATATGAAGCCGGACGGCCCTGGCCGCGACCTCGCTGGCTGTCTACCAGGTGCCGAACGTCCCGCCGCGCCTGCCTGGGCGTTGGTTCACCTGAAACCCCGGCGCTGGTCACGTATCGTGCCGCCCAGGGCAATCCCAGCTGAGAAGGCAAGCCGGAAATGACCAGATCACCACGGATCATACTGGCCGCCGCCGCCGTCGCGGCCGTCGCGGCCGTCGCCGCCGCCGTGGCCGTACCCGCCCTGATGGCCAAGCCGGCCGCGACCGACCGCGCCGTCACGCCCGCGGCTGCCGCCGGCACGACGATCTACGCCTGCCTGACCTCCAGGCACACCCTCGTCAGGGTGAGCGTTACCACGCCGCCTGCGTGCCCGGTGGGGACGGTTCCGGTGCAATGGCAGGGGCAGGCCGGGCAGCCGGTCCCGACGCCGAGCGCCAGCCCGACCAGCAAGTCGGCTGCGCTGGGTTCGAGTCCGACCGCCACGAGTCCGTCTCCTGGCCGGCCTCCGGCTGGGGCGGCGTGCGTGCGCTCGGCGCACAGCGGCAACTGCGGCCCTTACGCCTACCCGCCGATCAGCAACAGCAACGGGTACACAACCTACGTCGGAAACAACATGTGGGGGTGCGGCCCGGACACCAACACCACCAGCTGCGGCCCGCAGACCGTTGCCGCCTACAACCCGGGCAACTGGTCCGCCACGTCCACGCAGGCCAGTGGGAACACTGCCGTCCTGACTTACCCGAACGTGCAGCAGGTGTTCACCAAGACCACCAACCAGGACCCGGCCATCTCCGCGTTCGCGTCGATAACCTCGGACTTGACCGAGACGATGAACCCCCAGGCCGGCACCGACGCCGAGGCCGCCTACGACATATGGCTCAGCAACACCTCCGGGCCGAACGAGATCATGATCTGGGTGGACAACGCGGGCCGGGGCAACGGCGGAGCGCGGCAGATCGGGACCGCGACGATCGGCGGGCAGGCGTTCACCGTCTACCAGTACGGCGGCGGGGAGATCATCTTCAGCCTGGATCACAACGAGCAGTCCGGCACGGTTAACATCCTCACGACGCTGAAATGGCTCCAGGGTCACGGGCTGGTCAGCGCCGGGGCGCAGCTCGGGCAGGTTGACTTCGGGTTCGAGATCTGCTCCACCGGCGGCAAGCCGGAGAAGTTCGCCGTGTCCCGGTACACGCTGACAGGCACTTGTGGGCCGGCGGGCGGCTGCTTCGGCTGACCCGGATCGAGCACCCGTACGCGATCGCGGAAGCTCACAGCCGGGGCGGCCCACAGTCCGCGTCTGCTGGTGCCTGGTCTGCATCTGCCGCCTGCGCGGGTGCTGTCCCCGGGCGCGCAGCTGTCGCGTGCCGGAATGTCCGGTCGAGGACCAATGACACGCCGACGACCGTGCCGACGCCGACCGCGGCACCAGCCAGCGTGTCGGTGAAGTAGTGCCAGTTCAGGCCGATCACGGCGAGCGCGACGGCGCATGCGGTAAGCATCGCTGCAAGCGTGATGGCTAGCCTGACTGCGAACGACAGCACGTGCCGCGACGGGCAGAGCATCAGGATCATCACCACTGCGGCAAGCGCGAATGCCGTGGTTGTATGCCCGCTTGGATAGACTGGGGCGCCGTTAAGAGTCCGGCCGACGAGTCGCTTCAGGCCCTCGGTCACCCCTATCGCCGCAGGCACGCCGACGACGGCCAGCAGGGCGCCATCCAGGCGTCTTCCCGCGATGCAGGCGAATACCACCGCCGCGATCAGCACGGCCACCCGAGTCGGCTTGGCAATGTCGGCTACCGCCACTAGCAGCCCATCGTGACCAGCCAGAGCTGCCTTGATCCGCGAATCGGCCGAGCGGTCAAGCCATCCGGCCTGCGCATGATGCGCTGTCAGTATGCCGCCCACCGCGGTCAGGACAGCGCTGCCGACAACCAGGCAGGTGGCCGCGGGACGAGCAGCTGCATACACCAGCGGACCGCGAGGCAGCCATCGTTCGCCGTCCAAGCGCTCGCCTCCTGTCCCGTACACATCGATGCGAGGTCGACAGGGAACCAACCCCCGCAGCCCACAAGACCCGCCACGGCCCGGGTCTGATACAAACGGGGCGCCACGTCCTCGTGAGAGGTCATCTAGCGATGACATGTATCACGGCCATCCGCTCGGCGCTCATATGGGCCGTGGGCTTCCTGGATCGGGCGAGCCCCGCAGGGAAAGCAGCCAACAGGTCGGTGATGCGATGAAGGTGGCCGTGATCGGGCTTGGCTATGTCGGCACGGTAACGGCTGCCTGCGTGGCCGCCAACGGCCATGACGTCTGGGGAGTCGACGTCGACGCCGCGAAGGTCGACGAAATCCGCGCCGGCCGCAGCCCGGTGGCGGAGCCGGGCCTTGATGCGCTTGTCGCCCGGGCGGTGACCGACGGCACCTTGCACGCGACGACGTCGTGCGTCGATGCTTTCGACGGCACTGATGTGTCGCTGGTCTGTGTCGGGACGCCGTCGACGGAACGTGGCGGCACGGACTTGTCCTATGTCCGGCGCGCAGTGGACAGCATCGTGGCGGCGCTGCGCACCGTGAAGCCTCCGGCGTCGCATCATCACAGTGTCGTCATCCGCAGCACCGTGCCCCCTGGGACGGTCGACGACATGGTGGTTCCGGCGCTCACCGGGGGCCTGGCCGGCACGGACATCACCATCGGCGCCGCGATGTGCCCGGAATTCCTCCGGGAGGGATCGGGGATCGCCGACTTCCACGCCTCGCCTTTCGTTGTCGTCGGGACCAGCGACCCGGGCGTCGCCAAGACGGTCGCCAATCTGCTCAGCTTTCTCGACCAGCCGGTGCGGGTCGTCGACACCCGTGCCGCCGAGGCACTCAAGTACGCCTGCAATGCGTTCCACGCCACCAAGGTGTCGTTCGCCAACGAGATGGGGCGGCTGTTCCGCCTTCTGGGCGTGGATTCCCGCGAGGTCATGTCGCTCTTTTGCGAGGACGATGTCCTCAACATCTCAGCGACCTACCTGCGCCCCGGCTTCGCCTTCGGCGGATCCTGCCTGCCCAAGGACCTTCGATCCCTGCTGTACCTGGCGCGCACGTGCAGCGCGGACCTGCCCTTGCTGGCAGGCACGCTCGCCACGAACGAGCTGGTGATCAACGAGGCGGTGGGCCGCGTTGTCGCGCGCGACGCCCGCACCGTCGCCCTGCTCGGCTTGAGCTTCAAGATGAACACCGATGACCTGCGCGAAAGCCCGAACGTGGAGTTGGCCGAGCGGCTGATCGGCAAAGGGTTCGACGTCCGTATCTATGACCCCGTCGTCAATCCGGCTCGGCTGGTCGGCGCCAACCGGCGCCACGTCGAGTCGAAGCTGCCCCACCTGGCGCGGCTGCTCACCCATGAGCCGAGCGAGGCGCTGCGCGGAGCCGGCATCGCGATCGTCTCGGCGAGCGACGAGCCAGTCATTGACGCGCTGCTCATGATGCCGCCGCCCCATGTGATCGACCTCAGTGGGCGGCTGGGCAGTGATGTGGAGTCGCTGCCTGGCTACGAGGGGCTCAGCTGGTGACCCGCGTCCTCATCATCGTCCAGAACCTTCCGGTGCCCTTCGACCGGAGGGTTTGGCTCGAGTGCCAGGCGCTCGTATCAGCTGGCTACCAAGTCGCCGTCGTCTGCCCCAAGGGTGACGGTGACCCGGCGTACCACGTCGTCGACAAGGTTCAGCTGTACAAATACCGGCCCTACGCGCCCGGCGGCAGCAAGGTGGGTTTCGTCGCGGAATACGGATACTCGTTCCTCGCCACCGCCTGGCTCACGTTCAAGGCACGACGGTCTGGCCGGTTCGGGGTGATGCAGGCGTGCAATCCGCCTGACATTTTCTGGCCGATTGCCCTTGCCCTCCGGGCCCTCGACCGCACTCGGTTCGTGTTCGATCACCATGACCTGTGTCCCGAGCTCTACGAGTCTCGTTTCCCGGATGGAGCACGCCTGCCTTACAGGGTGTTGCGGGCCTTGGAGCGCCGCACTCACCGGACTGCGAACCATGTGATCTCCACCAATGACTCTTACCGTGATGTCGCCGTGACGCGAAGCGGCAGATCGACCACTGACGTCACGGTAGTCCGCAGTGGCCCAAACCCCGAGCGGCTGCAGCGCGGCCCGGAGCATCCTGAGCTGCGTCGGGGCCGCCGGTTCCTCGCCGCATACATCGGCGTCATGGGCCCGCAGGACGGTGTCGACATCATCTTGCGGGCCGCGGAAGTCGTGATACATAAGCTCGGCCGCCACGACATCGCCTTCACGCTGATCGGCAAGGGTGACTGCTTCGACGAGCTGGTGGCATTGCGCGACGAGCTGGGACTGGCTGGCCACGTTGAGTTCACCGGGCGGGCGCCCGACGAGTTGGTCGCGCGAATACTGTCCACCGCGGATGTGGGCCTGTCGCCAGACCCAAAAAATCCGCTCAATGACGTGTCGACAATGAACAAGACGATGGAGTACATGGCCTTCGAGCTCCCCGTTGTGGCGTTCGACCTCCGCGAGACACGCGTCTCGGCCGCCGGTGCGGCAGTGTACGTCAGGCCCAACGACATCGCCGAATATGCCGCGGCCATCGTTGATCTCATGGACGACGAGCCCAGGCGCTCTCGGCTGGGCCAGCTGGGGCGGGCCCGCGTCGAGCAGGAGCTGGCCTGGGGCCACCAGGAGCGCGCCTATCTCGGCGTCTACCGGCGGCTCCTCGGCGACAGCAGCGTTTCCGAACCGGCCGGGCACTGAAGTGTGCGGAATCGCAGGGTGCTACCAGCAGGCCGACGGTCAGAAGCTGGTCGACATCATGAGCGACCGGATCGCGCATCGCGGGCCTGACGCGACGGGGACCTGGAGCCACGAAGACGACCGGGTGAGAGTGCAGCTTGGCCACCGGCGGCTGTCGATCATCGACCTGAGCGCCGCGGCTGACCAGCCGCTGTCCAAGAACGGCCTGACGCTCGTCTATAACGGTGAGCTGTACAACTACAAGGAACTGCGGGCGGAGCTGACCACCCGCGGCGCTCGTTTCGCCACCAGATCCGACACCGAGGTCGTGCTCGAGGCCTGGCGGTCCTGGGGGCCAGAGGCACTGCGCCGGTTTCGTGGCATGTTCGCGTTCGCGCTGGTCGACGAGGCCACCGGAGATCTCATCCTGGCGCGTGACCCGCTCGGCATCAAGCCGTTGTACTACCTCGCCCGAGGTGAGGGCGTGGTCTTCGCCTCGGAGCTGAAGGCGCTGGTGGCCGCGGTGGGCGCCGAGCTGCGGATCGAGCCTGGCGCCCTGGTGGCGTCGATGCTCTACTACTGGGTGCCCGAGCAGCGGTGCGCCATCGACGGCGTGCAGAAACTTCCGGGTGGCTCGTGGGCGCGCTTCCGCCCCGACGGCAGTTTCTCGGTGCAGCACTACTGGCGTATCGCGGACGTGGCGCACGAGGCCGCGGCCGGGCCTCCTGCGGACCTGGGTCCGGTGATCGAGGAGTCGGTCGCCGCGCACCTAGTGTCCGATGTGCCAGTGTCGAGCTTCCTGTCCGGTGGCCTGGACTCCAGCATCATCAGCGTCCTGGCCCACCGGGCCGCCGGCGCGATTGACGCCTACACGATCACCTTCCGGCCTGAGGACCAGCGGCTGGAGGCTATGCCCGACGACGCCATCTATGCGAGGAAAGTCGCGGCGCGCTTCGGCATTGACCTGCACGAGATCGAGATCTCACCCGACATCGTCGACCTCCTGCCCCATATCGTCGACGTGCTCGACGAGCCGATCGGCGATCCGGCCGCGATCAACACGCTGCTCATGTGTGAGGCCGCGCGCGAGCGCGGCGTCAAGGTGATTCTGTCTGGGATGGGCGCCGACGAGCTGTTCGGTGGCTACCGCAAGCATCTCGCGTGCGTCATGGCCAGCAGGTACCGCAGGTTGCCGGGCCTCACCCGCGCCTCCGCGCGGTCCGCGGTCGCCCGGCTCCCGGTCAGCGTGCACGGCCGTGGCCTGCGTTACGCGCGCTGGGCGAAGCGCTTCCTGACCTTTGCCGAGCTGCCGGAGGAGCCGCGATTCCGGCGGAGCTATACGTTGTACGACCCCGCGGAGCTGGCGGCCCTCGTCAGCCCCGACCTCGCCGGCTACGTCGACCAGGTCGTCGAGGAGCACAGCGAAATCTACGACGACAACTCGCTGGCCGACGAGGTCAACAGGATGTGTCTGGCCGACACGCGCATGTTCCTGCCGGGGCTCAACCTGGCCTACACGGACCGGGCGAGCATGGCGGCCTCCGTCGAGGTGCGCGTCCCCTTTGTCGACCCTGTCGTGGCGCGAGCGGCGTTCTCGATCGAGGGCAATGCGAAGATCCGGCGGCGCCAGGGCAAGGTTGCGCTCAAGCACGCTGCCGAGAGCTGGCTGCCACGCGAGATCGTGCACCGGCCCAAGGCCTCTTTCAGTGCCCCGCTTCGGGCATGGGTGCGTGGTGATCTGCAAGAGGTCATCCGCGACGTCCTCGTCAGAGGCGAACTCGTGGAGTCAGGGATGATCCGCCGGGAGGCACTGTCGCACCTCATACAGGACGAGCAGGCCGGCCGCGAGGACCGTTCCAAGCAGATATGGCAGCTGCTGTCGCTGGAGCTGTGGTATCGCAACGCTCAGTCCAAGGGCGTGTCGGCGTGACGACGAGGACACCAGCTGCACGTGCCAGCCGCACCGTCGACCAGAGGACGCGATGAAGCAGATAGCGCAGAACTACAAATCCGGGGAGCTCAGCGTCCTCGACGTGCCGGCCCCGGTGTGCCGTCCCGGCGGTGTGCTGGTGCAGTCGCTCTTCTCTCTCATCTCCACCGGCACGGAGATGATGAAGCTGACCGAGGCCAAGATGTCGATGGTCGGCAAGGCGCGGGCGCGGCCGGACCAGGTCCGCAAGGTGCTCGACTCGGTCGCGCAGCAGGGCGCGGTCGCCACCTACAAGAAGGTCATGAACCGGCTGGACTCCTACACGCCGCTTGGCTACTCGCTGTGCGGCGTCGTGGTCGAGGTGGGGCACGGCGCCGAGGAGTTCCACGTCGGCCAGCTCGTCGCGGCAGCCGGCAATGAGTACGCTCTGCACGCCGAGTACAACTGGATCCCCACCAACCTGTGCGTCCCGGTCCCTCAGGGCGTCTCACCTGAGCATGCCGCCTTCTCCACCGTAGGGGCGATCGCCATGCACGGCGTGCGGCGCGCCGAGGTCCAGCTCGGCGAGACCGCGTGTGTCATCGGCCTGGGCCTCGTCGGCCAGCTAGTGGTCCGTCTCCTGGTCGCTTCCGGCGTCCGGGTCATAGGGCTCGACGTAATCGAGGACCGCTGCCGACTGGCCGAGAAGGCCGGCGCATTGCTGTGCGCCGCGCCCACGGAGGAAGGACTGGGCGCTGCCCAGCAGGCCCTCGCCGAGATCACCGGCGGCCGCGGGGCCGACCATGTGCTGCTGGCCGCGGGCGGATCGTCCAATGGACCGGTCGAGACCGCCGCGAGGCTGGCCCGAGACCGCGCCCGCGTCGTCGACATCGGCAAGACCCGCCTGGACCTGCCCTGGAACGCCTACTACGACAAGGAACTCGACGTCCGCTTCTCCCGGTCTTATGGACCGGGGCGGTATGACGACCGTTACGAGCTTGAGGGCATCGACTACCCGGCGGGCTACGTCCGCTGGACGGAGCGGCGCAACCTTGACTGCTTTCTGGATCTCATCGCACGCCAGGAGATCGAGGTCGGATCACTTGTCTCAGGCATCTTCCCGATAGAGAACGCGACCACGGTCTACCGCGATCTGGCCTCCGGCGCGCTGGCCTCGGTGGGGGTCCTGCTTGAGTATCCCGCGCGCCCGGCGGACAGCCAGCCGCCGGCCGCGAGCCGCTTTGTCTCGGGCGGCAGGGCTGCCGCGCGCGGCACGGGCGAGCAGCAGGTGGCTGTCGGATTCATCGGAGCGGGCAACTACGCGTCGTCGATGCTGCTGCCTCACCTGACCCGGCTGAGTTCCGTCCGGCTCGCGCACGTCGCCACGACCCGGTCACTGTCCGCGGTCAACGCGCAGCGGCGCTTTGGCTTCACGGCCGCGTCCACCACCGCGGACGCCATCCTTGACGACGCGTCGCTGGACGCGATCTTCATCGTGACGCGCCATCACACCCACGCGGACCTGGTCTGCCGCGCGCTCGAGACCAAGAAGGCCGTCTTCGTCGAAAAGCCGCTCGCGCTGACCCGCGACGAGCTGCAGCGCGTCATCGATACCGTCGTGAGCTCGGGAAACGATCGCCTCATGGTGGGATTCAACCGTCGCTTCGCGCCCCTGCTCACGCGGCTGAAGTCCGACTTCGGACAGTCGGGCACCGGCTCGGTGGTCCGTTACCTGGTCAATGCCGGGCGGCTGGAGGCAGATAGCTGGTATCGCAATGAGGACCTGGAGGGCTCGCGCTTCGCCGGGGAGGGCGGGCACTTCATCGACACTGTCAGCTGGTGGGTGGACAGCCTGCCCGAGGAGGTCTACGCCGTGCCCGGCCTGGAGCACGACGACCTGCAGGCGACGGTGCGGTTCCAGAACGGCTCCAGCGCCGTGATCACCTACGTCACGGCCGGCAACGCCCGCTATCCGAAGGAGACGCTGGACGCCGCCGCCGACGGCCGGACCGCGAGGCTGGACAACTTCCGGCAGGCCGCGGTCTGGAGTGGGCGGCGCCGGAGCAGCACGCGGTCACGCGGAGGCCAGGACAAGGGCCAACGGCACCAGGTCGCGCTGTTCGCCGAGGCTTGCCGCACCGGCGGGCCCATGCCCATCTCGCTGGAATCCCTGCTGGCCACCACGCGCGCCACGATCGCCGTGGGCGAGAGCCTGGCCAGCGGCAGACCGGAGCGGCTGTGACCGCAACGCAAGCATCGCGGCTCGGCTGGTACGCGCGCAGGGTGGCCCGGATGTCGCCAGCCGAGGTGATCTGGCGCGCCCGCGACCAGGCGCTCCAGGCCGTGTGGTCGCGCAAGCAAGTGAGCCGCGAGCAGATGGCGGCCGGCGGATCGACCCTGCCGGGCGAGCGCAGGTTCACCACGGTCCTTCCGCCGCATACCGCGGCGCGGGTGCCTAGGCAGGCCAAGAAGGCCGTTCTAGCGGCAGCAGACCAGCTACTGCGGGGCGAGTGGGAGGTCCTGGGCGTCGCCAGGACCGACCTGGCGCAGCCTGACTGGTTCTACGACCCCGTGACCGGCCGGCGAGCTCCGGCGGACCGCTACGCCTTCCGGATCAACCACCGTTCGGAGGCGGACGTCGGAAACGTCAAGCAGGTATGGGAAGTCTCTCGCCTGCAGCACCTCACGCTGCTGGCCACGGCATGGTTCCTCAGCCACGACGAGGTGTACGCCCGCCGGGTGGCCGACCAGCTGCGCTCCTGGTGGCGGGAGAACCCGTTCCTGTCCGGGGTGCACTGGACCAGCGGCATCGAGATCGGCATCCGCCTGATCAGCCTGACCTGGATCAGGCGCCTGCTGGATGAATGGCCTGACGTGGGCGACCATTTCGAGCGCGATGAACTCGCGGTGCGGCAGATCGGCTGGCACCAGCAGTACCTCGCCGCATTCCGAAGCCGGGGATCGTCGGCCAACAACCATGTCATCGCGGAGGCCGCCGGGCAGCTCGTGGCCAGCTGCGCCTTCCCGTGGTTCCCCGAGAGCGACCGCTGGCGGCGCACGTCCGCGCGGCTCCTCGAGCGCGAGCTGATCCGCAATACCTTCCCGTCGGGCATCGGCCGTGAGCTCGCATCGGACTACCACTGCTTCGTCGCTGAGCTCGCGCTGCTGGCCGCGGTCGAGGCCGAGGCCTCTGGCTGCCCGCTGAGCGAAGCGGCCTGGCAGCGCCTGTGCGCGATGGTCGACAGCGGTGCCGCGCTGCTCGACGAGCGGTCGCAGCCGCCCCGGCAAGGTGACGGCGACGAGGGACGCGCGCTGCTCCTCGACCCGCCGACGGCCAACCGGTGGCCGTCGTTTCTGGCGCTGGGCGAGGCGATCTTCGGCCGGCTCGACTGGTGGCCGCGCGCGGTTCCGGACGCGGCCAGCACGATCATCCCCGCGCTGGTCAGAACTCCCCGCGAGGCAGCCGGCCGGCCAACTCAGCGGCCATGGCATTTCGCCGACGCCGGCACGACCGTACTCCGCATGACGCGGGACAGCGAGCCCGAGATCTGGTGCCGCTGCGACGGGGGACCGCATGGGTACCTCAGCATCGCCGCCCACGCCCACGCCGACGCGCTGTCCATAGAGGTTCGCTACGGCGGCGTCGATGTCCTCGCCGATCCGGGCACCTACTGCTACCACGGCGAGCCCGAGTGGCGTTCCTACTTCCGTTCCACCATCGCCCACAACACGGTCGAACTGGGCGGCCGGAACCAGTCCAGCGAGGGAGGCCCCTTCCTCTGGCTGCGGCACGCGAACGCCAGGGAAATCGACGTTCAGGACATCGGCGACGCGGCCGAGTGGACCGCGGAACACGACGGCTACCGCTCGCTGAAGCCGTCAGCGTGGCACCGTCGGTGCGTCCTGCTGGACCGGGCCTCGCGCGCCGTCGAGATCGTCGACGAGATCGGGAGCAGCCACGAGCTTCGCCTTGCCTTCCACCTTGGCCCGGATGTTCACGCGGAACTCGACGGGGCCTGCGCCGCCCTGCGCTGGCCTACCGCCTCCACGCCTGGGGCCGCGAGGCTGGAGTTGCCGGGTCAGCTGCGGTGGAGCCTGCACAGAGGTGAGACCGCCCCGATCCTAGGCTGGTACTCGCCGGGCCTGGGACGGCGCGTTCCCGCGTTCACCCTCCTCGGCCGCGGGCGTTATGCGGCCGGAACACCGCTGATCTCGCGAATGGAATTTCTCGACGTGAACCATTCGGCGACGCCTGCCGTTACGAGTTCGGCCGTATCATGGCGCGCAGCCGATGCGGCGGTACGAGAGACGCAGGGGCGGTGAGGAGAGGCCGGATGAGCCAGGAGACGCTCGATCTGCGAAGATCCATGCAGCTTGTACGGCGGCATAAGATCGTCGTAACCGCTTTCGCTGCGCTGGGTCTTCTCGCGGGCGCCGGTCTGGTGCTGCACCGTCCGCCGATGCTCTCAAGCGAGGCCCTCGTTAATGTCGTGCTTCCGCCCACCGAACAGGCCGCGGCGCCGGCCCAGGCTGGGGTGACGAGCATCAACCCCGCCCTCGCGACACAGATAGTGATCGCGAGCAGCACCCACGTCCTCGAGAGTGCGCTGCGAGCTATCGGCCCGTCCATGTCGCTGGAGATGCTGCAGAGTCGGGTCCAGGTCACAAACGTGGCGAGTACCGATATCCTCGCGATCCGTGCCGTGGGCAAGACCGCCGCCCAGGCCGAGGACACCGCGAACGCGGTCGCCAACAGCTACGTCGCGACCACCCACAACAACACGAGTGGGCAAGTTCAGGCACAGGTCGTGCAGTCTGCGAGCTCCGCATCGGGGCCGTCTCTGTTCTCTCGCCTGCCTGTTATCGCAATCCTCGGCGCACTCCTTGGCGGCTTGGTCGGAGCCATCGCCGTGCTCGCGTTTAGTCGCAGAGACCAGCGCCTGCGTAAACGCGACGAAATAGCGGATTCCATCGGTGTCCCTGTGCTCGCGTCGATCCGCGTCGTTCACCCATCCGGCGCGGCGGGCTGGACCAGGCTTTTGGCGGACTATGAACCCGGAGCCGTGGATGCGTGGCGCCTGCGCAAGGCCCTGCAGTTCTTGGGTCTGGCTGACGTGAATCTGAATGGTTCCCAGCCTGGCGGTTCGTCCCTCGAGGTCATCTCCTTTGGCTTCGACTCCGGAGCCCTGCCTCTCGGCCCTCAACTGGCCGTCTTCGCCGCCTCCCGGGGGATCCCGACGGCGCTGGTGGTCGGCCCGCAACAGGACGTGAAGGCTGCGGCCACGTTGCGGGCCGCGTGTGCCGCAACGTCCTCACCGTCGAGACCATCGAGCCAACTGCAGGTCATCGTCAGAGATCATGACAGCGGCACCCGGCCGCCAGACGCCATCCTGACCGTCGTCGTCGCGGTGGTCGACGGCCAGAATCCCCAGGTCGCAGACACCACGCGCACCACCGCCACGGTCCTCGGGGTCTCCGCAGGCGCGGTAACGGCCGAACAAGTAGCGCGCGCCGCGGCCAGCGCCGCCGCCACCGGCCGCGACATCATCGGGATCCTGGTTGCGGACCCTGACCCCGACGACCACACGACGGGCCGCCTTCCGCAGATGTCACGGCCGACGCGCCGGAGAGGGCCGACACGGATGACGGGCACGACAGCGGAGACCAGACGATGAGCCCATTCCTGAATACAAGTGCTGACTGGCCGGAGCGCCAGTGGCTTGACGACGAT
>Ga0209647_1001475_pt1 | contig 19945 bp, 18 predicted proteins | sample GraSoi_2013_60cm_FD_185827 | JGI IMG/M metagenome (GOLD analysis project Ga0209647, IMG submission 185827) | Grasslands soil microbial communities from the Angelo Coastal Reserve, California, USA - Sample 9_17_2013_60cm (SPAdes) (version 2) | ecosystem: Environmental > Terrestrial > Soil >... | reverse complement strand
TTGCCCTTACCGCGGGTAGCGCCGCCGCGGCCGCGCAGCGACACCCCCGTCTCGGTCAGGATCCGGTGAACGAAGCCGTAAGACCTGCCGGTCGAGCCAGCCAGGGAGCGGATGCTCTCCCCGGCGTTGTATCTCTTCTTCAGGTCAGCCGCCAGCTTCGTGCGGTCGGCACCGGTCACCCGGGTGCCTTTCTTGAGGGTCTCGGTCACGCGTACCTCCCGGTGAGCTGAAAGTGACCGCTGTGTTACCGTCTCCCGCCATGATCACGCATGAACACGTGATCGGCTAGCCACACGCCCTCAAAAGATCTCTTCTTTTTAGCGCTGCACGCAGCGCCAGTTCTGGCTCGGCCTGCGGGCCAGCGCGGGCTCGATCCCTCAGGCCAGTGCCACCAGGTCGGCCAGCTCGTCACTCCAAGCGTCCTCCACCCCGTCGGGAAGGAGCACGACCCGCTCCGGGGCGAGCGCGCCGACAGCGCCTTCGTCGTGCGTGACGAGAACGATCGCCCCCTGAAAGCGGCGCAGCGCGGACAGGATCTCCGCCCTGCTCGCGGGGTCCAGGTTGTTCGTGGGCTCGTCGAGCAGCAGCACGTTCGCCCCCGAGACGACCAGCAGGGCGAGCGCGAGCCTGGTCTTCTCCCCGCCGGAGAGCACTCCGGCCGGCTTGGCCACGTCATCGCCGGAGAACAGGAACGAGCCGAGGATGCCGCGCTGCTGCGCCTCGGTCAGGTCCGCGGCGGCGGAGCGCATGTTCTCCAGCACGGTCCGCTCGGTGTCCAGGGTCTCGTGCTCCTGGGCGTAGTAGCCGAGCCGCAGGCCGTGCCCGGGCAGCACCTCGCCGGAGTCCGGCTCCTCCAGCCCGGACAGCAGCCGGAGCAGCGTGGTCTTGCCTGCGCCGTTCAGTCCCAGAACTACCACCCGCGCGCCGCGGTCCACCGCGACGTCCACGCCGGTGAACACCTCCAGCGATCCATAGGACTTGGACAGGCCCCGGGCGGTCAGCGGAGTGCGGCCGCAGTGCGCGGGAACCGGGAACCTGATCCGGGCCACCCGCTCCGGTGCTCGGTCGGCGCTGACCCCGGCCAGCAGCCGTTCCGCCCGGCGCTGCATGCTCTGCGCCGCCCTGGCCTTCGTCGCCTTAGCGCGCATCTTGTCGGCCTGCGACTGCAGCGCGGTGGCCTGCCGCTGCGCGTTGGAGCGCTCCCGTCGGCGCCTCCGGGCGTCCGTCTCCCGCTGGTCCAGGTAGCTGTTCCAGCCCAGGTTGTAGACGTCAAGGACGCAGCGGTCGGCATCGAGGTGGAACACCTTGTTGACCACCGAATCCAGCAGGGCGGTGTCGTGGCTGATCACGACCAGGCCGCCCCGGAAGGCCCGCAGGTGATCGCGCAGCCAGGACACGGAATCGGCGTCGAGGTGGTTGGTCGGCTCATCGAGCAGCAGCGTCTGCGCTCCGCCGAACAGGATCCGGGCCAGCTCGATGCGCCGGCGCTGGCCGCCGGACAGGGTTCGCAGCTGCTGCCTGAGCACCTGCTGCGGCAGGCCCAGGCTGGACGCGAGCGACGCCGCCTCCGCCTCGGCGGCGTACCCGCCGAGCACCGTCAGCCGCTCCTCGAGATGGCCGTACCTGCGCACCGCCGCATCGCGCCGGGCGGGGTCGGCGTCGGCCATGCCCAGCTCCGCTTCCCGCAGGCTGGCCAGCAGCGCGTCCAGGCCGCGGGCGGACAGTACCCGTTCCATGGCCAGGCCCCCGAGATCGCCGACCAGCGTGTCCTGGGGCAGGTACCCGACCGATCCGCTGCTGCGGACGGTGCCGGCCGCCGGCGCCGACTCTCCCGCCAGCACCCGGGCCAGCGTGGTCTTTCCCGCGCCGTTGCGGCCGACCAGGCCTATCTTGTCGCCGGGCGCGACCTGGAAGGTGGCGGCCTGCAGCAGCAGGCGCGCGCCAGCACGCAACTCAAGGTCGTTCGCGTTGATCACAGCAAGAACGCTCCATTGCTCCATAACGGGCACATCGGTCAAAAGGGTCACCACGTGGCCCACGTCACCCCGAGTACCGGGGCGGCCCGTCACGACAGGAGCGGTTGCATGGCGCCAGCCTATCCGAGCCGCCGCCGGGGCAGGCAAAAGGCATTTCCGCCGCGACCGTCGGCGACGGCAGCGCAGCCGGCAGGCCGCTCAGCTGACCGGCGGATGTGGCTCGGTCAGCCGGATCCGGACCGCCCGGAACAGCCGCGGCGTGCCGCGCAGGACGGCCAGCCGGGGGTCGGGCACGGTGAGGAAGCGCTCCACGGCAAGCTCGAAGTACTGCCTCAGCCGCGGGTCGTCCCGCAGCCCGGCGATCGCCCGCCGGTCTCCCCCGAGCACCACGGCATCGAGCTTGCCGGCGAACTGGCCGAACACCGCCGCCGCCGTGTCGGCCGCCGCCCCGAGCGCCTCGCTGGCCTGCTTCTCCCTGCGCCGCGCGAAGCGCTGCTGCGATGTTCCCCCGGCGGCGCTCCGGCCGTGTACCAGCCGCGAACCCACCTTGGAGGCGGCCAGGTGCGCGGCGGGCCCGGTGAACACCCCGGCCGCGTAGCCCCCGAGGCGGACCAGGAGCACTCCGACCGTGCGCCCGAGGAGCGCATGGGCACAGATCCGCTCGGCGGCGTCCGCGGCCCCGGTCATCTCCCGGGCGCCTTCCGGCAGGGGCGGGAACGGCACGTGGCACTCGGCCACCGCCCCGTCGGCGGCGCGGAACGTCACCACGGCCGGTCCTGGCTCGGTGGCCATGCCGCCGCCATGGCGCTTCGAGAAGGACTCCAGCCAGTTCGCGAGGCGCTCGGGGCTGACCTCCATCCATCGCGCGCCGTCAGCTGTGCCGTTTGGCACTACTCACCGCCTCCAACCGCCTACTATCCGTAAGGTGAACTTGGGGGGGCGTGCACGCGCCGTGCTACCGATGGCCCTGGCTGCCAGACAAGCTGCAGGCGGCCATGACGCGAGGACACCCAGATGACGATTGTGACCGATGACAACACTGCCACGCCGGGGGGCGGGCACGCCGAGGGTGCCGTAGAAGGCGCGCTCGCTGCGGCGATCCGCGACCCGGGGCGGATCGGCGATCTGCTGGACGAGCTGAGCCGGGGCCGGCTGTGGCTGCCGCTGCCCGACGGCGGGCGGCCGGTGACCGATGGCTCCGCCGTGAACCTGCCTACCCTGATCTACCTCGGCACCTCGTTCGTGCCCGCCTTCACTTCTGCCGCGCGTCTGCGCGGATCGGTCCCCCGGCCGAGGACGCCGGTCTCCGGGGTCTACACCCCCGCTCCGGTGAGGCCGCACATCGTCGTGCCGGCCGCGGGGCTCGCCCGGCTGCTCCCCGCCGATGTGGGAATAGCCCTGAACCCCGGCGCGGGCGAGAGCGTCCCCGTCTACCCGGAGGGTGTCAGGTACCTGGCCTCGGCGAGCGACGCGGATCCGTGCAGCCGGATCAGCGTGGGGCCGCCGCCGGTGCATCCGGACGGCCTGCTCGACGGCATCCGCTCGCGCCTGGCCGGCGTGCCGGCCGTCAGGGACGCCGCGGTCGCCTGGCTGTCGGTCGAGTTCACCGGCGAGGGCCTCGTGATCTCGGTGACGCTCGATGACCCCAAGGACGGCCCGGCCCAGGACGCGGTGATCCGCGTGATCGAGCGCGCCGTGCTGGCGGAGCCGCAGGATCCCGGGTTCCCCATCGACGTCACCTTCCCGGGCGAGGGCACGCCCGATCCGGTCGATGACTGGATCTCATCATCCGCTGCGCCGTTCTACCGCCGCGCCTGATCCGGCGGCCGATCGCAGGGCACAAGGGTATTGCAGCATCGCCGGCGCGCTGCTGTCGTGGGAGCGGCAGTAACGCGCCGCCGTATGGCCCTGGCCTCGGCGTCCAGCGACCGCGGCGCGGACCCGCGCGGCCAGAACGACGACGGGAAATGGTCGGTGTGGAAGGCGGGGGCGTCGATCGCCTGCTGCAGGTCTTAACAGCGGGCTAGGATCAGTAACTGAATCCTTAAGGATCTGGCCGTCCCAGGGAGCTCGCCTGACTCTCAATCAGCTTCGTACGTTCCTGGCCCTCGCGGAGACCGGATCCGTCCGCGCGGCGGCCGAGCGGCTTGTGGTGACGCAGGCGGCGGTATCCGCGTCGCTCGCGGCGATGCAGAGGTCCCTGGGGGTGCAGCTGGTGCGCCCGGACGGCCGGGGTGTGCGGCTGACCCGCGCGGGCCGGGAATACGCAGCGTACGCGCACCGGATCCTCGGCCTTCTGGACGAGGCGCGCCTGGCCGCCGCGGCCGCCGCCGACCCCGAGCGGGGCGAGCTGCGGATCGCGGCGGTCACCACGGCGGCCGAGCAGATCGTTCCCGCGCTGCTGAGCGGCTTTCGGCGGCTCAATCCGCATACTGGCGTGCTGCTGGAGGCCGGCAACCGGGACAGCGTCCGCACGCTGCTGGAGCGTCACCGGGTTGACCTGGCGCTGGCCGGCCGGCCGGAGCCAGGATGGGATGTGCGGGTGCATGCCGTCCGCGCGCACGAGCTTGTCGTCGTGAGCTCCCCGGAACTGGCCGCCGAATCCGGGGCGGCCGCCAGCATGCTGGCGTGGCTGTCCCGCCAGGCCTGGCTGCTGCGCGAGCCAGGATCGGGGACGCGCCTGAGCACCGAGGCGCTGCTCGCCGACCTTGACATCGCGCCCCCGACGCTCACGGTCGGATCGAACGGCGCGATTCGCGAGTCGGCCGCGGCCAGCCTGGGCGTCACGCTGGTCTCCCGTGACGCCGTCGCGCACGAGCTCGCCGTCGGCCGCCTCGCCGAGATCCGCGTTCCGGGCACCCCGCTGCACCGCGACTGGCACCTCCTGGCGAATCCGGGCCGGCTGCCGCTGCCTGCCGCCCGGCTGGTCGCGCACGTGCTCGGCAGCAGTGACTTCCATCCGGCCACGTCGGCGACCGAGGGCCCCGCCGCCGGCGTGGCGTAGCTCGTCATCGGCCCGCCCGCCGCAGCGCCCCCCTGGCGGGGCGCATTCTTAACGAATTACTTGACTGTCTGTAGCTAAGTCTCAATAGACGATCGAACGATTGACGGCCATGCTGGCATCTATAAGCGCCGCGTAGCAGCGAGGGGGCACAACATGGTCACAGCGCAGGACCGGTGGAACGCGGGCGTCATCCCGTACGCCGAGATGGGCTACTACGACGCCGATTACACGCCGAAGGACACCGATATCCTGGCGGCCTTCCGAATGGCGCCGCAGCCCGGGGTGCCAGCCCGGGAGGCAGGCGCCGCGGTGGCCGGGGAGTCCTCGACGGCCACGTGGACCGTGGTGTGGACCGACCGCCTCACCGCCCACGAGCACTACCGGGCGAAGTGCTACCGGGTAGATCCGGTGCCCGGCCGCGAGGGCGAGTACATCGCCTACATCGCCTATGACATCGACCTGTTCGAGGAGGGCTCGATCCCGAACCTGACCTCCTCGATCATCGGCAACGTCTTCGGCTTCAAGGCGCTGCGCTCGCTCCGGCTCGAGGACATGCGGATCCCGCTGCACTACGTGAAGACCTTCCGCGGCCCGCCGCACGGCATCGTGATGGAGCGCGAGTACCTCAACAAGTACGGCAGGCCCCTGCTCGGGGCGACCACCAAGCCCAAGCTCGGCCTGTCCGCGCGCAACTACGGGCGGGTCGTGTACGAGGCGCTCAGCGGCGGGCTGGATTTCACCAAGGACGACGAGAACATCAACTCGCAGCCCTTCATGCGCTGGCGGGATCGTTTCCTGTTCGCCATGGACGGAGTCAACCGGGCCGTGCAGCGGACCGGCGAGATCAAGGGGCACTACCTCAACGTCACCGCGGCCTCGATGGAGGACATGTACGAGCGCGCCGAGTTCGCCAGGGACCTCGGCAGCGTCATCGTCATGGTCGACCTGACCGTCGGCTACACCGCCCTGCACTCGATGTCCAACTGGGCCCGGGCCAACGGCGTCCTGCTGCACCTGCACCGCGCGGGCCACGGGACCTACACCCGGCAGAAGTCCCACGGCGTCAGCTTCCGCGTCATCGCCAAGTGGTGCAGGCTGATCGGCGTCGATCACATTCACGCCGGGACGGTGGTCGGCAAGCTGGAGGGGGATCCGGCCATGGTCCGCGGCTACTATGACACGCTGCGCGCATCGCGGATACCCCAGGATCTGGGCCACGGCATCTACTTCGATCAGGACTGGGGATCCATGCCGGGCACGATGCCCGTGGCATCGGGAGGCATCCACGCCGGCCAGATGCACCAGTTGCTCGACTACCTGGGCGAGGACGTGATCTTGCAGTTCGGCGGCGGCACCATCGGCCATCCCATGGGCATCGCCGCCGGTGCCACCGCCAACCGGGTGGCGGTCGAGGCGATGATCAAGGCCCGCAACGAGGGCCGCGACATCGCTGGTGAGGGCGAGGACATCCTCGCCGAGGCCGCCAAGCACTGCCGCGAGCTCCAGGCCGCTCTCGACGTCTGGGGCGACATCACCTTCAACTACGAGTCGACCGACACCCCAGACGTCACGCCCACGCCGACGGCCTGACGGCAGCAACCAGGAGCCTTCCATGCGGATAACTCAGGGCACATTCTCGTACCTGCCTGATCTGTCCACCGACGAGATCAGGGCACAGGTCCAGTACGCCATCGGCCAGGGCTGGTCGGTAGCGGTCGAATTCACCGACGACCCGCACCCCCGCAACGTCCTGTGGGAGATGTGGGGCCTGCCCATGTTCGAGATCTCCGACGCGTCGGCGGCCATGCATGAGGTAACCGCCTGCACGGCGGCCTGGCCCGATCACTACATCCGGGTATCCGCCTACGACTCGGCACTCGGCAGGCAGACGACGGCGCTGAGCTTCATTGTCCATCGCCCGGATCACGAGCCGGGCTTCCGCCTGGACCGGCAGGAGGCCTCAGACCGGCGGATCAGGTACTCGCTGCACGCCTACGCCACGGACAAGCCAAGCGGCGAGCGGTACGGCAGCCGCAACGGCCAGCGCGGCGGCTCATGACTGTGCCAGCCGAGCGGGCCGCGCGGGGATTCATGATGCCCCGCCCGGCAGCTGGCACCGCCGGCTCTGCGCCGGCGGTCAGCGGACCGGGTCGCGCGCAGGACGGCAGCAGCCCGGAGGCCGGAGCCGATCGGGCGACTGGCGCGGCCGGCCCAGGCGGCGATGCCCGGGAGCAGCTCCGGGCGGATGCGCTCGTTGACCTGGACGAAGAGGGCAAAGCGCTGCGGATATCCTCGATTCTGGAGCAGCTCGACAGCGAGTTTGTCGGGCTGGCCCCGGTCAAGGAGCGGGTCCGCGAGATTGCCGCGCTGCTGCTCATCGACCGCCTCCGGGGCCGGTACGCGCTGTCGTCATCCCGCCCCAGCTTGCACATGTGCTTCACCGGCAGCCCGGGCACCGGCAAGACCACCATGGCGATGCGCATGGGCGAGCTGCTGGCCGAGCTCGGCTACCTGCGCCAGGGACAGCTGGTCACCGTGACCCGCGACGACCTCGTCGGGCAGTACGTCGGGCATACGGCACCCAAGACCAAGGAAGTACTCAAGCGGGCGATGGGCGGAGTCCTCCTGATCGACGAGGCGTACTACCTCTACCGGCCGGAGAACGAGCGCGACTACGGCCAGGAGGCCATTGAGATCCTGCTGCAGTTCATGGAGGCGCACCGCGACGATCTCGTCATCATCCTGGCCGGGTACGCCGACCGGATGGACGCGTTCTTCCGGTCCAACCCGGGCATGGCCTCCCGTATCGGCCATCACATCGACTTCCCCGACTTCAGCCTCTGTGATCTGGTGGAGATCGCCGAGCGCCTGCTGAAGCAGGAGCAATACCGGCTCTCGCCCCAGGCCACGGAGGCGTTCTGCGAGTACATCGCCCTGCGCATGCAGCAGCCCCGCTTCTCCAACGCGCGCAGCATCAGGAACGCCATCGACCGGCTCCGGCTGCGTCAGGCGGGGCGCCTGGTAGCGGCGGGCGGCCGGATCAGCCGGACGGACCTCATCGAGATCAGCGATGCCGACGTCCGCGGCAGTCGCGTCTTCAGCGACACCGCCGTCCGGCCTCCGAAATCACCGGACCACCCCGGTCACACCGCCTGACTGGCCGGGCTGAGCGGCAGGACTAGCCGGACCGTGGTGCCGCGGCCAGGCGAGCTGGAGAGCTGGAGCTTCCCGCCCAGCAGCTCCGCCCGCTCCCGCATGCCGGACAGGCCGAAACCGGTGGGACCGGCGCAGTCCCCGCCCATCCCCAGCGCCGCGGCGGCCAGGCCCTGGCCGTCGTCGCGTACCTCGAGCAGAACTTTATCGTCCTGCACGGACACATGCACCCATACCGTCCTGGCGTGAGCGTGCTTGACCACGTTCTGCAGCGCCTCCTGCGCAGTGCGGTACACCGCGGTCTCGAGGTGCTCGGCGATCCGGCAGCCGGCGGCCTCGACCTGAACGTCCAGCTGCGGGAAGGACCGGCCGAGACTCTCGAGGCTGGCGGCCAGTCCCAGATCGTCCAGAACCGGCGGGCGCAGGCCCGCGATCGCCGAGCGAGTCTCGTCCAGCGCGGCCGCGGCGAGTTCCTGGGCGCGGGCCACCTGCTCGGCCGCGATCTCCGGTTCGTCACCGATCGCGTCCGCGGCCGCTGAAAGGTGGAAGAACAGGCTCACGATGCGCTGGCTGATGCCATCGTGGATCTCGCCCGCGAGACGCCGGCTCTCGTGTTCCTGCCACTCCACCATCTGCTCGGCGAACCGCTCGAGCGCTTCCTCCCGTTCCGCGAGCCGGCTGTGCAGCCGGGCGTTCTCGATAGCCCCGGCCACCAGGCCCGCCACTGATCGCAGCAGCTCCACATCCGCGCTGGTGAACTCGCGCCGCAGCTTGGTGTGCACGTTCAGGACCCCTACCAGGTGGCCGAGCGGGGTCACGACGGGCACCGAGACCATGGAGGTGAAGTCCTCGCCGTGCAGGGCCGGGATGTACCGGTATCGCGGGTCATCCGCCTTGCGGTCGACCAGCACGGCAGGCTCCCCGTGCAGGGCCACCCAGCCTGAGACTCCCTCGCCCAGCGCCAGCTCGATCTTGCCTACCAGGTCGTCGAAGGGCGGCGTGGCGCCGCGCAGCTGAAGCCGGGTGCCGCGGGAGTCCAGCAGGTGCACGAAACACACGTCGGTGTCGGCCGTCTCGGTCACCAAGCGAGCGACCCCCTGCAGGATCCGGTCCAGGTCGAGCCCGGCTGAGATGGTGTCGATGACCCGGGACAGGAGCCGTGCCTCGCGCTCCGGATCGGCTCCGGCGGATCCGCCCGCGGTCAGTGAAAGACTCCCTCGCGCAGCGCGGCGGCCACCGCCGCGACCCGGTCCGAGACCCCGAGCTTGCGGTAGATGCCACGGGAGTGAGTCTTCACCGTCTCCTCGCCCACCACCAGCTTCGCCGCGATCGCGCGGTTGCTCAGCCCGGCCACCAGCAGGGAGAGCACCTCGCTTTCGCGCTGCGTCAAGCCGAGATGCGCCCCGGGCCAGAACTCTCCGCTGTGCAGCCGGGCGGCGGACAGCGCTACCCGGCCGGCCAGGGCCGGGTCGATGAGGACCTCTCCGTCGCAGATGCGGCACAGGTTGTCGACCAGCTCGCCGCCGCGGATCCTCTTCAGCAGGAAGCCGGCGGCGCCGACGCGCAGAGCCTGGTACAGGTACTGCTCGTCGTCGTAGACCGTGAGGAAGACCACCTTGCAGCCAGGTACCCGGCCCAGGATTTCGGCGCACACGTCCAGGCCGCTGGCTCCCCGCAACCGGACGTCCAGCAGCACGGCGTCCGGCTCCACTTCGGCGACGAGCTTGGCAGCGTCCCTAGGGTCACTTGACTCACCGGCGATCTCCACCTGCTCGCGGTACGGCCGGAGCATGGCCTGAAGACCGTCCAGCACCATCTGGTGATCGTCGATGATCACCAGTCTCAGCGGCTGGTGCGGCCCAGGGTTCTTGTCAGCACAGCCCATGTCAGCACGGTACCCATCCATCGCCCGGCGCGATCCTGAGGCGGCCGGCGTGCCGATCACTCCCGCGCCGCAAGCAAATGCCAGACCAGCAGCAGTTGCGCTATCGCCAGTGCCTCGCTGCGCCTGCCATCGGCGAAGCCCCCGAGCGAGTCGGGCATCGGCGCGGGGTGGTCGATGGACAGCTGCTCCCAGATGGCCTTCTCGACGATCCTGCTGTCCTCCCGCGGCGCATAGCCATGGATGTGCAGCGCGTCCACCGGACGGCCGTCGGCATCCCTGATCAGCTTGAGGTGAACGGTGCGCCGGTCGTCGTCGGGCAGCACGTCGGTCAGGTCAGGGTGCTGGATGGTCGGTCGCATCAGGAGCTCGGCGGACAGCGGGGTTCCCGCCGCGGGAGCCTGGCCCGCGATCGGCGCGAACCGCACGCAGATATCAGCCCACTGCCGCTGCGGGCGGATGTACGCGGCCGACTCGGGCTCGCGCCGCTCCAGCTCCTTCAGGACCTGGTCCGGCGCATAGCCGCGCTCCGCGCAGTCGCGCCGCAGCTTCCACTCGCGCCTGATCTGCTCCGGCGGATCGAGGTAGACCGTGATGTCGAAGCACGCCCTGGCCAGCTTCGTATGCAGCGGCAGGAGCCCTTCGACCAGCACGAAATCGCGGGGCTCGACCAGGACGGGGCGGACAAGCTGGCCGGCTGAGTGATCATAGACGGGCTTGAGCACGGGCCTGCCGAGCGCCAGCAGCTGCAGGTGCTGCTCCATGATGCAGATGTAGTTACATTCCGGGTTGAGCACGGTGAACGGGACATCGCCGCGCTCCGCCCGGTCGTAGCGGTGATAGTCATCGACGCAGATGGCGGTGGCGCGGTCCCGGCCGAGAGCGGCGGCGATCCCGCGGGTGAGCGTGGTCTTGCCCGCGGCGCTGTCGCCGGCGATGGCCAGCATCACCGGCCGCCGGGGTGGCTGGCCCGATTCGCTGCGCTGCAGCCGGATCAGCTTGTGGGCCACTACGGCCTCCCTTACCACCGTCTGGCCGCCTCCGGGCGGGGCACTGGCCCGGCAACCGGTCACTACTGCCCCCGAATGCGCACGACCCTAGGCGACCGGGAACGCAGCCGCTTCCCCCGCAGCGGGGAGGCGGCGGGTGAACAGGACGCCCGCCTCTTGCTAACGCCACGCCAGAGTGCCCGCCACCCTGCGCGGCGGCTACTGCGCCGCTCGGTTCAGTGCGCTGATCACGCCGCGCAGCGAGGCGTCCACGATCGACTCGCTGATGCCGACGCCCCACAGCACCCGGTCCCCCACCTCGATCTCCAGGTAGGCGGCGGCCTCAGCGTCGCGACCGGCGGTGAGCGCGTGCTCGGAGTAGTCGAGCACGCGCACTGTCCTCCCCGCCCTCCCGCCCTCGCCCAGACCCAGGTCGGTGCCGGACAGGGCGTCGCAGAACGCGGCGATCGGGCCGTTGCCCATGCCCGCCAGCACGTGCTCCCGCCCGAACGCGCGCACGGTCGTGGTGATCCGCTCCACGCCCTCCCCGCTCACCGACCCGAACTTGAGCAGCCCGAACGCGCCGGGCGCCAGGTACTCCTCGGCGAAGATCTGCCACATCTGCGCCGCATCGACCTCACCGCCCTCATCGTCGGTGTGGCGCTGGATGACATGGCTGAACTCGATCTGCAGGCGGCGCGGCAGGTCGAGATGATGGTCGGCCTTCATGATGTAGGCGACGCCGCCCTTGCCGGACTGCGAGTTGACCCGGATGACTGCCTCGTAGGACCGGCCGACGTCCTTGGGGTCGATCGGCAGGTACGGCATCGCCCACGGCAGCTCGCCGACCGGCTTCCCCTGCTCGGCCGCGGCCCGGTCGAGGTCATCGAAGCCCTTCTTGATCGCGTCCTGGTGCGAGCCGGAGAACGACGTGTAGACGAGATCCCCCGCGTACGGATGGCGCTCGTGCACGTCGATGCGGGTGCAGTACTCGGCGGTGCGCCGGATCTCGTCGATGTCGCTGAAGTCGATCATCGGGTCGATGCCCTGGCTGTAGAGGTTCAGCCCGAGCGTCACCAGGTCGACGTTGCCGGACCGCTCGCCGTTGCCGAACAGGCAGCCCTCGATGCGCTGCGCGCCGGCCAGCACGGCCAGCTCCGCGTCCGCGGTCGCGGTGCCGCGGTCGTTGTGGGTGTGCACCGACAGCGCGATGTGCTCGCGCCGGGTCAGGTGCCTGCTCATCCACTCGATCTGGTCGGCGTAGACGTTCGGGGTGGACCTCTCGACCGTGCAGGGCAGGTTGAGCACGATCTCGCGGCCGGCCTCAGGCTGCCAGACGTCCATCACCGCCTCGCAGATCTCCAGCGAGAAGTCGAGCTCGGTGTCCATGAAGATCTCGGGCGAGTACTCGTAGCCGAAGTCGGTACCCGGCAGGTAGCTCTCGGCGAACTTCATCACCGCGCGGGTCCCCTCGACGGCCACGGCCCGGCACTGCGCGCGACCGTCGCCGTCCCAGCCGAAGACGACGCGGCGGAAGATCGGCGCTGCGGCGTTGTAGAGGTGCACGGTTGCCTGGCGCGCGCCGACCAGGGACTGGACGGTGCGCTCGATCAGCTCCTCGCGGGCCTGGGTCAGCACCGAGATGCGGACGTCATCGGGAACCGAGCCGCTGTCGATCAGGCTGCGGATGAAGTCGAAGTCGGTCTGGCTGGCCGCGGGGAAGCCGACCTCGATCTCCTTGTAGCCCATGCGTACGAGCAGGTCGAACATGGCCCGCTTGCGAGGGGCGTTCATCGGGTCGATCAGGGCCTGGTTGCCGTCGCGCAGGTCGGTCGACAGCCACCGCGGCGCGGCCGTGATCGAGCGGGACGGCCACTGCCGGTCAGGCAGGTCGACGGGCGGGAACCGGCGGTAGCGATGGCAGGGCATGCCGGACGGGCGCTGGGCACTGGGGTTGCTCATGAATATGCTGCTCCTGAACCGTGGTGACCGGAAAGGGAATCGGCCGGCGCAGCGCTACGACCCGCGACGAGGAGCCGACCGGTTGACTACCGGGCCTCGCCGCGGCCGCGAAGGAGCAGCAGGCGCATCATGACGAGATGATGCTAGCTGACTACATCACCAAGCGCGAGCCGGGGGCCGCGTCCCCGCCACCAGGCTGACCAGAATCGCGCGACCAGCCAGCGCAGCCCGGCTACCGCACGAGCGGCCCGCCCGCGCGCTGTGATCAGACGTTGAAGCCCAGCGCGCGCAACTGCTCCCGGCCGTCCTCGGTGATCTTGTCGGGTCCCCACGGCGGGAGCCACACCCAGTTGATGCGGAAGTCGGCGACCAGGCCGTCGAGCGCCGACCGCGCCTGGTCCTCGATCACGTCGGTCAGCGGGCACGCGGCGCTGGTGAGCGTCATGTCGATGGTGGCGACCCGGTCCTCGGCCACGGTCACGCCGTAGACCAGGCCGAGATCGACGACGTTGACGCCGAGCTCGGGATCGACCACATCCCGGAGCGCCTCCAGGACGTCCTCGGTGTCGGGGTCAAGCTGGGTGGCAAGTCCGGCCTCGAGTCCGGGATCCGCGTGACCGGCCAGTCCGGCCGTGTTGTCGGTCGTCATATCTGCTCCCTGCTGCTAGTCCGCGATGATCTCGCCGTCGCGTGCGTGCCCGGTGCCGTCCAGCGCCCTGGCGGTCGCGTCCTTCCAGGCCATCCAGCCGAGCAGGGCGCACTTGATCCGCGCCGGGTACTTGGACACGCCCTCGAACGCAACCGCGTCGCCGAGCACGTCCTCGTCGGCCATGGCCTCGCCGCGTGACTGCATCAGCTCGAGGAACGCCCCGCTGATGTCCATTGCGTCACGCACGGTCTTGCCGATGACCGCCTCGGTCATCACCGACGCGCTCGCCTGGCTGATCGAGCAGCCCAGCGCATCGTAGGAGACGTCGGCGACCGCGGGCTCGCCGCCCGCGTCCTTGAGCGCGACCCGCAGCGTGACCTCGTCGCCGCACAGCGGATTCACGTGGTGCACCTGCGCGTCATAGGGCTCCCGCAGGCCCTTGTTGTGCGGGTGGCGGTAGTGGTCCAGGATGATTTCCCGGTACATGGACTCGACTTCCATAACACCGCCTCCAACACGCTGCCCGGGGCGGGGTGTTCCCGCCCGCCGCTCAGCTTCACACAGGTGCTCATCACACGGGGCTCATCACACGGGGCTCATCACACGGGGCTCATCACACGGGGCTCATCACACGGCGCTCATCACACGGGCGCGAAGAATCGCTGCGCCTGGCGCACCCCGTCAGCCAGCGCGTCGACCTCGTCGTGCGTGTTGTACACGTAGAACGTCGCCCGGGTGGTCGCCTGCACGCCGAGCGCGCGGTGCAGCGGCCAGGCGCAGTGGTGATCTGCGCGTACCGCGATGCCCAGCTCGTCGAGCAGCTGCCCCACATCGTGCGGGTGAACCCCGTCGACGGTGAATGACACGGCGCCGCCGCGGTCATCGGTTGTCAGCGGGCCGAGGATGCGGACTCCCGGGATGCCGCCGAGCGCCTCGAGCGCGTGCGCCGTCAGCGCCTCCTCGTGCGCGGCGACGTTCGGCATGCCGAGCGCGTCCAGGTAATCGCACGCCGCCGCCAGGCCCGCCGCCTGCGCGGCCGCTGGCACCCCGGCCTCGAACCGCTGCGGGGGCGGCAGGAAGGTCGAGCCCTCCATCCGGACCACTTCGATCATCGACCCGCCGGTGATGAACGGCGGCATGGCCTCGAGCAGCTCGCGCCTGCCCCACAGCACGCCGATGCCGGACGGCCCGAGCATCTTGTGCGCGGAGAACGCGAGGAAGTCGGCGCCGAGCCCGGCCACGTCAACCGGCCGGTGCGGCACCGACTGGGCGCCGTCGGCCACCACCAGCGCCCCGCGCGCGTGCGCCAGGGCCGCGATCTGGCCGACCGGGGGGATCACGCCGGTGACGTTGGACTGGTGCGTGACCGCGACGATCTTGGTCCGGTCGCCGATCAGCTCGGCAGTATTGGACAGGTCCAGGCGGCCGTCCGGTGAGGTGACGCCGAACCAGCGCAGCGTGGCGCCGGTGCGCTGGCAGAGCTGCTGCCACGGAACCAGGTTGGCGTGGTGCTCCATCTCGGTGACCAGGATCTCGTCACCGGGGCCGACCCGGAACCGGTCCGCCTCCGGCCCGGCGGTGGCCGCGTTGCTGAGCGCGTACGCGACCAGGTTCAGCGCCTCGGTCGCGCTCTTGGTGAACACGATCTCGCCGGGATCCGCGCCGATGAAAGCCGCGACCCGCACCCTGGCGCCCTCGTAGGCGTCCGTCGCCTCCTCGCCCAGCAGGTGCGCGCCGCGATGCGCCGCCGAGTTGTGAATGGTGTAGATGTCGCGCTCCGCGTCGAGGACCTGGCGCGGCTTGTGCGAGGTGGCGCCGGAGTCCAGGTAGACCAGCGGCCGGCCGCCGCGCACCGCCCGGCCGAGGATCGGGAAGTCGGCGCGGATATCGGCCACGTCGAACGGCTTGGCCGCGCCGGGCCCCGTGTGACCATGACTCGTGCCGCCAGGCCCCGTGCGACCGATCGCCGCGCCGCCGCCCGCGAAGATTGATGCTGCGTGGCTTGTCGTCGTCATGCTGATGCACCTGCCGTTATGAACTTCTCGTAGCCTTCGGCCTCCAGCACGTCCGCCAGCTCGGCGCCGCCTTCCTCGACGATCCGGCCGCCGACGAACACGTGCACGAAGTCGGGCGTCACGTACCTCAGGATCCGGGTGTAGTGGGTGATCAGCAGCACTCCGTGGCCCGGCTCCTCGCGGAACTTGTTGATCCCCTGGGAAACCACCTTCAGCGCGTCGATGTCCAGCCCGGAATCGGTCTCGTCCAGGATCGCGATCTTCGGGTTGAGCAGCTGCATCTGCAGGATCTCGTGCCGCTTCTTCTCCCCTCCGGAGAAGCCCTCGTTCAGGTTCCGCTCGGCGAAGTCCGGGTCGATGGAGAGCGCGTCCATGGCCGTCCGCAGCTCCCTGACGAACGTGCGCAGCTTGGGCGCCTCGCCCCGGACCGCGGTGATCGCCGTGCGCAGGAAGTTCGACACCGAGACGCCGGGCACCTCCACCGGGTACTGCATGGCAAGGAAGAGGCCGGCCCGGGCCCGCGCGTCCACGCTCATCGTCAGCACGTCCTGGCCGTCCAGCGTGACCGAGCCCTGCGTGACGTGGTACTTGGGATGGCCGGCGATCGCGTAGGCGAGGGTGGACTTGCCTGACCCGTTCGGCCCCATGATCGCGTGGGTTTCGCCGGCCCGGACGGCCAGGTCGACGCCGCGCAGGATCTCCAGCCTGGCGCCCGACGCCTCCTCCACGCTGACGTGCAGGTCCCGGATCTCCAGGGTGGGCAGCGTAGGTGGAACTGCCGGGGTAGCCATTATTTCTCCTGCTCTGGTAGCGAGACGTACACGTCATCGCCGTAGGTCTGCACTGGGTAGGTGGCCACCGGCTTGGTGGCCGGCGGCCCGGTGGGCTCGCCGGTGCGGAGGTCGAAGCACGACCCGTGCAGCCAGCACTCCACCGTGTGGTCGTAGATGTCGCCCTCGGACAGCGGGACCTCCTCGTGCGAGCACACGTCGTGCAGCGCGAAGATCTCCCCGCCCGCGCGGATGATCGCGACCGGCGTGTCCTGGACCTCCACGCCCAGCGCCCCGTCCTCGGGCACGTCGGCCAGGGCGCAGGCGCGCACGTAGGAACTGTCCGGGCGGATATTCCCGCCCGCCCCCCCGGCGCCCGGACCCCCGGGCAGGTTCGCCGTGTCGGTCACGCCGTGTCCTCCGCTGCATGCTCCAGCGACCGGGTCAGCTCGGCCTCGACGGCGTCAGTGACCCGGTCCCGCACCTCGGGCACCTCGATCTGGGCGATGAGCTGGCCGAAGAAGCCCCTGATCACCAGGCGCCGCGCGTCGGCGAACGGGATGCCGCGGGCCATCAGGTAGAACAGGTGGTGGTCCTCGAGCCGCCCGCTGGCGCTGGCGTGGCCCGCGCCGACCACCTCGCCGGTCAGGATCTCCAGGTTCGGCACCGAGTCCACCCGGGTGCCGTCGGTCAGCACCAGGTTCCGGTTGTACTCGTAGGTGTCGGTGCCGGTCGCCTCGGCCCGGATGATCACGTCGCCGATCCACACCGCGTGCGCGTCCTCGCCCTGCAGCGCGCCCTTGTAGCTCACCCGGCTGCGGCAGTTGCGCTCGGCGTGATCCACGAACAGCCGGTGCTCCAGGTGCTGCCCGGCGTCGGCGAAGTACAGCCCCCGCAGCTCGGCGTCCCCGCCGGGCCCCGCGTACCGCACCGACGGCGCCAGCCGAACCACCCCCCCGCCGAGGGTGACCGCAGTATGACTGAGCTGCGCGTCCTTCCCCAGCTGCGCATAATGATGCGCCAGGTGCACCGTGTCATCCGCCCAGTTCTGCAAGGACACGACGGCCAGCGACGCCGCATCGCCCACGACCAGCTCCACATTGTCCGCATACGTCGCCGACCCGCCGTACTCCAGCACCACAACAGCCCGGGCGAACGGCTCGACATTGACCACGATGTGCCCGAACGCCGCTCCAGCCGCATCCTCCCCGCGAACCGTGATCCACGTCGGTTCCGTGCTCTCTACCCCCGTCGGCACCGTGACGACGGTTGCCTCGTCGAACGACGCGAAAGCCCTGGCGCTCACGCGGTCGGCGGGCACAAAGGCGGTGCCGAGTCGCGGGTCACCGTGTTCGGTGTTCTCAACGGTGACACGCGGCGCGGCATCGGCTCCCACGCTGATCTTGCCCGTGACCAGAGCCCCGTCTCCGTGCAACCCCCGCAACCGGCGCAGCGGCGTGAACCGCCACTCCTCCTCGCGCCCGGTGGGCACCGGGAAGTCCGCGGGGTCGTAGGACTGCCGCTCGTGCAGCCTGGAGACGGGGGCGCCGGACTCCGCCGCGCCCTGCAGCGCGGACCCGGGGGGACGACCCCCCGTAGCCCCCGGGGGGACCGACATCAGCCGACCGCTCCTTCCATCTGCAGCTCGATCAGCCGGTTCAGCTCGAGCGCGTACTCCATCGGCAGCTCGCGCGCGATCGGCTCCACGAAGCCGCGGACGATGGTGGCCATGGCCTCGTCCTCGGTCATGCCGCGGCTCATCAGGTAGAACAGCTGGTCCTCGGAGATCTTCGACACGGTGGCCTCGTGGCCCATCTCCACGTCGTCCTCGCGGACGTCGACGTAGGGATAGGTGTCCGAGCGGCTGACCGTGTCCACCAGCAGCGCGTCGCACTTGACCGTGGACTTGGAGTGGGCCGCGCCCTCCTGCACCTGGACCAGGCCCCGGTAGGACGTGCGGCCGCCCGCCCGGGCCACCGACTTGGACACGATCTGGGACGAGGTGTTCGGCGCGCAGTGCACCATCTTGGCCCCGGCGTCCTGGTGCTGGCCGGTGCCCGCGAACGCCACCGACAGCGTCTCGCCCCGGGCGTACTCGCCCATCAGGTAGACCGACGGGTACTTCATCGTGACCTTGGAGCCGATGTTCCCGTCGATCCACTCCATGGTCGCGCCCTCCTGGGCCACGGCCCGCTTGGTGACCAGGTTGTACACGTTGGCCGACCAGTTCTGGATCGTGGTGTAGCGGCAGCGGGCGCCCTTCTTGACGATGATCTCCACCACCGCGGAGTGCAGCGAGTCGGAGGAGTAGATCGGCGCGGTGCAGCCCTCGACGTAGTGGACGTAAGCGTCCTCGTCCACGATGATCAGGGTCCGCTCGAACTGGCCCATGTTCTCGGTGTTGATCCGGAAGTAGGCCTGCAGCGGGATCTCCACGTGCACGCCCTTCGGCACGTAGATGAACGACCCCCCGCTCCAGACGGCGGTGTTCAGCGAGGCGAACTTGTTGTCGCCGACCGGGATCACCGTGGCGAAGTACTCCTGGAACAGGTCCGGGTGCTCCTTGAGCGCCGTGTCGGTGTCCAGGAAGATAACGCCCTTTTCCTCTAGATCTTCCCTTATCTTGTGGTACACGACCTCTGATTCGTATTGAGCCGCGACACCCGCTATGAGCCTTTGCTTCTCCGCCTCCGGAATGCCCAGTTTGTCATAGGTGTTCTTGATGTCGGCGGGGAGCTCGTCCCAGTTCGCGGCCTGCTTCTCCGTCGAGCGGACGAAGTACTTGATGTTCTCGAAGTCGATCCCGGACAGGTCCGAGCCCCAGGTGGGCATGGGCTTGCGCCGGAACAGCTTCAGGCCCTTCAGCCGCAGGTCCAGCATCCACTGCGGCTCGTTCTTCTTGGCCGAGATGTCCCGGACGACCTCCTCGTTCAGGCCGCGGCGCGCGGACTCCCCCGCCGCGTCCGAGTCGGCCCATCCGAACTTGTAACGCTCCAGCCCCTCAAGCTCGGGGCGTGCGATGGTCGTCATGCGGAGATTCCTCCGGACTGTGTGGTTGTGGTGCTGCCGGTTGTGGTGGTGCGGGTGTGTACGAGCGATGGCGCGGTGACGTGCGTGGTGCAGATCCCGTCGCCGCGGGAGATCGTGGCCAGGCGCTGCACCGGAGTGCCCAGCAGGCGGCCGAACGCCTCCGTCTCCGCCTCGCAGAGCTGCGGGAACTCCTCGGCCACGTGGGCCACCGGGCAGTGGTGCTGGCAGAGCTGCTCTCCCCCGTCAGCTGCGGGGGAAACACTTGCCGATGCGGCGTAGCCGTCGGCGGAGAGCGCCTCGGCCAGCGCCTGCACCCGCTCACCGCCCGGCGCGGCCTCGACCACCGGCCGGTACCTGCTCTCCAGGTCGGCGATCTTCCGGCGGGCGAACTCGGCGACCGCACCGGGCCCCGCGGTCTCGGCCAGGAAGCGCAGCGCACTGGTGGCCAGGTCGTCGTAGGCCTGCTCGAACGCGCTGCGGCCCGAGTCGGTGATCGCGAACAGCCGCGCCGGGCG
>Ga0209647_1001474_pt1 | contig 19945 bp, 17 predicted proteins | sample GraSoi_2013_60cm_FD_185827 | JGI IMG/M metagenome (GOLD analysis project Ga0209647, IMG submission 185827) | Grasslands soil microbial communities from the Angelo Coastal Reserve, California, USA - Sample 9_17_2013_60cm (SPAdes) (version 2) | ecosystem: Environmental > Terrestrial > Soil >... | reverse complement strand
GGTGAGATGGACACGTCACTGTACTTGTTGTGTAAGGCAATGAAAGAGCATGCAACGGTGGCCATTTCGGGTGAGTCGGCTGACGAGGTATTCGGCGGATATCCCTGGTTCCGCGATGAAGCCGCCGTCAACGCTCCTACGTTCCCTTGGCTCTTCATGCTCCAGTCACTCAGTAGCAGAACGGCTATACCCTGGTTATCGCCAGAGATGGAGCAAAGGGCCAACCCGTATGAATATATGAATCGGCTCTACCGCGAAGGGCTGGCGGAGGTACCGCGCCTGGAGGGGGAAGATCCCAAGAACGCCAGAATGCGCGAAGTATTCTACCTGAGCCTCATTCATTTCCTGCCAATGTTACTTGACCGCAAAGATCGTATGAGCATGGCTACCGGCTTTGAGGTGCGTGTCCCATTCTGTGACTACCGACTGGTGGAGTATGTTTGGAACATTCCTTGGGAGATGAAAACGGTGGACGACATCGAGAAGGGCATTTTGCGCAAGGCTATGACCGGCGCGCTGCCAGAAGATGTGCGCATGCGGCGGAAGAGCGCATACCCCTCGGCGCAAAACCCGGCGTACGAGAGGGAGACGTGCCAGTGGGCCATGCATATCCTTGATGATGCCAACTCGCCTATCCAGCCATTTATCAATGCCAACGCGATACGATCTATTGCTGAGGGGAAAGAGCTATCGTCGCAAATTTCGATCTCCACTCTCTACGAGCGCATTATCCAGATCAATGCCTGGTTCCAGGAGTATCATGTATCGGTAGTGGAGTAGTTGTAAATCACAAAATAATGCAAGCCTTTCCTTCACGAAAAGGACGAATTCGCTCTGGCCCAAATAATTATACAGATTCCGCTCATGGAATCAAACAATTTACAGAGTTCTGGCAGAATTATCCTGATGAACGCATTTCCTGCTACTTTGGCTTGTGAAGCCACTTCGTAGGCAGAGAGAGCCACCAGGATAAAGAGGCAGATTTGGCTCGTTTAAAGTTGGGGTTTACACAGATCCTATCAGAACAAGAGCGGATCTGCTAGACTGATGGGAACAACGGGAGAGCCTCTGTCGTAACATGCGGCCTGTTTGTGCAAAGCAGTGACCACCTTGAATAGACGGCTCCCCGTCCATCAGGACTGCTAGCGGCGATGAGGCTTGTTGCAGCATTTGGGTAACGGTGCCACCGCTGACTCGCGAGCAAGCAGCCGAGTTCTGCGGATTGCCGACAGTTTCACCCGCTGACGGAGCTCTGGTCGTACTTATGATCAAAGATTGGCGGGCCAGGTCAGCTGCCCAAGCACCGGGCCGGGTTGTTTCTTGGTCGAGAAAAGTCCCGGCCGGGATGTCGAGAACCGGGCGACCGCTCCGACCAGTAGGTGAGCGCCCGCCCTGGGTGCCGTAATAAAAGGAGACCGATAAGAAAAGGAGATCGAAATGAAGTACATGATCATGATGTTCGGGGGTCTGGGCGCCACGCTGGAGACTCGGGCGCCTGAGTGGATCACCAGCATGCAGGAGTTCATGATGAAGCTGGACGGGGAGCTGAAGGAGGCTGGCGAGGTGGTGGCTTCACAGGGCCTCGTTGACCCGAGCCAGGCGAAGACAGTCCGCTTCCAGAACGGTGTCCCGGTGCCGACCGACGGGCCGTTCGCCGAGGTCAAAGAATCGCTGGCCGGTTACTGGATCGTCGATGTGAGCGAGGACCGGGCGATCGAGATCGCGTCCCAGGTTGTCGCCTTCATCGAGTACCCCATGGAAGTTCGGCGGATCATGGACGAACCTCCAGCGCCGGAGCTGTGAACGTGGAACCCCGAATCGAGGACCTGCTGCGCGAGTTCGCGCCGCAGGTCCTCGGCACGCTGGTGCGCCGGCACGGGCAGTTCGCCGCCTGCGAGGACGCCGTGCAGGAGGCACTGCTCGCGGCGGCGCTGCAGTGGCCGACCGAGGGGGTGCCGGACCGGCCACGGTCCTGGCTACTGACCGTGGCCAGCCGGTCGCTGGTCGACGAGTGGCGCAGCGAGAGCGCGCGGCGCCACCGTGAGGAGACCATGGCGGCGCTCGAGCCGGCTGCCGATCCCCAGGGCACCGGCCACCGGCCCGCCGACCAGGACGATACGCTCGTGCTGCTCTTCCTGTGCTGCCACCCCGCGCTGTCGCCCCCGTCGCAGCTCGCGCTCACGCTGCGTGCCGTCGGCGGCCTGACGACCACTGAGATCGCGGCCGCGTTCCTGGTTCCCGAGGCCACGATGGCGCAGCGCATCAGCCGGGCCAAGCAGCGTATCAGGAGCGCCGGGGCGCGGTTCGAGCTACCGTCCGAACCGGCCGAGCGGCTCGGCGTGGTCCTGCATGTGCTCTACCTCATCTTCAACGAAGGGTACACGACCAGCTCGGGGCCAGCGCTGCACCGGGCCGACCTGACCGCTGAGGCCATCCGGCTCGCGCGTCTGCTGCACCGCCTGCTGCCGGGCGAGGGCGAGGTCGCCGGGCTGCTCGCGCTGATGCTGCTGACCGACGCACGCCGGGCGGCCAGGACCGACGCCGCCGGGTCGATCGTGCCGCTCGCCGAGCAACGCCGGGAGCTCTGGGACGCCGCCGGGATCGCCGAAGGCGTGGCGCTGGTCACCAGGACCCTGGGCACCGTCCCGGTCGGTCCTTATCAGCTGCAGGCGGCGATCGCCGCGGTGCACGACGAGGCCCCGGCCGCCGAGGAGACGGACTGGCCGCAGATTCTCGCGCTGTACGAGGTGCTCGGCCAGGTGGCGCCGGGACCCGTGGTCACGCTCAGCCGCGCGGTCGCCCTGGCCATGGTGCACGGCCCGAAGGCCGGGCTTGCCCTGCTCGGCACGCTCGACGCGGACGACCGGATGGTGCGCACGCACCGCCTCGAGGCGGTGCGTGCGCACCTGCTCGAACGTGCGGGTGACACGGTCGCAGCGCGCGAGTCCTACCTGCGGGCGGCGAGGATGACCGCGAGCGTGCCCGAGCAGCGCTACCTCGCGCTTCGCGCGGCCCGGCTGCACCATCTCGCGCCACCTGCCGACCCGGCGGGTTGACCTGGCCGTCACACTACAGCCGCACTTTGGAACTGAGCAAGAAAGATCTTGGGAAGAGGCAAAAGAAGCCTCAGGCCCTTGAGCACGAATGGACCGCAAGACAACGCTAAGGTCCATTCGTGCTCAAGGGTCGTGAAACGTCTCTACACTTGAGAGCGAGCACGAAGCTGGTTGAGACCAATCAAGTGGAAGAGAACGGAAAGTGGTACCAGATTGAGCACGCTTAACTGTGACCAACGCCAACGGAAATAGGAGGGGTGGATTCTTTTTTGGTACCTGTGCCGAGGGTCCACCAGAGGAGGGAGACGAGAACGATGCAGAGGCCCACAATGGTGAAGGCGAGCAGGCCGAGCAGACCTATAAAGGCAAGCAGCAGACCGGCAGCAGTAATAAACGGCCAGATGCTGGGAGCAGAGGAGGCAGATTGAGTGGGTAGGACAACGCCCTGGACGGGCACGGCCTGCTGGAGGATGGGAGTAGCAAGCAATTGCTCAATGGTCGTATGCAGCGCACGGACATCGAAAGGCTTGGCCAGGTAGGTCACTTGCGAGTGAGATGGAGTATCTTGCTCGTGTATTCCGCCAGCCGGAACGAACACGGGAGCTTCCCATCCGAGCACAATGGTGGGCAAAGTCGAAAGGTAGGGATCTGACTTTAAAGATGTGAGCCGGGAGTAGTCACTACTCACGCGCTCATCCATATCGAGAATGAGTAAGTCGAGCGTCTGCGCCTCCAAACTGGGAGTGTGATCAAGGGAACTGGCTTCGATGACGTGCATACCACGATATTGTAAACCGAGAGCAATCAACCTGCGAAGTGATGCATCCGGTTCGATAAGGAGTACAGTAGTTTTAGCCTGGTAGGACATGAATGATTCCCCGCTGCGCATGCTAGAGTTCCCAGCCGTACATATCTACACTATCATTTACGAGCATACTCACTATACATTGCGATGGCTTTAAGAAAAATCTTGCAGACCTTACAAAAGCCTGAATGAACTAATATATAGCATGTGGCATGATCCATGCAGGAAATGGAAGATGTCAAGTGTACAGGCTGTTCCTCCTGTACACAGGACAGAGAGAAGCTTCATGACAGCTTCTGTGACACCATCCCTTGCTCTCTCGACGCCGGAGGCAGGTGCTGCGGGATGTCAGTGACGACAATGCCGGGGCGACCAAGCAAGGCCGTCTTCAACTGGAATGCCGTCTGGTTATGCAGGGGATACTCCCACCAGTGGGCCACTACGAACTCGGGCAGAATTACGGTCAGGGTTTCCTCGGGATGCACCGCATGTACCGTGTCAATGTAGGCTAGCAACGGTCGGAGAAGGGAGCGGTACGGCGACCCAATCACCACCAGGTACGTCTCCTCCTCTGGCGCGAGGTGCTTTTGCAGCCGCTCCCATTTCGACTGCATCTCCTCTACTTCCTGCTCATCCATGGTCACATGCGCCGCCGTCACATGGGGAGCGATCGAGCGGGCATAGGCCAGGCTCTGCAGCGAAGGCCGGTCCAGTGCGGCAATCGGCACGATAAAGCGGTGGCGGATGTCCTTTGCTCGCAGAGCAAGCGCGCTCTCCGGCGTCGGGAGCGTCAGATTGGTCACCACGATCGCAGGCCGGAAGAACAATCTGGCCTTCAGTTGCAGGATGATGGGGTTGAGCAGCAAGCGTCCGAGCTGAGTGGCTTCGGCGACCTCCGGCAGCATGACCGTTAGCGTCTCGTTGGCATACTGCAACTGCATCGCGTCGATGTAATCGAGCAGGCAGCGCACGAGCGAGCGACGCTCTGACTCGATGAGAGCAAGCTGCACGCGATCGCGTTCGGGGAGCGTGCTTTGCCACTCCTCCCAGGCAGCGCTCAGAGCGTCAGCCTCCCGCCGGTCACGCGCCACATGCACCGCCGTCACCTCCTGAGTGACCGAGCGGGCATAGGCCAGACTGCGTTTCGTCGCAGGGTTCAGGTGCGCCACCGGCACGATGAAACGGTGGTGGATGTCCTTCGGGTGAATGGGGATCTCCGTGGTGCGCTCGCGCTCTACATGCAGATAGTGCCGGTGAATCCCGAGGAACATGACAACCAGCAGGGGGATAAGGATGACGACGATCCAGGCCCCCGACAGAAATTTGGTGGTGGCGATCACCAGCGCCACCACTAACGTGGTGAGCGCTCCCAGGCCGTTGATCGCAAAGCTGCGCCGCCAGCCCTTCTTCACGCTGCGCAGACGCCACCAGTGCCGTACCATCCCGCCCTGCGAGAGGGTAAACGACATGAAGACGCCGACGGCGTACAGGTTGATGAGGCTGGTAGTATCTCCCTGGAAGATGACGACCAGCAGGCTGGCCAGCACTGCCAGGAAGACGATGCCGATCGAGAACGCCAGGCGGTCACCCCGAAAGGCGAACTGATGCGGCAGGAAGTGATCGCGCGCCAGCAGGGAAGACAGGCGGGGGAAGTCGGCGTAGCTGGTGTTAGCCGCCAGCGTCAGAATGAAGAGCGTGGCGAGCTGGAACACCGGAAACATGAAGAACAACGGTCCGGTAAACACCTGCTGCGCGATCTGCCCGATGACGGTCGGATTGCCGGATGGAATGGCCTCGATGTGATAGGACATCGCCAACACGGTCGTGCCGATGAAGAGCGTCCCCAGGATCACAACCATCCAGGTGAGGGTAATGGCAGCATTGCGTGCCTCGGGTTTCTTAAAGGCGGGGATGCCGTTGGAGATGGCCTCGGTTCCCGTTATTGCCGCGCAGCCAGCGGCAAACGACCGCAGGATCAGGAAGAGCGAGAGCGGTTCGGTGGCAGCTACGTAATGGAAGTGACCGATGACGGGGTTATGCTGGAGGACAAAAGCCTTGAAGAAGCCCACTGCGATGAGCAGAAGGGCGCTGCCGATGAAAATGTAGGTGGGGACGGCAAAGATCGAGCCCGACTCACGCACGCCGCGCAGGTTCACCATCATGATCAGCAGCACCAACGCCACATCGATGCTCACAATGACCAGCGTCGAGGAGAGAACGGGGAAGAGCGTGGCGAGCGCCTGCACACCAGCGGACACGCTGACCGAGACAGTGAGGATGTAATCGATCATGAGCGAGGCGGCGGCAATCAGCCCCGGCAGGGTCCCCAGGTTATCTTTCGCCACGATATAGGACCCGCCGCCATTGGGGTAGGCTGGGATCGTCTGGCGATAGGAAAGCGCTACGATACCCAGCAGGCACACGATGGCGATAGCGATGGGGAAGGTCAACCCCAAGTTCCCCGACCCGGCGGCAATCAGGGTCGCCAGAATGGCTTCGGTCGCATAGGCGACCGACGAAATCACGTCCGACGAGAGCACGGCCAGGGCTTTGAATTTGGTCAGCCGTTCGTGTTCTGCCCGCGAGGTGGGGATGGGAGTGCCAATCAACACGCGTTTGATACGGCCCCACACGCTGTGTGGAGCCTGGGCAGCGGCTGTCGCTTCGAGGACACCCCAGCGGACGCGTCGCAACGTGGGCCGGCGCGGATACACAAAGCGGATGCGCTCATTGCCAGGGAACGCCCCCGGACGCACTTCAGGGCGAACGAGCAGGTTCGGATCGGCTTCATCAAGCGCGTGCGGCTGTGCCTTGCGCACAGCGCTCTGCTGATCGTCCTCCGAGGGGGGCCGGTCATTTTCAATCATCGTGTCTACTCACTTCCAATGCAACTTGATCACCTGACAGATCAAAAGAGCGTCTGGGGTCCTCGTTCACGGTCAGCTTCGTCTCTCGAGATCAGGAGAACGCGCGTGCTGGGTCAACACCACTTCCTGGACTCCCTGTTCTTCGAGCACTGGTTGAAGCTGTACCTGCTGGTCTGCACGTTGTCGATGTCCAGGCCGCCAGTGGGAGACGCGCTCGCGCAACCGCGACATCCAGGATGACTCCCCAGAGGGGAGATAGATGAGATAGAGCGGGCAAGATCTCATCGCCAGGAGCTGCTCGATTGTTCCAGTGCCGAGCAAACTCCCGTTCCGACCACGGAGCGCGAGCAGTATTCCGTCACACCCCAGCTGATCCACAAGTACGAGCATGCTTTGCACCACGTCGCCTGTGAACACCTCGAAGCGCTCAAGAGAGACGTGATGCCGTAAGGCTTTTTGTTGCATAGCCTCGAGAAAATCCTTCGACTGCTGAATGTGCTCCAGGCGGACTCCTTTTCCACTCGCCTGTGGCGAAAGAATCAGGGAGAGGGGGACGAGCGTGGCATGATGACTCGCCGCCAGGAGCACGGCGGCTTCGATGGTGTCCATCTCTACTCCATGTGTGAATGGGAGCAGCAGTCGCGTTGTTCTGGTCATCTCTTCAAGCTCACCTGGGTGGTAGACGCACGCGTCGCTTTCGTTGTCTTAACTATAATCAACAGGAGGTCAACATGCGCTCAAGAAAGGTGAGGAGTAGCTCAAGATTCGCTCAAGATCTGGCCGAAAGACGCGCGCGGCCCAGAAATTGACCAGAGCGAGTTGCTGCGTTACCTGCCTGAGATCACCGAGATCGAGTACAACCAATCTGGAAAGGCGACGAGGTTTTTAGCGCGAAAAGATTAGATTTTCGCAAGTTTGTAGCCTACATCGGGGACGGTGAGGATGTATTGGGGGTGGCGTGGATCGGGCTCTATTTTGCGGCGCAGGCGGCTGATGTAGACCCAGATAAAATCGACTTCGCGGTTGTATTCTGGTCCCCACACTCTTTCCAGCAGGACTTCGTGTGTCAGGACCATACCAGCATTCCGGGCCAGGGTGCTGAGCAACTTGTATTCGGTGCGGCTGAGCTGTACAGGGCAATCCTGGAAGAGTACCAGGTGCTGGGCATAATCAATCGTGAGGTCACCAGTGGTGAAGACAACCTGGCTGGGCGTCTGCTCGCCAGGCGCGGCCTGGCGGCGCAAAAGAGCACGGACACGTGCCAACAGCTCTTTCATACCAAAGGGTTTTGGGACCAGGTCATCGGCTCCAAGGTCAAACAGGCGCACGCGTTCGTCTTCATCACACTCATCATAGAACATGATAACGGGGGTCTGGAGAAATTCGCGCAGACGCTGGAGCACTTCGAGGCCGCTTACGTCTTGCAGACGCGTTGAGAGCATGATAATGTCAGGTTCTTCCAGGTCGAGCTGGCGCAGGAATTGCACCCCGGAGTTAACCGTTTGCACACGATAGGTATGTTCTTCCAGGTTGGCACGCAAGTAGCGGTTAAGACGCGCATCACCTTCAGCAACCAGGACATAGACACGCCGGTCTTGTTTGAGCGGACTCGTAGGCCGATCGGTAGGGAAAGCGGTAGAAGCTGCACCGGACACATGTGACTGTAAAGCTATGCGCGGCGCGAAGGGCAACGTGCAATAGAAGGCCGAACCGAGGTCCAGGCCAGGTGAATCGGCCCAGATTTTCCCACCATGGGCGTCAAAGGTGGCGCGAGCAATTGCCAACCCCAGTCCGCTGCCCGCTGTGCTATCTTTGCCATCTTGCACACGGTAAAAGCGATCGAAGATACGGTCAAGATGCTCGCAAGCTATACCTTTGCCCTCATCGGTAATGCTGAGGCGTATTTCGTTGTCATTGCTTTCTAGCTGGAGCCTGATGACTCCACCTGCCGGAGAATAGGTCACGGCATTATTGAGCAGCGCCTGGAGAGCTTGTTCCACGCGAACCACGTCACATACGACAACAGGCACAGTAGCCGGAATGTTGAGCGCAAAGATATGGCCGGGGGCAATGTGTTGCCAGCGCTCCACCATTTGGCGCAAAAGTTCGGGTAAGTGAACCTGCGAAAGATGCAGAGTCTGAGCACCGGCATCCAAACGCCAGACGTCCAGCAAAGTATTGAGGATATCATACAGGCGATCGGCGTGGGCATCGATCATCTGCAGCATTTCGCGCTGCATAGCCGGGTCCCAACGCATGGAATTGCCAAGTAACGTGGTGGCACAGCCTTTAATGACAGCCAGGGGCGTCTTCAGTTCATGCGCAGCAAGGGTCAGGGTCTCGCTGCGTGCCTCCATGGAGGCGCGCTCGAGGGTAATGTCATCGAGCAGAACGCCGCGACCAAGCAGGTGACCGAGGGTATCGTACATAGGAAAGCAGCGCACGCGCAGCCAGCGTACAGCGGCATCAGCCAGGGCGATATCGGTTGAAGTCTCCTGCCCAGGCGAGTTCCAGGCCTGGTCAAGGGCGACACGTACATGGCGGGGATCAGCCGCCAGAGAGAGCAGATGTTTGCGCACATCAAAGACAGGCTGTTCTATCAGTTCACGTTTATGTATGCCGAGCAAACGTACCGCGCTGGCATTGAAGTAGGCAACACGTTCTTTGGCGTTTAAGAGTAGAAAACCACTGCTCATATTGGCAGCGATGCCCGCAAGGACACTATATTCCTGGATGACGCCTGCTGATATGCTGCTACTGGTAGCTTTATTTAAAATATTCGACGGAGATAACGCGCTCTCTACGGCCCACCAGCCATTGCCGCTCGTATCTGCCCCACTGCCGGTAGCGAAATCCATATAAAGGATAACCTTTCCTGGTTGCTTGAGTTTGTTTGGTTCATTAATATTCTAGCAAACAGGTCAAGGTTCCTGCCCACTCACACCCTAATGTGCTATCATGGCGATCATTACAATTAAAGCCAGGTGAACGAGCATAGCGATAATGAATGCCCAAACGATGAAAATAATTTTTCTGCGGTCGCTTTCCACATTGTCGGTAGAAGAGTAAGAATGCGGCCAACGCTCTGAAGCAACAAGACCCATAGCAATGCGCAGGCGCAAAGGGGAACGGACAGGAGAGCGGCGCATTTCGACCATCAGAGCCTGGTAGCATTGGCGACACAAGACCCATGCATGACGAGGTTCGGGCACATCTTCTGGTTCCATCAAAGGAACTGCATCAAACCAGATACGGTCGGTACAAATTGAACAGTGCTCATTTGTGCGTTTCCTGGCTTTACGGTGATTATTGCGAGCTTGACCAACTACAACGGCAGGTTCACCTCTGCCCATTGCGTCTTTCATCGGTCTGTCCTTTCTCTTTCTCCGATTTACAGAAGCTTACGAAACGAACAAAGTGCACAGGAATATGTACCAATATAATTTTACCATATTCTATGAGATATATTTGAGATATTAAGAGGCACTAAACAGGGGAAATAGGTAGGGGGAAGGTATTTGCTTTTTCTATAATGTGAAGTTGTAGGCTGCACAGCCCACAACTTCACATTATAGAAATGAGCGATTAGCCCATAATGAGGGGCAGCAGGTAGACGGTGCTGAACACAACGATCCAGACAATGTCAACAAAGTGCCAGTACATTTCGGCAGCTTCAATCGCAAAATGATTTTTAGGAGTGAAGTCGCCGCGCAGGCTGCGAATAAGGCAGATTAACAAGAATAGTACGCCGATAGTGACGTGCAAACCATGGAAACCCGTCAGGGTAAAGAAGGCAGAGCCAAAGACCTTATACTGGGCGTTAAAATTCTGGCCAAAGAGATTGGTATACTCATATATCTGGCCACCCAGGAAGAAACTACCCATGATGATCGTGGCAAGTAATCCCAAAATTAACTGCCTACGATTGCCCTTAGCGGCTCCAGCTCCCGCGATGCGCGCCGGGATACTACTGCCAATCAGGATAGCTGTATTAATTAAAGGAAATACGATATCCAGATGATTTCCATCGGGAAGTCGAAATGGATTTGTTGTACCATTTCTAATTTCCAGGTAAAGGTACGCTGCAATCAAGTTAGCGAAGATTAAAGCTTCTGAGGCGATGAAAAAGATCATGCCCCACCAGTTTATACTTCGTCCCACGACTTGATGCTCCGCAGCGGCGGTGATTGGCTCACCGTGAACAGTGCTCATATGGACGTTCTCCCTATATATAGGGTGCACCCAATCTCCCCTCGTGAAAAGAGAGGAGATTGCGCAGCTCTTAGATTACCGTCGTTCAAGTCCCCAACCAATAATGGCGGCAGCAGCTAAAACGGTTCCGATCCCTAGCACGATAAGGTTATTAGCAGTGACAGCCACCAGAACAAAACACAGGGCAATAGCCAGCGCCAGCGGCCAATAACTCTTGTGCGCGTTTAGGGTAAATTCTTGCGCCGTTTTAATAGGGCGATCTTTTGCCGGTACTTGCTCGTTCTGGTTTTGTTCCTCGGACACTATTGTTCTCTCTTCCACATCGTTAAGGGTCGTTTGTGTTATTGTTTAGTGTGTTACAGTCTTCCAGTCGGCTATGTCAGGATTTTTCTTGTCATAGAACGGACGGCGGCTGCGCACAGTCGGTATTGTCAGGAAATTGTAGTGAGCCGGTGGGGATGATGTATCCCATTCCAGGGTAAAGGCATCCCAGGGATCATTACCAGCCTTCTGGCCATTGCCCAGGCTGACAAACAGGTTCCATAGGAAAACCAGGACCGACGCGGCAATGATAAAGGCACCGATAGTAGCCAGGAGATTATCCAGGTTCCAGCCCAGGTTAGCAGGATATGTGTAGATACGGCGTGGCATACCCAGCAGGCCCAACAGGTGCATGGGGAAGAAGGTCAGATTCACACCGACCATCATCAGCCAAAATTGTACCTGTCCCAGACGATCACCAAGGAAACGGCCCGTCAGCTTCGGGAACCAGTAGTAGATGCCCGCGAAGATACCAAAGACGCTGCCACCGAAGAGTACATAGTGCAGGTGGGCGACCACAAAGTAGCTATCCGTTACCTGGTAGTCAAACGGCACAACCGCCAGGGCGGCACCATTGAGACCACCTATCAGGAACATGGCGATAAAGCCAAGGGCAAAGAGCATGGGGGCATTGAGAATTACCTTACCGCCCCAGACGGTCGCTATCCAGTTAAAGATTTTAACCGCAGTGGGGATAGCGATCAGCGTAGTGCTGGTTGCGAAGAAGGCCTGGGCAATAGGTGGGAGACCAACAGCAAACATGTGGTGCGCCCACACAGTGAAACTCAAAAAACCGATGGCCACACCAGACCAGGCGATAAAGGTATAACCAAAGATAGGCTTGCGCGAGAAGACGGGCAAGATCTCCGAGATCATACCAAAGACCGGCAGGATGAGGATGTACACCTCGGGGTGACCAAACGACCAGAAGAGATGCTGCCAGAGCAGAGGATCTCCACCAGAAGCGAACTGATAGAAATGGGTTCCCAGGTGGCGATCCAGCAGGAGCAGGACGCTCGCAGCGGTCAAGCTGGGCAGAGCGAAGAGCAGCAGGAACGAGGTTACCAGGGTCATCCAGGTGAACAGGGGCATACGGTTCAAGGTCATGCCAGGTGCACGCAGCTTGAGGATAGTGACGACAAAGTTCAGCGCGCTGGCAATCGATGCAATACCCAGCAGCAGAATGCCAAGCAGCCAGAAGTCAGCATTCATACCAGGGGTACACATAACAGCGTTGCCACAACCTTTGGTCAATTCACTGAGCGGCGCATACATGAACCAGCCACCGTTTGGTGCCGCGTTAAAGAGGAAACTGGAATTCAAGAACAGTCCACCGAAGAGGACGATCCAGTAACCGAAAGCATTCAAACGTGGGAAGGCCATATCACGCGCACCGATCATCAACGGCACGATATAGTTACCGAAACCCGTGAGCATCGGCATGACAAACAGGAAGATCATGGTTGTACCATGCATGGTAAAGATCTGGTTATAGACTTCAGGACTCAAAACCTTACCATTAGGCACAGCCAATTGGGTACGGATAAGCAGCGCCTCTACGCCGCCAACCAGGAAGAAGAAAAATGCAGTGATGATGTACATGAGACCGATCTTTTTATGATCAGTCGTCATGAGCCATTCGCCAATATAAGTCTCGTCAAGACGCTTACGGCGCACTACGCCTGGACTCTCAACGATGGTACGGGTTGCCATGAGCAATTCCTCCACATATCCAGCCCTGTAAGGCTACAGGGGCAAAGACTACTGTAGACTTTGCAGGTAAGCTATCAGTGCATAAATCTTATCATCGGAGAGCGATCCGATGATCATATCATTGCCCGGCTTAACTCCCTGAGGGTCTTGTAACCATTTATAAAGACCGCAGTTGTCTTTATTGGCCAGTTTGCCGTTAACCAATTGGCAGGCCGGATCATTCGCCCAGGAATGTCCATTACCTGGCCCATTGCTTACAGCTTCAACACCACCCGCGATGAGCGAACGACTGCCAAAGTGAGTCAGGTTTGGCCCAACCAGTGACTGGCCTTTAGGATCATCGGACGTGTTCAAATTGACCCCGACGATACCATGGCAAGCCTGGCAGCCACCAGCGCCCTTGAAAATTTGCAGACCCTGTTGGGCAAGGGGGTCACTGGGAGTAACGGCAGCCTTCTGCTGCGAACTTACCCAGGTATTGAACTGATCGGCACTATCGTAGACCACGACATTAAATTGCATATGCGCATGCTGGGTACCACAGTACTCGGCACACTCACCCACGTAGGTACCAGCAGTATCAGCTGTAAACCACCTGGTGTTGTCATGACCCGGAATTACGTCGGTTTTACCGGCCAGGGCAGGAATCCAGAAACTGTGGATGACGTTGTTTGAGACAAGATCAACCTGTACGACAGTACCCTTGGGCACATAGAGGGTATCAGCCGTGACGAGATGCTGGGCGGGATAGTCAAACTCCCACCACCACTGGTGGCCAACGGCTTTCACTTCGAGATGGTTTCCTGGCGGTTGCTGTAAGCCAAACATGGTGTAAATAGTGCCAGCCAGCACCGCGAACAGGAAGATGGAAGGTACGACTGTCCAGATAATTTCAATAGTGTTATTACCATGGAGCTGCCTTGGTTCAGGACTATTTGGTCGCGCGCGATAGCGTATGATTGTGTAGATCAATACGGCTTCGACTACCACAAAAATAAATGTGGCTACGCCCAGAATAAACCAGAACAACCCCGCTTCTTTGTTAGCAACCGGCCCAGCAGTATCTATGATATTGGCTGGATCGCCGCTGCAAGATGCAAAAAGGAGCGAGGAAAAAAGCACGGCGGGGATTAGCAGCCCCCAGCGTCTCTTTCCGCGGAATAAAGACGTCCTCACTTCTATTCTCCTAAAACGTGTTTAATAGAATGGATATATATCTGCCTCATCGAATATGTGACACTTTCTCCATTATACAGGTCTAGTGTAGTTATGTACCCTAACAGGCAGCTTGCAGACTTTTAGCGGCACCTTACAATAACCTGAATATCCCTCCCACTAGCCAGCAACCACCTTATCCTCTGCATCATCCAGGTCGGCCTCACTTGCTCGCTGTTTGGCATCCTGCTCCTGCATCCAGCGGATAAAGAGGATGCTAATGATCACGATGTAAAAGATATTACCAGGAATCCACATGATAAGTCCACCCAATTGCTGGTCTACGGCGGCAGAAAGACCCCAGATACGCGGAGCAGCCAGGTAGGGAGCATAGAGGGGAGGGAAGAAGGTCAGCCCGGCTCCGAGAGCAACAGTCGGCATACCTGCCAGGAAGATATACAGAACCTGCCCACCAAGCGAGAGACGAGGGAGTTCTTCCGAGGGACTAAAGATAGGCCACCAGTTCAATATGCCGAAGACAATAAAGGTGACATGTTCCAGGATGTGGATACCTTGATTTTCCAGGGTCGCATTGTAGAATGGTGGCGCATGCCAGAGCCAGAAATCAGCATTATACAGAAAGAAAGCCAGCGCGGGAAAGGTGAATACGCGGGCGATCAGAAAGACTACGCGATTGCGCAAAAGTGGTTGTAGCAGCCAGCCAGGAGTACCTATTAAGAGCAGAGGTGGTCCCACAAGCGTGATGAAGAGATGCTGGACCATGTGCGCACTGAACAGATAGCTATCCCCCAGTTCGTCCAATGGAGAAACGAGCGCCAGGAACATGATACATACGCCCAGAAGGAACGCAACCACCTGGCCGCGCTTGACCTCATCTGCCAGGTGATACTTACGGCGCAAGGGGCCGATGCCATAGAGATATAAGCCCACCAGCAGCGCAGTACCGATGACGATAGATGGCTCCCAGTTCCACGCGGTGAGCCAGAAAGTAAGTCCTAAATCTGCCATAGATGGCGGCCTTTCATATCTTTTCCCTCCAACTAAAGCGTACAACAGGTAATCAAGTGGCGAAAAGAGTGCTCGTATTCCAAAAATAGGTGGCTCGCATTGGACGCGGCATATATGAAATGTGATGTGTTATTCAGGCAATTGTAAGGTTACTTTTACACCCTGCAAGGATTGTATCAGGAAAGTCAACGACAATAAGCTTTATCGTACTATCTACTGACTGCTGAAGCACTCAAAGCCATATATAGATATCTGGGAGTACTCTATGAAATTTATACGCCGCATAGCCTGGATAGCGGTTGGATTCACATATTTTCTTGTCGCCCTGGGCGGCACAGTACGCGCAACAAACTCTGGATTAAGTTGCCCCGACTGGCCGCTTTGCTACGGTCAAGCGTTTGCAGCGATTGACTATCATACGTTTCTTGAGCAGTTCCATCGCTACGTTGCTGCTATCGTCAGCGTCCTGGTGGGTGTACTTCTCCTTAGTGCGTTCTTGTGGGCACGCAAAGAACGGCATGTGCTCATACCTGCGATCATTGCACCGCTGCTGCTGATTGTGCAGATTGTCCTGGGTGGACTGACCGTCTTGTGGAAACTCCCACCAACGATCATTACCGCGCACCTGGGTACGGCCCTGGCTATTTTCGCAACTATCATTACGATTGCGGTCATGGCAGCCAAGCCTGGCCAGAGCAAAGAGCTCCCGGAAAAGACCAGGAAGTTTGCGCGGCTGGCAATTACGAATGCCATGCTCGTCTATGGCCTGATGTTGAGCGGTTCCTATGTGGTAGGTAGCGGCGCATCGCTGGCGTGTACGGGCTGGCCCCTGTGTACAGCGCAATCGTGGGCAGTTAGCAATCACCTCGCTGATGTCAATGTCTTCCACCGCCTGATTGCGACTTTTGTGGGACTGGTGATGCTCTGGACGTTGATTTCGGCATGGCGTAGGTGGCGCATTGCACCTGCACAAGCGTGGGTAGCCCTGCTGGCCGCGGTGCTCTTCGTCGCTCAATCGATTGTCGGTGGCTTGATTGTCCTGTTGAACAAGCCAGAATTTGTGGCTGGTCTGCACCTCGCCCTGGCTACGGCTGTCTGGGGTACCCTGGTTGTGCTAGCAGCTATGGCGGCGAATCAGTTACGTGCCGCCCCTCCCACAGAGGAGATCGAAAAGCTGGAGAAGGAAGAGGTCAGCATCAAGAAAGAAGTTGGACCAATACGGCAAACGATTTCCAGCTACATCGACTTGATGAAGCCGCATGTGACGGTGCTGCTGCTCGGTACTACGGCAGCGGCTATGGCTATCGCCAATCGAGCTTTGCCTTCAGCGGGATTGGTCTTTGCCACCTTATTGGGCGGTGCGATGGCGGCAGGCAGTGCTAACTGTATCAATTGCTATATCGACCGCGATATCGACCAGATTATGGGACGCACACAGCGCCGTTCGCTCCCGGCAGGCAAGGTCCAGCCAACCCAGGCCTTAATCTTCGGTATCGTCCTGGGGGTGGGAGCGTTTGTGGTCCTGACACTCTTCGTTAACTTGCTTAGTGCTACCCTGGCCTGTGCTGCCATTCTCTTCTACATCTTTATCTACACCCTGGGTTTGAAGCGTACATCCGCACAAAATATTGTGATCGGTGGAGCCGCCGGGGCCGTGCCTGTACTGGTCGGTTGGGCCGCAGTCACTAATTCAATCACGTTGCCGGCGATCTGGCTCTTCGCCATCATTTTCTACTGGACACCACCCCACTTCTGGGCCCTTTCGCTACTGATACAAAAAGATTATGAGAAGGCACACATTCCCATGCTGCCAGTAGTCATGGGTGAGCGTGAGACGCGCAAACAGATTCTGCTCTACTCGCTGCTGCTGATGGCGGTTACCCTGGTACTGTTCGGCATGGGTGCGATGGGCTATATCTACCTTATCTCAGCCATTGTGTTGGGCAGTATTTTGCTCTACATGGCAATACGGCTGTGGCGCGAGAAGACCAAAAGCTGGGCGAAAACGCTGTTCTGGTATTCCAACTGCTACCTGGCAGCCATTTTCGCGGCGATGGTGCTGGACCGGGTCATTCATTGAAAGATAGGTCGAATTAAGCTATGAACTGGCGATTGGCATCAAGGCTCTCTGTACTTACCCTGGCGGTACTGGTAGTAATCGTTGTCGCATTGGCGGGAGCACGCGCAAGAGAGTTCTCCTCTAATAATGCTCCTGACACGGCGCCGACGCAGGACCCTTCTGGCCTGCAAGGCACCGGCCTGGGCGGAGGGTCGGCACCCGATTTTCGTCTTACGGATCAATTTGGTCGGCCAGTTTCACTGTCACAATTTAAAGGAAAGCCTGTCATTGTGACTTTTCTGTATACGCACTGCCCCGACCAATGCCCCTTGACCGCTGAGAAGCTGCACGCTGTCATGCAAAACCTGGGCAGCAACGCGCAGAACGTGGCCGTGCTGGCAGTTAGTACCGACCCCAAGGGGGATACAACTGCCGCAGCGCTCAACTTCTCAAAGGTGCATAAGATGGAAAACTACTGGCATTACCTGGTGGGGACACACGATCAATTGTCACCTATCTGGGCAAGTTATTCAGTCTACGCGGCTCCCACCCCTACCAGTACAGGGGGCACCGTTGCACATACCTCGGCAATTTTTATCATCGACAAGCAAGGACATGAACGAGTGTACTTTGGCAATGATGCCTCAATTGCCCAGTTGACAACAGATATGCAAATTCTATTGAAAGAGTAGCCTATGGTATGTGGGAATGGGGCATAAGATAGCTTCTTAGTACGATAAATGTGTAACTCTGATACGTATACTTATTATGGTATTACAGCGCGAATAAAAAAAACATTAAAAATTCGACTTTGCCTTTCTGCACAACTATTTCTGTTGACTAGCCTACCTGCATAAGATATGCTATAAAGGCACATGGATAGTTCCATTTATCAATTTTATACTTCAGGTAATCGAGAGCCTTTGTTTATGCCGGGCACTGGCCAGGCAAGGATGGCTGTTGTTCTTTAGAAGTAGGGTCGGTAAAGAATTGTTATGGATGAACCACGTAACTGGCGTGAATTACTAGGTAAGGTGATAGCTAATCCCCTGGAAAGACAACGTATTGCTACAGCGTTGGATGTAAATGCCATTACCTTGTCGCGCTGGGCCAATAACAGCTCTACGCCACGTCTTGAAAATCTACGTAACCTGATCGATGCCTTACCTAAACAGCAACATACACTGCTTCTAGAGCTGATAGCTGACGAGTTTCCAGAGTTTTCAGCCGAGTTTATGATTACGGATGAAGGGTACCTGGAAATTCCTTCTGCCTCCTACGCTCGTATCCTCAGCACGCATGCCGATACTACGGATGCGCTATATTACTGGTCGATGTGTAAATTGATTCTCCGGCAGATGCTTGAGCAACTCGATCCACACCGCCTTGGTATGACCACTATGGTTGCCCAGTGTACTCCACCGGTTGGGCACAATAAAGTACGCAGCCTGCGTGGGGATATGCGCCTGGGAACGCTGCCTTTGAGGGATGTCCCGGAACAGGAACCCGTATTTCTAGGCGCCGAATCGCTATGTGGTAGTGTCGTCAGTTCATGCCGACCAATCACAGTACAAAGCCAGGTACAGGAAAGCAGCGCAGAAAGTCGCTTAGTGGAGTTAGCAAGTGTCACTGCCTATCCTATTTTGCGCAGAGGTTGTATCGCAGGCAGTATTCTTATCACCAGCACACGCAGCAACTATTTTACACCTCATCGGCTGGCACTCATTCAAAACTACGCAAACTTGATTGCTTTAGCATTTCAGCCTGAAGAATTTTATGATCCTAAGGATATTCAACTGGGAGTTATGCCCGCAACACCAGTACAAAAACCGTACTTTGCAACCTTCCGCCAGCGCATTGCCAATGTGATGAGGGTGTCTCAAAGCAACTACCGGCCAATCAGTATTAGCGATGCCGAACAGTCAGTCTGGCAACAATTAGAAGAAGAACTGTTGCTATTGAATGCCCAGGCTGTTCTTGATTAAGAATGTTTTGTGCTATGCAGATCTCTTCTTGTTTATGCATCCTCACTACCCTCTCCCCCACGTCGCAAAATTATGAAACATGCTCACTTAAGGTGGGTGCGTTTCAAAATTTTGCGGTCGTTGTCATATGAGTGGGGAGCATGAGCGATGGGTGGGGACATGAGCGATGCCTTGAAGGGTGAGGGAGGGCTGGCTGGGGACATGGTAGAGGCAAGCTCTACCACTACTATCCAACGGGACATCGCTGCGCTCGTCCGGAAACAGGTCGGGCGGGGCACTGCGCACAAACTTGAACGATATCCGCTCGCGTCTCTGGACACGCGGAGCGATGTCCACGCCCATAGTAGTGGCAGAGCTTGCCTCTGCCATCTCTTCCTGTACTTTGTCAGGCAGTATTGCCAGTGTCAGAGCCATACCTTTGCCGCAAGTTGAGCATGAACTGTTTAGCTTTATAGAGACACGTTGTCAGAAAGGTTTGCCTCTTCTACTATTTCGGAACCATATCCTTTTGAAGAAGATTTGAGAAGAGAAATGGGGCATATGACACTCCTCTTCAGAAGGTCCCTCTCTGTATACTCCTGGTAGTTCTCAAGGTCAGATTGAGAAGAACCAGAAGCAAAACGAAAGGGAAAAGGCAATGGCAAGTTCTCGAAGAGGCCCGTGGTCTCATCATCGCCCATCTGGGCTGGCAACTCTCCTCTTCATCGTCGCAAGAATTAGCGTTTTGTCGGCCTGCTGCCCTC
>Ga0209647_1001473_pt1 | contig 19947 bp, 19 predicted proteins | sample GraSoi_2013_60cm_FD_185827 | JGI IMG/M metagenome (GOLD analysis project Ga0209647, IMG submission 185827) | Grasslands soil microbial communities from the Angelo Coastal Reserve, California, USA - Sample 9_17_2013_60cm (SPAdes) (version 2) | ecosystem: Environmental > Terrestrial > Soil >... | reverse complement strand
CGAGCGCTGCGGCATCGTGCCGGTGCCGGAAAGCGATCTACCGGTCACGCTGCCGGACGATGTCGATTTCGATCGTCCGGGCAATCCGCTCGAGCGCCATCCGACCTGGAAGAACGTTGCATGCCCCACATGCGGCGGTCCGGCGCGGCGCGAGACCGATACCATGGACACCTTCGTCGATTCGTCCTGGTACTTCATCCGCTTCACCGATCCCTGGACGACGCGTCCCACCAACCGTGCGGTCGCCGACCGCATGATGCCCGTCGATCAGTACATCGGCGGCATCGAGCATGCGATCCTGCACCTGCTCTACAGCCGCTTCTTCACCCGCGCGATGCGCGCGACCGGACAAATCGACCTCGACGAGCCGTTTGCGGGGCTGTTTACCCAGGGCATGGTGGTGCACGAGACCTACCAGGCGGCGAACGGCGAATGGGTGATGCCCGCCGAGGTGAAGGTCGAAGGCGCGGGCGCAGAGCGGCGCGCCACGCTGCTCGCGACAAACGAGCCGGTCGCGATCGGCCCGATCGAGAAGATGTCAAAGTCGCGCCGCAATACCGTCGACCCCGACGACATCATCGCGAGTTACGGCGCCGACACCGCGCGTTGGTTCATGCTCTCCGATTCGCCCCCGGAGCGCGACGTGATCTGGACCGAGGAGGGCGTGCAGGGGGCCTGGCGATTCGTGCAGCGACTCTGGCGCCTCGTGCGTGAGGGGGCAGAGGTGGCGGCGCCCGCCGATCTGCCGCAACCGCCGCGCTTCGGCGAGCCGGCGCTCGCCTTGCGCAAGGCCGCCCACCGCGCGCTCGCGCGCGTCTCGGAAGACATCGAACGGCTCCGCTTCAACGTCTGCGTCGCCCACATCTACGAGTTCGCGAATGCCTTCCAGGCCTCGCTCGCCGGCCTCGAGACTGAGCCAACGGCCGACTACCGGTGGGCAGTACGGGAAGCGGCGGACGTCCTGGTGCGGCTGTTCCACCCCATGATGCCGCATTTGGCAGAGGAGTGCTGGACCGCGCTCGGCCATAAAACGCTTGTGGCATCAGAGGCTTGGCCGGCGCTCGAGAGGGAACTTTTGGTCGAGAACACGATCACACTTCCGGTCCAAATCAATGGTAAGAAGCGCGGAGATGTCACAGTCGCCCGAAATGCGGCGAAGACCGAGATCGAAACTGCCGTTTTGGCGCTTGATGCGGTAAAACGGGCACTCGATGGCAGGCCGCCGAAGAAGGTGATCGTGGTGCCGCAAAGGATCGTCAATGTGGTGGCATGACAAGGGCATGGATCGGCCGGTGGGCTCGGCGCATGGACGAATCATGCGAGCTGCCGCCGCGCTCGTGATCGCCGCGCTCGCCGGCGGTTGCTTCCAGCCGCTCTATGGCGAACAGTCTCCGACCGGCGGGCCGATTTTGCGCGACCAACTCAGCGCCGTCGACGTCCTTCAGATCGGCGCCCCGAAGGGAACCGACGAGGCGCGAATCGCGGTCGAGATTCGCAACTCGCTGCTTTACGACTTCACCGGCGGCGGCTACGCCGCCCCACCCACCCATCGGCTGAAGATCGCCATGAGCTCTACGCGCGCGTCGATCATCGTCGATGTCAATACCTCGCGGCCGGACGTCGAGAACTACGGCATCAATGCGACCTATACCTTGACCGAAATCGCAACCGGCAAAATCGTGGTCACTGGCAGCACCTTCGCTCGCGTCTCTTATGACATCCCCGGCCAGGAGCAACGGTACGCCCGCGTGCGCGGATTGCGCGACGCAGAGCTGCGCGCGGCAAGAGTTGTCGCAGACAATATCAGATTGCGGCTTTCGTCCTATTTCATTGCCGGCACGTAAGACAGCTTTCACCGTCATCGTCCACCGCCGGCCACCACGGCCGTATTTGATCCGCGCGCGTGCTCCACGGCGCCGCGAGGGGATGCTTGATGCCCGCAGCCGCGGGCGCGCCGACGGTGTGGTCACGGAGATCTCATGGTCGCGCTGAAGGGCTCCGACATCGACAAGTTCCTCGCACATCCGCAGCGGCCGATCGTGCTCGTCTTCGGCCCGGACGCAGGCCTGGTACGCGAGCGCGCGGAAGCGCTCGTGCGCATGTCGGTTGACGACCCAAAGGATCCCTTTCAACTGGCCCGGCTCGAGGGCGACGATCTCGCCAGCGAGCCCTCGCGCCTGGTCGAGGAGGCCAACACCATTCCGCTGTTCGGAGGCCGCCGCGCGGTCTGGGTGAAAGCCGGCGCGCGCAACTTTGCTCCCGCGGTCGAGGCGCTCATTGCGGCGCCGGCGCCGGACTGCCGAGTCGTGATCGAGGCCGGCGATCTCAAGCGCAACGCCCCGCTGCGCGCGATCTGCGAGCGCGCCAGGAACGCCGTCGCGCTTCCTTGCTACGCCGACTCGGAACGGGATTTGGTTCGCCTCATCGATGACGAGATGCGCGACGCGGGGCTTGCCATCTCACCGCAGGCGCGTGCCGCCCTCGTTCCGTTGCTCGGCGGCGATCGGCTCGCGTCGCGCCATGAGATTCGCAAGCTCGCGCTGTTCGCGCGCGGCAAGGCGCGCATCGAGCTCGAAGATGTGATGGCGGTGGTCGCTGACGCCTCGACGCTGGCGCTCGACGGCTTGATCGATGCCGCCTTCGCCGGGCGCACCAGCGAACTCGAAGTGCAATTCGGCAAGGCGCGCACCGCCGGCACGGCGCCGGGCACGATCGTCTCGGCTGCGTTGCGGCAAGTCGCGCAATTGCACAAGGCGAGGCTCTCGGTCGAGGAGGGCGTCCCGATCGGCGATGCCGTCCAAGGCATCCAACCGTTCGTTCATTTCAGCCGCAAGGCTGCGGTCGAAGCCGCGCTCAAGACGTGGACGTCGGCGCGGCTCGAACGCGCGATGGCGGAGCTCGCCGAGGCCGCGCTCGAAGCGCGCCGGCAGTCCGCGATGGCCGAGTTGATCGCGCAACGCGCGCTGCTGGCGCTTGCCATCAAAGCGCGGCGGAAGGAATGATCCGGCGGCTTGGCTTAAGCGGTTGCCGCAAACAAGGACTGTTCAACGCGACCACGTTTGATCGGCCCGATCAATTCTTTTCCAATCGCCGCAGCACCTCTTCGAGTTGATCGAGGCTACGATAATGAATGTGCAACACGCCGCCTTTGGTGCGGTGATCGACCGTGACGGTAAGCCCCAGCGTGTTCGATACCCGCCGCTCGAGCGCAATCGTATCGGCGTTTTTCATCGCGCGCTTCTTGACCGCCTTGCCCGATCCCGGCGCGCGGTCCTTCGCCAGCGCCTCGACCTGACGAACGTTGAGCCCGCGATCGACGATCTCGCGCGCCATCTCTTCGGGATCGGGCGCGCCGATGAGCATGCGCGCGGCACCGGCCGTGATCTTGCCGGCATGGATGTAAGCCTTGACCGGCTCCGGCAGTTTCAACAGCCGCAGCGTGTTGGTGACATGACTGCGACTCTTACCGACGATCTTGGCGATGTCCTCGTGGCTGTGGCCGTACTCACTCGCCAGCGCCTGATAGCCGGCGCCCTCTTCCAGCGGATTGAGATCGGTGCGCTGCACGTTCTCGATGATGGCAAGCTCCAGCGCTTCGCTGTCGCTCGCTTCCAACGCCACGATGGGAATCTCGTGCAGGGCCGCGCGCTGCGCCGCCCGCCAGCGCCGCTCGCCAGCGATGATCTCGTAAGCGTCCTTCGCACCGCGCACCGAACGTACCACCACCGGCTGGATGATGCCGCGTTCCTTGATCGACGCGGCCAGCTCCTCGAGCTCGGCATCGGGAAAGTTGCGGCGAGGATTACGCGGATTGGGCCTGAGGTATTCGATCGGGACGCGGCGTTGGGTGCGCGCACGTTCGGGCGTCGTCGTCGTCGCTTCGGCGCTGACGTCGCCCATAAGCGCGGCAAGGCCGCGTCCCAGTCGCGATCGGCCGTCATCTGCCATTGTCATGTCTCCCGACCTTCCTGCGTCACGCTGCGCCGTGCTGTTGATCCGATTCGATCGTGGCGTCCGTACGCGGCGCGTTCGCTATCAATTCCTTCTCGCGCTGAATGATCTCGGTCGCGAGTCGCAGATAGGCTTCGCTGCCGACGCATTTGAGATCGTAGACCAGCACCGGCTTGCCGTACGACGGCGCCTCCGACACCCGCACGTTGCGCGGGATGATGGTGTCGTAGACTTTCTGCTTGCTGTTCGCCCGCACGTCGGCGACGACTTGGTTGGAGAGATTGTTGCGCGCATCGTGCATCGTGAGCACGATGCCGTGAATCATCAGCTCGGGATTGAGCGTAGATTTCACGCTCGCGACCGTCTGCAGCAATTGCGACAATCCTTCGAGCGCGAAGAATTCACATTGCAGCGGCACCAGAATCGCATCGGCCGCGGCCAAGGCGTTCACCGTGAGCAGGTTGAGCGACGGCGGACAATCGATGAGGACATAACTGAAGTCGTTCACGCGCGGCGTTGCGGTGCGCAGCGGCGCGAGCGCGGTGCGCAATCGAAAAGCGCGGTCGCGCTCCTGGCTGACTTCGAGCTCGAGGCCGGCGAGATCGAGCGTCGACGGCGCGATGGAGAGGCGCGGCACCGCGGTCGCCAACACCGCATCGGACAAGGTGGCCGCGGCCATCAACACATCGTAGGTCGAGTGGCGACGACTGCGGCGGTCGATACCGAGCCCGGTCGAGGCATTGCCCTGGGGATCGAGATCGATGATCAGCACCTGCTCGCCGATGGCGGCGAGCGCCGTGCCGAGATTGATCGCGGTCGTGGTCTTACCGACGCCGCCTTTCTGGTTGGCGATCGCGATCACGCGCGGCGGCGCAGGGTTGGGGATGCGGCTCGCGAGCCTGATGACCTGCGGCAACTCTTCGGCCGATGGCGCCGGCACATCCGCTTGGTCGGTCATGGTACTGCGTCCAGCATCGGGGTGGCTTCGTTTCGCGAATCGGGTGGAATCTTACGTTGTCCTGCTGCGCTCCACATCCCGGATCACGATGATGCGGCCGGCGGGATCGGTGCGGCTCGGCACCAGCGTGGCGTTCATGGTCCAGGCCTTTGCGGTCCGCGACTCGCGCGTCTGCCTGAGCTCAAGCTCTGCATTTTGCCCCTTGGGGAACAAGCCCATCGCACCGCTTTTCCCCAGAAGCGGAAAAGCCTGATCGAGCAAGGACTTGAGCGGAGCGACAGCGCGCGCGGTGACGACATCCGCCGGTCCCTCGAAGCTCGCCACGAAATCCTCGATGCGCGCGGCATGCACGCTTGCCGGCGTCTCGGTGAGGCGTCGAGCCTCGCGCAGGAATGCGGCCTTTTTGGTATTGCTTTCAATAAGATGGACATGCGCACCGGGGCGGCCCGCCAGCGCGCAGGCGATGACCAGGCCGGGGAATCCGCCGCCCGCACCGAGGTCGATCCAAACGCGGGCTTCAGGGGCGAGGTCGAGAAGCTGGAGGGAATCGGCAACGTGCCGCATCCATAGGTGCGAAACCGTGGATGGCGCGATGAGATTGGTGGTCCGCTGCCAAGTGAGCAGAAGCGCGACGAAGCGATCGAGACGCTCCAACGTTTCACGTGAAACAGGCGTCAGCGTCAGGGCGCGATCACGGTCGGTAGGTTCAACGCGCTCGGGACCGCGTCTGATTCGGCCACGCAGGGGGCTTTTGCCCTTCCGATCGAGATGCGGCCGGCGGGCCTTCGGCATCAGCGGCCGGTCGATGCCACTTTTGCAAATCGCCCATTGCGCTTGAGATGCGCAACGAGGAGCGTGAGGGCCGCGGGCGTGATGCCGTCCAAGCGGGCAGCCTGGCCGATGGTGCGAGGACGCGCGGAGTTAAGCTTTTGGCGGACTTCATTGGACAGCCCGCGTAGCTGCGAGTAGTCGAGCCCCTCCGGCAGTTCCAGGCTCTCGTCCCGGCGATAGGCGGCGATGTCGGCGGCTTGGCGTGAGAGATAGACGTCGTATTTCGCATCGATCTCGACCTGCTCCGCGATCTTCGGGGGGAGATCGCCAAACCGAGGCCAAATCTTCGCGAGATCTGCGATCGCGATGTTCGGGTGCGACAACAGTTCGAACGCGCTGCGCCGTTGGCCGTCCTTGTTGAGGGCAAGTCCGTGCCGATCCGCCTCATTGGGAGTGAGCGAGACCGAACGGGCGAAATCGCGCGCGGCCTCCAGCGCCGTCATTTTCGCCTCGTGTCGGGTGCGGCGCTCGGCGCCTACGCAGCCGATCGCAATCCCTCTGGCGGTCAGGCGCTGGTCGGCATTGTCGGCGCGCAACGTGAGCCGATATTCCGCGCGCGAGGTGAACATCCGGTACGGCTCGGCGACCCCGCGCGTGACCAAATCGTCAATCATAACAGCAAGATAGGCTTCCCCGGCCCGCTCGGGACGCTGCATTGAGGCCCGCGACCAAGCCCTGCGCCGCCGCCTCCTCGTAACCGGTCGTGCCGTTGATTTGCCCCGCCAGGAATAGTCCGCCCACGCGCCTCGTCTCCAGTGTCGGCTTGAGCTCGCGCGGATCCACGTGGTCGTACTCGATGGCGTAACCAGGCCGGATGACGCGCGCGTTCTTGAGCCCCGGGATGGTCGCGATCAGCGCGAGTTGGACCTCTTCCGGCAGTGAGGTCGAGATGCCGTTCGGGTAGACGGTCGGATCATCGAGTCCTTCGGGCTCGAGAAAAATCTGATGCCCATTGCGCTCGCCGAAGCGCACGATCTTGTCCTCGATCGAGGGGCAATAACGCGGCCCTTTGCTCGAAATCTGGCCCGAATACATCGGCGAGCGGTGGACGTTGTCGCGGACGATGCGGTGAGTGGCGGCGTTCGTGCGCGTAATGCCGCACTGAACCTGGGGGTTATCGATGCGCTTCGTCAGCATCGAGAACGGCTCCGGCGGCTCGTCGCCCGGCTGCATCTCCACTGCGGCCCAGTCGATGGTGCGGCCGTCGAGCCGCGGCGGCGTCCCGGTCTTGAGCCGGCCGAGCGCAAATCCCAATCGCTGCAAAGTTAGCGACAGGCCGAGCGCCGGCGCCTCCCCCACGCGCCCCGCCGGCGTTTGCCGCTCCCCGATATGGATGAGCCCGCGCAAGAAGGTTCCGGTCGTGAGCGCGACCGCCCCTGCCCGAAGCTCCCGTCCGTCCACGAGTTTGAGCCCAGCGATTCGTCCGCCGCGGATTACGAGATCGTCCGCCTCCGCTTCGATCACCGCGAGATTCGCTGTGGTGCCGATCGCCTGCTGCATGGCGCTGGCGTAAAGCCTGCGGTCGGCTTGCGCGCGCGGCCCGCGCACCGCGGGCCCCTTGCGACGGTTGAGCACGCGGAACTGGATGCCGGCAAGATCGGCGACCCGCCCCATAAGGCCGTCGAGCGCATCTATCTCGCGGACGAGATGGCCCTTGCCCAGGCCCCCGATCGCAGGATTGCACGACATCGCACCGACGGTCGCGAAGCGATGGGTGACGAGCGCGACCTTGGCCCCCATGCGCGCGGCGGCCGCAGCCGCCTCGCAACCGGCATGGCCGCCACCCACGACGACGACGTCGTATTGCAAGTTCATGTGCCAAATTTCTCCGAGCGTCGAGCTTCTACCCGACCGCGGGCGGAGCGTCCATTTTCACAAACGACCTGTCGATCCAATGTGTTTCACGTGAAACGTAGGCAACCATCGACCGCCAAGGGAGCTCTCAGCCATCGGCCTAGTCGTTCGCTTGCGGGCCTCTCACACACCTGTGTGCGCCGCTACTTGCCGATACAAAAGTCCCGGAAGATCACGTCGAGAATATCCTCCACGTCGACTCGCCCGAGAAGCTTGCCCAACGCCCTGGTCGCCAGGCGAAGCTGCTCCGCCATGATTTCCTCTCGGCCGTCCTGCGCGGCGCGTTGCGCGCCCTGCAACGCGAGCGCGGTTTCCTTAAGATGCGCGCGCTGACGCTCACGCGTCACCAACGCGGGCTCAGGCGTGAAGAAGCGCTCGGCAAAGCGCGCCACCGCGTTAACCAATTCATCCACACCGGCGCCTGTCTTGCTGGAAACAAAGTTAACAACTTCTTTCGTATCGAATCTCGATTCAATTCTTCGCTGCGTCTCCTCTGCCACCAGATCCATTTTGTTAACCACCAGCCAAGCGGCGGACTCGGATGCAACGTTGATCGCGGGAAGCCGCAGCGTCTGGCACTCGCTCGCGGCTGCATCGACGACCCAAAGCACCAGGTTCGCGCCGGCGGCTTGCTCGCTCGCACGCCGCACGCCCTCGCGTTCGACCGGATCGTTCGTTTCGCGAATGCCGGCGGTGTCGAGCACCGTCACCGGATAGCCGCCGAGATCGAGATGAAGTTCGAGGACGTCGCGCGTTGTGCCGGGAAACGGCGAGACGATCGCAGCCTCGCGCCGCGCCAGTCGATTGAATAGCGTCGACTTGCCCGCGTTCGGTGGACCGGCGATGGCGACGCGCAGCCCTTCGCGCAGACGCTCGCCCTGCCCCGCGCCCGCCTTGCTGATCTCCTCGGCCAACGGCCGAATGAGTTCGAGCGCGCGCGCCATCATGTCCTTCGGGACATCGTCCTCGTCGGAGAAATCGATGCCGGCCTCGACCTGAGCCAGCGCCTCGATCAGCCGCCGCCGCCATGTCTCGGCGCGGTCGCCGAGCAAACCCTTGAGATGCTGGTAGGCCTGCCGACGCTGAGCCTCGGTTTCGGCCGCGACCAGGTCGGCGAGTCCTTCGACCGCGGTCAAATCCATGCGGCCGTTTTCGAACGCGCGGCGCGTGAACTCCCCTGCTTCCGCATGGCGCAAGCCCGCGACCTTAGCCAGCGCCGCAAGCACCGCCGCGATCACCGCGCGGCCGCCGTGCACTTGCAGCTCGGCCATGTCTTCACCGGTCTCGCTGTTCGGCGCGGGAAACCACAACGCCAGCGCTTCGTCGATGATGGCCCCGGTTTTCGGATCGCGTACGCGCGCAAGCGAGGCGCGCCGCGGCTGCGGCACGCGGCCGATGAGCTGTTCGAGCGCGACGCGCGCGCGCGGACCCGAAATGCGAACGACCGCGATCGCCGCCGGCGGCCGGCCGGAGGAGAGGGCGAAGATGGTGTCGCGCTCGGTCGTCATTCTTCGTCTTCGGATCGTCCCGTGGGTTGCGGGTGCAGACGCGGCCAACTAGGTTACATGCAGCCGCCACACGCCATCCATCGATGATTTGAGTTGGTTCATGCGCTGAACCAACCACGCTGCCCGGCATTGGCATCAGATGTCGACCGACACCGCCGCTACCTCCCACGAAAACCGTCTCGCCCGCGAGACCAGCCCATATCTGCTGCAGCACAAGCACAACCCCGTCGACTGGTGGCCGTGGGGCACCGAAGCGCTTGCCGAGGCAAAGCGTGCCAACAAGCCGATTCTGCTCTCAGTCGGGTATGCCGCCTGTCATTGGTGTCACGTCATGGCGCACGAGAGCTTCGAGGACGCGGCAACCGCGCAGGTGATGAACGATCTCTTCGTCAACATCAAAGTGGACCGCGAAGAACGCCCCGACATCGATCAGATCTACATGTCGGCACTGCATCACCTCGGCGAGCACGGCGGTTGGCCGCTCACGATGTTTCTCACCCCCGACGGCGAGCCATTCTGGGGCGGCACCTATTTTCCCAAGACTTCGCGCTATGGAAAACCCGCCTTCGTCGATCTCTTGCGCGAGGTCGAGCGCGTCTTCCGCCAGGACCCGCAAAGCGTGGAGCAGAACCGCAGCGCGCTGATGGCGCGCCTCGCGCAGAGCGCGCGGCCCAAAGGGCGCGTCGTGATCGCCGCGCCCGAGCTCGACCGCGCGGCCAGCCAGATCGCTGGCATGATCGATCCGGTCAACGGCGGCATGCGCGGCGCGCCGAAATTTCCGCAGCCGACGATGCTCGAGTTCCTGTGGCGCGCCGGACAGCGCATGAACGACAAGCGCTATTTCGGCGCGGTCGAGCTCACGCTTAGCCGCATCTGCGAGGGCGGCATCTACGACCATCTCGGCGGAGGTTTCTCGCGCTATTCGGTCGACGAGCGCTGGTTGGTGCCGCATTTCGAAAAGATGCTTTACGACAACGCGCTCCTGCTCGAACTGCTTGCGCTCGCCTATCAGCGCTCGGCCAATGAACTATTCCCGCAGCGCGCGCGTGAGACCGTCGCTTGGCTCGCGCGCGAAATGACGACACCTGAGGGGGCGTTCTGCGCCTCGCTCGATGCCGACTCAGAAGGCGAGGAGGGAAAGTTCTACGTCTGGTCACTGGCCGAAACCACGGCGGTCCTGGGCGAGGACGATGCCGCCTTGTTTGCTGCGCACTATGACGTGACCCCCGGCGGCAATTTCGAAGGACACAATATTCTCAATCGCCTCAAGCACTTACCGCGCAGCATGGACGACGAGAAAAAACTTGCGGCGATGCGCGAGAAGTTACTGGCGACGCGCGCCAAGCGGGTGCGACCCGGCCTCGATGACAAGGTGCTCGCGGACTGGAACGGCCTGATGATTGCCGCGCTCGTCAATGCAGGCCTGGGGTTCGAGGAACCGCACTGGCTCCAAATGGCCGCGCGCGCGTTCCTGTTTGTCGACGCCAAGATGGCGCATGGTGACCGGCTCGGTCATTCCTGGCGGGCGGGCAAGCTCCTCGTTCCCGGCCTCGCCTCCGATCATGCCGCCATGATCCGAGCCGCGCTGGCGCTTCACGAGGCGACCGGCGAGCACGCCCATCTCGAGCGCGCGCTCGCGTGGCAGGCAACGCTCGATCGCCATTACGCCAACCCCGACAACGGCGGCTATTTCCTCACCGCCGATGACGCCGCCGGCCTGGTGGTGAGGCCCAACGCCACCACCGACGATGCGACTCCGAACCCCAACGCGCTGGCGGCGCAGAACCTGATCCGCCTCGCGGTCTTTACCGGTCAGCACGCTTGGCGCGACAAGGCCGACCGGCTGTTTGAAGGGATTGCCGCGAGCGCGGGCGAGAATCTCTTTGCGCATCTCGCGTTGCTCAATGCCCTCGATCTGCGCCTGCGCGCGGCCGAGATCGTCGTGGCAGGAGAGGGGGCACGCGCCAACGACCTCCTGGCCGCCGCGCGCAAGCTTCCGTTCCTCGATCGCATCGTGTTGCGCGCATCCCCTGCGCTGCCCGCCTCGCACCCCGCGCAAGAGAAAATCAAGGCGACGGCGCAGAGCGCAGCCTTCGTCTGCGTCGGCGAAACCTGCTCGCTACCGGTGACTGAGCCCGACGCCATTGCCGCGGCCGTGACCGCGGCACGCCGGTGATCACGCGTTCATCGATTCGAAGAAGTCGCCATTGTTCTTGGTATTGCGCAACTTATCGAGCAGAAAGTCGATCGCGTCCATCGTGCCCATCGGATTCAAGATGCGGCGCAGGATGTACATTTTCTTGAGCTGATCGGGCGGCACCAGCAATTCTTCCTTGCGCGTGCCGGAGCGCGTGATGTCCATCGCCGGGAAGGTGCGCTTGTCCGCCACCTTGCGATCGAGGATGATTTCGGAATTGCCGGTGCCCTTGAACTCCTCGAAGATCACCTCGTCCATGCGGCTGCCGGTGTCGATCAGCGCGGTGGCGATAATGGTGAGCGAGCCGCCCTCCTCGATGTTGCGTGCCGCACCGAAGAAACGCTTGGGCCGCTGCAGCGCGTTGGCGTCGACGCCGCCGGTGAGCACCTTGCCCGACGACGGCACAACGGTGTTGTAGGCGCGTCCCAGCCGCGTGATCGAATCCAGCAGGATGACCACGTCGCGGCTGTGCTCGACCAGACGCTTGGCTTTCTCGATCACCATCTCGGCAACCTGGACGTGACGCGACGCCGGCTCGTCGAAGGTCGAGGATACGACCTCGCCCTTTACCGAGCGTTGCATGTCGGTCACCTCCTCGGGCCGCTCGTCAATGAGCAGCACGATGAGATAGCATTCCGGATGATTGGCGGTGATAGCGTGCGCGATGTTCTGCAACAGCACCGTCTTGCCCGTGCGCGGCGGCGACACGATGAGCGCGCGCTGGCCTTTCCCGATCGGCGCCACGATATCGATGACGCGCGGTGACAGATCCTTCTTGGTCGGATCCTCGTGTTCCATTCGCAACCGCTCCTCGGGATAGAGCGGGGTGAGGTTGTCGAAGTTGACTTTGTGGCGCGCCTTCTCAGGGTCCTCAAAATTGATGGTATTGACCTTGAGCAGCGCGAAATAGCGTTCGCCTTCCTTGGGCGAGCGGATGTGACCATCGATGGTGTCGCCGGTGCGCAGACCAAAGCGGCGGATCTGCGAGGGCGAGACGTAGATGTCGTCCGGGCCGGGCAGGTAATTCGCTTCCGGCGAGCGCAGGAAGCCGAAGCCGTCAGAGAGCACCTCGACCACGCCTTCGCCGATGATGTCGGTCTCGCGCATGGAGAGCTGTTTGAGGATGCCGAACATCAGCTCTTGCTTGCGCATGGTGCTGGCATTTTCGACCTCGAGCTCCTCGGCGAACGAGACGAGCTCGGCCGGTGTTTTGGCCTTGAGGTCTTGGAGTTTCATTTCCCGCATACGGGGTAGTCCTATGGAGGGGATCGGTGATTGAAAAAGCTGCCGATCGGTACGGAAGGGGAATCGCAGGTCTTGAACGAGGCGTTTGGAGCCCCGATACAACGGCCGGCTCCCGCAGATGGGCCGGTACTCAATGCATTGCCTGCGTTCGGGGAGGTGAACCCAAGATAGGTAAAGACGGTTCCCTGCGCAAGTGGCGCCAACGGCATGTGGACGGCGGCACATGCGCCCAGCGGCTGCGGCCGCGGCGCCCTCAGAACGGCTTGACCACCGCAAGGATGACGATGCCGATCATGAGAATGGTCGGTATCTCATTGAGAACCCGATAGAATTGTTGAGAATGGCGATTGCGGTCGGTGGCGAATTCGCGCACCCAGCGCACAAGGAAACCATGCAGAGCGGAGAGCGCGATAACCAACACCAGCTTGGCATGCAGCCAGCCGGCGGCATAAAACCCCCCCGCCCATGCGAGCCATAGGCCAAGCACCCAACTCACCACCATAGCCGGCGTGATGATCGCGTGGAGCAGCCGCCGCTCCATCACCTTGAAGGTCTCCGACTGTTTGGAGCCGGGCTCGGCTTCGCAGTGATAGACGAAAAGCCGCGGCAGATAGAGCGTTCCCGCCATCCAGGCGATGATCGCAATGACGTGGAAGGCCTTCAACCACACGTACATGCGTCGCTCCGATGCTCATCCGGCGTGATCTTACGTCCCGCGTACGCGTGCAAGCATCCGCTCCACATGTGCGATCGGCGTCTGCGGCAAGATGCCGTGTCCGAGATTGAAGATGAAGGGCCGCTCGGAAAATGCCTCGAGTATGTTGTCCACCGCGCGATCGAGCGCAGCGCCGCCGACGAGCAGCGCCAACGGGTCGAGGTTTCCCTGCACCGGCACGCGCCGTTGGATCTGATCACGCGCAAAAACGGGATCAACCGTCCAATCGAGGCCGACCGCATCGACCGGGACGTCTTCGACGTAGCGCAGGAGCGCGGCACCGACGCCACGCGGAAATCCGATCACCTTCGCACCCGGTATGTGGCTGCGTACTTTTGCGATGATGCGTCGGGTGGGACCGACACCCCAGCGATGGAATTCGTCCGCCGGCAAAACGCCGGCCCAGGTATCGAAAATCTGCACCGCATCAGCGCCTGCCTGCAACTGCCGGACCAGATAACTGGCGGATGCATCGACTAGCTTGTCGATGAGCTCGGCAAATCCGTCCGGATCTCCATAGGCAAAACGCCGCGCGGGCTCCTGCTCCGATGTGCCGCCGCCCGCAATCATATAGCTGGCAACCGTCCATGGTGCGCCGCAGAAGCCGAGCAGCGCCACATTCTGCGAAAGCTCTGCTTTGACCCGTTTGATCGTCTCGTAGATCGGCGCAAGTACGTCATGGTCCACTTGCGCCTTGAGCCGCGTCAATCCTCGGCGATCGGCAACGGCGTCAAGCTGCGGTCCCTCACCTACAGTAAACTGGACCGACTGCCCAAGCGCATAGGGAACCACCAAAATGTCCGAGAAAAGGATCGCGGCGTCGAAACCAAACCGGCGCACGGGTTGAAGCGTCACTTCAGCCGCAAGTGCCGGATTAAAGCAAAGCTTGAGAAAATCTCCCGCCTTTTCCCGCACTCTCCGGTATTCCGGCAGGTAGCGGCCGGCTTGCCGCATCAACCATATGGGCGGTGGACTACGACGCTCACGATCGAGGACATCAAGAAGAGGTTTACTCACCGCATGATCCAAGTTGGCGCTTCCCTTAAAATCTAAATCTTAAAGACTCTTGTTGTGATTCTTGTATGGTTGATTGGACTCATACATTGGCGTCCACATGGTATCCACGCCTTGGCAAGTTATGCCATGGATGTGGGGAGCAAATACCCTTCCCATGAAGCAGCCTGGAAGGCGTGGTTTACCGCTACTTTCGAATGGTCCACAGCGGTGAAATCCAACGCCCATTCACATTTAACCGACCTGTTAGCCGAGTGCCTTTGAACGCTGTCCCCAAGACGACGATGTGGAAGGTCTGAGTTACTCGGTCGATTGCGGGCTTGCGCTTACCCTGCACCCGTGGCCTTCTCCCCAGAAGTTCACAATTCGTCCCGTTGTTATCATGCCGCAGCGTGCCACCAGCTATTTCCACCTTCACCTCGTGTCCGACGCGACCGGTGAAACATTGACTACCGTCGCGCGTGCTGCGACCGCGCAATACACCAAGGTCTCGGCGGTTGAACACGTCTATCCCCTGGTGCGGACACAGAAGCAGCTCGATCGCGTACTGGCCGAGATCGAGGAGTCTCCGGGCATCGTGCTCTATACGCTGCTGGACGACGAACTTCTGCAACGGCTCGAAAGTCACTGCCGTGAGCTGAGCCTCCCCTGTCTGTCGATCTTGGGTCCGGTCCTGCAGCTCCTGCAATCCTACCTCGGCGCCGAAACCTCCCACCGAGTGGGTGCGCAGCACACGCTCAACGCGGACTATTTCAAGCGCATCGATGCGCTCAACTATACGATGCTGCATGACGACGGCCAGCATCTCGAGGATTTGGAGGACGCCGATGTCGTGCTTGTCGGCGTGTCGCGCACGTCGAAGACACCCACGTCGATCTATCTGGCCAACCGCGGCGTGAAGACCGGCAATGTCCCGGTCGTGCCCGGGGTCGAGGTCTCCAGGCATGTGGAGGAACTGTCGCGACCGCTTGTGGTGGGACTCTATGCCAGTCCCGAGCGGATCGTACAGATCCGACAGAATCGCCTGCTCGGGCTCAGGGCGCATCACGACGGGGATCAATATATCGACCGCAAGGCGGTCGCCGAGGAGGTCGCGTTCTCGCGCAAGCTGTGCGCGCGGCACAATTGGCCGAGCATCGACGTCACGCGGCGTTCGATCGAGGAGACCGCCGCGGCGGTTATGAGCTTTCTCGCCGAGCGTCGTCGCCAGCCGGTCGCTTGAGCGATGCCGCTTTGGCTCGCCGGCGAACCGCTCGTGCTCGCGTCCAAGAGCGCGATCCGCCATGCCCTCCTGCGCGACGCCGGAGTTCCGGTCGAGGTCCAGCCGGCCGATATCGACGAGCGGACGATCGAGCAGCGGAGCCCGGCGCGTGATGCAGGCGAACTCGCCGCGCTGCTGGCGCGGGAGAAGGCCCAAACGATTGCCGCCCGCCTGCCCGGCCGGCTGGTCTTGGGCGCCGACCAAACTTTGGCGCTCGGCGAGCGGCGGTTTTCCAAACCCGGCGACCGCGCCGGTGCGCGCGTGCAACTCGCGGCGTTGCGCGGCCGAACGCATGAGCTTCATACCGCGGTTGCGCTAATGCGAGAGAGCACGATCGTGTTCGAGCACCGCGAGGTGGCGCGGCTCACGATGCGCGCCTTTTCCGACAGCTTTCTCGAATCCTATCTCGATTCCGTGGGGGCTGCGGTCACGGCGAGCGTTGGCGGCTACCAACTGGAGCGGATCGGCATCCAGCTGTTCGAGCGCATCGAAGGCGAGCATTTTGTAATTCTCGGGCTACCGCTGGTGGCGCTGCTGCAATATCTGCGGCAGGCGGGATGGCTGGCGGCGTGAATTGCCCCGCACTTTGGGTTATTCGAGAGGGCATGTTCATTCTCGGTCTGACCGGCTCGCTAGGTATGGGAAAGTCGGTGACGGCGCGCTTTTTCGCCGAGCAAGGCGTGCCGGTGCACGACGCCGATGCCGTCGTGCATCGGCTCTATGAAGGGCAAGCCGCGGCGGCGATCGAGGCGGCATTTCCCGGCACCACCGCGGGCGGCAAGGTCGATCGCGACAAGCTCGCCGCTCGCGTTCTAGGTGACAGCGCGGCGCTGAAACGACTCGAGGCGATCGTTCATCCCCTCGTGCAGGAGGCCGAGCGGCGTCTTCTGGCCGAGGCCGAGGCGCGGGGCGAGAAGGTGGCGGTACTCGACGTTCCGCTCTTGTTCGAGACCGGGGGAGAAAAGCGGGTCGACGCGGTGGTGGTGGTCTCAGCGCCGCCCGAAGTCCAACGGTCGCGCGTGCTCGAACGCCCCGGCATGACCGTAGAAAAGCTCGAAGCGATCCTGGCCAAGCAGATGCCGGACGACGAAAAGCGCCGCCGCGCGGATTTCGTCGTGGATACGTCGCGCGGCTTCGAGGCGGCGCGGGCCGACGTGCGTGCGATCCTCGACGCGGTTGCTACAATGCCCAGGCGGCGGCGGTGATTCGTCGCTTCCGCCCATGGCGGGAGCGGATGCGGGAGCATAGACGTGCGCGAGATCGTGCTCGATACCGAAACGACGGGGCTTGATCCCTTCCAGGGGCACCGATTGGTGGAGATCGGCTGCATCGAGCTCGTCAATCGCATTCCGAGCGGGCAGAGCTTTCATCGCTATCTCAATCCCGAGCGTGACGTGCCGTCCGAGGCCGCCGCCATCCACGGCTTGTCGAGCGAGTTTCTCAAGGACAAGCCGTTCTTCGCCGAAATCGTCGATGACCTGGTCGCGTTCATTGGCGACGCGCCGCTCGTTGCGCATAACGCGCTGTTCGATCTCGCCTTCCTCAACGCCGAGCTGGAGCGCGTGGGAAAAACGTTGGTGCCGCGCGAGCGGCTCGTCGACACGCTGCTGCTGGCGCGCCGCAAATACCCGGGCGCGCCCAACCGGCTTGATGACCTCTGCACGCGCTATGGCATCGACAATTCGCGGCGCACCAAGCATGGGGCGCTGCTCGACGCCGAGCTCTTGGCCGAGGTTTATCTCGAGCTGATCGGCGCCCGCCAAGCCCAGCTCATCCTGGTGGACGTCGGCACCAGCGCGATCGGCGCGCCTGCGGGTCCAGTGCCCATTCGCGTGCGATCGACCGCGCTTGCGGTCCGCCTGAGCGCCGACGAACGCAATGCACATCTCGCCTTCGTGGCAACGCTCGGCGAAGGCGCGATCTGGTGCGATTATTTGGAGGTGCGCAGACCCGGCGCGAACGCCTGAAGCGCAAGCCTGGCGGGTTTTCCACCGCGATCACTCAGCCGAATCGTCATTGCGGCGCTTGCCCCGACATCTGCGGGTCGAATCACTCTGGCTTGCGCCGTCAAGCAAGCGCCTGGCGGGGGCAGGGATCGCTAGCTCGACGTGGGCGTTGGCTGCGCCGCCTGCGTCTGGGCCGCGCGCTGCTGATAAAGCGCGACGAAATCGACCGGATCGAGCAGCAGCGGCGGGAAGCCCCCGTTGCGTACGGACGTTGCGACGATCTCGCGCGCGAACGGGAACAACAGGCGCGGACACTCGATCATGACGATTGGCTGCAATGTCTCTGCCGGCACGTTCTGGACGCGGAAAACGCCAGCGAATGTCAGGTCGAAGGCAAACAGGATCGTTCCTGCGCTCTCTGCCTTGCCTTCGAGCTTGAGGGAGATTTCGTAGTCGGTCTGGGCAAGCTGCTGGGCGCTCACATTGATCTGAATGTTGATCGCCGGCTGCGTCTGATTGGGCGCCAAGGAGCGCGGCGCGTTCGGATTCTCGAACGAGAAATCCTTGATGTATTGGCCAAGCACGCTGAGCTGCGCCTGGCCTTGCGGAGCGCTCGCGCTCGGCGCGGGTCCGCCATTGCCGCCGGTGGTGGCCATCGACTCTACCCTCTCACTGCCCACAATTGCCGCAGTCGGCGGCGTGGCTAACACAGGCGCTCCGGTCGGACAAGGATATCACGCGCCGCGCTTGGACTTACGCCGCCGGCGGCGCCCCCGATCGGGGATTTGGTGCCATTCGCCGGGCTCAAGCTCGATGACGCGATCGTCGCGCGGGGTACGCCGGGAACTGCGCGCGAACGTCGCGAGTTTTGCCGCGGCCCACCGGCGAACCGCAGGCAGCAACAACGCGGCGCCCAAGAGGTCCGTTATAAAACCCGGAAATATCAGAAGGATTCCGCCGAGCATCGTTGCCATGCCGGGCGTTTCCAAATGCAGTGCTCGAATCCCGTCCCGAGCGAAGGCGGTGCGCAAGCCGCCGAGATCGGCGCGTCCGAACCTTCTGAGCAACAGCACCCCCACGATGGAGGTGGCGATGAAAAGGCCAGCCGCCCACAACCAGCCGATCAACGCCGCCATCAGGAAGAAGGCGAAGAGTTCGGCCGCGGGGAGCACGAGCAGCCCGATTAATGTCCATTTAACCAAGGACATCGGCCCCATTCCTGCATTCGCTTTGGGCATCAGCCTTGTTGGCGCCACGGTTGGGATCGTCTATGGTCCCGCGGGTGCGACATGCGCCGGCGGTTCGGCGCAAGCCTCTGGATCAGTGCGGTCGCGCACCTACATATTGGTACGGGAACCGATCTCTGCTTCCGCAGATTTCCTATCTGCCGGCTTCCCACTGATCCCGCGGTTCCGTCACGGCGGTCGAGAGCGTGCCAGACGTGTTCGATATCTACACCATCATCTTTTTGGCGCTGGCAGTGTTCATCTTCCTGCGCCTGCGAAGCGTGCTGGGTCAGCGCACGGGTCGCGAACGGCCGCCTTACGACCCCTATTCCGCGCGCGATGCGGTGCGCGGTGCGACCAATGACAATGTGGTGACGCTGCCCGGCCGGGGCGGTGAGACCGTGCAAAAGCCGGTCGATACCCCTGAGCCGGCCGAGCGCTGGAAGGGCATCGCCGAGGCGGGCTCGACCGTCGCCGCCGGGCTCGACGCCATCGCCCGCGAGGACAAGACTTTCGACGCCAAGCATTTCATCGCCGGCGCGCGGGCCGCCTACGAGATGATCGTGCTGGCTTATGCCGAGGGTGACCGGCGCGCGCTCAAGAATCTGCTGTCGCGCGATGTATATGAGGGGTTCGAGGCCGCGATCCGGGAGCGCGAGAACAAGGGCGAGACCGTCGAGACCCGGTTCGTGGCGATCGACAAGTCCGACATTGCCGGCGTCGAACTGCGCGGGCGCACCGCGCAGATCACGGTCCGTTTCGTCTCGCAGCTGATCTCGGTCACCCGCGACAAGTCCGGCAACGTGATCGAAGGCAACGCAGAAAAAGTCACCGACGTCACCGACGTATGGACGTTCGCGCGCGACCTCTCCTCGCGCGATCCCAATTGGAAGCTCGTCGCCACCGAAGCCGGGCAGTAACCGGGGCGGAACGCGATGCCGCTGCGTCTGTGCGTCTTCCTCGGAAGCATCGCTGCAGCCGCGCTGTGGCTCTCGATTCCGGCTTGCGCCGAGCCGGGTGACGAGCCCTTGAAACTCGCCGACAGTCAGCTCGAGCCGGTCAAATGGGATGATGTCGACGGCTGGGCGGCCGACGATCACCTGGCCGCATTCGCGGCGTTCCAGGTGAGCTGCCAAACCTTTCGCAGCGCCAAGCGGCCGGAGGACGACCGGCCGATCTACAACGCGCTCCGGGAGGTCTGTCGGCGCGCGGCTGCGGCGCGGCCAAGCAACAAGGAAGCT
>Ga0209647_1001471_pt1 | contig 19972 bp, 20 predicted proteins | sample GraSoi_2013_60cm_FD_185827 | JGI IMG/M metagenome (GOLD analysis project Ga0209647, IMG submission 185827) | Grasslands soil microbial communities from the Angelo Coastal Reserve, California, USA - Sample 9_17_2013_60cm (SPAdes) (version 2) | ecosystem: Environmental > Terrestrial > Soil >... | reverse complement strand
CGCCACTCGATCCCTCATCGTCGGACTCCATTCATATCCGCGGTCCTGGTCATGCTCCGGCAGCATCGCGCTTCCGTTCCATAATCTGCTTGCACAAACAAATATGCCCTGTTGAGTTTGCTGTGTCAAGCAACTACATTGACGGTCATGGCAGACGAACCGGCCCGGAACCCGCCCGCGCCGCTGACCCCGGACGAAGAGCTGGCCTGGCGGGCCCTCGCCCGCGCGGTGCTGGTCATCCCGAAGGTGCTGGACGGCGAGCTGCTCCAGGCCCAGGGCCTGGGCCTGACCGAATACTCGGTGCTGATGAACCTGTCCGAGCAGCCCGGCCGGTCCATGCGGATGACCGAGCTGGCCAACGCCGTCATGATCTCAGCCAGCGGCCTGACCCGCGTCGTCGAGCGGCTGACCCGCTTCGGACTGGCCGAGCGCGTCAAAGCCGGCACCGACGGCCGCGGCCAGCTGGCCGTCCTCACCCCCGCGGGACTCGCCCGGCTGCAGAACGCCTACCCGACCCTCCTGGCCGCCGTGCGCGAGCACGTCATGGACCACCTGGCAGACCTCGATCTCGCCGCCTTCACCCAGGCCATGTCGGGCATCGCCGCACCCGAGATGGGCCCGCCAGTACGGCGCACCCCCAACCTCGCCAGCCTGACAAACGGCCGCCAGCGCGAGACAACGACCGGGCCGCAAGCGCCCGGTGAACCGGGGTACCGGTAACAATCGAGCCGTGAGCACCATTACGGCGTCCAGTTTCCTGAACGCGGCTGGCAGGCTGGGCGGGTGACGATCAGCGAGCGGATCACAGCGGCCCGGCGTGGGCGGCGGGTACTGGCGCGGGTCTCCCGCGCCGCGTGGCGGCTGGACCAGGCCGAGCGGGAACGGACGTGGGCGCTGGTCTCGGCCCGCGCAGAGGGGATCTCGATCCGCACTCTGGCCACGGCGATCGGGCTGTCACCCTCCCGGGTGCACCAGATCGTTGTCGATCTCCAAAGTCGTCTGCGCGGATGTCCGAAGCCTTCTGCCCGCACCGGGAGTTGCTGATCCGGTGACCTGCCCGGCGTACAGGCGACCGCGGGCTGTGGTCACAGTCTCGATCAGCTTGACGCGGTAATCGACGGCCGCGTTCTGGGGGAGGTGGACGCGCTCCGTTACCGACGGTGACAGCTCCGGGGTCGTGCGGCACGCGATATCCGCCGTTCTGTGCGGCTGACGGCTCCTCGTCCGCCAGCGGCCCGTACGCACCGAACTGGACGTTCGGTGCCGCGCCTGGCGTGGTCATTGGACAGGGCAGGGCTCCTTGTTCCCGGCCGACCAAGAACTCCAGTATTGGCCGCCGGCAGAGGCTGAGCGTCACGAGTGGTTCTGCCCGGCGACCCAGTTCCGCATCTCGGACGGCGCGGGGGGTTAGCCCGCTGCGACGCGCCGATACCGGCCGCAGACCCAGTCGACGACCAGGCGGCCGTATTCCTCGGCGGCTTGCTCCCACGCGAAGTGACCCGCGTCGAGAGGATGGATCTCGCTGTTGGGGAGGAGGTCGTCGAGGTACTGGTTGTTCGACCACGGCACGAGGTCATCGCCGCGCCCGGCCACGATCTGGGTCGGCGTGGTGATCGTCGGCAGCAGGTCACGCAACACCGGGTTCTGACCGGAGTAATGCCGCACGAACCGGGCCGACTCCGCGAAGCGCCCGAGGTCGTAGGCGCTGACATAGTCCTCGTGGACGTCGGGCTCGCTGTCGCTCGCGGCGCCCGGCTCGACTGCGTAGCCGATGTTGGTTCTGGCGTCGAGCCCGCGCACGACGTCCAGACTCGGCGCCTCGATGATCTCCTTGAGCGCCCCGCCCGCTTCGATCGGAAAGCGGACCGCGCCGCCGCCGACGGTCAAGCTCGTAACACGCTCTGGGGCCCTTGCGGCAAGGAAGAGCGCCGCGGCCGTGCCGCTGTGGCCGGAAGATGTCGGCCAGGGCTTGTTGCATGGTGGTCACGGACGTATCTTTGCTGACCGGGACCTTGGAGGATTGCTGACCCGGAACGCCCGGGGCAACGCGCCGTCACACGCCGCAGCCTGTCGTTCTGCGGCCAGGCCAACCCGGCCCGCATCGGCTGCTAGGCTGCGTCTTCCTCGGCGCTTGAGGTGCAGTTCGCGGGTAGCGCCAGGGACGCCTGACCGGTGGCCGTCCCCGGCGCGATCAGCTACGCCGCAATGGGCTCCGGCGCGAAACCGCCGGAGCGTGCTGTCACGCTTGCAGCCAGGCCAGCAGGTCGGCGTTGATGGTCTCCGCTTGCGTGGTGGGCATGCCGTGCGGGAAGCCGTGGTAGGTCTTCAGCGTCGCGTTCTTGACCAGCTTGGCGGTCAGGGGCCCGGAGTCGGCGTAGGGGACGACCTGGTCGTCGTCGCCGTGCATGACGAGCACGGGCACCGTGATCTGCTTCAGGTCGTCGGTGAAGTCGGTCTGGGAGAAGGCGACGATGCCGTCGTAGTGCGCCTTGGCGCCGCCCATCATGCCCTGCCTCCACCAGTTCTCGATAATGGCCTCCAATGGCTGGGCGCCGGGGCGGTTGAAGCCGTAGAACGGTCCGGCCGCGAAGTCGCGGTAGAACCGTGCGCGGTTGGTGGCGACTTGTTCCTGGAATCCGTCGAAGACTTCCTTGGGCAGGCCGCCGGGGTTGGCGTCGGTCTTGAGCATCAGCGGCGGCACGGAGCTGATCAGGATGGCCTTGGCCACGCGGCTTTCGCCGTGCCGGGCGATGTAGCGTGCCACCTCGCCGCCGCCGGTCCAGTGGCCGACGTGAACGGCGTCGTGGAGGTCGAGGTGGGCGGTCACCGCGGCGAGGTCGTCGGCGTAGTGGTCCATGTCGTGGCCGTTGGAGGTCTGGGTGGATCGTCCGTGGCCGCGCCGGTCATGGGCGATGACGCGGTAGCCGTGCAGGAGGAAGAACATCATCTGGGTGTCTCAGTCATCGGCCGACAGCGGCCAGCCGTGGCTGAACACGATGGGCTGACCGGTTCCCCAGTCCTTGTAGAAGATTTCCGTCCCATCGGTGGTGGTGATCGTGCCCATGGAGTGCTCCTTACTTGTTGGTGGGTCACAGGCCGCCGGCGTCGGTGATCGCTTGGGCGACGGCCTGCGGGGCGCAGGATCCTTGTGTGCTGGACGGATGGATCGTGGCTGCTCCCTCAGCCCAAGAACTCCGTGACGTCGGCGGCGAACTCGGCGTGGTACTGATCACGCGGTACCGGTGGCGGGCCGGTTCGCCAGCGCGGCTTGGGATGATCCGCCGGGCCAAAGCTCCAAGCGTCTGGCCCGCGGGTCGCAACGGTGGGCTTGCTGCCGGATCACCTCGTCGGCGCGTTGGGCCAGCGTTATCTGTTGTGGAAGGTGGCGTGGCCGATGCCGGCGCGCGCAAGGCTTGCCAGACCGTCTCGCAGGTCCTCGCTCATCATGATGGTCGGTCCCTCAGCCCGGGTTACGCGGTCGGCCGCGGCCACTCCGCCGGAGCGCCAGGCGTGCAGCACGCGCTTGGTGACGGCGTGCGCGCGTGTGGGACCGTTCGCGAGGTTCTGGGCGAAAGCGCTGCCTTCTTCGGTGAGGCGGTCCGCTGGCACCACCCGGTTGATGAGGCCCCAGGATGCCAGCGTCTGCGGCGGCAGGACGGCTCCGGTGAATACCATCTCGGCAGCGCGCGAGGCGCCGATCCGCGATGCGATGCGTTGGGTTCCGCCCGCGTATGGGATGCCGCCGGCCACTGCCTCGATCTGGCCGATCTGGCTGGCCTCGGCAGCCCAGATGAGATCGCAGGCGAGGCATACCTCAAGAGCGCCCGCGTAGCACTGGCCGTGTATCAACGCTAGTGCTGGGACCGGCAGAGCCTCGATCGCTGCGATCAGCGACAGGACGGTTTCCTCCAGCTCGTTGGCGCCCGCCTGGTCTAGGTCTGTGAAGACCGAGACGTCGGCTCCGGCGGAGAAGTCGCTGCCCTCGGCTCGCACCAGCACGGCCCGTATGTCGCTGTGCGCCGCCTGGTCGACGGCCGATCGCAGGTCGGACAGCACGTTCGCGTTGAACAGGTTGAGCGGCGGGTTGTCGATCACGATTTCGCCGAGTTGATCTTGCTGTTTGAAGGTTACGAGTGGCATCGCGTTTCCTTTAGTGGCCGGAGTAGGTGGGGTAGTTTTTGGAGTTCGCCGACTCGAACCAGTCGCGGCGGGAAGCGGGGTTGACGTCGAGGAAGGTCTTGAGCGCGACCTTCGCGTCGTCGGACTGCATGACCTCGGTCCAGTTCATGTTCTCTACTTCGTACGCGGCTTGAAGGTTGCTGTCGGCACCGAGGTAGAGGGCGCGCTTCGCGTTGGCCACCGACATCGGCGGGAGCATCGCGATTTCCTCCGCTAGCTCCAGCGCTCGGGTTGGAGCGTCGTCGACGACTTCATGGACGAGTCCGAGCTGCAAAGCGACCTCGGGGGGCACGATGCGGCCGCGCAGCACCCAGTCGAGCGCGCGGGCCAAACCGACAAGGCGGCTGATGCGTTGCGTGCCGCCGGCGCCGGGCATGACTCCTGCTCGTACTTCGGGGTTGCCGTAGCGGAAGTCGCCGTGCTGGCCGATCCGCAGATCGCAGGCGAGCGTCAGTTCGAATCCTCCGCCTAGCGCGTCGCCGTTCATGGCGGCGATGACGACTTTGGGCAGCGCCATCATGTCGTCGAACATCGCCTTGTAACCCCGGACGACGGCTCCGGCGTATCGGGACAGGGCCGGGTCGCTAGCCATCCCGTAGAGCTCTTCGACGCTGTACTGGGTGAAGCCCGAGTTCTCACCTGTTCGTGACTGGATGACGACCGCGCGGATGGATGGATCTCGCCACTGGGCTACTAGCTGTGCGAGTTCGTCGAGCTGCGGCTTGCCGATGTAATTGTGGGGCGGGTTCGAGAACGTGGCGATCTCTACCGCGCCGCGGCGCTCAGAAGTCCAAAATTCCATTGTTTCTTCCCTCGTCATGTGGCTGACGAAGCCTTGTTGTTAGAGACGTCGCTGGCGCGGAAGCATCCGTGGATGTGGTCGTTGACCGCGCCGACGTTCTGCATGAACGCGTACACGCTGGCGGGGCCGATGAATCGGTATCCCTGCGCCTTGAGCTGGCGGGCGAACGCTTCCGCTTGCGGGGTGGATGTCGGCACGGCCGCGATGGATCGCGGTGACCGTTGGCGGGTGGACTCGTAGGATTTCGCGAGTTCGGCGAGGCTCGGCGATGCGGACAGCATCGCGCGGGCGTTGTCGACGGTGGCCTGGATCTTGCCCCGGTTGCGGATGATCGACGCGTCCTGCGTCAGCCGGTCTACGTCCTTGTCGGTCATGGCGGCGACCTTGGCGATGTCGAAGCCGTGGAACGCGGTGCGGAAGGCGTCTCGTTTGGCGAACACGGTCGACCAGCTCAGCCCGACCTGGAACACGCCGAGGGTGAGTGCTTCGAACATCGCGTGCTGGTCGTAGCAGCGGTGGCCCCAGACTTCGTCGTGGTAGCGGCCGAGCGGCGTGTCGGAATCGCCGGCCCAGGCGCAGCGGGGCCTGCCGTCGGTTCCGATGATCACATCGTGGCTCATCGACGGCCTCCGTCAGGAGCGAGCCTGCAGCTCGGCGATCTGCGCTCTGGCCGCGTTCACCAGCTCGTCGTTGGTGTTGGCGTGGCCCTTGAGGCCCCAACCGCCGGGGATGGCTTCGGTGAGCAGCACCCAGGTCCGCTCGGCCAAGGTCAGGTCACCGGCCGCGGCGGCGACTATCTGGGTCAGTCGCTCGACGACGGCCAGCTGCTTGTCTCGGTCGAGGGCGCCGACGTTGGTCAGCACCTGTACCCGGACGTAGGTGTTGTCGCCGTCGACGTTCGACAGGCTGCCGGCGGCAAGCTCATGGACGAACGCGGCGGTGTTCTGCCGGAACATCGGGATGTCCGGCACACCCTCGATGTCCATAACGGCGTTCGCCAGGCCGGCGGCGAGCTCGTGTTTGTCAGCGAAGGTGCCGACGGTGGCGTACACATCGATCATGGGCATAGCTGCGGCTCCTGTCCTCGGTTTCCCCAGGTCGCTCGGGTAGAGCGTGAGTTCAGTAGATCGCGAGGCGGGATGCCCTTCCATCACATGAATATGTGAAGGATCGCCGCTGGTGGCGAGGGCAGTCTGAGCTGGTAGGCGACCCGACCGATGAGGGGTGGATGATCATGCCTGGTTCCATGCTGCCGACGGTCGTGCTGGTGCACGGCGCGTTCGCCGACGCTTCCGGGTTCGGCGGGGTGATTCGGGAGCTGGCGACCTCCGGCTACGAGGTGGTGGCGCCTCCCAATCCGCTGCGCAGTCTTGCCTTCGACGCGAACGCGGTCGGTGCATACGTGCGGGCGATCGATGGGCTTGTTGTCCTGGTGGGGCATTCGTACGGCGGAGCGGTGATCACGCAGGCATCGGCCGATCTGGACAACGTGGTCGGATTGGTATACGTCGCCGCATTCGGTATCGATGTGGGTGAGAGCTGCGCCAGTGTGCAGGGCCCGTTCCCGCCGTCGATGCTGGCCTCGACGTCCGCGCCTACCGCGTACGACGCCGCGGGGGCGCCCGGCGGCCCTGAGCTCTACATCGGCAAGGATCAGTTCCGGGAGACGTTCTGCGCGGATGTGCCGGCCGACCTCGCCGCGGTCATGTGGGCGACGCAGCGGCCGTTGTCGATCGAGGCGCTGACCGAGAACGCCACTGCCGCCGGATGGAAGACCAAACCATCCTGGTACCTGGTGTCCGAGCACGACAACGCCATCCCGCCGGACGCCGAGCGGTTCATGGCCGAGCGGATGGGCGCGACCACTGAGTCGATCACCGGCTCGCACACGGCGTTCATCGCCCAGCCGGTGGCGGTGGCGTCCTTCATCAAAAAGGCGCTCGCCGGCTGAGCCAATGCTGAGCGGTCAAGGCCCGGTCGCTGAGGCTTGACCGCCGGCCAGCCTCGGCCACGCCGCCCTTGCGTCCTGACCACCGTGAAAGCGCTTCGTGAGAGAGCCCTTGACATGTCCTCGGATAGTGAGCTGAGCATCAATGTTCATGTCGCGCCGATGCGCGGCTTCGTGACCTCGGCCGCTCCGCCCGCCGGGATCCGGCCGATGTGGTCGCCGCTGAGCAGTACGCTCATCGCTGGCGAACGCGACGCGATCCTGGTCGACACGACCATCACCTACGATCAGGTTGACCGGCTGGCGGACTGGGTGGAGCGGTTCGGCAAGCAGGTCGTCGGCGTCGTGATCACACATGGGCATTCGGACCACTGGATCGGGCTCGCCAGGCTGCAGGAGCGCTTTCCGCACGCCCGCGGCCAGGCGACGAGGGACGTGCTCGCCCGCGCCCGGTTCGAGGCGACCGACGAGGGGATGCGGGCCTACTGGCGCGGCCTGTTCCCCGGCGAGATCCCCGAGGTCCCGGTGCTGCCGGAACTGTTCGACGGGGACTCGATCGATCTCGACGGCCACAAGCTGCGCGTGATCGACATCGGTCAGGGCGACATCGAGCACTCGACGATCGTGCACGTCCCGTCGCTGCGGGCCGTCGTCGCCGGTGACGTGGTCTACAACCAGGTACACATGCTGACCGCCCTCACCGACGCGACCGCGCGCGAGGCGTGGATCGCTAGCATCGACTCCATCGCCGCCCTCGATCCGGACATCGTCGTCGCGGGCCACAAGCGGGTCGGCGCCCCGGACTCGCGCGACACCATCGAGCAGAGCGAGCGGTACCTGCGTGACTTCTCGCGCATCGCCGCCGAGAGCGACACCGCCGAGCAGATCGCCGCCGCGATGCTGGAACTGCACGGCGACCGGGACAACCCGTACACGCTGTGGGCCTCCGCGCAAGCCGCCGTACGACGCGATTAGGGGGCCTCGGGCGGTTCTCGGCACAAACTGGCGGTGCCCGGGTATGCCAACACGGTCTCGCCAGCGAGTCGCCAGACGTCGATGCCGGGGCGATGGCGCACGCCTGCCGGGTGAAATCTCCGGCCAATAAGTCCAATCACTGGACTTGATCGACCGGCTTGTGTTTGGCTGTTGGCGTGCTGCCCAAGACCTACGCCGGGCAGGGCGACTGCTCGATCGCCCGCGCGCTGGAGATGGTCGGCGAGCGCTGGACTCTGTTGATCCTGCGTGATGCGTTCTTCGGCGTGCGCCGGTTCAACGACTTCCATGCGCACCTGGACGCCCCGCGCACCGTGCTCAGCACCCGGCTGCAAGGTTTGGTCGACACGGGCGCGCTGGAGCGGCGGCCCGATCCGCAACATGCGGGCCGGTCGCTGTACGAGCTCACCCCGGCCGGCCGGGCGCTGTGGCCCGCCATATATGCCCTCGGCGCCTGGGGCGCCCGGTATGCCTGCGGCGACGACGGGCCACGGGTGTTCTTCCGACACGAGGTGTGTGGGCAGCCGCTCGCCGACACCGCCCGGTGCGAGACCTGCGGACGGGTCCCCGACCCCAGCGAGGTGATCATCAACCCGCTGAACCCGGCGATGCTACCAGCGCGGCGCGATCCCGTCGCCCGCGGGCTGGCCCGGCCGCACCGGCTGCTCGACCCGCTCCCACCAGTCGAGGCGGGCATCAGATGAGCGGGCCGCAGCCGCTGCGGGGGCGCACCGAACCGCTCAGACGCGCACTGGCCGTGCTGCGCCGGGCCCGGCAGCACGACTCAGGCGGCCTGCTGCTGGTCACCGGGCCGGCCGGCATCGGCAAGACCGCCCTACTGGCCGAGACCATCCGCCAGGCGCGGGCGATGAGCTACCGTGTCGGTAGCAGCAAATGCGACGCCATCGAGCAGATCTGGCCGGCCGCACCCGTCGTGGCCGCCCTGCGGCAAGGCCACGAACCCCTACTCGCCGCCGCAGACTACGAACAGGTGCACCGGCTCACAGAGCAGCCGCTGCTGCTAGCCGAGCGGGTCGCCGCCCATCTGGAACAGGTAGCAGAGCGTGGCCCGCTCATGATCGCCGTCGACGACATGCAATGGGCCGACCGGGTCAGCCGTTTCGTGTTGCACACCCTCCTGGCACGGTCCGTCGGCCTGCCCATCGTGCTCGCGCTAGCCGGGCGCGATCCGGCGATCGCCAGCGAAATGGCGCTGCCCGAAACCGACGCTGTCGAGCACCTGTCGCTGGATCCGCTCGGCTTCGCCGACGTCATCGCGGTGGCCCGCGACCGGCTGGGCCGGATGCCCGACGAGTCCACCTCGCGCCTGCTGAGAACCGCAGACGGCAACCCGTTCTTGATCATGCAGCTCATCGAGGGGCCGCACGGGACTGCAGCGCCCGCGGCGGGATTCGCCGTGACGGTCCACAACCGACTCCACGCCCTCGACCAATCAGCCGCCGCTTTGGTCCGGCTGATCGCCGTGGCGGGGCGGCCGGTGCCGCTCGCGGACCTGCCGTCGCTTTCCGGCAGCGTGGACGCCGAGGCACTCAGCCGAGCCGTAGCATCGGGACTCCTCGACGCCCGCGACGGCACGATCACCTTCCGCCACGACCTGGTCCGCGAGGCGGTCTACACAGGCATCGGCGACGCCGAGCGCCGACAGCTGCATCAGCGGCTGGCCACGTACCTGATCACTGCCGGCTCCGATCTGCTGGCCGTCGCCGTCCACGCCCGCGCGGCGGCGTACGCCGGCGACACCGCCAGCGCCCACGTCCTCCTGCAGGCCGCGGAGAAGCTCGCGACAGTCAGCGCCGAAGACGCCGGGGAGCTGGCCATGCTCGCGTTCCGGGTGCTGCGGCCCGCCCATCCGCGCTGGCTCGCCGTCGGCCGGCGATGCCTTGCCGTTCTCGCTCGCACGCAGCGAGCGGCCGACGCCCTCGCCATCGCCGACGTGCTCCTGGCCCGCGTGGATGACGGCGACCTCGCCGGGCAGATCGAGACCGACAGCGCCCGCGCGCTGTGGCTAGCCGGACGCCCGGATCAGCTGATCGAACGCATCGACGGCGGGCGACGGCGCACCGAACTGCAGCCCGCCGTCGCGGCCCGGCTGACGTCAGCGCGGGCCCTCGCGCGTACCAGAACGACCGTGGGCGCCATCGCGGCGGCCGAAGCGAGCGCAGCGCTGGACCACGCGCGGACCGTCGCCGACATGGAGGCACTGGAGCTGGCACTGCAGGCGGCCGGGGAGGCGGCCAAGAACGAGGGCCGCCACCATGACGCGCTGCGTCATTTCCGGGAGCTGCGCGCACGCAGCGGCGCATCGTATCTCGCTGAGGAGATCATGGCCTTGCAGCTGGTGGACCGCTATGACCACGCGCAGGCGCTGCTTCAGCACGCTCACGCCGACGACGCCGGACATATCGAAGCCGCCCTGCCGTCGCTGCTGTACGCCCAGCTGTGGCAGGACTTCAACCTCGGCCGGCTTGACGAGGCCGAAGCCGGCGCGCAGACCTTGATCGACCTTGGCCAGCAGATCGGCACCAACATGCACGCCCTGGAAGCGATCATGATCCGAAGCGCGGTGTCGGTGCTGCGCGGCGATCCGACGACCGCCGCCCTACGCCTGCAAGCGGCTGCCACTCTGACCAGCGCCGACGACAACATCCGCCTGCCCGGCTTGACCCTGATGCGGGGTTGGCTCGCAGCCGTCAACGGCGATATCGAGACCGCCCTTTCCACGCTGCGACCGATGCTGTTCATGGCGCGCGAGTCGCGAACCTACTGGGCCTGGTGGCCTGGTTGGATGAGCGTGTTCTTCCAGATCGGGCTCGCGGCCGGTGATGCCGATTTCACCGCTGAAGCCGTCGCGATTGCCGAACTCGGGGCCGAACGCAATCCCGGCGTCGCAAGTTTCGAGGGACTCGCGCTGAATCTGCGCGCCCGACTTGACGCAGATCTAGGGCAACTCGCCGACGCCGCGAAGATGCTCCAGACCAGCCCGCGCCCGGCGTTGCGCGCCCTCGGCGCGGAAACCTACGGGCATGCGCTGCTGGCCGCCGGGGACCGCAAGGCCGCGCTGCTCCAGCTCGATCAGGCGTGGGACGAGTACGACCACATGGGCGCCTGGGCCGGGCGTTCCGGCGTTCAGCGCCTCATGCGCGAAGCCGGCGCCCGGCCGGAGAAGTGGACGGCGAATCCAGAGGCGACAAAGACCGGCTGGCCGTCGTTGAGCGAAGCGGAGCGGCGGGTAGCCACGCTCATCGCCGCTGGGCACACGAACAAATCAGCTGCGAAAACGCTGGGCGTGTCCGTCAACACCGTCGGCACTCAGCTACGCTCGATCTTCGCCAAGCTGGGCATCCAATCCCGGGTTCAGCTTGCCAATTCGCTCCACGAGAATTCGGCATCCCGCCCGGTATGAACCGGCAGGCAGCGAACTGCTCATAATCGGCTATTGCAGGCTCGTTTGCGGGCTGCCCCATACGGCTCCGCGATCTTGTGCCGCTCGAATACTCGATTGAGCGGTCGATCTGCGCTATCACCAACAGGCTTGATGCGGTGATGGTTGGCTGGCCGGGTGCTGCTCAAGATCGCCTACCTGCTGACGTGCCGGGTACTCGGCGTGGCTGTCCTGGTGTTCCGCGGCGACCGGGCGAAGGCCGCTGAGTTGCTGGTGCTCCGGCACGAGAACGCGGTACTGCGCCGCAACATCGGCCGGGTCCGGTACGAGCCGGCCGACCGGGTGTGGTTCGCGGCGCTGGCGCGGTTCCTCCCCCGCAGGCGCTGGACCGAGATCTTCCCCGTCACGCCAGCGACGCTGCTGACCTGGCACCGCAGACTGGCCGCGAAGAAATACGACACTAGTAAACGGCGCAAGCCCGGCCGACCGCCGACGGTCCGGAGCATCGCCCGGCTAGTCGTCCGGCTGGCGAAGGAGAATCCGCTGTGGGGATACCGCCGGATTCACGGCGAGCTGACGAAACTCGGCCTCGCCGTTGCGCCGTCCACGGTGTGGGAGATCCTGCGTGCCGCAGGCATCGATCCGGCTCCCCGCCGGTCAGGCCCGACCTGGCGGCAGTTCCTGCACGCCCAGGCCGCCGGGATCCTCGCGGTCGACTTTCTGCACGTGGACACGGTGCTGCTGAGAAGACTGTACGTCCTGGTGTTCATCGAGCACGGGACCCGCCGGCTGCACCTCGGCGGGATCACCGCACATCCCACCGGTGACTGGACGGTGCAGCAGGCCCGTAACCTCGCCCTCACCCTCGATGAGCGGTTCGGGGCCACTAAGTTCCTGATCCGCGACCGCGGCTCGAGCTTCACCGCCTCGTTCGACGCCGTCTTCGAGGCCACCGGCGCGAGGATCCTGCGCACCGCGGTCCAGGCGCCGCGGATGAACGCGATCTGCGAGCGCCTGGTCGGCACCCTGCGCCGGGAGCTCCTGGATCGCGTGCTGATTCTCGGCGAGACACACCTGCGTGCCGTCCTGACCGACTACCAGGCGCATTACAACATGGCCCGGCCGCACCAGGGCATCGCCCAGCGCGTCCCCGCCGACGAACGTGACGCTCACCCCGCGACCGTGACCGACATCGACACACGGCAGATCCGCCGAAAACCCGTCCTCAACGGCCTGATCAACGAATATGTCCGCGCCGCCTGACGCCCGGAAGACCTGCAGGTCACCTGCCGAATCCTATTTTCGAGCGGCACAGGATTGTGCCTCTGACCTGGAGCCCCCTTACGGAATCGAACCGTAGACCTTCTCCTTACCATGGACGTCAGAGGCCACGCTGACCAGGCCATGAAGGCGCACAACAAGGCTTGTAGCTGCAGCTTCATGGCTGGAGATGGCTGGCCGCTGCTGCACGTCGCTGGCAAATGGCCCCCAAGATTGGCCCCCATTCGCGGTACCTGGGGACATCAGCACACGGCGTGCTGGGGGCGAGGACGGGATCTTCGGGCACACCGCCCCCTGCCGCGACGCCGAGCGCCACCGGTACTGCCAGGGTCGATGGCGAAGAGTAACAAGTCTCGGGTTTGGACCCGAGGGGAGACGGATCCGGCGCAAGGTCTCGGTGAATCCAGAGCCGTCCTACAGGACCGGCCCAAGACGCTTCAAGCTGACCTCGACTCGGGGCGGCCGGGGTGCGCAGGGCTTCCCGGTGAGGACAAGGGCACCCAGGGCGGATCACTGAGTCGCGGTTAGGCCTCCGTCCAACGTCAGGACTTGTCCGGTGACGAAACCGGCGGCCTCCGAGCAGAAGAACAGTATCGCGCCGACCAGGTCGTCGGGGTCCGCGATCCGCCGCAGCGGGATACGGCTGACCAGGCGCTCGTAGAAATCCTGGTCGTCCAGCAGGCTTGCCGTCTGCGCCGTTCGCACGAAGGTCGGCGAGATCGCGTTCACCCGGATCCCGTGCCTCGCCCACTCCGTCGCATGTTGCCGGGTCAGTGCATCGAGCGCGCCCTTCGCTGCGACATATGCCGAATAGCCGGCATCTATGCCTAGCTGTCCGCGGACGGAGGAGATGTTGAGAATGGAGCCGCCTCTTCCGGCCGAGATCATCGCCCGTGCCGCCGACTGAGACAAGTGAACAGCCGTCGTGAGATTCAGGTCGAGGATGCGCTGCCACTCGGAGTCGGGATACTGCTCAGCCCGGAACAGCGCGGTGCCAGCGCCCCCGCCGATCGCGTTGACGACGACGTCCACGTGACCGAACGTATCGATCGTCTGCTCGATGGCCAGCTCCGCCTGCTCCCGCGACACCATATCAGCGGCAATCACCAGTGCGTTCCGGCCGCTCTTTTCCACGGCGGTGCGCGCCTCATCGAGACGCGTGGCCGAACGCGCGACGATGGCCACATCCGCGCCCACCCCGGCAAGCGCGGCGCAGGTCCGTACCCCGATCCCGCCGGAGCCGCCGCCGACGATCGCCACGCGACCGTCCAGCCGGAACCGCTGCAGTTCGTAGGTCATTCGCGGCCCCCAGTTGGCAGCGCGGTTAGCTTGTCCCATAGCGAGGTGGCGTTCAGGGTCTGAATGTGATCCATCATGTGCCCCTGGCCGACGTCGACTGGATACCGCTCGGCGAAGTTCACCCTGGATATCGTCTCTTCGCGAGACCAGCCCTTAGCCACGGCGCTCGCGACGGCGCTGAGCCACTCGAGCAGCACGGCGCGCTGTGTCGCGAGGTACTTCTTCGTCGTTACGGGGCCGTGGCCCGGAACCACGTAGTCGACGTCAAGCCCCCGGACAACGTCCAGGGAGGCCACCCACTGGCTGACGTCCGAGGTCATGAGCCACGTCTGGCACTCTGAGAAGACCGTGTCCCCGGTGAAGACGACCCGCTCTTCGGGAACGTATACCGCCACCTGGCCGGGCGTGTGGCCGGGCGTGTGGATGAGGTGGAATGTGTGCCGGCCGACGCGCAGGTCCAAGTCCGAGTCGAACACCAGCTCACCCTTGTTGGGGTCCGCGTAGTAGTTGTCCCGGTCCGGGAAGAGGAACGCGCCTTGCGGATCGTCGGTTGGTATGGCTTCCGCTGCGTAGTCGAAAGGGTCGAGATCGGGCGTCGCGACCATGAAGTTGTCGTATACACCCCGGTGATGCACCACTGCGCCGGCACCCTTGAAGTAGTAATTTCCGAAGATGTGGTCTACGTGGTGCTCGGTGTTGATGACGTACCGGATCGCTCCCCGCGACTCGGCCTCTCGGCGCATCTTGACTGCCTTGCTGGGGAGCTGCGGCGTGTCCACGACCACCACGCCGTCCGAGGTAACCACGAGGCTCGGGTTACAGCCCCGGAGCTTGGTCGTGGTGAATACGTTCTCGGTAACCTGTTCCACGGCCTACCTCCTTGGCGGGGACGCGATAGGGCAGCTCACGCTCGGTCCGCCTGCTTCCAGTCCACTGAGTGCAGGGCGAGTGCACCATCGCTGCTCAGCTGCACGCTGTGCCCGTGCAGGTAGTCCGGCTCGCCGGGGTCAGTTCCGGCGAAGTGGCTGGCGACCGCGCGCAGTACCGGCGAGTGGGTGATGCCCACTACCAGATCGACCCCGTCGACGTGCCCAAGGCTGGCGGCGAAGTGATGGATGCGCGACGCGGCAGTCGCGGCGGTGTCCCCCGGGGGATCCGGGTGATGCAGCCAGTAACCGATCCGGTCTGGTGAAGTCAGGTAATTCGAATAGAAGGGGATGCCGGTGACCTGCGCTTCGGTGACCCCGGGTACCTGCTGCGCGAAGGCCGCTGCCGTGCTGACCATGTCGACTCGATGCCCTGCGAGGTACAGGTCCGGGTTGCGCAGCGCCTGGGTTACGGCTGGGCCCGTGACCTGGCTGGAGGAATTCGCGCTCGTCATGCCGTGCAGCAGGATGAGCCCGGTCTGCTGGGCCCGGAGCGTGGGGCCGGCCAGAATCCAGACCCGGGCGTCGTGATATCGGGCCAGCCGACGCCCGGCCTGCTCGGCCTGACCACGGCCCTCCCGGGTCAACGGGAGATCCCCGCGATGCGACGCTACCTCACCATGGCGAAGCAGGATCAGTCCAGGAATCGTCGACACATCCCTCGGCCCGGTTGCGTGCCAGCTAGCCCTACCGTTGCTGGTCATTGTCCGGATCCGGCAGGAGAGTGTCCCGTACCAGCCATTCAAGCTCGTCTGTGGCGGACAGGAACTGTCGCAACGTGCGGCGGGTGGCACCGAAGCTCAGGAATTCCTCCGGGGACAGTCCGCCTTCGTCGTAGGCACGACGAAAGTCCGCGAGCTTGGCGTAAAGCTCCGAGACCACATCCGGGTTGACCGGCTCGTCCATCCGCGGTACCGGATCGATCCCGCTGTTGTTCAACCGCACCTGCCAGCTGAACGGAGGGGAGATCACGATGTCTCCGCCTACCAGCTGGCTCCAGTGCATATGGTTGCGGAACGCGGCCGACAGCAGCCTCGTGCGCAAACCGCGCTCGCGGTAGAGGGCATAGGCTTTCTTGAATACAGCCACGCCCGCCCACTCCAGGTGTCCGGGGTCGAGGGTAATCGACTCGCGCTGAACCACTACCTTCAGCCAGTCGTCGAGGCGGCCGACCATGATGGTGCAAACCGGGCCCATCGCGGCGACATCGAGCCCTTCAGCCTCCCGTCGGCGCAAACCTCGTTCCACGGCCTCGCCGACCGCCACCGCCTGCGCGAGCGTGAACGAAACCGTGGCGTTGATGGTGATGCCACGGTAGGTGGCTTCCTCGATGGCGACGAGCCCCACGCCCGTGGCGGGGATCTTGACGATGATGTTCGGTGCGAGCCCGGAAAACTCGACGGCTTGCTCCACGATGGCTCTCTGGTCACGGTACAGCCGTGGATCGGTCTGAATGGAAAGCCGCCCGTTGCGGCCGTGGTGCCGCTCGAAGATGGGCTCGAGGAGCCGGGCAGCCTCGACAGATAGCTCACGGACCATGCGCCAGCCGATCGCTGATTCACCTGCCGTCGGCTGGGCGGCGGCGCAGTCGCCAATGCGCTGCCGCCAATGTGGCAGGTCGGCGCGCAGGGCAGCCAGGGCGATCACGGGATTGCACGTGGCCCCCACCGCGCCCCACCCGATCGCGTCCCGCAACTCCGACGGGGTGGCTGAGTCATTCCACAGGCACGTCGGCGTGGACTCGGCCATCCGCAACAGAGGCGGGGCCGTCGTGCTGCCTGCTGTCAGCGTGTTCATCATCTCACCTGCCCGAGCATCAGGTCACCGAAGTCGGAGCGGTCCTGCAGTTCGGCCGGTGAGCCGGCAAACTGCACCTTGCCCGCTACGAGCACGTAGGTCCGGTCTGATATGGCCATGGCTTGCCGAGCTTTCTGTTCCACCAAGAGGATCGCGACGTTGTGCTGGGCCAGCCCCTTGACATGGTCTTCCAGGACTCGATCGGAGAGTTCCGGCGAAAGGTTCGCGGTGGGTTCGTCCAATACGAGGACGCTCGGCTCCGGCATCAGCGCCCGGCCGAGGGCCAGCATCTTGCGCTCGCCCCCGCTGAGCTTGCCGGCCGTCCGGCTCTCCATCTCGCGCAAAGCGGGGAAGAGCTGGTAAACCTGTTCCACCCGCTCTTTTATTGCTCGCCTGCCGCACAGATATCCCCCGAGCAGGAGGTTTTCGCGGACGGATAGCGGCGTGAATACATCGTCTGATTGAGGGACGTAACCCATCCCGATCCGGGCGAGCTGCTGGGTGGCCAGGTGATCGACCCGGTCGCCGGCCAGCCGGACCTCGCCCGCCGCGAGCCGCAGGGAGCCGACGATGGCCTTGAGCAGGGTGCTCTTCCCCGCGCCGTTCGGGCCGACGACGGTCACGATCTCTCCCCGCCTGACCTCGAGAGAGACGTCACTGATGATCGGAACCGTCCCGTACCCGGCCTCCGCGGAGACAACCTCCAGGTGCGGCCGGGCCGCTCGGTTAAGGTCATCCGGCAACGTAGGCCTCTTTGACCTCGGGAAGGGCCCGAACCTCGGCCAGCCCGCCCTCGGCGATCACGCGGCCGCGCGCCATCACCGCCACGCGCTGGCATACCTCCTCGACGATGCCCAGCTGATGCTCGATCATGAGCATGGCCAGGCCCTCGTCACGCAGCGACCGCAGCTGTTGCCGGAGCTCACCGACCATCTTGGGATGGACGCCGGCGGTTGGCTCGTCGAGGAGAAGAAGCTTCGGGCTGGCCATCAGCGCGCGCGCCACCTCGAGCAGGCGGCGCTGCCCCCCGCTGAGGTTGCCTGCATACTCGCTTTCCATTCCGGCCAGCCGGAAGCGGGCCAGTAGCTCCCTGGAGCGGGCAATTGCCCTCTCCTCTTCCTCCTGCCAGGCCCGCCTGCCGCGGATCACCCCCCAGAGCTGCTCGCCCCGCTGGCCCGGACGCGCTACCAGCAGGTTCTGCAGCACGGTCAGCCGGGGGAACTCGGAAGGGATCTGGAACGTGCGGATCAAGCCCCGGCTTCCCACTTTGTGCGACGGCAGCCCGGCGATTTCGTCCCCGTCGAAGCGGATCGAGCCCGAATCCGGTTTCAGCGCGCCCGCCACCATGCTGAGAACCGTCGACTTTCCCGCGCCGTTGGGGCCGATCAGGCCGAGGCTCTCCCCGCGGCTTATGGTCAGCGAGGCCTCAGCGACCGCCTGGACCCCGCCGAAGCGCCGCGAGATGCCGCTCACCACGAGAAGCGCGTCCGCGGTCATCTCAGCCGTCCCGCGGGTCGCTGGCGCAGCCGGATCCCGCGCGCGACGGGCATTCGCCCGGTGCGCAGGGGCAGCTCGTCGCCGCCCGCATACCGCTGGCGGCGCTCGGGGACGAGACCCTGCGGGCGGAACCAGAGGAAGAGCAGCGTCAGCAGCCCGTAGGCCATGAGCTGAGCCGCCTGGATCCAGCCCGCCTGCCCGTACGCCGGGAGGAAGCGCACCAGCTCCCCGAACAGGATCGGGACCAGGAGCACCCCGATGAACACCCCGACGTTGCTCCCGAATCCGCCGACGACGATGGCCGTGATGTAGACGAACGTCTCGGCGTACCCCCAGCTCGACGGGGCCCACGCCGTGATGAAGGCGACCAGCACCGCCCCGCTCAGGCCGCCGAGGCCGCCGCCCACCAGGAAGGCGAACGTGCGTGCCCGGGTGGCGTCCTTGCCCAGCGCCCGGGCGGCCTGCTCGTTCTCGCGCACCGCCCTGAGCAGCCGGCCCATGGGGGACGCCGTGATCCTTCTGGTCACCAGCCAGGCGAGCAGGCAGATCACCGCGGTCAGCCCGACATAGAACCAGTCGTAGGCGAGCACCGACAAGTTCAGGACGCCGCTCAGCGGCTGGGGGATGCCAGACAGGCCGTTGGCGCCGTTCACGAGCCCGACCTGATTGGTGGCGATTCCCGAGACAATCAGAGATATCACCAGGAACGCCATGGCCTCGTAATCCCCCCGCAGCCTGGGCAGCACTACCACAGCGCACAAGAAGGCGAGGATCACGCCGGCGGCCGTCGCCAGCAGATAGGGCAGGGGGAAGGGCAGGCTCGTCCCCCAGAAATAGCTTTGCCCGCCTGCGGCTTGGCCGAGGGCTCCGTTCGTCGGCCCCAGGGTGAAGATAGCGTACACATACGCGCCGGCAGCCTGGAAGATGATGAACGCGAAGTCCATGACCCCGGCCAGGCCCAGCTGGATGTTCAGCCCCAGGCACGCAATGATGTCGACGCCGAGGTAGACCAGGATCAGAGTCAGGTAGAACTGCCAGCCGCTACCCACAGCTGCCGCCTGGCCCGGGCTGGGAAGGATAGAAGTCAGACGACAACGTCACGCCTTCTCACTACGCCGGAGAAGAGCCCCGTCGGCCGGAAGACGAGGAAAAGGACGAGGATCACGAATGCCGTAACGTCCGTGTACGACGCGTTGAAGTAGCCGCCCACGATCGCGGTAGCCACTCCCAGCAGCAGCGCCCCCAGGATCGCGCCGTAGGGCTGGCCGATCCCGCCGACAATGGCGGCGGCGACCACGGTGATCAGGAGACTGTCGCCGGTCGAGACGGTCCACCCGGTGACCGAGAGGCCCAGGACAACCCCCGCGACTCCGCAGAGCGCTCCCGACAGCAGCCACGCCGCGTCCTTGACGAGCCGGGTGTTGATGCCGCAGGCGCGGGCCAGCGCCTCATCTGCCGCCGTGGCCCTCATGGCCCGGCCGAGCTTCGTCCACTGGAGAATCACGCGCACCGCTATCATCGCCGCCAGCGCGATGCCGATCACGGCCAGCTGCTGGGCCGTGAAGATCATCTGCAGGAAATGGTAGGTCCCGCCTGACGAAGCGGTGTAGCTGAACGGATTGGGCCCGGCCACGATCAGCAGCCCATTGCTGATGACCAGGTCCAGGGCGATGGTGACGATGACCATCCCGAACAGGCGCAGCCCGCGCCTCCTGAACGGCTCGAACACCGCCCGGCTCAGCGCCACCGAGACCACGGCGCTGCTGGCGGCTCCCGCGGCCACGGCGAGCCAGATGCTCGCACCCGTCTGGTTCACGGCGTACGCAGCGAGCGCCCCGATGGTCATG
>Ga0209647_1001470_pt1 | contig 19989 bp, 22 predicted proteins | sample GraSoi_2013_60cm_FD_185827 | JGI IMG/M metagenome (GOLD analysis project Ga0209647, IMG submission 185827) | Grasslands soil microbial communities from the Angelo Coastal Reserve, California, USA - Sample 9_17_2013_60cm (SPAdes) (version 2) | ecosystem: Environmental > Terrestrial > Soil >... | reverse complement strand
TACGAGCCCGATCCGGTCTGGGCGGCGGTCGAGGCGCACCTGGGCGGCGCCGACGGCATCACCTGCCACCTGCGCGAGGATCGGCGGCACATCCAGGACGAGGACGTGCGCCGCCTGCGCGAGCTCACGCACATCCGGCTGAACCTCGAGATGGCCGCGACCGACGAGATGGTCGGCATCGCCTGCCGCATCAAGCCGGAGATGGCGATGCTGGTTCCCGAAGGCCGCGCCGAGATCACCACCGAAGGCGGCCTGGACATCGTGTCGCAGGAAGCGCGGCTGAAGAGCTCGGTGGCGAAGCTCGTCGGCGCCGGCATCGTGGTCTCGGTGTTCATCGACGCGGAGCTGCGCCAGGTGGAAGCCGCCAAGCGCATCGGCGCCACGGTGTGCGAGATCCACACCGGGCCTTATGCGCACAAGTTTCACTCCAAGGGCCGCGACGCCGAGAGTGCCGCCGTGGTGGAGGAGTTGCATCGCATCCAGAAGGCCGGCGACGCGATCCGCGCCGCCGGCATGCGCTTCAACGCCGGGCATGCGCTCAACTACTTCAACGTCCAGCCGGTCGCCGCGCTCACCGGCATTCGCGAGCTGCACATCGGGCATGCCATCGTCAGCCGCGCGGTGTTCGTCGGCATGCGCGAGGCGGTACGGCAAATGAAGCAGCTCATGGTGCAAGCGGCGCGGTGATCTTCGGCATCGGCACCGACGTGGTGGAGATCGGGCGCATCGAGGCGGCGCTCAAGCGCCACGGCGAGCGCTTCGCGCGGCGCATCCTGTGCCCCTCCGAGCTGGAACGGTTTGCCAAGCACCGGCTCAAGGCCAATTACCTCGCCAAGCGCTTCGCCGCCAAGGAGGCCTTCACCAAGGCGCTCGGCACCGGCATCAAGTCGCCGGCGAACTGGCACGGCGTCTGGGTGCGCAACCTCGCCTCGGGCAAGCCGGTGCTGGAGTTTTCGGATGCGCTTAGCGCCCTGTTGAAAAAGCGCGGCATCACCACCGCCCATGTCTCGCTTTCGGACGAGAAGGGCGTCGCCTTCGCCACCGTGATTCTCGAGTGCGAAAAGTAAGACTGCCGCCGGGGCCGGTGGTCGTCGATGTGCTCGGCCCGGTGCTCACCGACGAAGACCGCAGCCGCATCCGCCACCCCGCCGCCGGGGCGGTGATTCTCTTCGCGCGCAACTACGAGAATCCCGAGCAGCTCGCGCAGCTCACCGCCGACATCGAGCGCGAGCGCGAGCCTGCGCTGCCGGTGTGCGTCGACCACGAGGGCGGGCGCGTGCAGCGCTTCAAGGATGGGTTCACGGTCATCCCGCCAATGCGAACGCTTGGAAAGCTATGGGATCGCGACCGGCAGGCGGGGCGTGACGCTGCCATGTCGATCGGCTACGTGATTGCCTCCGAGCTCGGCGCGCACGGCGTCGACTTCAGCTTCACGCCGGTGCTCGATCTCGACTACGGCGGCAGCTCGGTGATCGGCGATCGGGCGCTGCACTTCGATCCGACGGCGGTCGGCGCGCTCGGTGCCTGCCTGGTGCGGGGCCTCGCGCAGGGCGGCGTCGCTGCGGTGGCGAAGCATTTCCCGGGGCATGGCTATGCCACGGCGGACTCTCATGTCGCCGTGCCGCGCGATGAGCGCGCTTTCAAGGAAATCGCCCGGAAGGACATCGTGCCGTACAAGGCGGTGATCGATGCCGGACTGGCCGCGGTCATGCCGGCGCACGTCATCTACTCGCAGGTCGATGAGCAGCCCGCGGGCTACTCGAAGCACTGGCTCCAGGAGGTGCTGCGCGGCAAGCTCGGCTTCCAGGGCATCGTGTTCAGCGATGACCTGTCGATGGAAGGCGCGGCCGTGGCAGGGGGACCGCCGGAGCGCGCGCGCGCCGCGATCGGCGCCGGCTGCGACATGGTGCTCCTGTGCAACAACCCGAAGGGACTCGATGAGCTGCTAGAGTCGCTCAAGGAGATGACGCTATCGAAGCCCGAGCGGCTCGAGCGGATGAAGAAGCAGGGGGGCCGGGACCTCCGCAAGAGCGTTGCCTATCGGGAGGCCCTCGGCGAACTCCAAAAGCTGGTCTGAATCCCTACTCGCGGGCCTCGAGCGCGAAGGTCCTGAACGAGGCGTGCTTGTTGCCAATCGCGCGCACTTCCTTCAGCTCGGCGGAATTTCGATAGGCCATGTACTGGTCCATGTCCTTCCACAGCTGGATCGCCACGCGCGGCGCGGGCGCCTTGCCTTCGATCGACTTCGGGCTCGAGCTTGCCGCCACCAGCCGGCCGCCCGACTTCTTGATCAGCGCCTGCGCCTTGGGTGCGTATTCCTTCATGTACGCGTCCATGTTCTTCACCTCGATCTCGGTGACGGCATAGACCGCCGGCTTGGCTTTCGCCTGCGCGTGCAGGCCCTCCACGACCGCACCGCCCAATCCGAAAGCGGCGACGAGCGCCAGAGCGACGCCGGTCGGGGAGGCGGGAGAAGGGCCAGGCCCCGGAACCAGCGTTCTAAGCGCGCTCGGTCCGCAGGATGAGGACGTTGCCCGCGACCGAGACCACGATGCCCACCCAGGTCAGCGGGTGAAAGCGAAAGCCCTCGAACGCTGCGGACAGGAACAGCGCGACGATGGGCACCATGACGCCGATATAGCCGGCGCGCGCGGCGCCGATGCGCTTGAGCAGCGTGAGATAGCTGGCGAAAGCGGCGACCGAGCCGAGCACGGCGAGATAGGCGAGCGAGAGCACGTAGGCCGGCGTCGTCTCGAAGGAAAGCGCCTTGCCGCTCGCGAGGCCGAGCGCGAGCGCGCTCAGCGAGCCGTAGAGCATGCCCCACGCCATTCCTTGCCACAGCGGCACTGCCGCCCGCTGGTTGCGGTACGCGACGATGCTGCCGAGCGAAGCAATCAGGACGCTGAGCATGGTGAAGACAGCGCCCTTGGCGGTGTCGGTGCCGCTCTGCAGCAGCGCGAGCTCGGGGTAGAAGACCACGACGATGCCGCCAATCCCGAGGAGCGAGGCGAGCGCCACGCGGCGCGTCATGGGCGCGCCGAAGAACAAGCGCATGCCCAGCATGCCGAGCAGCGGGCTCGCCGAATAGCCGACGGCGACGAGGCCGGAGACCACGTGCTGCTCGGCGTAGTAGACGAAGACATAGCTGACGCCGAACGAGCCCAGCCCGAAGAGCGCGAGCCACGCATGCTCCCGTGCGCTGAAGCGCAGCGGCAGACCCCGGATCAGGCACCATGCAAAGAGCAGCAGCGAGGCGAGAAGGAAGCGGTAGGCCACGCTCATCTCGGGCGCGACTGTGCCGAGCTGGTACGTGATCGCAAGCCAGGTCGTGCTCCAGATCGCGACGCAGGCGGCGAAATACTGGATGTCCGCGCCGGGAGCGCGGAATGGGCGGGCTACGCGCGCTCCATGTACTTGCCCTCGGCGGTATCCACTTTGATCTTCTCGCCGGTGGTGACGAAGGGCGGCACCTGCACCGTGATCCCGGTCTCCATCTTCGCCGGCTTGAAGGAGGTCGTGGCGGTCGAGTGCTTGATGCCGGGCTCGGTGTCGACCACCGTGAGCACCACGGAAGGCGGCAGCTCGACGCCGATGGCGCGGTTGTTGTAGAAGTTGATCTGGACGTCGGTGTTCGGCAGCAGGTACCCGGACTGGCCCTCGAGGAAGTCCGCCGGCAGCGAGAGCTGCTCGTAGTTCTCCTTGTCCATGAAGACGTAGCTGTCGCCGTCCTGGTAGAGGAACTGCATGTCGCGCGGGTCGACGAAGGCGCGCTCGACCTTGTCCTCCGTGCGGAAGCGCTGGTTGGTCTTGGTGCCGGCCTCGATGTCCTTCATCTCGACCTGCATGAAGGCGCCGCCGCGGCCGCCGACGTGCACGTGGTAGCTCTTGAGCACGCGCCAGACGCGCTTGTCCCATTCGAGGAGTTGCCCCGGACGGATCTCGACTGCTTCGACCTTGGCCATGGAGTTTTTCGCCTGCGGAAAAAGGCCGAGAGTTTACACGTTTTATAATGAAATCAATGGCGTTCGACGCAAATGGTTTTTGACCCGAAACGTTTCGTCGCTGGACTGCCCAATTTGCCGGGCGTCTACCGCATGCTCGGCGCCGGCGGCGAAGCGCTCTACGTCGGCAAGGCGCGCGATCTGAAGAAGCGCGTCGCCTCCTACTTCCAGAAGCACGGCCACAGCCCGCGCATCGAGATGATGCTGACGCAGGTGGCGTCGATGGAGGTGACGGCGACGCGCTCGGAGGGGGAAGCCCTCCTGCTGGAGAACAACCTCATCAAGAGCCTGGCGCCGCGCTACAACATTCTCTTTCGCGACGACAAGTCCTATCCCTACCTGATGGTGAGCGGGCACCCGTATCCGCGGCTCGGTTTCCATCGCGGCGCCAAGGACCGCAAGCACCGCTACTTCGGCCCGTTCCCGCACGCCTATGCGGTGCGTGAGAGCATCCAGCTCCTGCAGCGCGTGTTTCGGCTGCGCACCTGCGAGGACACGGTGTTCGAGAACCGCTCGCGGCCGTGCCTGTTGCACCAGATCCAGCGCTGCACCGCACCCTGCACCGGCAAGATCGCGCCCGAGCCCTATGCCGAGGATGTAGCGAACGCCGTGCTATTCCTCGAGGGACGGGAGGATGATGTCATCAAGGGGCTGGCGGAGAAGATGCAGCGCGCATCCGACGAGAAGCACTACGAGCAGGCGGCGATCTATCGCGACCAGGTGCGCGCGCTCGCCCGCGTGCAGGCGCGCCAGTACGTCGAATCGAATCGCGGCGTGGACGCCGACGTGGTCGCCTGCGTGATCGAGCGCGGCATTGCCTGCCTCAACCTGGTGATGATCCGCGGCGGGCGCCATGTCGGCGATCGCAGCTTCTTCCCCGCGAATGCCGAGGGCGCCGAGCCCGCCGAGGTGATCGCCGCATTCCTCGAGCAGCACTATCTGGAGCAGCCGATGCCCGGGCTGGTGATCGCGAGCGAGCCGGTCGAGATCGAGAATGTGCAGGTGGTGACGCCGTCGCACGGCGAGCGCCGCGTGTGGCTCGACATGGCGCGCAAGAACGCGCTGCTGGCGATCGCGCAGCACGTGCGCGATCGCGCCACGCAGGAGGGGCGCCTGAACGCGCTGCGCGAGGCGCTCGGCTTGCCCGAAGGCGCGCAGCGCGTCGAGTGCTTCGACATCAGCCACACCATGGGCGAGGCGACCGTGGCAAGCTGCGTGGTCTATGACCGCCAGCAGATGCAGAAGTCGGAGTACCGGCGCTTCAACATCCGGGGCGTCACGCCCGGCGACGACTACGGCGCGATGCGCCAGGCGCTAGAGCGCCGCTATGCACGCGTGACGGCCGAAGCCGGCAAGGTGCCGGACCTGGTGCTGATCGACGGCGGCAAAGGGCAGGTCGGCGTTGCACGAGCGGTGCTCGCCGATCTCGGATTGCACCAGGTGTGCGTGGTGGGCGTGGCGAAAGGTGCCGAGCGCAAGCCCGGCACGGAACAGCTGATCATCGAATCCGAGGCGCGCAGCCTGGAGCTCGCGCCTACGCACCCCGGGCTGCATCTCATCCAGGCGATCCGCGACGAGGCGCACCGCTTCGCCATCGTCGGCCACCGCGCCCGCCGCGGAAAGGCGCGCACCACCTCGATGCTGAACGAGATCCCCGGCATCGGCGCGAAGCGCCGCCAGGCGCTGATCGAGCATTTCGGCGGCCTGCGCGGCGTGCAGGCCGCGGCGATCGACGATATCGCCAAGGTCGCCGGCATCAGCCGGCCGCTCGCCGAGCGGATCTACCGCCACCTCCACGAATCAGTGGCGACATGAGGGCCGCGGCTTGATCGTCCTCAACACGCCGAACCTGATCACCCTGTCGCGGATCGTCCTGATCCCGCTGATCATCGGGATTTACTACGTGCCCTATGAATGGCTCTCGCCGCAGGGCAAGAACACGGCGGCCACCATCGTCTTCATCCTCGCCGCCGCCACCGACTGGCTCGACGGCTATCTCGCGCGGCGCCTGAACCAGATGTCGGCGTTCGGCGAGTTCCTCGACCCGGTGGCCGACAAGCTGATCGTCGCCGGCGCGCTGATCGTGCTGGTGTACCTGCAGCGCGTCGACATGCTGGTCGCGCTGATCATCATCGGCCGCGAGATCGCGATCTCGGCGCTGCGCGAGTGGATGGCGAAGGTCGGGCAGGCGAAAAGCGTCGCGGTGGCGTTCATCGGCAAGCTGAAGACCGTGAGCCAGATGATCGCGATCCCGCTGCTTCTCTACGAGGACCAGCTGCTCCTGGTGGACTGCCAGTGGCTCGGCACCGTGCTCATCAATGTCGCGGCGATCCTGACGGTGGCCTCGATGCTGTACTACCTGCGCCAGGCGCTGCCCCATGCCAAGGTAGGCAGTTGATATAATCCGCAGCTTCGCGGGAGTAGCTCAGTTGGTAGAGCGTAACCTTGCCAAGGTTAAGGTCGCGAGTTCGAGACTCGTCTCCCGCTCCAAAATTTGAAGGGAAGGCGCAGGCCTTCCCTTTTTGTTAGGTCCCTCGGCGGGATGGCAGAAGGGTCATGCAGCGGATTGCAAATCCGTCTATGCCGGTTCGAGTCCGACTCCCGCCTCCAACGCTTCTCTCTGGAAAGCACCTCGCGCTCCGTTCGGACGATCCATTTCGGTGGATCGCCGCGCCGGGCTGGCGCATGATGCTTCATTCGTGGGGGTCCAATGGGGCGCATTCTGGTGTTCGTGGCGGGCGTGGCGGCGGGGGCCGCAGCGTCTGCATGGGCTGATCAGCGCGGCGCGCTGCTCAGCGTGGGCGTGCAGGGCATGCCGACAGGCGTGACCTCGGTGACGCCGGCCCGCGAGGGCGCGGCGCTGCTGGTCGGCGGCCAGCGGGTGATCCTGGAGGGCAGCGGCTCGGCCGTCGCAACGGTCGAGTACTGATTCTTGGGGTAGAGTCGGCGCCACCTTGCCCAGGTGGCGAAACTGGTAGACGCAGGGGACTTAAAATCCCCCGGCCGAAAGGCCGTGCCGGTTCGATTCCGGCCCTGGGCACATCGCTTGCTCATTCCCCTGCCGCCATGGCCGAGGAAATCAAACCATCGCAGGACGAAGATCTGGCGCGCTGGGCTAAAGAGCTCGGCGTGAGCTACGAGGAGCTGGTCTCGACGCTGAACTACGCCGGGCCGACGTTCAAGGACCTGACCTTCTCGAGCGAGGCTCTCCTCGCCGGGTCGACGTCCATGCCGTCGTAGAAGACGTAGTCGAAGCTGCCGTCGTACGACACCACCCGCGCCGGGTTGCCCATGACCACGGCGCGCGCCGGCACGGACCGGCTGACCACCGAGCCCGCGCACACCACCACGTCGTCGCCGATCGTGATGCGCCCGACGATGACCGAATGGGCCCCGATGAACACGCGGTTGCCGATGGTGGGCGCGCCGCGCCCTTCGGCACCGCCGGCGACGCCGATGGTGACGTTCTGCGCCAGGCTGCAGTTATGGCCGATGCGCGCCTCGGGGGCGAGGATGATCGAGCCGTAATGGCCGATGTAGAGACCATCGCCGATCTCGCACTGCGGCGGCAGGCAGATGCCGGTGAGCACTTCCACCAGCTTCTGCGCGATCGCCACGAGGGGCCGCACCAGCGGCGCGAAGCGCTGGGCGCTCTCGAGCGCGGCGCGCGAAGTGCGGTACACGCAGCTTGCCCAGAAGCCCTGCGTCAGGAAAATGGTGCGTAGCGCATCGTCCGCCGTCACGCGGTAGCGCCGGAAATCGCAGGTGATATGCCGCCACCACGGCGTGTGGTGCAGCTCCAGGTGCGAGCCGTCGCCGACCTGCACCCAGGCGCTGGCGGCCTTGTGTCTAGTTGCCTGGCGCATCGATGAGCAGCGGCTGCTCGTGCTGGTAGCGCGTCGTGCGCCGCCTGCCGGCGATGTCGCGGAACACATCCAGCACCTGCTCGGTGGTCAGGCCTACCGCCGGGCCCACGGTCTGCGCCGGCACGCCGTGGTCGAGCGCGTACATGCAGACGTCGAGGGTGCGCAGCGAAATGCCGAAGAAGAACTCTTCCTGCGTCTGGGCGAGCGAATAGGTGTCGGTGGTCGGCGGCCGGCTGCGGATCTCCTCGGGCACGCCGAGGTGCGCGGCGAGCTGGTAGACCTGCGACTTGTAGAGGTGCGCGATCGGCTTGACGTCGGCCGCGCCGTCGCCGTTCTTCACGAAGAAGCCCTGGTCGTACTCGAGGCGGTTCGGCGTGCCGGCGACCGCGTACTGCAGGCGGTCGGCGTGGTAGTACTCGAGCTGCTTGCGCGTGCGCTGCTTCATGCTGGTGGTCGCAACGATGCCGAGGTAGACCTCGGGCGGCATGCGCGCTTCCTTCTCCTCGCCGTGCGGCCCGCGCACCACGAGGTGGAACACGTTGTATCCGCCGGTGAGCCTGGCTTTGCGCAGCACCACCTTCGAGCGCCACCCCGGACCGTACTCCGGGAACAGGCGCCGGATGTACTCGTCGCGCCGGCGGTAGCAGCCCGCGCCGTTCAGGATCGGCGTGATGTCCTCGAGCACCGTCTCGATGCCGAGCGACTCGGCGACGGCGCGCCCGAGGCGCAGGCTGTCGGGCTCGGAGTCCTGCTCGGGCATGTAGATGCCGAAGACGTTGGCGGGACCGAAGGCGCGCACGCAAAGCGCCGCGACCACGCTCGAGTCGACGCCGCCCGAGAGGCCGAGCACGATGCCCCTGCGGCGCAGTGTCTTCAGCACCTGGCTGCGCAGCGTGGTGGCGATGCGCTCGACCTCGGTGGCCGCATCCAGGTTAAGCGAGAGGGGATCAAAACGGGCGTTCATACGGCCACCAGTTCCTTCCGTGCGATCTTGCCGTTCTCGCTCTTCGGCAGCTGGCCGCGAAACTCGACCGTCGCCGGCACCATGAACTCCTCGAGCCGCGCGGCGCAGTGGCGGATGACCTCGCGCTCGGTAAGCCCCTCGTCGGCGACCACGATCGCCTTGATCGCCTCGCCCAAGATCGGGTCGGGCACGCCGATCACCGCGGCCTCGCGGATGCTGGCGAGCTCGTAGAGCACGTTTTCCACTTCCTTGGGGCTCACTTTTTCACCGCGCGTCTTGATGATGTCGTCCTTGCGGCCGACGAAGTAGAGATAGCCGTCCTCGTCGGTGCGGAACAGATCGCCGGTGTGCAGCACCTTCTCCCACGGATAGGGGCCGGGCTTGAGCGCACGCGCGCTGGCTTCGTCGTCCGCCCAGTAGCCTTTCATGACGTGCGCGCCGCGGATCACCAGCTCGCCGACCACGCCGGGCGCGACGCGCTGGCCAAGCTCGTCGATCACGTAGGCTTCGGTGCCTGGGATGGCGATGCCCACCGACTCGGGCCGCAGGTCGAGCTGCTCGGGCGGCAGATAGGTGCAGCGCTTGCACTCGGTGAGGCCGTACATCGAATAGAGCTGCGCGCCCGGAAACAGCTCGCGCAGCCGCTCGATGTGGGCGCGCGGCAGCGCGGCAGCAGTGTTCGTGAGGTAGCGCAGGTCCGGGAACATCCCGGGCGCGAGCTGCTTCATCTGCAGCAGCATCGCGGCGAGCGTCGGCACCAGCGGGAAGCCGGTGACGCGCTCAGCCTTGAGCTTTTCCAGCACCACCGCCGGATAGGTAAACGATTTCTCCAGCACCAGCGTCGCGCCCACCTTCGCGCACATCAGCGCCTGATAGAGCCCGTAGTCGAACGCGAGCGGCAGCACCGAGAGGACCACATCATCCGCATGGCTGCCCAGATAGGTCGTGATCGACGTGGCGGCAGCGACGATGTTGGCGTGCGTCATCGTCACGCCCTTCGGGAAGCCGGTCGAGCCCGAGGTGTAGACGATCATCGCCAGGTCGAGATCGATTCCCGGCTGCAAAGGCGCCGGCGCCTCGCCAAAGCTGAACGGCGTGACCAGCGTCGCGGCGACCGCCGGAGCCAAGCTGCGCGCAGCCTCCGCAATCTCGGCGAGGCGCGGCTCGGTGATCAGCAGCTTGGCGGTGCAGTGATTGAGGATGTAGGCGAGCTTTTCGGCCTTGGTGCCCGGGTTGACGACGCTGAACACCGCGCCGGCGAGCAGCGTGCCGAAGATCGAGATCAGCGCCTCGGGCGAGTTGTGCAGGAACACGACCACACGGTCGCCGCGCACTACGCCCTGGCGCCTTAGCTCCACCGCCAGGGCGCCGGAACGCTCGGCGAGCTGCTGATAGGTAAGACGCGCCGCGCCGCAGACCAGCGCAGTCTTGCCTGGAAAGCGCCGGGCGCTTTCGAGCAGGAAGGATTCGACGCGCACCGTCAAGCTACAAGTTCGATCTTGCGAGGTTCGAGCTTGCGCCCTACGTAATTGCTGATCGCGCGGATCGAGTCGAGGTTCTCCGGCAGCATCTCGTCGTCGTGCACCTCGATGCCGAAGGTGGTCTCGAGGAAGCAGACCAGCTCGAGCACGCCGGTGGAGTCGATGATGCCGGCGTCGAGCAGCGATGCATCATGCGTGATGGCATCGCCGTCGTCGCGAAACAGGAAGTTCTCGCCGATGAAGCGGCGCACGGCTAGGCTGATGTCGTGTTTCATGAGCAGGAAGTTTCCGGGCAAGCGAGACGATAGCGGAGCTTCGTGACACGGGAATCGAATTCGAGAGCGCCCTTCAGATCAGCGCCTGCACGAAACAGGAATGCAGGAGCTGCGTCGACAGGATACCGACGAACGCCATGTTGTCGCCGGCCGAGACCGGTCCGAGCGGACTACGGCACTTCTGCACCAGGCGGCGCACGGCGCGCGGCTCGAAATAGCCCGCCCGGGCGATCGCTGCCGGCGAGAGCAGCTCCTCGACATATTGCGGCGCGCCGGCATGCAGGAAGCTCTCGCTGTCGGGCGCGCGATACGGCTGCTTAGGCCGCTCCACGATCGACGAAGGCAGATGCCGGCCCAGGCGCTGGCGCAGCACGTATTTCTCGCGCAATCCCTTGAGCTTCATGGCCGGTGCGAGCGCCGCGCCGAGCTCGACCACGCGGTGGTCGAGGAACGGGAAGCGGCCTTCCACGCCATGCGCCATGGCGACCCGGTCGCCCTGCGACGAAAGGATGTAGCCGGGCAGCAGGCAGCCGGTCTCGAGGTACTGGGCGCGCGACAGCGGGTGCCAGGAGGCAAACTGCGGCGGCAGGGTCGAGCGCAGGTCTTCGAGCGGGTCGTAGCCGTTGATCGTGCGGCGCAGGTCGCCGGAGTAGAACTGGCTGATGCGCCGCGTGAGCGCGAAGCGCGGCAGGTGCGAAAACAGCGGGTCGTCGCTTGCCCCGAGCCCCTGGCGGAAAAAAGCCTCCAGGTACTTCGTCGGCTGCGACTGCAGTCCGCCGAGGTAGGGATAGAGCCGGCGCAGGAGCAGCGGCCGCCACTTCGAATCCGGCTGGCGCGCCCAGAAACGGCGCACCATGGCTTCCTTGAAGATGTCATAGCCGCCGAAGACCTCGTCGGCGCCTTCGCCGGTGAGCACCACCTTGAAGCCGTGGTCGCGCACCTGGCGCGAAAGCAGGTACAGCGCCGCCGGCGCGGAGCGCAGCACCGGCCGCTCGGTATGGCGGATCACCTGCTCGAAGCTCGCCGAGATGTCGCCGCCTTTGCAGCGCAGCGACGAGTGGTCCGTGCTCAGCGCGTCCACCAGGGTGCGTTGATAGGCCGATTCGTCGAGCTCGGGACTTTCAAACTCGAGCGAGAACGTGCGCAATGCCTCGTTATGCTGTTTCGCCAGCGCCGTGGTGACGGAGGAATCGAAGCCACCACTCAGATACGCGCCCACCGGCACGTCGGCGCGCATGCGGATGCGCGTCGCGTCGGCCAGCAGCGCTTCGACCTGCTCGCCGGCTTGCGCTTCATCGGCGATGCCGTGCTCGCCGCGCTCAGGGAAAGTGAGCCTCCAGTACGGCTGCACCTTCACCACGCCGTGCTCGGCAATCAGCTGATGTCCCGGCGGCAGCTCGTAGATGCCCTTGAACGCGGTGCGCGGCGCGAGCGGCGACCAGAACGTGAAGCACTGGTCGAGGCCGAGCGGATCGAGCTCGGCGCGCAGGCCCGGGTACAGGAACAGCGACTTCAGCTCCGAGGCGAAGACCAGCACGCCCTGGTGCACGGTGTAGTAGAGCGGCCGCACGCCCATGCGATCGCGCGCCATCACCAGGCGCTTGCGGCTGCGGTCCCAGAGCGCATAGGCGAAGTCGCCGTTGAGCGATTGCACGCCATCGGGGCCGTATTCGGCGTAGGCGTGGAGGATGGTCTCGGTGTCGCAGCGCGTGCGGAACACGCGGCCGCGCGCGGTGAGCTCTTTGGTCAGCTCGACGTAGTTGAAGATCTCGCCGTTGAACGTGACCCAGAGCTTTTCATCGGCGGTCGAGAGCGGCTGGCGCCCGCCGGAGAGGTCGACGATCGACAGGCGCCGATGGCCGAGGCCGGCGCGGTCATCGAGATAGACGCCGCCGTCGTCCGGGCCGCGATGGCGCACCGCCTCGACCATGCGCTCGAGCACGCCGCGCGGCGCGAGCGGGCGGGGCGAGAGCGCAAAGAAGCCGGCGATGCCGCACATGGGTAAGCCAAGCTACGGTGCTTCGTGCGACTTTGACGACCCCCCCGGCTAGTCCCTTTGGACCGCCGTAGAATGGCCCCCATGCCGTTCAAGGCATTCAACTTTTCCCGCTGGATCGACGAGCATGCGCACCTCCTCAAACCACCCGTCGGCAACCAGCTGGTATTCCCTGCCGCCGAGGACCTGATCGTGCAGGTCGTCGGCGGGCCGAACCGGCGCACCGACTACCACGACGACCCTTATGAGGAGTTCTTCTTCCAGCTCAGGGGAAACATCGTGCTGAACGTCATCGAAGACGGCCGGCCGGCCCAGATCCCGGTGAAGGAGGGCGAGATCGTGCTGCTGCCGGGTCATTACCGGCACTCGCCGCAGCGGCCCGAGGGTTCGGTCGGCCTGGTCGTGGAGCGGGTCCGCCCCCTGGATGTGCAGGACGCATTCGAGTGGTATTGCCCGAAATGCTGGACCCGCGTGCACCGCGTCGAGGTGAACGTGCAGAACATCGTCGCCGACCTGCCGCCGCTCTTCGAGGCCTTCTACGCCAGCAGCCGCAAGTGTCCGCAGTGCGGCGAGATCCACCCCGGAAAGGGTTAGCCTCAGTTCACCTTAGCAGCGAAAGCCGGATGCGGTTGCGCCCGAAGAGATACGCGTAGTCGCGCGTCGCCGCGAGCTCGTGCGTCAGCAGCACGCCCAGGCCGCCGATCTTGTCCGGATTCATCTGTGGCAGGTGCGCATAGGGGTTGAAGGGCGGCGCCGTATCCTCGTACATCACCTGCACCGCTTCGGGCTGCGCGTCGAGCGTGATCCACACCGGTGCCTGGCAGTCGCCGCGGTGGCCGTGGCGCACGGTGTTGACGAAAAGCTCCTCGAGCACCAAGTTGAGGCGCAGGCAGCGCTCGCGGACAAGGCCGCTTGCGGCGCAGAAGCCCTCGAGGAAAATGCCGATGCGCCGCAGCTCGCCGCGTTGTGCAAGAAACATTGCTGAATAGGCATTTTTCACGCTGGCGGTCATGGGGCTTCGCGCATTATAGAATCCGCGCAAACAACCTCTTGGGAGCCATCATGATGCGCTTTACCGTCGCTGCAATCCTGCTGGGTTTCACGGCCAGTGCTTGGGCCGCAGACGTGGGCGAGATCAAGATCCTGAAAGGCGCCGCACACCTCGAGCGCGGCAAGGAAAGCCTGCCGCTGCGCGTCGGCATGCCGGTGCAGGAGACCGACAAGGTGGTCACCGGCGACGACGGCACCGTCGGCATCACTTTCGCCGACAACAGCCTGCTCTCCGTCGGCCCGAACAGCGTGTTCGCGATCGATCGCTATGTGTTCGACTCCACCACGCATGCCGGCCAGTTCGACAGCACGCTCAGCAAAGGCACGCTCGCCGTGATCTCCGGCAAGATGGTCAAGCAGTCGCCCGACGCCATGCGCGTGCGCACGCCGTCGGCGATCATGGGGGTTCGCGGCACCGAATTCATCGTGCGCGTCGATCGCTGATGGGTATCCTCGCCGTCGCGGCGATCATCGGCCTGGCGGTGTTTTTCCTGCGCCCGGCACCGCAGGAGACGGTGGTCGTGCTGCCCGGGCCCGACGGCAAGGTCGGTACCGTGGTGGTGCAGCGCGGCGAGACCCGGCAGGTGCTCAACCAGCCTTACGCGGCGAGCCGCAGCGGCGAGAACCAGGTGGCGACGCTTTCCGCCAACGAGGTGCGCGACAACTTCGGCGGCACGCTGCAGGCGCTGCCCGCGCGGCCGACGGCGTTCGTGCTGTATTTCATTACCGGCACCGACGAGCTCACCGCGGATTCCAAGGCCGAGCTGCAAGGCGTGCTCGCCGCGCTCAAGGATCGGCCGCTGCCCGACGTGCTGGTGATCGGCCATACCGACACCATGGGCGATGCCGCGGTGAACGATCGCCTGTCCGCGCAGCGCGCCGACACGGTGAAGGGCTTCCTGGTCGAGATCGGCATTGCCGCGGAGCGCATCCGCACCGCGGGTCGCGGCGAGCGCGAGCTGCTGGTGCCGACCGCCGACGAAGTCGACGAGCCGCGCAACCGCCGCGTCGAGATCAACGTTCGCTAAGGCGCTTCGCGCCGACCCCCCTTAAGGCGCTTCGCGCCGACCCTCCTTTAGTTGCCGTTCCGGCGCACGCACAGCAGCGTCAAGTCGTCCGATTGCTCCGCGACGCCGGCGAAGCGCCGTACGTCGTCGCGTATCGCGCTGATGATTCCCTTGGGATCGGGCCCCGCAGTAGCGAGAACTTCCATCAGGCGCGCTGAGCCGTAGAGCTCGGCGCGCAGGTTCATCGCCTCGGTCACGCCGTCGGTGACGGCACATAGCCAGCCGCCCGGCGCGAGCTCGAGCTCGCCGCGCTCGTAGACGTAGTCGCGGATCACGCAGAGCGGCGGCCCGCCGGAATGGCGGATGCGCTGCGGCGCCTCGCCGGGCTGGCACGCCACCGGCGGCTCGTGGCCGGCGTTGCAGAAGGCGAGCCGCCCGCTGCGCGCATCGAGCACGCCGGCGAACGCCGTGACGAACAGCGACTCCGGATTGTCGCGGCTGATCTCGGCATTGGCGCGCGTCAGGATCGCCGCCGGATCGCCGGCATCGCGCAGCGCGATGCTCTTCAGCAGCGATTTCGACAGCGCCATGAACAGGCTCGCCGCGAGTCCCTTGCCCGAAACGTCGCCGACCAGGAAAAACAGCCGATCGCCCTCGAGCATGAAGCAGTCGTAGAAGTCGCCGCCCACGGTGCGCGCCGGCTCGAGCAGCGCCTCGAGCGTGAAGCGCCGCTCGGCCGCGAACAGCTCGCCCGGCTTGGGCAGCAGGCCCATCTGGATGCGGCGCGCCGCCTCGAGCTCGCCGGCGACGCGCGCCTGCGCTTCGCGCAACGCCCGGCGCTGGCGGTCGGCTTCGGCGAGCGTTGCAGCCAGCATCGCCGCAAAAATGAGCACCGTGGCAATGGCCGGCGCGGCGATGTTGATCAGATAGCCGGCCCTGAACGCGGCGAGGCCAATCGCCACCAGCACCGCGAGCGCGGCTCCGAGCACCGTGGCCGAGGCCCATGGGCGCATTGCCGGGACTGCGAACACGAGAAGCAGACCGGCGAGGCCGAGCAGCGCCGCCTCGATCCACGGCGCGCCGCTCGGGCGGCGAATATAGGTGCCGTCGAACATCTGCTCGAGAAGCTGCGCATGGACCTCGACGCCCGGGATGTGCTCGCCAAGCGCCGTGCTCTGGAAGTCGAGCAGGCCGAGCCCGGTGACGCCGACCAGCACGAGCTTGTCGCGCAGCACTGTTGTTGCATTTCCCGACAGCACATCCTCGGCGGAGACGAACCGATCCTCATCGTGGTGGCCGAAGTACACGTAGAGCGAGCCGTCGGATTGCAGCGGCACCGAGAGCTCGCCGATGCCGAGCGTGAGGCGCTCGCCGCCCGCGTCGTTGAGCCGCAGGAGCGGCGCGCCGGTCGCGACGCGCAGCATGTCGACCGATAGCGCAGGCACGATCACCTGGCCGATGCGCGCGACGAGCGGCACGCGGCGCACCACGCCCTTCGCGTCGGAGCTGATCAGCCCGCGCCCGGCCGCGGCGCGATTGATGTCGGGGCGGCTCTGCAAATGGCCATCGAAGCGCCGCAATGCGAGCTCGCGCCTGCCCGTGATCTTCGAGGGCACCACTTGCGGCGGAAACGGGTAGCGGCGGTCGCGGTACTCGAGGCCGGCGATGCCCATCACCAGCTTCTGGCCCTGGATCGCCTGCGCCAGCACGGCGTCGGCGCTGGCGGAGGAGCGGTCAGGCTCGACGAACAGCAGGTCGACGCCCACCGCCGCCGGCTGCGCCGCGCCGATGGCGCGGATCAGCTCGGCGACCAGGGTGCGCGGCCAGGGCCACTGGCCGCGCGTGTCGAGCGCGCGCTCGTCGATCGCCACGATCACCGCAGGCGCTGTAGCGCGCGGCCGCGGCATCAGCCGCTGGTAGCCGTCGAACAGCGCGTCGCGCAACCCACCGAGGGGCGGCGGCTCGAGCCCGATCAGGAGGCACAATGCCGCGAGCAGTCCGATGCCGACCGCGCGCGGGCCGGTGCCGAACCTCAGAGTAAAAATCTCAGAGTCAGAGATCGATCTCCAGGCCGTCGTGCGCCGCCGAGACGCGCAGCGGCTGCTCGCCGCGCGTCAGCTCCTCGAGGCGCCGCGCGTCGCGCAGCAGGCCTTCGATCGCCGCGTCGCTGTTCGCCGGCTCATGGTGAAACAGCACCAGGTGCTTGGCCTGCGCCATCTGGCAGAGCTCGACACCCACCACGTTGCTCGAATGGCCCCAGTCCTCCTTCACCGAGATCGCCTCGGCGAGCGAGTACATGGCGTCGAAGATGACCAGGTCGGCGCCGCGGAAGAACGACACCACGCGCTCGGTCTGCGAGCGGTCCTCGAGCTTGTGCTCCGAGTCGGTGCTGTAGACGACGCTGCGCCCGTCGCTTTCGAAGCGGTAGCCGTAGGAATCGCCGGAGTGGCGCTGCAGCTGCGTCACGGCCTTCAGGCCGGAGACCTCCACCGGCTGGCCGGGCGCGAGGCGCACGAACTCGATCGTGGCGCCGAGCTGGTCGAAGGACACCGGGAAGCAGGGCGCGGACTGCTGCAGGCGAAATGCTTTTTCCAGAATTTCATGACAGCCGTGGATGCGGATGCGCGTGCCGGGCACGTAGGCCGGACCGAAGAAGGGAAAGCCCATGATGTGGTCCCAGTGGACGTGGGACATGAAGACGTTCACCGTGGCGGGCTTGCCGCCCTGGCGCGCGAGGATGTGCTCGCCGAAGGCGCGCGCGCCGCTGCCCATGTCGCAGACGAAGTAATCGTCGTGCCCGGTCTGGAACTCGACGCACGAGGTGTGTCCGCCGAAGGTGTGGCTCACGGCGAACGGCAGCGTCTGGTCGGCGAAGGCGTAGGCGTCGCCATACGACTCGAAGCGCCGCCCCGACGCGGCCAGCAGCGCGTGCGCCAGCTTGTCGCGGATGTCGGCTGCGGTGAGCGCAACCGGGATCGAGCCGCGCGTACCCCAGAAGCGTACGCGCATGGCGCGCTCAGCCCTTGTCGAAGGCCTGGGCTGCCTGCGGCGAGACCGAGGCGAGCGCCTCGCGCGTCGTGCCGAACACCGGCAGCACCAGGTTGAAGCGGCTGATCTGCAGGATCTCGGCGACCACCGGCTGCGGCGCGGCGACCACGATGCGGCTCGAGCGCGCCGCGGCCTGCTTGGCGGCGATCATCAGGCAGCGCAGGCCCGCGCTCGACACGTACTCGAGCCCGGACATGTCCAGCACCAGCGCCGCGCCATCCTGCATGCACGCCTCGAGCTGCCCCGAAAGGTCGGCCTGGAAACCTTCGCAGTTGTCGTGATCGAGCCGGCCGCGCAGCGCGACCACGCGCGCGGTGCCGTAGCTCCGGTGACTGAGGGGCATGAGATATTCTAGGGTCCCTCATGCAGAAACCCAAACTCGCCGCGCGGCGCCTCCTCGAAGCGCATCAGCGCCGCGAGCCTTTCGCGCCGCTATCGCCCGAGCTTGCGCCGCGCAGCGCCGCGGAGGCTTACGCCATCCAGGACTGCTTCGTCGCGCTGCGTGCGCAGAAGCTGGGCGCCGTCGCCGGCTACAAAATCGCGCTGTCCTCGAAGGAGATGCAAAAGTTTGTCGGCGTCAGCGAGCCGCAGGCCGGCGTGATGCTCGAGTCGACGCTGCACCGCACGCCCGCCAGGGTGCGCGCGGCGGATTATGTGCACCTGATCGTGGAATTCGAGATCGCGGTACAGATGGGAGCGGACCTGCCGGTCGCCGACGCGCCTCATTCGCGCGCCAGCGTTGCCCGCTTCATCGGCGCAGTGATGCCCGCGATGGAGCTCGCCGACGACCGCCACGCCGACTACAGCCAGCTCGCGCGGCACCCTTACGAGCTGATCGCCGACAACGCCTGGAACGAGGGGGCCGTCCTCGGCGTCCCGCTGCAAAAGTGGCAAGAGGTGGATCTGGCCGCGGTACACGGGATCGCCACCATCAACGGCAAAGTGGTGGGCGAGGGCCTCGGCGCCGCCGCGATGGGCCATCCGCTCGAGGCGGTGGCCTGGATCGCAAACCACCTCGCGGCGCGCGGCCGCGGCCTCGCCTTCCGCGACGTGGTGATCACCGGCAGCGTCATCACCACCAAGACCGTCCAGCCCGGCGACCTGGTGAAGTTCAGCGTCGCCGGGCTTGGCGAGGTCGAGCTAAGGGTCGACTAGATCACCCAGATGTCACCGGCCGCCACCGCTGGCGCGCCCTGCAGCGTGGCGACGAGCTGCGCATCGGCGCCGCCGGCGCCATCGGCGTCGTAATAGAGCTGACCCGTCGATGTGTTGTAAACGAAGCGATCGTCGGCATCGTGGCCGCCTGCTGCGCCCGGCGCCGCGTAGAAGCGCGCATCGCCCGCTGCGAAATGGCCTGGGCCACCGGCTGCGATGAAAGCCGCCGAGTCAAACCGCAGCGCGTCCCAGTTGCTGTCGAAGTTCGCCACGGTATCGGCGTTCTGCGCGCCGTACTCGCGGAACACGTAGCTGTCTTGCCCCGAGCCTCCCGAGAGCAGGTCGTTGCCGCCGCGCCCTTCGATCCAGTCGTTGCCCGAGTTGCCGAAGATCGTGTCGTTGCCCGCGCCGCCGATCAGCGTGTCGTTGCCGTTGGTGCCGCTGATCGACTGACCGGAGGTCGGGGTCGGTGTGGGTGTCGGCGTCGGGGTCGCGCCATTGTCCACGAAGATGTCGGTCGCGGCTAAATTCGCAGGAGTCCCTGCGGTGTTGACCGTCGCAATGAGTCGCGCTCCGAATGGGCCGCTGCCGTCCTCGTCGTAATAGAGGTTTCCGGTCGAGGTGTCGTAAACGACACGATCGTCAGCGTCATGCGCACTCGTCGCCCCGGGCGCGGCGTAGAAGCGCGGATCGTTCGGCGCGAAATTCCCAGTGGTGCCGAGCGCCGCCAGCGTGCGTGCATCCAGGTGGATCTGATCGATGTTCGACTCGAAGTCGGTGATGGTCACCCGGTTACCCACCGAGCCAAACACGAAACTGTCCGCGCCCGCGCCACCGGTGATCGTGTCAGCGCCGAAGAGTCCCGTAATCGTATCGTTGCCGGCTCCGCCGTTCGCCAACCCCGAACCGTTCCCAAAATCGAGCAGATCGTTGCCATTTCCGCCATCGATCGTGTCAATACCGCCGCCGCCGCGAATCGTGTCGTTGCCGTCGCCGCCGCTCAGCGAATTGTTCGCCGCATTGCCAATGATGACGTTGTCGATCGCGTTGCCGACGCCGTCGAACGCGCCCGAGAGGAGCGTCAGGTTGTTCACCCAGTCGGGCAGGACATAGTTGATCGTGCTGCGAACCTCGTCGATGCCATCG
>Ga0209647_1001469_pt1:0-15000 | contig 20003 bp, 12 predicted proteins | sample GraSoi_2013_60cm_FD_185827 | JGI IMG/M metagenome (GOLD analysis project Ga0209647, IMG submission 185827) | Grasslands soil microbial communities from the Angelo Coastal Reserve, California, USA - Sample 9_17_2013_60cm (SPAdes) (version 2) | ecosystem: Environmental > Terrestrial > Soil... | reverse complement strand
ACTTACATTTTCAAGCTGACCAACTGGTCGCCGCCGCTCTACAGCACGGCCGCGGCGGTCGCGATCATCCTGATGGTGGTGACCGGCGCGCTCGTGCTGTTGCAGCAGCGCGTGCTCGCGGGCCGCAGCTTCACGACCGTTGCCGGCAAAGCATTCCGGCCGCGCGTCGTCGAGCTCGGACCATGGCGCTGGCTCACGCTGGCGTTGGCGTTGCTCTATCTCTTCACCGTCGTCGTGCTGCCCACCCTCGCTTTGGTCGTGGCCGCGTTCCGCCGGTTCCTATTCATCCCCACGGCCCGCAGCCTGTTCGAGATGCGACATTACTCGCTAGTGCATTTCGAGGCCGTGTTCGATAACCCGCTCACCATGCGCTCGATCTGGAACACCATGGAGGTCGGCCTGACGACCGCGCTCCTGGGCGGTCTCATTGCCTTCGCCATCGGCTACACGGTGCACCGCAGCAGCGCGCCCGCGCGTCGCGCAATCGACCTCGTCGCCACGTTGCCGGTGGCGATTCCGGGGCTGGTGATCGGCGTCGCCTATCTGTGGGCCTGGATCGGCTTGCCGGGCGGGCTCTACGGCACGATCTGGATTCTCACGCTCGCCTTCGTCGCCCGTTTCATGCCCGATACCATGAAGTCGCTGTCCACCTCGTTTCTCCAGATCCACCGCGAGCTCGAGGAAGCGGCCTGGATCTGCGGCAAGGGCCGCATCGGCACCATCCGCACCATCGTGCTGCCGCTCGCCCGACCCGGCACGGTCGCCGCCATGACGCTGCTGTTCATCCTGGCGATTCGCGAGCTCGGCTCCTCGCTCTTTCTCTACACCAGCAACACGATGGTGATGGCGGTGCTGCTGCTCGATTACTACGAGGGTGGCAATACGGGAAAAACGGCCGCCTTCAGCCTGGTGCAGACGGCGCTGCTCGCGCTGCTGATCGGCGTCGCCACGTGGCTGTCCCGCGGCAGCGCGGATGCCAGCGTCGGCCGCGCGGGATGATGAGCATGACAATAACGGGAGCAACATGGCCATGAAATCGATCTTGATCGCGCTCGGTTTTGCGAGCGCGCTGGCAATGCCGGCGGCCGCGCAAGATTTCGGACCGCCCGAGCTGATCGCCGCCGCCAAGCAAGAAGGTAGGCTCGTCTACTACACCGCGAACTTCGCAGAGGTCGAGCAGGAGGTGATCAAGGCCTTCAACAAACGCTTCCCCGAAATCAAGGTGGAGATGGTGCGCGCGCCGGGCGGCCAGCTCATCACCCGCGTGAAGACGGAAGCCGCCGCGGGCAAGCTCTCGGCTGACGTGGTCGATCATTCCGACCGCGCGCTCATGACCGACCTCGTGGGCCTGTTCCAGGACTACGCGCCACCGAACGGCAAGGACTACCTGCCCGAATCCATGGTCTCACCGAAGCTGTGGCCGCGTGTCACGCTGGTGTGGTCGATCGCCTACAATTCGGCGCTGGTAAAGAAACCACCGAAGAGCTGGATGGATCTCACCAAACCCGAATACGGCAACAAGCAGATCGGCGAGGTCATCGCGCCTTCGGGCGGGACGACTTGGACGCGCGTCATGTTCGAGCGCCAGGTGCTGGGCGAGGATTATTGGAAAAAACAGGCAGCGACCGACCCCGTGCTCTATCCATCGGGCGCGCCGATGTCGGATGCGCTCGTGCGCGGAGAGGTCGTGATGGGTCCGCTGCTCTACAACATCGTTTACCCGAAGAAGAGGGACGGCGCCCCGCTCGAGATTTTCTTTGCGCCCGAGGGTGCGCCGGTCAATCCCTATGCCAGCGGCGTGCCGTCGACGGCGAAGAATCCGAACGCTGCGAAGCTCTTCCTCAACTGGTGCCTGTCGCAGGAAGGCCAAACCTTCATGATCAAGGAGCTCGGCAACCTCACCTCGCTCAGGCAGCCGCCGGTCTATCCGGAGGGTTTCGATCCCAGGGTGGTCAAGGTCTGGCTGCCGAACTTCGATCAGTACGTGAAGCTGCACGCGTCCTGGGTCGAAGAGTGGAACAAGACCTACGGCTACCGGCAATAGCAGGGCGTTAAGCTGCATCCGAGCCACCATCGCGTCTGAGGCGCGCATGTCGGCGTCGCTCGATGTCCGCGATCTGCGCAAGCAATTCGCCGCCGGCCGGCCGGCGGTGGATGGCGTGAGCTTTCACGTCCCCGCCGGCGAGATCGTGGTGTTGCTCGGCCCCTCCGGCTGTGGCAAGACCACGACGCTACGCTGCATCGCGGGCCTCGAGCATCCCACCGCCGGGCGCGTCAGCATCGGCGGGCGATTGATGTCGGCGCCGCTCGACGGCGTCCAGGTGCCGCCGCGGCTGCGCAACATCGGGATGGTGTTCCAGTCCTACGCGGTTTGGCCGCACATGACGGTCAGACAGAACGTCGCCTACCCGCTCCGCCATCGCCGCGCGCCGCGCGCCGAGATCGAGCGCAAAACTGGTGACGTGTTGGCGCTGGTCGGGCTTACGGAATTCGCCGAACGTCCGGTGGTATCGCTCTCCGGCGGCCAGATGCAGCGCGTGGCGCTCGCGCGCAGCCTCGTCTACCAGCCCCAGCTGCTCTTGCTCGATGAGCCGCTCAGCAACCTTGACGCGCAGCTGCGGCTGCGGCTGCGCGACGACTTGCGCCGCATCATCAAGCAGACCGGAGTCACCGCGCTCTACGTGACTCACGACCAGGCGGAAGCCGTTGTGCTCGGGGACCGCATCGGCGTCATGCGCGACGGCAAGCTGTTGCAGATGGCGCCGGCTGACGAGATCTACAATCGCCCGGCCGACCTGTTCGTCGCCAACTTCACGGGCGCGTCGAATCTGCTCGCTGGCCGCGTGCTGGCGCGCAACGGCGAATTCGGTACCGTCGAGGCGGGCGGCCAGCGCCTCACGGCGCTGATGCCGGCGAACGTCAAGGCGGGCGAGGCGGTCAAGATCGCGGTGCGACCGGAGAACGTGCGGCTCGGCAAGGATGGAACAGCGCAGGCCGACAATCGCTTCACGGCTCGTGTCGCCGGCCGCCGTTACCAGGGCACGCAGACGATCTATGAGCTCGCCATGCTCGGCGGCCGGCTCGAAGCGCTCGAGCTCGGCACGCAGGCCCGATATGTGATTGGCAGCGAGGTGGACGTCGTTCTGCCGCCCGCGTTATGCTGGGCCTATCCCGCAAGCGAGGATGCGAGGCTGGATTAGCAATTCTCAGAAGATTTCGGGGACCGGCCAGAAATCATGCTCGAACCTCAAAGCCGGTTCATAGGCGATGTTTTGATCCCCGCCCTGGTTCGTGATTAGGCGAAGCGCCAAAAGCACATGAGCAACTTCCGGCGGCCTGCGCGCGGTCGAAGTTGCTCGCGCATCCTGATATTCGTAAATTGCGAGCATTCGATCGCAAGGGAGAAGCGCGCTTGCGGAAGACGCCGTTCGGGTTCGTCGTATGCGCATTCTTGTACGCTCTACCGACGCCAACCGGCACAGCAGCCGCGCAGGCGATAACGGTCGGGGCGACCAGCAGCACGAGCGACGCACCGATCTTCATCGCGGACCAGAAGGGCTATTTCCGCGACGAAGGCCTCGACGTCAAAGTGACCAATTTTCGCTCGGCGGCGGATATGGTGGCGCCGCTCGGGGCCGGCCAGATCGAAGCCGGCGCCGGCTCCGCCTCGGCCGGGCTCTACAATGCGGTGGCGCGCGGCATCAAGATCAAGATCGTGGCCGACAAGGCGTCGTCCCCGCCGGGCTACGGCGCCACCAAAATTCTCGTCCGCAAGGACCATGTCGAGAGCGGGCGCTACAGGTCGCTGGCGGACCTCAAGGGCATGAAGTTCGCGATGAATGCCCCCGGGGTGAGCAATACGTCGACGCTCAACACCCTCTTGCAATCCGCCGGGCTGAAATATTCCGACGTCGAGACCGTGGATCTTCCATTGCCGGACCACGTCGCCGCGCTCAGGAACAAGTCGGTCGACGCCTCGGCGTCGGTGGAGCCCGGTCCTGCGCTCGCGGTCCGCAATGGCGATGCAGTCCTCATCAAATCCGACGACGAGATCCTGCCGAACCACCAGATCGCGGTCCTGCTCTATTCGGAGGAGTTCGCATTCAAGCGCGCCGATGACGCCCGACGGTTCATGCGCGCCTATATCCGCGCCGTCCGCTTTTATAACGGCGCGCTCCAAAACGGCCGCCTCGACGGACCGAACGCGGACGATGTCATTGCCATCCTGTCCGAGGCGACGCCGATCAAGGGCCGCGACATCTACAAGTTGATCACCCCGACCGGCATGAACCCGGACGGACGCGTGAACAAGGCAAGTCTCGCTCATGATCTCGCCTTCTACACCGGGCAGGGTCTCATCAAGGGCGCCGTCGATCTCGACCAGGTGGTCGATGGCTCCTTCGTGGAGGCGGTGCTCAACGAGCTTGGGCCCTATCGGCCGTAGACGCGCCATGCGCTGCAACGTCGGAACCTGATGGAGAACGTCGTGTCGGCCCGCTCGGCCTCGATGCGCGAGCGCATCGCCATGTACAACGCCAACGCGCTGAAGATCGGCATTTTCGGCGCCAACTGCTCGTCCGGCCGCTCCGCCACCAAGGTGCCGGAACGATGGTCGGCGAGCTGGCCGGACTGCCGCCGCCTGGCGCGCATGGCGGACGCGGCGGGCATCGATTTCATGCTGCCGATCGGCCGCTGGAAGGGTTACGGCGGCGACACCGATTTTCACGGCAGCACGCTCGAGACCATCACCTGGGCCGTCGGCCTCCTCTCGGCGACCGAGCGCATGACCGTGTTCGGCACGGTGCATGCGCCTCTCTTTCACCCGCTGATCGCGGCCAAGGAATTCGTGACCGCCGACCACGTCGGCGAAGGACGCTTCGGCGTCAACCTCGTGGTCGGATGGAACGAGGGCGAGTTCGAGATGTTCGGGGTGACGCAGCGCGAGCACGACACCCGCTACGATTTCGCCCAGGAATGGCTCGATGTCGTCAAGCGGGCCTGGTCGGAACGCGGCGATTTCGATTTCCACGGGCGGTTCCTCGACCTCAAGGGCGTGCGCGCCGACCCCAAGCCCTACGGCGACACGCGGCCGATCATCATGAATGCCGGCTCCTCGGAGGTCGGCCAGGCCTTTGCGCTGCGCAACTGCGATGCATTCTTCGTGGCGACCGCCGGCTCGCGAACGTCGCTCGAGGGCAATGCGAAGAAGGTCGCGGAGATCAGGAGCGCGGCGCAACGTTTTGGTCGCGACATCGAGATCTTTACCGTCGGCCAAGTGATCTGTCGGCCAAGTCAGAAGGAGGCGGAGGACTACTATCGCCACGCCATCATCGAAAACGCCGATTGGGGTGCGATCGACGGCATGCTCGCGAACAAGAACATCACGCCACAGACGATTGCGCCCGAGGAGTACGTCAAGAAACGCCAGTACTTTGCAGCCAACGCGATCGGCGGCTACCCCTTCGTCGGAACGCCGGACCGCGTGGCGGACGAGCTCTCGACCATCCACAAAGCCGGCATGCGCGGAATTGCGCTCTCCTTCGTCAACTATCTCGACGAGTTGCCGTACTTCTGCGACGAGGTGTTGCCGCGCCTGGTGCGGCTCGGCGCGCGAGTGGCGCATTGACTTGCGCTGCGCGCCATCGCGCTGCCCGGCCGACGTGCAGTGGACCGTCCTCGATTCGTCGTTCACCCAAGGTTCATGCTACGCCCGCGATGATAGGCCGCCGCTCCATCATCAGAAAACCATGATAACGGGGTGATGGTGTTAGAGGGTGGGGGCCGCGCGACTTAAAGGAAGGCGCCCATGTCAGGGTTGCAAGCTCTGCCTTCGTGGAAATATCCCAACGTTTGGCCGACTGCGCCGGCGCTGCAGGCGGCGGCGCAACTGCTCGCCCGGCCCTGGTATCGGGGTCGGGGCGCTGCGGCGGTGACCCCGGCGTCACGCGCCAGGCGCCGGGGGTCGATGGCCGGCGTTTGCATTGTCGCGACGTTGCTCCTCGTAGTCCCGCTTTTCACGCTTGAAGCCGACGCACGCGGAGGAGGCGGCGGGCACGGTGGGGGCTTTGGCGGTCACGGCGGCTTTGGCGGCCACGGCGGCGGCTTTGCCGGACGCGGCGGTACGGGCTTTGCCGCGCGCGGCGGAGGTTTCGGGGGCGCTCGCACCTTCGGCGTGGCGCGTTTCGGCGGGGCGGGCGTCGGTGCTCGCTCCTTCGGCGTGGCGCGCTTCGGCGGCGCGGGAGTTGGCCATCGCTCCTTCGGCGTGGCGCGCTTCGGCGGGTCGAATATCGGAGGCCGCGGGTTCGCAGGCCGCAGTTTCACCGGACGTTCGTTGGCGTCGCCGCGCGTGGCGACCGCGCGGTTGGCGGGCAGCGGCGGCCGCTTTACCACCGCCTCGGCGCGCACGCTTGCGGGACCAGGGCTACGCGCCGCCAGCTTGGGCGGCCGCGGCGTGTTCGGCAACCGCGCCATCGCCAACGTGGCATGGCGATCGCAGTTCGCATCGGCGCGATTCCACGGCAGATTCGTCGGATCGCGATGGTGGCCGTGGTGGCGCGGCGGCCTCGTCGTCGGTTGGATCGGACCGCTGTTCTGGCCCTACGCCGACTACGACTTCTTCGACTACGTGTTCTGGCCCTATGCCTATGACGACTTCTGGCCCTACGCCTACGACGACATCTACTACGGCATCTACGGCAACTACGCCGATATCCCACCCGGCGTGGGCTCAGCTGGGCATCGCGGGACATCGTCTTCCCGCCGGGCCGCGCGCGCGGATGGCAGCGAGCGCCGCGCCGCCGAAGTTTGCCGCGACAATGCCGCGCAACTGACCGACTGGCCGATCGAGCGCATTTCCGCGGTCGTAGAGCCGACCGACGCGCAGCGTCCCGCGCTCGAGGAATTGCGGGCCGCAAGCGCGAAGGCCATCGACATGCTCAAGTCCGGTTGCCCGAAGGACCTGCCCAGCGTCCCGACCGGACGGCTTGCGGCGATGGAGAGCCGGCTGCAGGTCATGCTAGCGGCCGTGCAGACCGTGCGCCCGGCGCTGGAGCGCTTCTACCAATCGCTCAACGACGAGCAGAAGGCGCGCTTCAACGCCATCGCGCCGGCGAATGATGCCGACGCCGCGGCAAAGGACCAGCTCGATCTCACGAGGTTTTGCGACGAGAAGGCGCCGGGCGTGACCGACCTGCCGATCGATCGCATCGCCCAGGCGGTCCAGCCCACGCCGGCGCAGCGGGCCGCGCTCGACGAGTTGAAGGATGCCGCGGTCAAGGCGGCGGAAGGCCTCAAGCTCAATTGCCCGACCTACCAGACGCTCACTCCTACGGGTCGAGTCGAGGCGATGGAGAAGCGGCTCGACGCCACGCTCACCGCGGTGAAGACCGTGCACCCCGCGCTCGCGAAATTCTACAATTCGCTGAGCGATGAGCAGAAGGCACGTTTCAATTCGCTGCGTTCGCCCTCCCGGCCGGTGGGGTAAAATCAGCTTGCGTCGCTGCTTGCACCTCCGCGCGTTCCCCCTATAGTCCGCGCCGCTTTCCCGCGGCCGGCTTGTGCCGGCCACGACGTGAGGAGGTCGGCCTCGCCGGCCGCAGTCAACCATGGCCCAAGGCGGCGCCCAGAAGCGCGAGGTGAAAAAGGTGGTGCTCGCCTATTCCGGCGGCCTCGACACCTCGATCGTCCTGAAATGGCTGCAGACCACCTATCGCTGCGAGGTGGTCACCTTCACCGCCGACCTCGGCCAGGGCGAGGAGATCGAGCCCGCGCGCGAGAAGGCGCTCCTTCTCGGTATCACGTCGCAGAACATCTTCATCGAGGATTTGCGCGAAGAGTTCGTGCGCGACTACGTGTTCCCCATGTTCCGGGCGAACGCGCTCTACGAGGGGACGTATCTCCTCGGCACCTCGATCGCGCGGCCGCTGATCGCCAAGCGCCAGATCGAGATCGCGGAGAAGGTCGGCGCCGACGCCGTCGCCCACGGCGCGACCGGCAAGGGCAACGACCAGGTGCGCTTCGAGCTCAGCTATTACGCGCTCAAGCCCGACGTGACCGTGATCGCGCCGTGGCGGGAATGGGAGCTGCGCTCGCGCGAGGCGCTCATCGCCTTTGCCGAGCAGCACCAGATCCCGATCGCGAAGGACAAGCGCGGCGAGGCGCCGTTCTCGGTCGACGCCAATCTCCTGCACGCGTCCTCAGAGGGCAAGGTGTTGGAAGACCCGGCGCAAGAAGTGCCGGATTACGTCTATTCGCGCACGCTCGATCCGCAGGCGGCGCCCGATCGGCCCGCTTATGTCGAGGTCGAGTTCGAGCGCGGCGACGCCGTCGCGCTCGACGGGCAGCGCCTCTCGCCCGCGACTCTGCTCGCCCATCTCAACACGCTCGGCCGCGCCCACGGCATCGGGCGGCTCGATCTCGTCGAGAACCGTTTCGTCGGCATGAAGTCGCGCGGCATGTACGAGACGCCGGGCGGCACCATCCTGCTCGCGGCGCACCGCGGCATCGAATCCATCACGCTCGACCGTGGCGCAGCCCACCTCAAGGACGAGCTCATGCCGAAATACGCCGAGCTCATCTACAACGGCTTCTGGTTCACGCCCGAGCGCGAGATGCTGCAGGCCGCCATCGACGCCTCGCAGGAGTTCGTGACCGGAACGGTGAGGCTCAAGCTCTACAAAGGCCAGGCCGCGGTCGTGGGGCGGTCATCGCCCTATTCGCTCTACGATCGGGAGCTCGTCACGTTCGAGGAGGGCGAGGTCGCTTATGACCACCGCGACGCCGAGGGGTTCATTCGGCTGAATGCGCTGCGCCTGCGCACCCTGGGGCAGCGCCGGAAGAAGCTGAAGCCGAGGCCGTAGGGATAGCCCGCCGCGTTGCACGCCCGCCCGCCTCGCACCCGCCGATCGAGCTACTCGCCGCCGTGGCGCGGCGGCCGCAAGTGGGGCGAGCCAAAGGCCAACGGCTGCCGCCGTTTCAGTGTATCAGGCACGTTGACGTCGACATCGACGAATTGAATGCAGGTTTGGGTCTTGGTGTGCCGCGTCCCGCTTTGCCACCGCCCGGCGCGAAGCTGAACGTCGGTCACCCCGACGAGATCGAGGCAGCGCCAGTCGCCTTGCGGCGGCAGCCTCGACGTGGTGTCGCCGCCGAATTGAAACACGAATACGGCCTCCTGTCCGAGCTTCTTGTAGCCCAAGATGTGCGGGCACGCCTCGCGATAGCGTCCACCATAGATGCATGTGATCTGTTTGCGGGCTCGCGCGGCTTGCCAGATGAGGCGATAGATCGTGCTTGGCCGCTTGCTCGGCGGCTGCTCGTTGGCGTTGCTACGGTCCGAACCCATCTTGGCCGACCATCATGGCGTGAAAGCTTGAAGCGATGAGATTGATATTCTCGCACGCCAAAATGTTGAGCCTAAGGCATCTTGCAGCGGTGATTCCGATATTAGGAGCAGCTCACATTCCGCGCCACGCCATAACGGCGCCCCGATCTTCGCCGTTGCCTCGCCGGCGCAAATGATCAAGATGGGCTGCCGCCTGAGCTGATGAGGCGCTAACGACGGCGCGGAGAGAAAATGGAATTCGGTGTCTTCGATCACCTCGACCGCCATGGCGGCGCGCTTGCGGACTATTACGAGGATCGTCTCAAAATTGCGGAGGCCTACGATCGCGCCGGGTTCTACGCTTATCATCTCGCCGAGCACCACGCGACGCCGCTCGGCATGGCGCCCTCGCCGAGCGTGTTCCTCGCCGCCGTGGCGCAGCGCACGACGCGGCTTCGGTTCGGTCCGCTGGTCTGGCCGATGCCGCTCCATCACCCGCTGCGGCTGATCGAGGAAATCTGCATGCTCGACCAGTTGAGCGGCGGGCGCCTCGAAATCGGCTTCGGGCGCGGCGCTGCGCCGATCGAGCTCGAATATTACGGCGTCGATCCGCGGGATGCGCAAGAGATCTACGCCGAGGCGGTCGAACTCGTGCTCGAGGGCCTGACCCACAAGGTGCTCGACTTCAAGGGCCGGCGATTCTCCTTCAGCGGCGTGCCGATGGAAATCGAGCCGCTGCAGAAACCGCATCCCCCGATCTGGTACGGCGTGCACGCGCCGGAGAGCGCCGAGCGCGCCGCGCGCCGCAATCTCAACGTGGTCAGTCTCGATCCGCCGAATGAAACCCGGCTCTCCATCGATCGCTATCGCGCCGTCTGGCCGCAAGTTCACGCGCGCACGGCCGCGTTCCCCAAGCTCGGCCTCGGCCGCTTCATCGTTGTGGCGCCGAGCGATGCGGCGGCGTCGGCTTTGGCGCGCCGCGCCTACCTCGTCTGGCACGCAAGCTTCACGCATTTGTTCCGCCGGCACGGACGGCCGCAATCGCATCCCCGTCCCGCGACCTTCGATTTGTTGGTCGAGCGCGGGCAGGGCGTCGCCGGCGCGCCGGCAACGGTGGCTCAATTCCTCGCCTCCCAGCTCGCCGAAACCGGTTGCAACTACGTGGTCGGGCAATTCGCCTTCGGCGATTTGACCCGCGAGGAAAGCCTGCAGTCGATCGGCCTCTTCGCCCGCGAGGTGATGGCGCTCCTGCGCGCCAAGGCGGCCGCCGGCGCGATGGAAACGGCCGGCGTTGCCGCGCGTGGACGCCGTTGATATCGTCGCTTTCGCCGACAGGCCTGCCGGAGCTTGCGTTTGAGCACGATGGAGTCAAGTCGAATTCGGCTGGCGGCCGACGTGGGCGGGACCTTCACCGATGTCGCCGCTTTCGACGAGCCGACCGGAGAGCTTCGCCTCGGAAAGACGCTCACGACTCCCGCGCGGCTCGTCACCGGCGTGGAGAAAGGGGTGACGAAGGCCGGCGCGCGGTTCTCCGGTGCGCGCCTGTTCCTTCACGGTACGACCGTTGCGATCAACACCATTCTGGAACGGACGGGGGCGCCTTGCGCGCTCCTCACCACCCAAGGCTTCCGTGACATCTACGAGATCGGCCGGGTCAATCGGCCGGAATCCTACAATCTCTTCTTCCGCCGCCACCAGCCGTTGATCGAGCGCGACCTGCGCTATGAGATCCGCGAGCGCATGGACGCGCACGGCAGGGTGCTGATCGAGCTCGACGAGGATCAAGTGCGCGCCGCCGTGGCCGACGCGGTCCGCCGGGGCGTGGAGGCGATCGCGATCTTGTTCCTGCACTCCTACCGCAATCCCGCGCACGAGCAGCGCGTGAAAGCGATTATCGAGGCGAGCCATCCGCATCTCTTCGTCTCCGCCTCGCACGAGCTCTCGCAGGAATATCGCGAGTTCGAGCGCACCTCGACGGCGGCGGCGAATGCCTATATCGGGCCGCGCGTGCGACGCTATCTCGGCGAGATCGGCGATCATCTCGCGGCCGCCGGCTTTGGCGGCGACTTTCTGATCGTGCAATCGACCGGCGGCCTGTTCGGCGTCGAGGAGGCGCAAAGCGCCTGCATCCGGATGCTCGAATCCGGACCGGCGGCGGGCGTCATCGGCACCAAGGCGCTGTGCGATCGCATCGGGCTCAAGAACGCGATCGCCTTCGACATGGGCGGCACGACCGCCAAGGCCGGCGTCATCCATGGCGGCGACGTGCTGATGACCGGCAGCGCGCTCATCGGCGGCTATGCCACCGGGCTGCCGGTGCAGATCCCGATGATCGACATCCAGGAGGTCGGTACCGGCGGCGGCTCGATCGCGCGCGCCGACATGGGCGCGCTGCATGTCGGGCCGGAAAGTGCGGGCGCCCAGCCCGGCCCGGTCTGCTACGGGCTCGGCGGCGTCGAGCCCACAATCACCGACGCCAACCTCATCCTCGGGCGCCTCGGCGCCGACCGTTTTCTCGGCGGCGAGATCAAGCTCGACGTCGAAGGCGCAAAGCGCGCGCTCGAAGCGCGCATCGCCGCGCCGCTCGGGCTCGATCTGACGGCGGCGGCCGACGGCATCCTGCGCATCGCCACCACCAAGATGTCCCACATGGTGCGTTGGGTCACCACCGAGCGCGGCCTCGATGCCGCCGATTTCACCCTCGTCGCCTATGGCGGTGCCGGCCCCTTGCACGCCGCGATGGTTGCGCGCGAACTGCGCATCGCCAAGGTCGTCGTCCCGCGCGCCCCCGGCCATTTTTCCGCCTACGGCATGCTGGTCGCGGAGCTGCGCCGCGATTTCGTCAAGACCTGGTTCACGCCGCTCGCCGAGGCCTCATTTGCGGCGATGGAGAACATCTACGCCGAGATGGAGCGCCGCGGTCGCGAGGCCGTGCGCCGCAGCGACGTGGCCGTCGCCGGCATCGCGGTCGAGCGCGCGGCGGACATGCGTTATGTCGGGCAGGAGCACGCGGTCACGGTCGAGCTGCCGCTCGAGCTGTTTCGAACCGAGGATCGCGAAGGGATTAAAACGCGCTTCGACGCCGTGCATGCGACCCGCTACGGCTATTCGGCCCCCGGCGAGAAGGCCGAGATCGTGAGCCTGCGCAGCGCGATCACGGGTCTCTTGCGAAAGCCGACCTTCGAGCCTATTGCGGCGGGCCAGCCGGCGCCGCCGGCCGGCGCGTTTCGCGGCTCCCGTCCCGTCTATTTCGCCGAGGCCGGCCGCCCCGTCGATACGCCGAGTTACGATCGCGCATCGTTGCTCGCGCAAAATCGCATCGCCGGACCCGCGCTGATCGAGGAATACGCCTCGACCACCGTCGTTCACCCCGGCGATGTCGTCACGGTCGATGCTTTCGGCGATCTGGTGATCGAGATCCTGCGGAGCTGAGGATGGATGCCACGCTGAAAGCCAAGATCATGTCCGCCGGCTCCCGGCCCGATCCGGTGACGACCGAAATCGTGCGCAACGGCCTCATCGCCGCGACCGAGGAGATGAAGACCAATCTGATGCGCACCGCCTACAACATGATCATCTACGAGGCGCTCGATTTTACCGTCGGCCTGTTCGATGCGGAAGGCAACACGATTTCCATCGGACTCGGGCTGCCGATGTTCATCCGCGGCATGAGCGATACGGTGAAGGCGAAGCTTGAGCACTACGGCGTGGAGAACCTCGATCCCGGCGACATCCTGCTGACCAACGACGCCTACATCACCGGCAGCCACCTCAACCACATGACCTTCACGGTGCCGATCTTCCACGACGGCGAGGTGGTGGCGTTCTCCTGCTGCATGGCGCATTGGCCCGACGTCGGCGGCACGCTTGATGGCGCCACGACCGACATCTTTTCCGAAGGCCTGCAGATGCCGATCGTGAAGATCTATCGCAAGGGCGTGGCGAACGAGGAGCTCATTGCGATCATCAGGACCAATGTGCGGCTGCCGGAGCGGGCGATGGGCGACTTCCGCGCCCAGATCGCGGCGGTCAAGACCGGCGAGCGGCGCTTCCTCGAAATGATCCACAAATACGGCCGCGACGCCGTGATCGGCGGCATCGAAGCGATCATGGATCACAGCGAGGCGGTTGCGCGCGCGCGTGTGCGCGAAATACCGGACGGCGTCTATGAAGCGGAGTCGTTCATGGACGATGACGGCGTCAAGCTCGGCGAGCGGGTGCCGATCCGCGTGCGCGTGGAGATCGCGGGCGACCGCATGAAGGTCGACCTCACCGACGTCGCGAAGCAGGTCGCCGGCTTCTACAATTCCGGCGAGACCGCGGGCCGCTCCTGCTGCCAGGTGGCATTCAAGTGCCTGACCTCGGCGCTCGATCTTCCGATCAACGACGGCCAGTTCCGCGCGCTCGAAATCGTGCTGCCGCCGGGACGCGTGGTGAGCGCGCTCAAGCCCGCGGCGATGCGCATGTGGATGACCTATCCCATGACCATCATCGACACCATCTTCAAGGCGCTCGCCCCCGCCATTCCCGAGCACATCATCGCCGGCCACCACGCCGATCTCGTGGTCGGCCGCGTCAATGGCCGCCGTCCGAAGGACGACAGCTTCTACATCTATCTCGGCGGGCTGATCGGCGGCGGCTGGGGCGCAAAGCACAACAGTGACGGTTGCAATGCGACCATCGCCATGAACGACGGCGACACCCATAACGGCCCCTCCGAGCAGGTCGAGGCGAAATATCCGCTGCTGGTCGAGCGCTACGCGCTACGGGCGGACTCCGGCGGCGCCGGCCGCTTCCGCGGCGGGCTCGGCTGCGAGCAGGTGGTGCAGACGCGCCACGACCTTCGTTTCAACTCGCAGATGGATCGGGTGAAGTGCAAGCCGTGGGGCCTCGAGGGCGGGCTCTGCGGTTCCGGCAATTCGGTCGCGATCCACCGTTTCGCCGCCGCGCAGGAACAGCGCTTCCATAACGGCAAGGCGCTCAACCAGGTCCTGCACGCGGGCGATGCCTATGTCCTGCGCTCCGGCGGCGGTGGCGGCTTTGGCTCGCCGCTCGAGCGCGACCTCGAGAGCCTCGCGCGCGACGTGCGCTGTGGCTATGTCAGCAAGCAGGCGGCCGAGACGCTTTACGGCGCGGTATTCGCGCCCGGCCGCAACGAGATCGACGCGGCGGCGACTGCGGCGCGCCGCGCCGAGATGCGCCGGCAAGGGCTGCCGCAGGATGAGCCGATCGCCGATACCGGCGTGCCGCCGCCCACGGTATCCCAGCCACATGCGCACGATCATGCGCACGAGAAGCTCAGCGAAGAGGAGCGCGTGGCGCTGGCGATGACCGGCCGGTGTTGTTCTTAAGGTGGGCGCTCTTGCGTTCCGCCCTCATCCTTCGAGACGCATCGCAGCGCTCTCGTGATCGCGGAAGGTCACGTGCAGCGCTGCGATGCTCCTTGTATTAGCGCGAATCGCTATCGTGCGGGCGTTCCGAGAGGAATGACCTGCTCCGGGCGCGCACCCGGAGCAGGTCGCCGGTCGTCGGATCGCATGCTCTCGAGCCACAAGGGCTGCTGCTGAGCAGGATCGCGATCGGCTCTTCATCGGACCCGGATGGTTGAAGGAACCGAGGGTTCGCATCACAAGGAAGGGTCGAAGAAGATGAGCAAGGATAGCACCGTGTGCGCCGGG
>Ga0209647_1001466_pt1 | contig 20033 bp, 20 predicted proteins | sample GraSoi_2013_60cm_FD_185827 | JGI IMG/M metagenome (GOLD analysis project Ga0209647, IMG submission 185827) | Grasslands soil microbial communities from the Angelo Coastal Reserve, California, USA - Sample 9_17_2013_60cm (SPAdes) (version 2) | ecosystem: Environmental > Terrestrial > Soil >... | reverse complement strand
CGCGCCGAGGACCGCGAGGAGTTCCGCACGACGATGAGCGAGGCCGGCCTCCGCATCCCCTGGTCGATGACGGTGGAGACGCTCGGCGAGGTCGAGGAGGCGCTCGCCGGCGGGCGCATCACGCTGCCGGCGATCGTCCGGCCGGCATTCACGATGGGCGGCCAGGGGGGTGGCATCGGCCGCACCGAGACGGAGCTGCGGCAGGTCGTCTCCGAGGGCCTCGCCGCGAGCCCGATCAACCAGGTCCTGGTCGAGGAGTCGGTGATCGGCTGGGGCGAGTTCGAGCTGGAGGTGATGCGCGACCGCAACGACAACGTCGTGATCGTCTGCTCGATCGAGAACGTCGACCCGATGGGCGTCCACACCGGCGATTCGGTCACGGTGGCGCCGGCGCAGACTCTCACCGACCCGCTCTACCAGGACCTGCGCGACCAGGCGATTAGGGTGATCCGGGCGATCGGCGTCGAGACGGGCGGCTCCAACGTCCAGTTCGCGGTCGATCCCGAAAGCGGCGAGATCGTCGTGATCGAGATGAACCCCCGGGTCTCGCGCTCCTCCGCCCTCGCCTCCAAGGCGACCGGCTTCCCGATCGCCAAGATGGCGGCGAAGCTTGCGGTCGGCTATGCGCTGGAGGAGATCCCGAACGACATCACCCGGGCGACCCCAGCCTCCTTCGAGCCGACGATCGACTACGTCGTCACCAAGGTCCCGCGCTTCGCCTTCGAGAAGTTCCCCGGCTCCGAGGGCCGGCTTTCGACCTACATGCAGAGCGTCGGCGAGGCGATGGCGATCGGGCGAACCTTCCGCGAGTCCTTCGCCAAGGCGCTGCGCTCTCGCGAGCTCGATTCCACGCCGGCGGCGCCGGAGGGCGACGCGGATCTGCTGGAGGCGATCGAGAAGCCCCGCGCCGAGCGCTTCGACCTGATCCTCGAGGCCTTCCGTCGCGGCCTCGGCGTCGAGGAGGTGCACGAGCGCTGCCTGGTCGACCGCTGGTTCCTGCGCGAGCTGGAGGCGCTGGCCCGCGAGGGCGACGGCAACGACGGCCTCGTCCGCACCTACAGGGCGGTCGACACCTGCGCCGCCGAGTTCGAGGCCGCCACGCCCTACTACTACTCCTGCCACGAGCGTCCGAAACGCGATGGGGCGCCTCCGGAAAGCGAGGTGCGCCGCCAAACTGGGCGCGACTCGGTCGTCATCCTCGGCGCCGGCCCGAACCGGATCGGCCAGGGGATCGAGTTCGACTACTGCTGCGTCCATGCGGCGATGACCGCCCGCGAGCTCGGTCGCGACGCGGTGATGGTCAACTGCAACCCCGAGACCGTCTCCACCGACTACGACACCTCCGACCGCCTCTACTTCGAGCCGCTGACCGCCGAGGACGTGCTCGCCGTCTGCGAGCAGGAGCGCCCCGAGGGCGTGGTCGTCCAGTTCGGCGGCCAGACGCCGCTGAAGCTGGCCCGCACCCTCGAAGAGGCGGGCGTGCCGCTGCTCGGCACCCCGGTCGACGCGATCGACCTGGCCGAGGACCGCGGCCGCTTCGGCGCCCTGCTGCGGCGGCTCGGCGTCAAGCACCCGCCCTACGGGACCGCCCTCTCGGCCGAGGAGGCCGAGGTGATCGCCGCCGAGGTCGGCTTCCCGCTGCTGGTCCGCCCCTCCTACGTGCTCGGCGGCCGGGCGATGGAGATCTGCTACTCGACCGAGGACCTCGGCGGCTATCTCAAGGCCCACGTCAAGGCCGACCAGGAGCACCCGCTGCTGCTCGACCGCTTCCTCGAGAACGCGATCGAGGTCGACGTCGACGCGCTCGGCGACGGCGAGCAGGTCTGGGTCGCCGGGATCATGCAGCACGTCGAGGAGGCCGGTGTCCATTCCGGCGACTCGGCCTGTGTGATCCCGCCGCTCAGCCTCGGCGAGGAGATGCTGGAGGAGATCCGCGCGACGACCGAGAGGATCGCCCTGGAGCTCGGCGTCGTCGGCCTGATCAACATCCAGTACGGCGTCGCCGGCGGCGAGCTCTACGTGATCGAGGCCAACCCGCGCGCCTCGCGCACGGTGCCGTTCGTCTCCAAGGCGATCGGCGTGCCACTGGCCAAGATGGCCTGCCGGCTGATGCTGGGGGAGCGCCTCGCCGACCAGGAGCTGCCCGAGGGCCCGCTCGATCACGTCAGCGTCAAGGAGGCGGTGCTGCCGTTCGCCCGCTTCGCCGGCGCCGACTCGGTGCTGGGCCCGGAGATGAAGAGCACCGGCGAGGTGATGGGCATCGCCGCCGACTTCCCGACCGCCTTCGGCAAGGCGCAGGCCGCGGCCGGGGTGCGGCTGCCGCAGGAGGGCTCTGTCTTCATCACCGTCACCGATACCGACAAGCCGGCGGCGACCCAGCTCGCCGCGCGCTTCCACGACCTCGGCTTCGAGGTGATCGCGACCGGCGGCACCGCGCAGGCGATCGAGCGGATGGGCGTGCCGGTGACACGCATCAACAAGCTGAACGAGGGCTCCCCGCATGTCCTCGATCTGATCCGCAAGCGTCGCTGCGACCTTGTGATCAACACCCCGACCGGCTCCGGCGCCCGCGCCGACGGCTACGAGATCCGAACGGCCGCGGTCCGCCACGGGATCCCCTGCGTGACGACGATGACCGGCGCCACCGCTGCAGCGCGGGCGATCGCCGCCGGCAAGCAGGGCGACGCCGAGGTGCGCAGCATCCAGGAAATCCACGGTCGCGACAGGGCCGCCCAGCCTCGATGACTGCTCCCTTCGGGCGCCGGCTCTGCGAGGTGGGCGAGAACCGGGCCTCGGGCGGCTACCGCGTCTTCTCGCTGCTCGACCGCGAGGGGCCGGAGCCGCTGCCGGGCCAGTTCTACATGCTGGCGGCGGCGGACCGATGGGCCGGGAGCGGAGAGCGTCCGTTCCTGCCGCGGGCGATCTCGGTCGCCGAGACCGGGCCGGCGGCCGAGGGGAACCGGCTCGACTTCCTCGTCGAGGGCGTCGGCCCGGGGACCGATCGGCTCTGCGCCCTTGGGGCGGGGGAGGGGGTTTGGGTGACCGGCCCACTCGGCAATGGCTTCTCGGAGCCCCGCGAGTTGCAGCCCGGCGCCGCCGGAGCGATCCTCGTCGGCGGCGGCATCGGCATAGCCCCGCTGGCCCTTCTGCGCCGTCGCTTCGCCGAGCGCAACGTCCCCACCCGCGTCCTGCTCGGCTTCCGCGACCGGGCCCACTCCGGCGGCCTCGACGACCTCTTCACCTGCTGCGAGGTCCGCCTCGCCAGCGAGGACGGCCATGCCGGTCACCGCGGCTACGTCACCGACCTGCTGGCGGCGCTGCTCGAAGGCGACGCCGTCGCCAGCGCCGCCGTCTACGCCTGCGGCCCCCCCGCAATGCTGGAGACGGTGCGAGCGCTCTGCGCGGAGCGGCGCGTGGCCTGCGGGCTGGCGATGGAGTCGCCGATGGCCTGCGGCTACGGCGCCTGCTTCGGCTGCGCCGTGCCCAGGTCCGATGGCGGCTTCATGCGCCTCTGCGTCGACGGACCGGTGGTGCAAGGGGAGCAGATCGCCGAGGTGACCCATGCCTGACTTCTGCGGAATTGAGCTCGAACACCCCGTGATCAACGCCTCCGGCACCTACGACGCGATCGCCGCGCGACGGGTCTTCGGCGACGCGCTGCTCGAGGACTTTCCCTTCTCCGCCTTCGTCTCGAAGACGATCACGCCGCAGCCGCGAGCGGGCAACGCTCCCCGGCGGATCTGGGAGACCCCCGCCGGGATGCTCAACTCGATCGGCCTTCCGAACAAGGGCCTCGAGGGGTTCTTGGCCGAGGACCTGCCACAGCTGACGGAGTTGCCGGTGCCGCTGGTCGTCTCGGTGATGGGGACCAGCCGGGAGGAGTTCGCGCGGCTGGTCGAAGGAGTGGGGGAGCGCGAGGAGGTGGATGCGATCGAGCTGAACGTGTCCTGTCCCAACGTGGACTCTGGCCTGATCGTCGGCGAGCAGCCGGCGGAGACCGAGGCGTTGCTGGAGGTGCTGCGGCCGCTGACCGCGAAGCCGCTAATCGTGAAGCTGACGCCGAACGTCGCCGACCCCGCCGCGGTCGCGGTGGGGGCGGAAGAGGGGGGAGCCGATGCGGTCTCGCTGATCAACACCCTGAAGGCAAGCGCGATCGACCCCGTAACGGGGCAACCGGGGGTGGCGACCGGGCACGGAGGCCTCTCCGGGCCGGCGGTGCGCCCCGTCGCGGTGGCGCAGCTGCGCGCGGTGGCTGCTGCGGTCCGATTGCCTCTCATCGGCATGGGAGGGATCTCCCGCGGCGCCGACGCGCGCGAATTCATCGCCGCCGGAGCGAATCTGGTGGCGGTCGGGACGGAGAATTTCAGGGACCCGCGGGCGGGCTCGCGGGTCGCCGAGGAGCTCGCCGTTGCGCTCCCGGCGGGGGTCGCGACTGCGCCAGTACTCGACCTCGAGTAGAGGTTTAGGTGAATTTACCCTGAATTGGGCCAAATCCACTTGCACCCGTTGAAGCCGCGGCTATACTCGCCGCCCACATGCCCGCCCCCTCAGTCAAGATCTCAGCCGCGGCCCCCGAACGGTCCCTGGATCAGAGGATGGAGGCGCTCAAACGAGCGAACGACATCCGCACCGCACGGGCCAAGCTGAAGAAGGACCTGAAGGCCAACCGGGCGAGCATCCACGCGATCCTGCTCGATCCGCCCGAGTACGTGCTGACCGCGAAGGTCTTCGACATGCTCCTCGCCGTCCCCAAGTACGGGCGCGTGAAGACCAATCGAATACTCAATCAGTGCAGGATCTCTCCCTCGAAGACCATCGGTGGTCTCTCGGAGCGCCAACGCACCGAGCTCGTGTCCCTGCTTCGCCGTTAGCGCGGCCGCTGCAAACCGGCGCATCTCGGAGTTCTCGGTCGGGCGTCTTGCTCACGTACTAGCGTACGCTCGCGGCGCCGCCCTCCCTGCGTCCACCGACCTGCTTGGTTTTCGCGGCCGTTCGTCATATGTCGAAAGTTTTCGTAATCACTGGCCCATCGGGCGTGGGGAAGGGGACCCTGATCAGGGAGCTGCTGCGGCGCGTGCCCGACCTCGAGTTGTCGATCTCGGCGACGACGCGGGAGCCGCGGGAGGGAGAGGTGGACGGGCGCGACTACCACTTCCTCACCCGCGAGGAGTTCGATCGCCGGGTCGAGGCCGAAGACTTCCTCGAGTTCGCAACCTACAGCGGCAACCGCTACGGGACGCTGCGCTCCGAGGTGGAGCGGCGGCTCGCCGCCGGGCACTCGGTCGTGCTCGAGATCGAGGTCCAGGGCGCCCGCCAGGTGCGGGCGGCGATGCGGGAGTCGGTCCAGGTCTTCATCGCTCCGCCGGAGCCGGCGGTGCTGCGCGAGCGCCTCAACGCCCGCGGTACCGACGCCCCCGGGGCGATCGACGCCCGGCTCGAGGTGGCGGCGCAGGAGATGGCCGCGCAGGACGAGTTCGCCTACCGCGTCGTCAACGACGATCTCGACCGGGCCGCGGACGAGTTGGAGGGGATCGTGCGCGCCGAGCTCGGCCTATCACTAGACTCCGGGGCCGAATGATCAAGCCACGCGTAGACAAGCTCCTCGAGCACGCCGATTCCCACTACGCCGCCGTCGTCGTCTCGGCGAAGCGCGCGCGTCAGATCAACAGCTACTTCCACAACCTCGGAGAGGGCGGGTTCGGCGAGTACCCGCCGCCGATGGTCGAGGTCAACGCCGAGAGGAACTACCTCTCGATGGCGCTCGAAGAGCTCGCCGAGGGCAAGCTCAAATACGAGTACCGCTCCTAGCGCGCAGCGCTAGGAGCCCTTCTCACCGGAGGCAGCCGATGGCCAGAGTCCTGCTTGGCGTGAGTGGCGGGATAGCCGCCTACAAGTCGTTGGAGCTGGCCCGCCTGGCGACGCTCGCCGGCCATGGCGTCCGCGTGTTGATGACCGAGGCGGCCACGCGGTTCGTCGGCGCCGCCTCCTTCGAGGGGATCGTCGGCGCGCCGGTCCTCGTCTCCGAGTTCGAGCGCGACCCGATGCGCGGCGCCTTTCCCGGCGACGGCGAGCCCGGCCACGACCCGATCGGCCACCTCGAGCTGGCGGCCAACTGCGATGCCTTCCTCGTCGCCCCGGCCTCGGCCAACACGGTTGCGAAGCTGGCCGCCGGCATCGCCGATTCGATGCTGACCACCTCCTTCCTGGCCTGTTCGGCGCCGCGCCTCGTCTCCCCGGCGATGAACGACCGCATGTACGCCGACGCGGCGACCCAGGCGAACCTGGCGACGCTGCGCGAGCGGGGCGTCGAGGTGATCGAGCCCGGCGAGGGCAAGCTCGCCTCCCGTGGCGAGTTCGGCCGGGGGCGCCTGCCCGACCCCGAGCGGCTGCTGGCCCGCGTCGAGGCGGCGCTGCCGGCCGGCGACCGTCCCTGGGACGGCCTGCGGGTGCTGGTCACCGGCGGCGGCACCCGCGAGCCGATCGACCCGGTTCGCTTCATCGGCAACCGCTCCAGCGGCCGCATGGGGATGGCCCTCGCCGCGGCCGCCGCCCGCCGCGGCGCCGAGGTGACCCTGATCGCCGCCAACGTCGCGCTTCCGGAGCCGGCCGGCGTCCGCCGCATCGACGTCGAGACCGCCGAGCAGCTCGCGCAGGCGGCAAACGCCGAGTTCCCGAGCTCCCACGTCCTGCTGATGGCCGCCGCCCCCGCCGACTTCCGCGCCACCGAGGTCGCGGAGGGAAAGCTGAAGCGCCAGGACACCTACGACCTCCGCCTGGAGCCCACCGAGGACATCCTTGCCTCCCTTGCCGACGGCAGTGGAGAGGACCAGACCGTGGTCGGCTTCGCGGCGGAGCACGGGGAAGAGGGGATCGAGCGGGCGCGCGCCAAGCTGGTCCGCAAGAACGCCGACCTGATCGTCCTCAACGACGTCTCCGACCCAGCCATCGGCTTCGAGAGCGAGAACAACGCCGTGACCCTGATCGACTCCGCGAGCGACACCCGCGTCCCACTCAGCTCCAAGGACGCCATCGCCGACGCGATCCTGGAGCGAGTCGACTGGCTGCGCCAATCCGACTCGGTCGAGAGTCGCCCAGAGCTATACTGAGTTCACTTTTCCACGTCTATCCCGTGTCGAGAAGTGGGCCTGGCCCACTTTTTTTTCGGCCCGAACCAGGCATGACCGATCTCCAGCAGAACATTCAGCAGCAGTTGTCCGAACTCGACTCGGAGCTCGACCTGGTCGCCATAGAGCGCCCCGGCAGCGAGTCGCTGCGCCTTTTCATCTACCACCCCGAGGGCGTCGACCTGGCGCTTTGCGAACAGGTCACCAAGCACCTCAGCCACCTGCTGGCCGACTACTCGCTGGAGGTCTCCTCGCCAGGCCCCAAGTACCGCCGCCCCAGCGCCACTTCCGAGAACAAGGAGCCGATTCAGTGAGCAAGGAGATCGTCGATGCAGTCAAAGCGCTCGAGCAGGAGAAGGGGATCTCCGCCGACAAGCTGATGGACGCCCTCGAGGACGCCCTCCTCTCGGCCTACAAGAAGACCCCCGGCGCCGCCAAATACGCCCGCGTCGACCTCGATCACGAGACCGGCGACTTCCGCGTCTTCGAGCTGATCCTGCCGCCGGAGTTGGAGGAGAAGCTGCTGGCGGAGGCCGCGGAGCTGCAGGAGGAGCCCGAGATCGACCCGGAGACGGGGGAGTTGCGCGAGCCCGAGGACCCCGAGCTGGACCCGGAGATGATCGCTCCCTACGAGGACCAGATCACGACTCGCGACGTCACCCCCGAAGACTTCGGCCGGATCGCTGCCCAGACCGCCAAGCAGGTGATCCTGCAGAGGATCCGCGAGGCCGAGCGGCAGATGATGTACGACGAGTACCAGGACCGGGTCGGCGAGCTGATCACCGGCATCATCCAGCAGTCCGACAAGCGCTACACGCTGGTGCAGCTGCGCGAGCGCGTCGAGGCGCTGCTGCCGAAGTCCGAGCAGGTCTACAACGAGCGCTACGACCACGGGATGCGGGTTAAGGCCGTCATCACCGACGTCTCCGACTCGACCAAAGGCCCGGCGATCGTCGTCTCGCGCCGCAGCCCCGAGCTGATCAAGAGCCTGTTCGAGCTGGAGGTCCCGGAGATCGCCGACAAGCTGGTCGAGATCGTCGGCGTCGCCCGCGAGCCCGGCTACCGGTCGAAGATCGCCGTCGTCTCCCATGCCGACGGCGTCGACCCGGTCGGCGCCTGCGTGGGTCCGCGCGGCTCTCGGGTGCGGATGGTCGTCTCCGAGCTGCGCGGCGAGAAGATCGACATCATCCCCCACAACGACGAGCCCGCCCGCTTCGTCGCCAAAGCGCTCTCGCCCGCTCGCGTTCGCGAGGTGATCGTCGACGACGAGGAGCGCCAGGCGACCGTGATCGTGCCCGACGACCAGCTCTCGCTGGCGATCGGCCGCGACGGCCAGAACGCCCGCCTCGCCGCCCGCCTCACCGGCTGGCGGGTCGACATCAAGTCCGAGACTGAGTTCGCCTCCGAGGAAACCGAGATCGAGTACGAGGGCGAGGAGCAGTCCGACGGCCGCTGCATGGCGGTCCTCTCCAATGGACGCCGCTGTCCCAACGCGGCCGTGCCCGGCTCCACCTACTGCGGCCTGCCGCAGCACCAGGCGCTGACGCGCTTCGAGACCAGCCAGGTCGCGATCCTCGCCAACGTCTCCGAGGCCGAGGTGGCGATCCTCGCCGATCCGGACGGCGACGGGGGGCAAGTCGCCGAGGTCGTCGCTCGGGCCGTGGGGGAATTCATCGAGGCGGAGCCCGAGGACGCCCCGCCCACGGGCCCTGTCGCAGAGGACGACTCCTCGTCCTCGCAAGCTGTGGGCGAGGAGCCATCCTCTGCGCCACCCGTGGAAGAGGCGTCTGAGGCTCCCAGCGATGAGGGTCCAGCCGAAGAGGCTGGCGACGGAGCCGAGCCGGTGGCTGAGCAGGAAATAGTTCCCGAGGAGGCTGAGCAGGCTTAGTGGCTAAGAAGCGGGTTCACGAGATCGCGAAAGCGAGCGGCGTCAGCAGCAAAGAGCTACTGGCCGCGCTAAAAACCGCTGGTGTCGAGGCGAAAGCGGCTGCGTCGAGCGTTGAGGAGGCGGATGCGGCGAAGGCTCTCGCGACTGCCAGGGGCGACGGGGCCAAGGCGGCAGCCACCGCCAAGCCGGCCGCGAAAGCCGCTCCCGCCAAGCAAACCGCCGCCGCTACCGCTACCGCGACCAAGAAACCGGCCGCCGCGCCGAAAACCGCTGTCCCGACGGCGAAGGCGCAGACTTCGACCAAACCGGTCCGTCCCGCGGGCCCGCAGCAGGGCGGAGGAGGCGGTGGCGGGGGTGGCGCCAAAAAACGCCGGGTGGTCATCGACTCGCAGGCCGCCCGCCGCGATCAGATGGGCGGCCCGCCGCCGCAGCGCCCGCCGCGGCGGCGAGGGGGCCGGCGGCGACGGCCGCTGCTCGAGGAGCCGCCGGCAAGCCCGGCGACGCCGGTCGAGCCCGAGGCAACCAAGGTCAACTCCGGGGCGACCGTCCGCGAGGTCGCCGAGTCGCTTGGGCTGGCCCCAGCCGAGGTGATCAAAAAGCTGATGACGATGGGGGAGATGGCGACGCTCACCCAGACCCTCACCGACGAGTCGATCAGGGCGATCGCCGACGAGTACGACCGCAAGCTGGAGATCGTCACCGCCGCCGACGAGGAGCCCGAGGGGCCGCAGTTCTCCGACGCCGAGGAGGACCTCGTCGCCCGCCCGCCCGTGGTCACGATCATGGGCCACGTCGACCACGGCAAGACCTCGCTGCTGGACGCGATCCGCGAGACCGAGGTCGCGGCCAGCGAGGCCGGCGGCATCACCCAGCACATCGGCGCCTACCAGGTCCACCACGACGGAAAGACGATCACCTTCCTCGACACGCCCGGCCACGCCGCCTTCACCGCGATGCGCGCCCGCGGCGCCAAGGTGACCGACGTCGCGGTGGTGGTAGTCGCCGCCGACGACGGCGTCATGCCGCAGACCAAGGAGGCGATCGACCACGCCCGCGCCGCCGACGTGCCGATGCTGATCGCCATCAACAAGATCGACAAAGAGGGGGCCAACCCGGAAAGGGTCCGCACCGAGCTTGCCTCCGAGGGCATCTCGCCGGAGGAGTGGGGAGGCGACACGGTCTTCTGCGAGGTCTCGGCCAAGACCCACGAGGGGCTCGACAACCTGCTCGACATGATCCTGCTCGTCACCGAGCTGGAGGAGCTCGCGGCCAACCCGAACGCCCCCGGCTCCGGCACCGTGATCGAGTCCCAGCTCGACCCCGGCCGCGGCCCGGTGGTCACGGTCCTGGTCCAGCGCGGCACACTCAGGGTCGGCGATTCGCTCGTCGCGGGCCCGCAGTGGGGCCGTGTGCGGGCGATGCAGGACTTCACCGGCGACCGGGTCGAGGTGGCCGGGCCGGGGATGCCGGTCGAGGTGCTCGGCTTCGACGGGGTCAGCGACGCCGGCGAGTTCGTGCAGGCGGTCGAGAACGACCGCCAGGCCCGCCAGCTCGCCCAGGAGCGCGCCAACCGCCTCAAGACCGAGGCGCTTGCCCGCCGCCAAGCGCGCAAGGTCAGCCTCGACGAGGTCTTCGCCCGGGTCCAGGAGGGCGACATCAAGGAGCTCGACATCGTCCTCAAGGCCGATGTCGCCGGCTCGCTGGAGGCGCTCCAGGACGAGATCGCCAAGGTCCCCCAGGAACGCGTCGCGATCAACATCATCCATTCCCAGACCGGTGGCATCAACGAGTCCGACGTGATGCTGGCCTCGGCCTCCGACGCGATCATCATCGGCTTCAACGTGCGGCCTCTGGCCGACGCCCGCCGCGCCGGCGAGCGTGAGGGCGTCGACATCCGCACCTACTCGGTCATTTACAAGATCACCGAGGATCTGCGCAACGCGATGGAGGGCCTGCTGGAGGCGCTCGAGGTCGAGGAGGCGGTCGGCGAGGCCGAAGTCAAACAGACCTTCAAGGCCTCCAAAGTCGGCCGCATCGCCGGCTGCATCGTCACCGAGGGCAAGGCCACCCGCACCGCCAGCGTCCGCCTGGTCCGCGAGGGCACGGTCGTCTGGACCGGCAAACTCGGCTCGCTGCGCCGCTTCAAAGACAACGTGCAGGAAGTGGAGGAAGGGCAGGAGTGCGGCGTCGTGCTCGACGGCTACGCTGACGTCAAGGAGGAAGACGTGCTCGAGTTCTTCCAGACCAAGCAGGTCGAGCAGACGCTGGAGTAGGATGGCCGCCCCTCGTATGCGGCGCGTCAACGAGGTGCTGCGCGAGGTCGTCGGCGCCGCGATCTCAAGCGATTTGAGCGATCCCCGGATTGGCTTCGTCACCGTGACCTCGGTTGAGACCAGCCCAGACCTGCGCACCGCAAAGGTGTACGTCAGCGTGCTCGGAAGCGACGAGGAGCGCGAGGCGACGCTGAGCGGCCTGCGCTCCTCCCACGGGGTATTGCAGACGCGGATCGCCGCCGAGACGCGGATGAAGCGGACGCCCACCCTGACCTTCCACTACGACGACACGATCGAGCAGGGGGTGCGGATCTCCCAGCTGCTCGAGGAGGATCCGCTCGCCGAGGACTCGGCGGGGGACGGATGACCGAGGCGACCGGAATCGTCCCATCCGACCTGGAGCGGGTCAGCGCCGAGCTGCGCGCCCGCGACCGCTTCCTGCTGACCGCCCACGAGGGCCCCGACGGCGACGCGCTCGGCTCGCTGCTTGGGATGCACCAGCTGCTGACGCAGCTGGGCAAAGACTCGGTGATGTTCCTCGCCGCAAAGGAGTTCCCGCTGCCGATCGAGTACCGCTTCCTGCCGCTGGAGGAGGTCTTCCACGAGCCGCCGGCCGACATGGCCGACCGCACCGTCGTCTTCCTCGACTGCGGCAACATCGACCGTATGCCGGTCGGCTTCCTCACCGAGGGCGGCAACGACGTCATCAACATCGACCACCACCACGACAACACCCGCTTCGGCGACTTCAACCTGGTCGACGTCGATGCCTCCTGCACGGCTGAGATCGTCTACGACCTCGCCGTCCTGCTCGGCGCCCGGATCACCCGCGAGATGGCTTCGGCCCTCTACGTGGGCCTGATCACCGATACCGGCAAGTTCATGTACGAGAACACCGATTCCCACACCCATCGGGTGGCGGCCGAGCTGATCGATGCCGGCGTCGACATCGACGACACCTACCGGCGCCTCTACGAGCACGTGCCGATCGAGAAGCTGCGCCTGGTCGCGCGCGCACTCGAGGGCATCCAGCGCCACTGCGGCGACCGTCTTGTCCTCACCTACATCACCAGTGCCGACTACGAGCAGACCGGGGCCGGGGAGGAGATGACCGAGGGCGTGATCGACCACCTGCGCTCGATCGACGGGACCAAGGTCGCCGCCGTGATCCGCGACCTCGGCGACCGCGGCCAAGCGGCCCGCAAGGTCAGCCTGCGCTCCAGCGAGGGCGACGTCGACGTCTCCGCGATCGCCCGCAAGCACGGGGGAGGGGGGCACAAGCGCGCCGCCGGCTTCTCCACCGACCTCGAGCTGAGCGAGCTGGTCGACTTCCTCTGCGGCGAGGTCACCTCCCAACTAGGGCCCTGAGCATGGCCCACGGCGACCCCGGGGGGGCGGTGCTGCTCTACGACAAGCCGGCGGGAGTCACCTCGCACGGCGTGGTCGCCAGGGTGCGCCGGGAGCGGGACTGCAAAGCCGGGCACGCCGGCACCCTCGACCCCTTCGCCACGGGCCTGCTGCTGATCCTGCTCGGCCGCGCCACGCGGCTGCAGCGCTTCTTGGTCGGCCTGCCGAAGGCCTACCTGGCGACGGCGCGGCTGGGCTGGCGCTCCAGCACCGGCGACTCCGACGGCGAGCTGGTCGAGACCGGCGAGGTGCCGGCTTCGCTCGAGCTGCCGACGGGCACGGTGCGGCAGCGGGTGCCGATGACCTCCGCCGTGCGGGTCGGCGGCGAGCGCCTCTACCGCAAGGCCCACCGGGGGGAGATCGTGGAGACGCCGGAGCGCGACGTCGAGGTCCACCGGGCGGTGCTGCTCTCGGCCGCTGAGGGCCTCGCGCGCTACGAGATCGAATGCGCGGCCGGGACCTACGTCCGCACCCTGATCGAGACGCTCGGGGACGCCTACTGCGCGGAGCTGCGCCGCACCGCCATCGGCCCTTTCCGCGTCGAGGACGCCGGCGAGGAGATCGAGGTGGATCGCGTCGCCGAGCTGGTCCCCGCCGTGGGGGCGGCGCTGCGATGAGTGGGCAACTCGCAAGCATGCAGATCTGGTTCTTTGCGCCGCGAGTGGAGCGCGAAGCTTGATGGCGAGCATCCAGGTCACCTCGCTGCCCGAGGCCGGCCCACGCCCCCGCCACGTCGCGATCGGGACCTTCGACGGCGTCCACCTCGGTCACCAGGCGGTGATCGACGGCGCCGACACCGTCCTCACCTTCGACCCGCACCCGCTCGAGATCCTCCATCCGGCGGCGCTGCCGAAGCTGATCATGCCCTTCTCGGTCAAGCGCGACGTGATCGAGGGGTTGGGTGTGGAGGAGCTGGTCGTGATCCCCTTCGACCGCGAGTTCGCGACTCTGCCCGCGGAGGGATTCGTCGAGGACGTGCTGATCGCGCGGCTCGGTGCCGAGCGCGTCTCGGTCGGCGAGAACTTCCGCTTCGGCGCCAAGGCGAAGGGCGACCCAGCCATGCTCGCCTCGCGGAGCGAGTTCGAGACCAGGGTCGTGCCGCTGGTCGAGGTCGACGGCGAGACGGTCTCCTCGACCCGGATCCGAGCCCTGGTCGCGGCCGGCGACATGGAGGGCGCCCGCCACTGCCTCGGCGCCCCCTTCATGGTCGAGGGGGTCGTTGTAAAGGGCGACGGGCGCGGGCGCGAGCTGGGCTTCCCGACCGCCAACATCGTCCCCGACGACCACCTCGCGATCCCCGGGCACGGCGTCTACGCGGCCTTCGCCAACGGCGTCCCGGCCGCCGTCAACGTCGGCATCCGTCCGACCTTCGAGAGCGGGCGCGGGGTGCTGATCGAGACCTACCTGATCGATCGCGAGGAAGACCTCTACGGCAGGACGCTGCGGGTCGCCTTCGTCGAGCGGCTGCGGGGGGAGAAGCGCTTCCCCAGCGCCGAGGAGCTGGTCGCCCAGATGCGCCGCGACGTCGATGACGCGAAGCGTGTCTGTGCTAGCTTCCAGCGGCCGTGACCCGCCGGGTGCACGGCTTTTTTGAGACTGGTTGAGACGAATTCGCCATGAGCCTGACCAAGGAAAAGAAGAGCGAGCTGATCGGCAAATACGGCCGAGCCGACGGCGACACCGGTTCCGCCGAGGTCCAGATCGCCCTGCTCACCGAACGCATCAACGACCTCACCGGTCACCTGCGCGAGCACGGCAAAGACCATCACTCGCGCCGCGGTCTGCTGATGCTGGTCGGCAAACGGCGCCGGATGCTGCGCTATCTCGAGCGGACCGACCTCGAGCGCTACCGCGCCCTGGTCGCCGACCTCGGCCTGCGGCGATGATCGCCGCCGGCGAGCCGGCCCCCGATTTCACCCTGCGCGACCAGGACGGCGAGCCCGTCTCGCTGGCGGACTTCCGCGGCGAGAAGGTCCTGTTGATCTTCTACCCGCTCGACTTCAGCCCGGTCTGCTCCGACCAGCTCTCGGTCTACCAGGAGGTCAAGCCGGAGATCGAGGCCAGGGGCGTGAAGATGATCGGCATCAGCGTCGACAGCGGCTTTGCCCACAAGGCCTTCCAGGAGAAGCTCGGGATCGACACCCCGCTGCTCGCCGACTTCGAGCCCAAGGGCGAGGTGGCCCGCGCCTACGGCGCCTATCTGGAGGCCAGCGGCCACGCCAACCGTTCGCTCGTCCTCGTCGGCGAGGACGGCAGCGTCGAGTGGGCCTACGAGTCGCCGACGCCGCTGGACATCCCCGGCGCCAACCTCATCTTCGACGCGCTCGCGTCCTCCTAGCCACGAGTCTGCTCTGACCCCCGATATGCGGGGGTCAGAGCAGACTCGTGTTCCCCGCCGGTCCGGAGGCGCCCTGTCAGGCTTGGGCCGTGAAGGATTTCACCAGCGCAGGGGTGCCGCCGATCGGCCCCGAGGACCATGTGCGCGACGAGGGGGAGGGGTCGATCGTCTACGCCGACCTCGGCTGTCCGCATTGCGCGGCGGCCTGGGCGGAGATCTCGGCCGGGCCCGGCACCGTCGTCTTCCGCCACTTCCCGGTCGCCAGCAAGCACCCGCGCTCGCCGGCGCTGCACGCGGCGGCGGAGGCGGCGGGGATGCAGGGCGCCTTCTTCGAGATGGTCGACTCTCTCTACGCCGAGCGCGGCCGGGTCGACGACCCGCACCTGTGGCAGCGAGTCGAGCGGCTCGGGCTCGACCTCGACCGCTTCGAGCGCGACCGCCGCAGCGCCGGCGTGGCCGAGCGCGTGCGCCGCGACTTCGAGACCGGCATCCGCGCCGGAGTCACCGGCACTCCAGCGGTTTTCGATGCATGTACCCTTCTTGCAGTTAGAGAACGAGAGTTCTGAACACGCGAATGGCCGCCAACCGGGCGGCCGGAGGTAGGACAACTAAATGAGCATGTTTGACGTAAGCCGAGTCTCGGTGGATGTCGGCGACAGCCAGATTTCCTTCGAGACGGGCAAACTTGCCAAGCAGGCGAGCGGCGCGGTAGTCGTTCGGGCTGGCGACACGATGGTGCTCTGCACCGCGACGATGGGGAACCTGCGCGACGTGGACTTCCTGCCCCTGACCGTGGACGTAGAGGAGCGGATGTACGCCGCGGGCAAAATCCCCGGCTCGTTCTTCCGTCGCGAGGGGCGCTCCGGCGAAAAGGCGACGCTGACCGCGCGCATGATCGACCGGCCGATTCGCCCGCTGTTCCCCAAGGGCTGGCACTACGAGACCCAGCTGGTCGCGATCCCGATGTCGGTCGATCACCTCAACCCCTACGACATCCTCGCGATGAACGGCGCCTCCGCGGCGCTGGCGATCTCCCCGGTCCCCGTCGCCGCCCACGTCGGCGCGGTGCGGGTCGGCAAGCTCGACGGCGACTTCGTCGTCAACCCGCCCGAGGAGAGCCACGAGGCGCTGGAGCTGGACCTGATCGTCGCCGGCACCGACGAGGCGATCCTGATGGTCGAGGCCGGCGCCCAGGGCGTCACCGAGGCCGAGATCCTCGACGCGCTCGACATCGCCCACGGCGAGATCAAGAAGCTCTGCGCCGCGATGGAGGAGCTGCAGCAGAAGGCCGGCAAGGAGAAGCTCGAGATCGAGGCACCCCAGGTCGACGCCTCGCTGCTGGAGCAGATCCGCTCCGACTACGGCGCCAAGATCGACGAGGCCACCTCGATCAAGGAGAAGCTGGCCCGCCAGGACGCCGCCGACGCGGTCAAGCAGGAGGTCGTCGAGGCGCTGGCCCCGGCGAACGTGGCCGATGAGGACCGCGTGGCCGAGGTCAAGGCCGCCTTCTCGAGCGTCGAGAAGGAGATCATCCGCAGGCGGATCGCCGTCGACAAGAAGCGCCCCGACGGGCGCGCCCAGGACGAGATCCGGCCGATCGAGTGCGAGGTCGACATCTCCCCGCGCGTGCACGGCTCGGCCCTGTTCACCCGCGGCGAGACCCAGATCCTCTCCAACGTGGCGCTGGGCACGACCCGGATGGACATGCGGCTCGACACGCTCGGCCTGCAGACCACCAAACGGTTCTGGCACCACTACAACTTCCCGCCCTTCTCGGTCGGGGAGGCGGGCTTCATGCGCGGCCCGAAGCGGCGTGACATCGGCCACGGCGCGCTCGCCGAGCGGGCCCTGGCGGCGACGATCCCCGACGAAGAGGCGTTCCCCTACGTGATCCGGGCGGTCTCCGAGACGCTCGAGTCCAACGGCTCCTCCTCGATGGGCTCGGTCTGCGCCTCCTCGATGGCGCTGCAGGCCGCGGGAGTCCCGGTCAGCGCCCCGGTCGCCGGCGTGGCGATGGGCCTGATCAAAGAGGGCGACGACTACATCGTCCTCACCGACATCGCTGGCGTCGAGGACCACCTAGGCGACATGGACTTCAAGGTCGCCGGCACCAAGGACGGGATCACCGCCCTGCAGATGGACATCAAGATCACCGGCGTCACCTTCGAGATCCTCGAGGACGCGCTGGAGCAGGCCAACAAGGGCCGCCAGTTCATCCTCGGCAAGATGGCCGAGGCGATCGACGGGCCGCGGGAGAAGCTCTCCCAGCACGCGCCGGCGATCGAGTCGATCAAGATCGACCCGGAGAAGATCGGGGCCGTGATCGGCAAAGGCGGCGAAACCATCCGCGCCCTCAGCGATGAGTTCGAAGCGGAGATCGACGTCGAAGACGACGGCACGGTGCGGATCTACGCGCCGACCGGCGAACTGGTCGAGGCCTGCGTCGCCCGGATCAACTCGATGACCAAGGAGGCCGAGATCGGCGATCGCTACAACTCCGCCAAGGTCGTGAAGACGACCACGTTCGGAGCCTTCGTCGAGCTGGTCAAGGGCACCGACGGGCTGCTCCACATCTCCAACGTAAAACCGGGCGAGCGGGTCGACTCCGTCGACGACGTGCTGAAAGCCGGCGAAGAGATCGACGTCACCGTGGTCGAGGTCGACAAGGAGCGCGGCCGGATCGGCCTGCGACTCTCCAACGACCCGTCCGTCGAGGGCAAATCGCCGGAGGAACTGGCCTCGGTCGGTTCCGGCGACGGTGGCAGGCGCAACGGCGGGGACCGGGGCGGCCGCAGTGGCCGCGATCGGGGTCCCCGGCGAGAGCGCGAGCGGCGCGGCTAAGAGTTGAGCGCACCCCAGCTCACCGAGTTGGGCTCGGGCGTCCGGGTCGTGACCGAGGAGGTTCCCTCGGTCCGGTCCGTGGCGCTCGGGTTGTGGGTGCGGACGGGGTCGCGCAACGAGACCCCGGCCCAGGCGGGGGTCTCGCACTTCCTCGAGCACCTGCTGTTCAAGGGGACCGAGCGGTATTCCGCGATCGAGATCTCCGAGCGCTTCGACGGGCTCGGCGCCTCGGTCAACGCCGCCACCGGCAAGGAGACCACCCACCTGCACGCCCGCTTCCTCGACGAGCACACCGAGGAGGTCTTCGACCTGCTGGCGGAGATGTTGCTGGCGCCGACCTACCCTGACATCGACTCCGAGCGCCAGGTCGTGCTGGAGGAGATCGCGATGTACGAGGACGAGCCGCAGGACCGCGTCCACGACGTCCTCGCCGAGGCCGTCTTCGGCTCCCACCCGCTGGGAAGGCGTGTGCTGGGCGAGGCCGAGGTGATCGCCTCGATCCCGGTCCCGGACATCGATAGCTACCACCACGCCCGCTACACCGGCTCGGAGATAGTCGTCGGCGCCGCCGGCCACCTCGAGCACGAGCGGATCGTCGAGCTGGCGCGGCGGCTGGTCACCCCGCCGGCCGGTGGCGAAGGAGTCGCGCCCGAGACCGCGCTTGAGGGTGGAGCGCGGCTCTGCTTCCACCAGAAGGAGACCGAGCAGTACCACATCTGCTTCGGCGCGCCCGGCCTGCGCCGCGACGACGAGCGCCGCTACCCGCTGGCCGTTCTCGACTCGATCTTCGGCGGCTCGACCTCCTCGCGCCTCTTCCGCGAGGTGCGAGAGAAGCGTGGCCTCGCCTACTCGGTCGGCTCCTACAACGAGCAGTTCACCGACCAGGGGCTGGTCGCGACCTACGTCGGCACCCGCGAGGACAACGTCGAGGAGGCCTGCTCGATCATCGGCGCCGAGCTGGCGCGGCTGCGCTCCGAGCCGGTCTCGGCCGAGGAGCTGACGCGGGCCAAGGAGAGCGTCAAGGGCCGGCTCGTCCTCTCCTCGGAGTCGACGGCGGCGCGGATGACGCGGATCTCCCGCGCGACGCTGTTCGGCCTGCCAATCGAGAGCCTCGACGAGATGCTGGCCAAGGTCGACGCGGTCGAGGTCGGCGACCTGACCGAGCTGGCTTCGGAGCTGTACGGCGCCGAGCGGCTCTCCGCCGCCTGCGTCGGCGCCGACGAGGATCGCTTCCGGCAGACCCTGGCGCCTGTCAGCGAGAGCCTGGTGGCGACATGATCCGGGTCGCGGTCGCGGGCGCCGCCGGGCACATGGGCGAGGCGGTCTGCGAGGCGGTCGTGGGCGCCGAGGACACCGTCCTCGCCGGCAAGGCCGACCCGGCACTTGGGATCGAGCTGGGCGAGGTGCTGGGCGACGCCGACGTCGTCGTCGACTTCACCCTCCCCGCCACCGCCCTCGGCAACGTCCGCGCCTGCCTCGAGGCGGGAGTCCACGCGGTCGTCGGCACCACCGGCTTCGACCTCGACGCCGCTCGCGCGGCGGCCGAAGGCTCAAGCGCCAACTGCTTCGTCGCTCCTAACTTCGCGATCGGCGCCGTCCTGCTGATGGAGGTGGCGCAGACGATTGCCCCGCACATGCCGGAGTGCGAGATCATCGAGCTGCACCACGATCGCAAGCTCGACGCCCCCTCGGGCACCGCCAAGCGGAGCTGATCCACGCCGCCGGTGGCAACGTCCACCAGCCGATCCACTCGGTGCGGCTGCCCGGCCTCGTCGCCCACCAGGAAGTGATCTTCGGCGGCGAGGGCCAGACGCTCTCGCTGCGCCACGACTCGATCGACCGTCGCTCCTTCATGCCGGGGGTGCTGCTCGCGGTGCGCATGGTCGCCGCGTTGCCGGACAGGTTCACGGTCGGCCTCGAGAAGCTGCTTTTCGATGGCTAGGCCATCTATGCCGGTGGACTAGGTACCCTGGCAACGATGAAGGCGATCCGAGGCGTGCTGACTGCGATGGCCACCCCGTTCGACGAGCGGGGCGACGTCGACGTCGACGCGGCAAGGCGCCTTGCCGCCCACCTGCTGGAGCACGGGTCCCACGGCCTGGTCGTCGCCGCGACCACGGGCGAGTGCCCGACTCTCACCGACGAGGAGACGATCGAGCTGC
>Ga0209647_1001464_pt1 | contig 20045 bp, 15 predicted proteins | sample GraSoi_2013_60cm_FD_185827 | JGI IMG/M metagenome (GOLD analysis project Ga0209647, IMG submission 185827) | Grasslands soil microbial communities from the Angelo Coastal Reserve, California, USA - Sample 9_17_2013_60cm (SPAdes) (version 2) | ecosystem: Environmental > Terrestrial > Soil >... | reverse complement strand
AGAATGTTGAGAGTGAACCCGTCGCGTGGATCGCCGGTGATTACGGCCTGATGCGTGTCCTTCTGGATCGCCCCGCGTTTAGCAAAAGAAAATTCGAGCTTTATCCCAGCCAAATCGTAACCGCAGATGGAGCACCTATTTCTGTCCGGGATGGCAAAGAGTTAACGCTCAAATACGATGATCGAGATTTCCAAATTCGTCTCGGCACGGACCACTTCAGTGTCGGCGACGCGCTCTACTATGAGGCAAGGTTGGAAGGAACGACCGATCATCGGTCGCCGTTGACGACCGCAGCAGTTTGGCGGCCTGGTGCGCTAAACGAGGGGCATTATCTACTCCACGTTCAGGCCAGGGATAGCGACGGAAACGAGAGCAAAGAGTACACGCTTGCTTTCACCATCGCTCCGCCTTGGTATCGCACTCTCTGGATGGAGATCGTTTTCGGATTGTTGATCATTGTTGCGTTCCATCTCTTCAGCCGTTGGAGGATGTGGCAGATGAGGTTGCGGGAACGGGAGCTGGTGCAAACTGTCGACCTTCGCACTCGAGAATTGCGGCAACATGAGATCGAGCTTCGAAAAGCCAAAGATGCCGCGGAGTTAGCAAGAGAACAGGCAGAAACTGCCAATCGCGCGAAGACCGCTTTCCTGGCCAATATGAGCCATGAACTTCGGACGCCGATTAACAGTATCCTTGGTTACGCCCAAATCCTGCTTCGGCGCTTGGACCTCCGCGATGATGGAAAAGAGAAATTGAAGACGATCCTTTCCAGCGGAGAAAATCTGCTCGAAATGATTAATGAAGTATTGGACCTCTCTAGGGTCGAGTCAGGAAAAGTATCGGTCGCTTTTCGATCTTTGGAGTTACCTAAATTTATTGCTGGAATTGTGGACGAATTTAAGCTGCGCACCGATTGCGGGAATCTGCGTTTTATCCACGAAATCCAAGGTGTCCTGCCGCAATGGGTAGAAACGGATCCGCTCCGGTTGCGACAAGTGCTCTACAATTTGCTGGTAAACGCAATGAAATTCACTGCCCAAGGGGAAGTCATTTTTCGAGTTTGCGTGCATCGGGAGTGGCTCCGTTTTGAAGTGAAGGATACCGGAAAAGGAATTCCGAAAGAGGATTTGCCGTCACTCTTCAAACCATTCTATCAGGCAACTAACAATAATGTAACCGGCCAGGGCGTGGGATTGGGATTACATTTTAGTAAGCAAATCGTGGAATTGCTCGGTGGCGAAATCACTATCGCGAGTGAAATTGGCCAGGGCAGTACGGTCAGTTTTGAAATTCCTCTCCGACGCGCTGCTGCGATTAGCACTGGATCGCCTTCGCCTCAGGTTATCGGCTATGAAGGGCCGCGACGCAAGATTTTGGTGCTGGATGATGAGCCGCTCAATCGCTCCATCTTAAGAGAGCTTCTTTCGACGGTGGGATTCGATGCGACGGAAGCAGATTCACCCGAACAAGCGTTAACTCTGCTTAAGGACCATTTTGATGCAGTGATCTCCGATATACGGATGCCAGGGTACGACGGACACACGTTGTGCCGGAATCTGAGATCTTCTCCGGCAACCGAAAATCACATCATCATTGCTTCTTCGGCCAGTGTGTTTGCTGACGATCAGCGTCTTGCCCTCGATTCGGGAGCTAACGACTTCTTACCGAAACCGGTGATGGAAGAAGAATTGTTTCAGATCCTGGGGAGACAGTTGAAGTTAAAGTGGATCTACGCCGAACGGAACGAATCCGCGAATCCGTAAAGGACGGTATGATTGGTGGCTTTACGTTCCTGCCGCGTTTTGAGCAGCGCCTTCTCTTTAACGCCGCTCTGGCTATCCAGTTCGAACAGCGGTTACGACAACTCAGGACAAATAGGGGTTCGCACACGAAACGGAAAATAAGGAGACCAGGAAAAAACGGGGGCTATCCCAACTTCGCATCGGATGTCTCCTGCGTCCCTGGTTGCCGAGGCGACAGCGTCGCGCGCCATTCCTCGTTCAAAACATGGTCTCGACTTGGCGTAGGAGACAGGCTCCGCGGTAGTCACCTGGACCAAGACCAAGTATCGCTATCCTCTCAGCCCCCGGTTTTTCCCGGTCTCCAGAGTTGGAGCAGGTGCAACGAGAGCATCGTAATTTCTTGATCTTCACGGCGATTGGTCGCGAACTCTCCGCCTTTGCCGTAAAGGATAAAATTATTGGCGCTATTCCAGTTCTCTACCACGTTCAAGCCTTCATTAATTTCGCGCCGCAACTCCAGCGAATGCAAATATCGACAAAGAAAAATGGTCTTCATCGCTTTGCCGAGTTCGGCGAGAGCTTTGTACGTCGGATGCTGTAAGTTGCTGCGTGTGAAGCGGCGAAGGATGGATTCCGTCTCGGCAATGCCCAGGCGAAGCGCCGTCGCGTATTTGACCATTTGATCGTATTGTTGCCGAATCAGGATCCAGTCAATCGCGCGCGTGAGCACCGGCTCCAAGTTGGGATATTCCTCGGGCTGACCTGCTTCTACGCGGTAAAGCTTCTGTGCGTGAATGGCTTTAAGACGAGGCAGGAGTTCAAAGCCAAGGAGATGACAGAAAGCGAAGGCGACCTCCGACTGGCCGTGACTGTCAACGTACTGTTTGTTCACAATTATTTCGGTGCAGTGGCGCAAAACACCTTCAATCATGGCCGCCACTTCCGAAGAAGAACAGGTTTTCAACTGTGAATAAATGCAGGTCGATTTGTGCTCAACGTGCCAGTAGATCATGACGCCGCGCCCGCCGTAGCGCACATGCCACTCCGTCATGAGGTTTTGATCCCAGGCACCAAACTTTTTCGAGTCCGAGGCGCAGGCCATGGTCCCTTCACCCCAGAAGTGCGGATGTCTGACACAAAAAATCGCATTGACCACTCGCCTAATGGCATCCCGCATATGCTCTGTAGTGATGAAGCGACGCCGCACGTAGAGTAAGTCTTTATAGCTGGCCCCGTGTTCCTCGGCGTTCATGCGTTTCAGGCCGGTGTTGGTGCCCAGACCGTAAAGACACAACAGTAAACGCGGTTGTAACGCCGCGCGTTCCATGGTCTCCCAGGCTGTTGGACTTTTGAAAGTATCCGTGAAGCCAACCCGGAAATCTGTCTCCTTCAGCATATCCAGCAAGCTGGTCATCGGCCACTGCGTGCCCAACGCAGCTTTGAGCATCGTCAAGCTCGGTGGCTCAGGCTGGGCTTCAAGCGCTGACAGAGAGATCCAGCCGTTGCTTTTGGGCAGTATTTTGACGTGCAGGTTCTTCGGCAGCCCCTGATCCAACGTTGACAGAGCGACTCTCATTTCTTGCTGCAAACCCACGATGAAAGACTCCGCATCCAGAGGTAAGCGCAAAGCCTCATAATAGGTCCCGCGCAGTGGCTCGAAGTCGGCTGGTAGATCATCATCGGGATTGCGGTAACGATCGGCCCCGACGACCCAGATTTCTTTGCATCGGAGCTTCTCCCGGAGTGTTTGCAAGACGCAAATTTCATAGGTGATACGACTCACTCGCATATTGCCCAGAGCGTCTGATTCCATGACTTCTCCGCGCCATAGATTCTTTACCACGCCGTCGAACGGCACGTCTTCTTCCCATGGATAAACCCGCATTTTACTGTCCGCGTGTCGCCGAAGCAGGTCCAATGCGGCGATTACAGGACGATGCATATCGTTGTTCGAGCGAAATTCCAATGTATGGAGCAGCCTGGGCAACATCCGGCGGTAGTGCGAGCGATACGAATTTCGCATCGTCAGTGTGACCTTTTGTCGGTAGGCCGGTCCAGACGCCCGCCATTCTTTTACGAGATCACGGAGAGTCTGTTCCGGGACGATTGGATAGACTACGTCTTTGACGATGCCTTCCGGATATTCCAGCGTGGCCTGCGCCAACTGAAACAAGAGGTTGTTTTTACCAGTCACTCGCTTGAGATCTTCCAGCAGTTCTTTATCAGCCTTGCGTTCCGCTTTGAGTTCGAGGCGATGGACGATCTCCAGCAACAGATCAACAAGGGTGTCGGTAATCTCTTGCATCCGCAAAACGCTGAACGCGGCCAATAAAGTCAGACGCAGTGAAGTAGGATGTCGGCGCAGTTCGTAGGGTTCTTCAACCACCGCGCGTTGCCGATAAACCTGGAGGACTCTGCGCGGCACGCCGGCAAATAACTCCGGCGGGAGTTCCAGCGCACGCAGCTGTCCCAGCTTGGCAATCTCTTCCAACATCGTGTCCAGAGTGGTCCTGCCGGGTTCGCTTCTCAAGGTGTGCCAAAGCGCCCGCGGCACTTCAGATTTTGCTTCACGCTGGGAGTCTTCCTCATCAGGCGCCGGTTGCAGCAAGGCGTCCAAGGACGCCTGATTGTCCGGCGATAATCGCGCAAGAATCTCAGCACAGAAACTTTCCTCGTAAGTCCGTGCCGCTGAACGCACCACCCGGTCAATACGCTCCGGCGTGGGCGGCTCGAGATGCAGTTCGCGGCATCTGTCATAGACGGCGCTTTTGAGGCGTTCGGCGTTGCGCTCTCGCGGCAGGACTTGTTCGCACAACCAATGGCTGAGCGCCTGGGCATCTTCAACTGTCGTTTCCCGGAAGCCGTGCAGCTTGCGAATCTGTGCACGATGATACTCAATAGTGCGCCCGCGCCACTGATACTGTTCGAATTGCTCCGGCGTGACTTTGACCTGCTTTGCGATAAATTCCACCGCCACTGTAGGTACGTCCGTTGCTTGTTGTGGAAAGTACGCTTCTAATTGAAAAAACTTCAGCAGCACCGCAAAGCCCAGCCGGGTCGCGCCAGTCTTGTTCGTTAATAACTCCGTCTCGCGCGGCAACAGGGTCCAATGCTCAACTAACTCGTCGGTTTCCCAATGTCGCTTCATGGTGATCTCTCCTGCCTGGCTTACTTTTTCTCGCGATGGCGACCGAAAGTGGAGCGCGTCGACCATCCCAAAACCCCGTTTCTGAGACAGAGAAGAGCCAGCTACTTTGCGGCTGGTGACAGCGTTGTTGGGGTTAGGCCTAGTACCCTAGTCCGCACAAATTCGGCCACCCAAGTTAGAATCCCAAGAGAAGAGTTCTCGTTGGGCGTTACACAAGGCACATTCGCCAAAAGCTTTTTTGAGTAACGGTCTGATCGATAAGCTCATTTTGATGTTCCTGATTTCCGAACGCATCAAAAGTCACTGGTTAGTTCGGGTTGTTAGAGGCAATAGACAATACGTTCTTGGAAACCCGGTCCTTTCTTACCCTTTGCCGTAATCGTCGTCTCAACTGCCGGCTCGTTTGCTTGCCGCTCAGTGCGGAGGTTTTTGCGGGCGCTTGCTCAGAGGGAGGGGGCGCTGCGGAAGTTGGCGATAGCGGCGCGGTGGGTGGATCGATCGGCGTCTAAGGAGGAGGCGGGTTTCGCTCAGGCGCACCAGGCGTTTACTGAAGATCGCGTGTCGCCACGGAAGACGTCGCGCCGCGTCCCATCTGCACATTTGCCTTCTACCCTCAGATTTCAGGCATGGGCGCAACCAGAAGGTGCCGGCGCGCCATCTCAGTTCAGTTAAGCAGTCTTACCTTGTCCTGAGCTTTAATGTTTGGAGCGCTGGTATCCTCACAAATAACAAGTTCAAATCCGTTGTCTCTCTTTCGCCATTGGCCAGCAACCACAGGTGTTTTGCTGACATTCTTAATCGGTTTACCCGACCACTTGATCGGCTCGACAATTGAAGGGTAGTCTGTTGCCACAATCGCGTCCAGAATCGAAAGCCGGTTCGCCCAGGTTCTTTGCCAGCAGCGACTGCGGAAGCCCGGTTGGTTTTTGATTGGCTATCCTTGTTGATGATTTATACCTTGTAGCTTACCCCGCCGTTAGTAATCCCTTTCGCCAACGCGGTTCGGATCTGGTCGAGGATAAATGGATCAGCCTCGGAAACAGGAGCCAACACTCCGGTTTGCGAAGTGACATAGCCAATTGTAATCACTTTCGAGGTAGCGGCGTTGGCGGTCGTTCCGCGGAAAATCACTGGTCCGGTGATGGCGGTTGCACCGAGCAGTTTAATCACATCGCGACGGCGCCATAATTTGTTGGAAGAATTTCCGGTGCTCATTTAACTGGTTTCTCTCACGCCGCAACCGCCTCAAGCACTGCCATTGGCGAGCGAATCGGGCTGCTCTTGTCGAGCCGGAAGCCCGCCTGCTTCAGCAGCGCGCGGTATTCGGACAGCGAGCGCTCGCGGCCGGTATGCAGCACCATCATGTTGAGGTCCATGAATGGAGCAAGCCCCGGCTCGCCAATCTCGCCTAGGAGCAGCTCGATCACGATGACCCGACCGCCCGGCCGCATCGCCCGCCGGCAGTTTTCCAGGATGCGGACGGACTGCCCATCATCCCAGTCATGCAGTACATGTTTGAGCAGATAAAGGTCCGCCTCGGGTACAGAGGCGAAGAAATCTCCCCCCAACACACTGCTGCGCTCGGCCAGCCCCAGCGCGGCGGCAGCGGCGGTTGCGCTCGGAACCACATCCGGGAGGTCCAAGATGATTCCATGCAGCTGCGGATTGGCAGCCATCAGACTGTGAACCAGCGTGCCGCTCGCACCCCCGATGTCGACTGCGAGCTTGGCTGTCGACGTATCGACCAGGCGGGTGACGTCCTGCGTTACCCCGGAGGTGAAGCCGTGCATCGCATTGGTGAAAGCTGCGGCTTCTTGGGGCTGTCGCGCATAATAATCCCAGAGGGCCGCTCCGAGCGCCGGAACGGTCTGCCACTGGCCGGTGCGCATCGCGTCCAAGAATCGACCCCAGGGCAACCAATGGCCCGGTGCCGACCCGGCAATCGCCATGCTATGTAGCGAACCCGGCACGTTCGTCCGCAAAGTACCTAACAGCGGAGTCGCGCTGAACGTCAGGCTGTCATCACAGGTCACCAATCCAAGCGAGGCACACGCCCGCAATAAACGGAAAGTCGCCGCTGAATCGATGCCTTCAATTGCGGCAATCTGTTCAGCAGTCGCGGGTCCCTTTGCGAGATGATCCGCAATAGAGTAGGTGGCCACAGCACCGGCTATCTGCGTTACAAAATAGCCGGTTAGCATCTGCATCATCCGTTCGAAGTCTTTATCCGTTGCCGCGAAATCTGCCGCGTGGGTACTTGGTTCAGGGCTCGCGGTACTATTTGCATTGTCGGCGCCTGCCGACGTTTCACTTTGAGTTGTTGTTGTTTCCATATCTATTTTTTTTTATTGAGGGTTCGACTGATGGCGTTGACCGAAGGTCTCGCCGCATGCATTTCAGAGTTTAGAGTTGGGTGTTTACTATCTGCCCCGTATGTAAGCGCTTGCTAAGCTGCGTCGATCGGTTTGGTATTTTTTGTTAGAAGAGTTTCCTGATATCATCGATCCCGTTTGCAGAACATGAGCGGCCCTTCCCGCCGGATCACACGCTGTCGCAAAAACGTCCTTGTGGTATGCAGGACGGCAAAAGGAGTAGGTCCGATGAGAAGCCAGAATACCGGGTGGTTAGTATGAGCTGCTACGACGACGCCCACCAGCACAAGTGCCAGCATGAAACTGGAAACAGTCAGGTCTCGCTTGGTATCGCCTGATCCTATGGTTGGGATAGCAGTTCTTGTCCGACTACGAACCGGCGTTCGCTCGCGACGGTTTTCTTGAGACATTTTGCTATTTTGTTTGGAATCTCTCACTGTTCCTCTGTTCAGCATGCCGGCTATCATGATGACGCGATGCTGCGTCTACTTGAGGAGTAAGCTAAGTAAGTTCCTACCCAATGTCTTGGCGGAACCTGCTCTTACTTTTAGGTGATTTTTGCGGAGGCCCGAGATTGCCCCGATTGCCTTAAACGCTCAGAACTAGCTAGGTGTTAGACGATTCGAGGTAACGGTTGAGACAGCGATTCCGCCAATTGGGCTAAAAACGCCCGGCCTTTCCTGAGTTACTATCTCCACCTATCGGGATAATGCCCGCAAACTGCAGAAGGCGATCACCAAGGCCAACGGACTGTCTGTCGCCGCCGATCTGATCGAAGAGTCCTTTGGTATGACCAAGAAGGTCGGCGCATCTTAGGTGTGAAACCTCTGTGGGAATGGACTCTAATAACACGCGCGAGCCGGGGAATTGGCGCAGCGATTGCAGGTCGGATTGCTAATCGTGGCTTACCTAGTCAAAGCCTCGTGGCAATCCAAAAGGAAGGGTCGGGATTGAGATGTTGTCGTCTTCCAAAGCAAGAAATCCGCTCGATCTGAACGGTAGTGATTTCAGTGCGTTGGCCACCCGAGGAAGAGCTCGACAGCATCTACAACGTCCATTTCAAAGGCGTGTTCTTTCTGACGCAGAAGCTTCTCCCCCTCATCAATGACGGCGGGCGTATTATCAACGCATCGACGGCGCGGACTCGCGTCGCCGGTCCCGGGGGGGCGGTTTACGCTTCGATGAAGGGAGCAGTTGAGGTGCTGTCGAGGCATATGGCCTTGGAGTTGGGCCCGCGCGGGATTGCCGTCAATGTTGTTGCGCCGGGCCCCGTTGCTACCGATTTCAGCGGTGGCATGGTTCGCGACAATCCTGCTGTAAATAAAAGGATAGCCCAGAATACAGCCCTAGGCCGAGCAGGTGTTCCCGACGATCTCGGACCAGTGATCGTCTCTCTGCTTTCAGAAGAAAACCGTTGGGTAAATGCGCAGCGCATCGAGCGGCGCGTTCCTCCCAGTCTTCGGTATGATTCAACCAAGGGGCGATCTCCTGGCGTTTGTGAGCGATAATCTCGGCAAGCCTACTCATAAGGTAATGGGAAAAGGGAGTGTGAGAGTAATGGAGTATCGGAGTGATGATGTACCCGACTTCTCGAGGGTTGAGCAACGATCTGGGCGGGTGCGGATCACAACGGAACTCATGATTTTCGACCAAAGTCGACGCTAAGCCTAACCTAAATAGATCACCTCTCCATGTGTTGGCGGAACCTGCTCGCTTTTAGCTTTCAGGTGCTTTTTGCCGAGGCCCGAAATCGCCCTGGTGTGACGCCAACGATCCTTTTGAAGTGAAAACAGAGCTGGCTTTGGTCTGAGAACCCGACACCTATCGCGACCTCGGCCAGACTGAGGTTCCCTCGTCCCCGCAGGATCTGTTGCGCCCGTTCAACGCGCCGGGTGATTAGGAATTGGTGCGGTGGTAAACCGGTTGCCGCTTTGAATTGCCGCGCGAAGTGATAGGGACTAAGACTAACCAACGCAGCCATTTGTTCCAGCGTCGGACTGCGGTGTAGGTTCGCCATGATGTAGTCGACAATCGTGGTGAGCTTCCGGCGCGTAAGTACTCCGTCCGACCGAGTGACGAGCCGGCGCAGTCCAAAGATATAGCGTAGCAGGCGAACCGCTAAAATGTTGGCGAGCGACTCGATCATGAGCGGACCGCCGAGGCCGCCAGTGGTCAACTCGGCGTCCACGGCCAGCATGGTGGCGCGGAGCTCCGGTAGGATTAAAGCGTCGAGCGGTGGGATCGCTGTGTGGGAGACATCCAGCTCGAACGACGTCGTGGCTACCCGCGCAGTCATCTTCGGGTCCAAGTAAATATGAAGCGAGTCCTTGGTACCTTGCCAGCAAGCCTCTGGCTCACTCCCAACCGGCAATACAGCTATCGAGCCAGCAGGAGGCGGTAAGTCCCTTTTGCCTCCCTCGTACCTTAATCTCATCTTCGCGGGAGGTCTGGTCATCAGGACCAGCAAATGCTGAGAAAAAGGAGGCCAATGAACTTCGTTAGAGGCACTATTCCGGCAACGAAATGCCTGTAACCCGGCCCACCCCAAATTCTGGCTCGTCGCGTCTGGTATCAACGGACGCAGACCGACCGCCGGCTCGTAGCTCTTCTCCCATGCCATGAACCCAAGAAACCCTGTTACTTCAGGGATCGGTCCGTTCTTGTCCCAACTGCCGCAAACACTGTCCTGACTGCCAAACCCTAGTTCGCAGGCCTACCGTTCTTTGTTCCAGCTGCCGGGATTATTATCTACATGCGGACACCGGGCATCAGCAGATCGAATATGTTCGCTAGCACGGCTGAAGCTTTGCTGCCGGTTTTCGATGAATAGTTTAGTTAGACGTGTCACCGAGCCCTCGCCATCCGGTCACGATTCCGTGTTTCTTTTGCAACAGGCGGAAATGTCGTGTCGTGCTAGTGTGATGAAAGATAAGTCGGGAACATTAGTGTTGTAATCTGTGTAGGCAAGCAGTAAGAACAGGAGGATGCCGAAGGGACGACCTCGCCCCTGAATGCGCAGCCTGAACCGGTCAATCTATCGCAGCTTAAAAGCGAGATCCTCAAGCGCTGGCCGATGACCAGCCTGCTTGACATGCTCAAAGAGACCGATTTACGTACCGGCTTCACCAAGGCATTCAAGAGCGCAACCGGACGCGAGTCTCTGGATCCGGCGACGTTGCAGAAGCGCCTCTTACTCTGCTTGTACGGGCTGGGCACGAACACTGGACTGAAGCGCGTAAGTAGCGGCACTGGGGCCGAAAGCTACTCCGATTTGGTATATGTGCGCCGACGTTTCATCCGCAAAGAGCCCTTCCGCGAAGCGATTGCGAAGGTTGTCAATGCGGTGTTTCGGGTTCGCCTGCCTCATATCTGGGGCGAGGCGACGACGGCCTGCGCATCGGACTCCAAGAAGTTCGGCGCTTGGGATCAAAACCTCATGACGGAGTGGCACGTGCGCTACGGCGGTAAAGGCATCATGATTTACTGGCATGTTGAGAAGCACGCGGCCTGCATCTACTCCCAGTTGAAAACCTGTTCCTCGTCCGAAGTCGCGGCCATGATCGAAGGCTTGCTACGCCATGATACAGAGATGGAGGTCGAGAAAAACTACGTCGATTCGCACGGGCAAAGCGAGGTGGCTTTCGCCTTCTGCCGCCTACTCGGCTTTCAGCTTTTGCCAAGGCTCAAAGCTATCCATGCCCAGAAGCTGTATCGGGCCGAGGCCGGCCAGCCTGAAGCGTATCCCAACCTCCAAGCCGTGTTGACCCGCCCCATCGATTGGCAACTAATCCAGCAGCAATACGATCAGATGATCAAGTATGCCACCGCCTTACGCTTGGGCACAGCGGAGACGGAGGCGATTTTGAAACGCTTCACCCGCAACAATCTCAAACATCCCACTTACCTAGCTTTTGCAGAGTTGGGCAAGGCGATCAAAACGATCTTTCTGTGTCGGTATCTACACTCCGAAGCGCTGCGGCGCGAAATCCAAGAAGGCCTCAACGTCATCGAGACCTGGAATAGCGCCAATAATTTTATCCTGTACGGCAAAGGCGGTGAGATCGCTACCAACGACCTGGAGAACCAGGAGCTCACTATGCTGGCGCTTCACCTGCTGCAGATCTGCCTTGTCTACATCAACACCCTGATGATCCAGCGTGTCCTGACCGAGCCCGATTGGACGCAACGCATGCTGCGAGATGATCTACGTGCACTGACGCCGCTCATCTACGCTCACGTGACACCCTACGGGACTTTTCGGCTCGACATGAATCAGAGGCTGGCGATCGAACAAGATGCGGTTGCTGCGTGATGCTACGTGCAGCGCTACTTTGCCCCTGGTGACACGAATGTTTTTACTGGGCCAAAGAGCGATTGGAGACAAAAATTTGTTCCGCTCCGCGAGACCGAAAGGCTTTGGCGGTCTTTTCGCTGGTTTCACCAGCTCCGAGAATCATGATCTTGCACCCGTCTAGATCGCCAAAGATCTGTTCTGCCAAATCCACCGCCACGGAACCGACGGAAACACTACCACGGGTGATCGCAGTAGAAGAGCGTATCTGTTTACCCACTTGAAACGATTTTTGAAAAAGTCGATTCAGGAGCTTGCCAGTCGTCTTTGCGTCAGTTGCGAACTCGTAAGCACGCTTGATCTGGCCAAAAATTTCCGTTTCACCAACGACCAATGACTCCAGACCAGAAGCTACTCGAAATAGGTGACGGACAGAGTGGTTAGCCCATAAACGGAACAGACGCCTTTCGTCCCCGGCTCGGAAATCTCGATAGAAGCTTTCGAAAAACGCGGCAGTTGGGCTTTCCCCGAGCATATTTTGTTTTGGCCTTAGCCATCAGACAGCGGCAGTGGACGTGCGCGAGAGATTCGCGATTCCGGAATCGTTGCGCGGCAATCGCGGAACCCAATGGGCGCTCTGCAACTTCTTGCTCGCGTGCGGATTTCCAGGCGGAAAAGAGGTGCTCAATCGCATACGCCACCGGGATCAAGAAGATCGCAATTGCCGACGCGGCGATCATTCCGCCGATAACGGTCGAGCCGAGCACACGCCGCGCGACCGCGCCCGCACAAACTTAAGTACACTAATCTCATTCGTTAGGCGCGGTCATGACAATGCCCGCTCCTCCATCCAGTCGACGTAAAGCCGGCGCTCCGAGAAAAACCACCCGTCGTCGATTTTCACGAATGTGTCTAGATACCGAAGCGAGGCGAGCATCAAATGTCGCTGTCCACGATCGACCGTAATGTGATGCGCCAGGCAGTATGCTTCCCCGGTGGCTTGGTCGGGCGCCAGCGTGAAGAGTGTGCTCTGTCCAACAAAGTGGGTTGTGGCGTCGTACTTATTCAGCTCTGCGAACACTGGAGCGAGTGCCTCGCGCGAGTGCAGTTCCTGTGACGGCGTCGGATCCTTCGCATTCATGTAGACCACGAAATGTGTGTCTTCGGTGAAGAGAGCCATCTGACCTTTTGCATCGCGACGATCCGCACAGTGCGCGTAAGCCTCCACCAGCTCCCGAATGGCGAGACGGTCGGCCGCTTCGCTGGGGGAGAGCGCGAGGTGCTTAGTCATGGCTGGCCTCAGATGGGTAGATGGCTCGTACCTTTTATTTGTAGAGCCAAGGCTTATAGGCAATCTCGATGTTGTATCCGTCCGGGTCGCCGATGTTTGCCGCGAAGTAGTCGGCACGCCATTCGGGCCGAAGGCTCGGTTCCTTGTTTAAAGTAGCTCCCGCGTCTATCGCCGCCTTGTAGCTGGCCCTGACAGCGTCCGCGCTCTTGGCGGTGAATGCGACGTAAAGGTCTTTGGCGACTTCGCCATTCTTCAGCCAGAAACCCGGAATGTTATTGATGGCGAAACCGCGCATGGGAGGTTGATCGCCCTTGTAGGGCATGTCGATGCCAAGCGGCTCAAGCACCTTCTTGTAAAATTCGCTCGACCGTTTCAGGTCAGAGACGGGGAGATAAATATGGTCAATCATGGCTTTCCTCTTTTCGTTTGACTGTGACAGCCCCGATCAGGGCTCTGCTAAATCCTGATCCGGGAAGTTAGTTTGCCGAGGTCGGCGCACCTTGGCGAAGCAGTCGCGAATCTCCTTGGCGTGCAGCGCTGGCTGCTCCCAGGCGGCGAAGTGGCCCCCCCGGTCCAGGATGTTGTAATGGATCAGGTTTGGCATCCAGCGATCGACCCAGCGCCGCGAGGGGCGGTTGGTCTCGCGCGGATATATGCTGACGCCTACGGGAAACTCCAGTCTGGTCGATGCGACGTTGGCCAGTTTGGTCGGTGCGACGTTGGCCACGCTCTCCCAGTACAGCCGGGCCGAGGAGGTGGCGTTGCCCGGCAGCCAGTAGAGCATGATGTTGTCCAGCATCTCGTCCAGGGTCAGGGCGTCCTCGGGGTTTCCCTGGTTGTCGGTCCAGGCCCACATCTTCTCATAGATCCAGGCCGCCTGGCCGACCGGCGAGTCGACGAGTCCATAGCCGAGCGTCTGCGGCCGCGTCGACTGCTGCTTGAAATAGCCGGAGCCCTTTTCCTCCCAATGGGCCAGCGACGCCACGGCGGCCTGCTCAAACGCGTCCATGTTCTGGAGTTGGTCGGGCTCAGGACCGGGGAGCGAGGGGGCGACCACATGGAAGGCGTCCTCGGGCCGGCCGCCATGGGCGGTGGGATCGGTCAAGGGGCCGATGATCTTCATGAATTCGATCACCGAACCGGGCCAGCCGTGGGCGATGATCAGCGGCAGCGCGTTCTCGTGCTTCGAGCGGACGTGCAGGAAGTGGATGTCGAGGCCGTCGATGGTTGTCTTATACTGGCTCCGATTGTTCAGCATCGCCTCGCAGCGGCGCCAGTCGTAGCGGTGACGCCAGTGATCGACCAGCGCCTTGACCTTGGCGAGCGGGGCGCCCTGGGTCCAGTCGTCGACTGTCTCCGCGTCCGGCCAGCGGGTCTGGTCGATGCGGCGGTTGAGGTCCTCGAGGTCCGCCTGCGGGACGGCGAGGGTGAAGGGGGTGATGGCGTCATTCATGGATTTCTTCTCCGTTTCGGTACAGTTGAACCTTTTCCTGGGCGTGCCCGTCGAACGGGTCGCGGCGCTACATAAGCGCGCAGCGTAACGCGGTTTCCGAAGCCTGATCCGTAGGCAAGCTGTCCCACGAGCAGGCCGAGGTTCTCGATGTTGGGTGAAGCGTCAAGATGGCCGGCATCCACGCCCTCGAAGGCGATCTCCTTGGCCAGGGCGATCACGGTCGAGCGCGCGGCCTCATCGTCCGCGCAAGTAAACACCGTAGGCTTTTCGCCGCTCGCTGGCTCGCGGATCAGTGCCGAGGAAATGGACGTGAACGCAGTGACGACGCGCCCTTTCGGGACGAGGCGCGCAAGTTGCTCGGCCGCGCTTGTACCGTCGTCTCGCTTTAGCTCGTAGCCGCCGGCGCCGGGAACCATTGCCGAAACAATGATGCCGGCGTAACCCTTCAGCGCGGCCGCCACGTCGTCAAGCGCGGCCGGAGGCGTCGCGACGAAGACAACATCGGCGGCAAGAAGTTCTTTGTCGTCGGCCACCCGCACGCCTAACTGACGGCTAAGGGCCGCGGCCGAAGAACTCCCGGCATGCGATCCGCGGATCGAAACCGCGTGCGACGTTCTTTTTGCGAATGCTGTCGCAAAGGCCCCGCCCATACGCCCTGTGCCGATAACGACAATCTTTTTCACGCTTCTCCTTCTTGGCCCCTACGACAAGACCTTCGGCATATTCGATTAGTTGACACCTTCAACAATGAGTCCGTTATAGATTGCCCCTTGCTTGCGGTGCTGCGCGACACTTTGATAGGCTTCGCTGTAATACCAATCCTTAGCGGCTTTCACGTCCGGGAATTTCGCAATGACGATTCCCTCGATCGGATCGCCTTCAAGGACTTCATGCTTTCCATAGGCGACGAGCACTTCGATAGGATGACCCTTCATCGTTGCTCGGATTCCCGCCCAATATGTTTCGAGCTCTTTTTGATCGATGGTCTTCGTTCTCGTGAATACAATGTATGCAGACATGATCGCTCTCCTGTTTTGTTAAGCAATTATTCGAGAATTGCCCTTGTCTCCAGAAATGCCTCGATACCGTACCGGCCATATTCGCGGCCGATGCCGGAGTATTTGAATCCACCCCAAGGCGCTTGCGGATCGTCCGTCATGCCGTTGATCACGACGCGGCCCGCCCGCAACTGAGAGGCCACGCGGCGTGCTCGGTGGACGTCTTTCCCGAGAACGGCGGCGTGAAGACCATACTTCGAGTCGTTGGCGATCTGTATCGCGTCCTCCTCGGAGTCGTACGCGATGACACTGAGCACGGGGCCAAAAATCTCTTCCTGAGCGATTGCCATGTCGTTCTTCACGTTGACGAACACCGTGGGTTTCACGAAGTAGCCGGCTTCGAGACCTTCCGGATGACCCTCGCCCCCAACCAGCACCTCAGCCCCTTCCTCGATACCTTTTCGGATGTAGGACTGCACGCGGTCGTACTGATTTTGCGACACCATCGGTCCAAGAGCGATCTTCGGATCGGCCGGATCGCCGACGGAAAAGGATTTCATCGCGGCCTGTATGGCCGTCTTCACGGAATCTAGCTCACTCTTGGGCACCAGGAGACGTGTTCCCGCTGCGCAGGCTTGACCGCTGTTCAAAAAGGCCATGGTGAGAGCTGCCGGTATAGCTTCGTCGAGGGGGGCGTCGTCGAGCAGGATCGTGGGCGACTTTCCACCCAGCTCGAGTGTGACGCGCTTCATCGTCGCGGCACCGTCGCGCATAATTCCTTCACCGACCGCCACCGAGCCGGTGAAGGAGATTTTGTCGACATCCGGATTGCGCACGAGCTCGGCGCCAACAACCTTGCCACGGCCGGTAACGATGTTCATGAGACCCTTCGGCAGGTCGGCTTCGTGTAGAGCCTCGACCAAGACACGGGTCTGCAGCGAACTCAACTCGCTTGGCTTAATAACGACAGTACAACCAGCGGCAATAGCTGAAGCTAGCTTGAGGCAAATGAACAATGCGTTCGCATTCCACGCAGTGATCAAACCGGCAACGCCTACCGACTCCAACGTGACCGTCGTCTTGTCCCAATGCCGTGTCCACGTCATTTCCTGAAGCGCCTTTTCAGCGGCGAGAAACGAGTTGACGCCCGATTGCACGATGAGTTCGGCGAACCGAACAACTCCGCCGTATTCTTCGACCATCGCGGTAGTAAGATCGTCTATGCGAGCCCAGGCGGCTTCATGCAGCCTGCGCAAGATCTTGGCGCGTTCGTCTGTTGATGACCGACCGTATGTCGCAAACGCGCGCTTTGCAGCAGCGATTGCATTCTGCGTGTCCGTCTCGTCCGCCAGCGTGACTCGCGCAATAACTTGACGGTCCGTAGGTCTGATAATGTCCATGACCTCGCGGCCATGCGATTCAACAAATGCTCCATCGATGTAGTGCGTTGTGATCGTCTTGATCGTATTTTTTACCGCTGTTTTCATGGTGTTTCTCCTTATAAAACTTGCTGTCAGAACGAAGTAATGACGACCCGATTGAGCGAGCCGTCCTTCAGCGCCGCGTACCCATCATTCACGTCACGCAGTGCGATCCTTTTCGAAACCAGACCATCAAGGTTTATTCGGCCTTGCAGATAGAGCTCGACGTACATAGGTATGTCGCGCTTGAAGTTGGTGGAACCGAGGTTCACGCCTTGGACGCGCTTTTGGCCGCCGATCGCATCAAAGATGTTCAGTTCGATACTGACCTCTGGTTTGGCTACACCGACGAGATAAAGTCCGCCGCCAACGCTCAGCATAGCGAGGCCTTGTTCAGCTACCTGTTTCAGCCCCACGAAGTCGAAGACATGGTCTGCACCACGCGGCAAGAGATCGCGAACTGCTTCGACTGGATTCGTTTGGCTTGAATCAATGACATCTGTCGCACCGAATTGTTTCGCCACATCGAGTCGTTTCGGCTGAATGTCGATGACGATGATCCTTGATGCACCAGCGATGAGAGCGCCGCTTATGGCATTTAGCCCAACGCCTCCGGCTCCGAAAATGACGACCGTATCACCGGCGCTTACGGTCGCAGTGTTCAAGACTGCGCCCGCGCCCGTAACAACACCACAGCCGAGTAGGGCGGCTTGAGCAAAAGGCATCTCCTTGCGAAGAAGGGCTAGTTGATTCTCATGAATTAGCGCGCGTTCGGCGAAGCCGCCAAGCCCCAGGCCTTGGAACAAGCCAATCCCTTTGCGGCTCAAGCGCGGTTGATCATTCTGCCGTCGCAGCGTCGACTCAGGATGTTCGCACTGGAACGTGCGACCCGACTGGCACCGGGCACACGATTCACAAGTCTGCGCTAAAGAACCTACAACATGATCCCCAACGCGGAATTGTGTTACATCAGGCCCGACTCCGGCGACGATTCCCGAGACCTCGTGGCCTAGCACAGCGGGTATTGGAACAATGTCGTGAGTCGCGAACAGCAGGTCGGTGTGACAAAGACCGGATGCCTGCACATCGATCAGAACTTCGCGGCCAATTGGCGTCGTGATATCGATGTCTTCAAATTCGAATCCGCTTCCGAGCGCGTTAACAACAAGTGCTTTCATACAGCTGCTTATCCATGACCTCGCGGCCATGTGTTTCCACAAACACGTTGCCAGATCGTTAGAGATGCGTCTAAAACATCTTTACTATCAGACTGATACCGACAGGGTATCGGTATGGAACTGCGGCATCTCAGATATTTCGTAGCTGTCGGCGAGGAACAACATTACGGGCGGCCAGCCAGACGCCTGCGCGTTGCTCAACCCGCGCTCTCGCGCCAAATCCAGGATCTAGAGCAGGAAATTGGTTTTCGACTTTTTGACCGTCTTCCGCGCGGCGTGAAAATAAGTGACGCCGGAAAACTATTTCTCGATGATGCACGCCGCATTCTTCAGGAAGTCAATGACGCAACGGCGCGCGCAAAACGAATCGCTTTCGGCCAATCGGGCACTTTAAGGATCGGGTTCGTTCAGAGTATGTCCTGGCAAGGGATCGTTCCGGATTCATTCCGGCACTTCCGGGAACACCACCCAGACGCGGAACTGCAATTAAAGCCATCAAGCTCCTCTGAACAGCTTGGAGCTATTCAATCGGGTTATCTGGACGCGGGCTTCGTTTTTGCTCCGTCAAACACCACCCGTGAGTTTGCGCAGTTGCAAATCGGCTTCGTGAATGTGGTTTTGGCGATTCCCACGGGACACGCACTCACGAAGCTGAAGGAACTTCGACTGAGAGATTTAATTGAGGCACCTTTCGTCTGGTTTTCGCGACGGGTAAGCCCAATCTTTTTTGATCGGCTAATGGCCAAATGTGCGCGCGGTGGCCTCAAGGCACCCCGTGTTGTTCAGGAAGCGTCGGACGAAGTCGTTATGCTTAGCCTGGTAGCATGCCGGGTCGGTGTCGCATTCGTCAGCAGCGCTTCGCGAGGGCGACTTCCTCCAGGCGTGGAGCTGATGCCAGTGACAGATTTGAATGTACCGCTGCCTTTCGCGCTAGTGTGGCGGAAGGACAACAATTCTCCGTTACTCGTTAAATTCGCAGCTGACGTAAAGTCGATGGTCCAGCAACGAGGTCGGAAAGGCAAAATACTCGGTTAGTCTCAAGAGCTTGAGCTATTATCTGGGGGCACGGAGTTGCAGACAAGCTGCACGACGAGTTCGTAGATGTTACACCAGGTGACAAAGACCGCGTTCGATCGGTTTGTATTAAGCTAGCTCTAGATTATGGCGCCCGACCAATTAATGAAGCCAATGGCCCGTGATCAAAAGACTGCGATCGTGTTTGTCACCCCACTTGTGTTAGCTGATCCCTGTCTCGTTACAGAATAAGTGTCATACAAAAATCTCGGAGCCTACAGGTCTCGAACCCGCTATGTTGATACTCGGTCGCGGGGGTCTTCATCGAGAAGAGTAAGACGACGCGATTCTGATTTCTCGGCCAGCACACGCTAAAGCACGGGTGCCATTTAAACGGCCGAACGGATCATCGAAATTGTATACCGCAATTGTATACGCTAGCTCAAAAAAGGGGCAAAAAATGGCCAATTTTAGCTAAAACTCAAATGCAAAAAATCGCTGTAAGCTACTGATTTACAACAGATAGCTAATGATAGCTAAAGCCGACAAAAATGACTTTCTCGATTACAAATCAGTTGGTCCGGCATTGATGCTCTCTCGCTCTTCCTCGCGACAGATCGGACATCTTCGTGCTAATCAGCTCTCTGAGCCGATCCGCAGCCGCAGAATGCCTCTCTAATCGCCGAACCAGCCGCTTCTTTGTTGCGCCGGTATTCAGAAATCGCGTTCGTTCGGCAAACACTCTTTCTGCACATCGCGCCGGCTTGTGCAGTATGTAATTTCCTCCGCTTCCTCCTTGTCGCTACATCCTCCGCCCCAAACATCTCCGGGCTCCGCCAAAGTGCCCTTTACCTTCTGTGGCGTTCTACTTAAGATGAGTTCCAGCCGGTCACTGGCCCGGGCTTCCCTAAATGCGCGCAGGGCCGCGTTCGTCGCTCAGCTTAACGGAAGCGAACGGGATGCTTCTTCCTTCCCCTTAGCGAGCGCGTCGAAAACATCCAGCCCGTAATCCGGACCGAATTTCTCGAAAATTAACCGGCATATCCAAACGTTCGGAGCGACGTGTGGAGCGATGCGAAACAGGTGAGTGGCCGCTGCGATATAATTCTCGAAATAAAGTACGAGTAGCAATAGCGC
>Ga0209647_1001462_pt1 | contig 20091 bp, 18 predicted proteins | sample GraSoi_2013_60cm_FD_185827 | JGI IMG/M metagenome (GOLD analysis project Ga0209647, IMG submission 185827) | Grasslands soil microbial communities from the Angelo Coastal Reserve, California, USA - Sample 9_17_2013_60cm (SPAdes) (version 2) | ecosystem: Environmental > Terrestrial > Soil >... | reverse complement strand
ATCATGGGGAAACTCGGGCCTGTGTCTAGGCCTCAAGTCCACCATGGAGTTAGTAAGGAATGCATAAAAGTGCCGTAAAGAATTCATAAAGTGAACCCGCCGACACAAACGCGGAGCAGAGTTCCGACCGCGAAACCGAAGGCAGAAGGAACTGGTAGAGTGAATCGAAACCCCAGAGATCACAACAACACCAGACGACAGAACCACCAAACGCCACAGCACAGCTAAGCACGTTGGCAGGACGTCGAGCCGCTTTACACTCGCGACCGAGTACGTTAGCGTAGTAATCCGGCGTCCAAAGGAGGCGTGCATATGGATGTCACATTCAAAGTTTTTGCCTACACCTTGAGTTCGATGTTTATGATCGGAGTCGTAGGCTGCCTGATCGCGATTCCAATTGCGGCGTACCGATTGTTCGCCGTATTGTTTGAGCCGGATAAAGAAGACGATCTGTAAGGGAGCAAGTCCGGCGACCGCGAACATACCGAAAAGAAATAGGAGGCGAGAACATAGCGCACTAGCAATCCGGCTCCATGGTTTTGCTTGTAAGGCTTGTGTGTCTTTTCGACGTCACGTGATTAGCAGAAGGGACCCCTGATTCGGGCACGACCGCTGAAGATCGTGTTGGTATTGGTTGGATTGCAAGAAACCCCGCTAGTTGACGACCAGCTCCAACGTCGAGGAGTTCCCGCCGTGAGGACAACCCGAAACACCGCCCGATCCCAGAGTCCTCACAGAAATCTGCACGCTGCTCCCCACCGAGCCGCCAAAGGAATTAAACGTCTGCTGAGTAATCGTCGCCTCAAGGTGGCTCGAATCCATGAAGGTGGTCTGCAATGCGTTTCCGTTCCACATGATCTGCGATTGCGGAACAAAGTCGCTTCCGTTCACCGTCAGCAGAGCCGACGCCGCGTCGCCCGCAACGGCGCCCGGCGAGAGCGAAGCAATTTTGGGTTGCGGCATCGAGCCTTGACAGCTGTTGAAATCAACCATCGCAGTGCAGGTGCTCCAACCACATAACAGCAGGGTCAGGCTTGCAATGCAGGCAATGCGAAGCATGGGGAAAGGCTTACAGGGATGAATCAGGCAAGAGCGCATACCAGCCTCCCTATTACAATTTCTTATTGTAACCTTGCGGGCCGAGTTCTCGGCCTTGGCCCGCGCACCAGCCGACGTCCCACCCGCGACCGATCAAGGCGAACGTCACAACGCACCACACGGTAAGCATCCCGACAGCCACTGCCAACACGATACCGGCATACCCAACGCCGCCAAGTAGAGCCGGCCGAACCATCCCGGATCGTTCCAGAATTCGTACTGCCACGAAAACGAGTAACAGGCCGATAAACAGCGTCGCGTACATAACGGCCCTGGCAAGAATTGCCTTCTCACCTCGGCGCCGACGTCAAACTCTTCCCGGCTTGCAGAAACGAATCCAGGTTCGTCTTGTCGATTAAGCCAGAACCGGTATCCACGAAGCTGGGAACGGGCGCATAAGTGTCCTTTGACCAGTCGTTGTCCAGAACAGTCGGCTTGTGATGGTAAAGAGTGTCGAGCATCTGCATGCCGACGTAGGCCATGGTGTATGGCTTCTGCGCGATCGTAGCGGCGATGCCGCCCTTCTGAATCCAGTCGAGCGTCTCCGGATCAGTATCCGTCGCCATGACAATCTTGCCTTTCACGTTGTAGCGGTCGAGCAGTCCGGCGACCTCTTTACCCGATTGCGCCTCGAGGCAGACAAAGGCGTCTACTTTGTCTCTTTCCTTGCCGATGATTTGCGTGGTGGTGTCGAAAGTAATACGAGGATCGCCCTGAATATCAACCACTCGGGTGATCTTGATGTTGGGCGAGCGGTCGAGTGCATCTTTATATCCGCGTTGACGCTCCTGAAGATTGGCCTGGCTGGGCATGCTGAACATAACTACGTTGCCTTTGCCCTTTAGTTCCTGGGCCAGGCGCTGTCCTCCAGTGAAGCCGGCCTGGTAGTTGTTGGTGCCGATGAAAAACAGCCTCTTGCTCGCGGGTGCATCCGAGTCAATCGTGATGACAGGGACGCCCGCGGCCACGGCCTTGTCAATACTGTCTTTGAGCAGAGCAGCATCGGTAACCGCCAAGAGGATGCCCGTGGCTTTCTTTAGCACCGCCTGATCCAGAGCGTCGCGCTCAGCCTTGGGGTCGTAACTTTGCGGACCCACGAAACTGACGCGAATCTTCGACGCCTCCGCCGCCTTGGAAAAGCCGGCGCCGGCAGTCTGCCAATAAGGGACCTGCAGGTTGGCCGCTACGAAAACGTAATATTCGTCGGTGTCGTGCGCGGAACCGCAACTGAGAAAAGGTACCAGCAGAACGGCAATGCAAACACAGAGGAAAAGCTTGCGTGAAAGGAGCATCGGATCCTCCTTCGAACGAACCATCGAATTGAGATCAGCAGAAATGCCGGAGTCCGGTGAGAACTTCAGCGAGTGGATTGTAAACGAGAGGTGCAGCGAAGGCCAACGCTAATGGTTCAAGCGTGCAGATAATTTGACATTTTTTTGACCGAAGCATGACACCCAACAAGTCGGAACAGCCTACCTTCATCTTACGGTGAATCCAGCCAAGTGAAGGGATCACCGGAAATCATTTCTGAAAAGAATGGAGCTGCAACATGACAAAAGAAAACCTCGTCGCGACTGCGTCGCCCGAAACAACTCAATCCGGTGGAGAGGGCGCTGAGTTTCCATCCAGTAACGGCGCTAAGCGCCGCTCTTTCCTCAAAGGTCTGGGTGTGGCCGGAGCAGCCCTGTCCGCTGGCCCGCTGCTGGCAACAGCGGCCGGAGCCTCGCAACGCGCCGACATCATCACAGTGGGTGATGTGGCCATCCTGCGGTTCCTGGCCGCGACCGAACTCATCGAAACCGATCTCTGGCAGCAGTACAACGAACTCGGGGGAATCCAGGACAACGAAGTCCCCGGAGGAAGTGGAAGTCCAGCCTACGCCGCCGCCATCGCGTTCCTTGATGGAGACATGGCCCAGTACATTCACGACAACACCGAAGATGAGATGACCCATGAGCTGTTCCTCAACGCTTACCTGACGTCAAAAGGCGCGGAGCCGGTCAGCCTCGATCAGTTCCGCACCTTGCCCAGCAGCCAGGCCACCGGTGCCCAGCAAATCGGCCGTCTCACCAACTTGATGCAACTCTCTGTGGACACGAGCTGGTGGACGCGGTACCGCAGCCGCACCGGAAACCCCGATTTCGGAGACAAGTTCCCGCAGGCGATTCCAACTCTGGCAGTGGGACAGCACACGGCAATTCCCAGGACCGACGCAGACCTCGAAAGGAAGAACTTCCTGCAGGCCATCGGCAACACAGCCGGCTTTCACTTTGCCACCATCGAGCAGGGCGGCAGCAGCCTCTATCCGCAACTGGCGCAGCGCGCAACCAGTCTGGAAGTCTTGCGAATCGTGCTGAGTCTCGGCGGAACCGAGATCATGCATTTTCAGACCTGGTCTGATAAGGCGGGAAACATAAAGGTGTTGCACGACGTCGTCGATCCGGTGACGGGTGTGCACGTAACCTTCCCCAACCTGAACGCTTCTCCATTAGGCGGGGAAGATTTCCAAACTAACCTGATCATGCCCGAGCCCACGGCGTTCATCAGCCGAAAGCTCCCGCCGTGCTCAATCATTCGTCCGACCCACACCAAAGGCGCTGCCATGGCGGCGCTGAATGCTTTCACATCGGACGGACTCTTCATCGGCCAGTCAAAAGAGTTTTTCAACTTCATGCGAACTCTGGCGATCGAAGCCGACCTGGCGGTACGCGAATAGCGGATTATTCCCGGGAGCAGGCGCTGCGTACGGAAACTCCGGCCGCAGCGCCCCAGTTCACGACCAACATTGATCGACGACATTCGTAAAAGCCAGAGGGGGATACGCATTGCTCGAAGGACTTTTTCAACCCATGCATCTACTCGTGATTTTTGGGATTGCTCTGCTCGTGTTCGGACCTAAGAAACTTCCCGAACTCGGCAAAGGAATCGGAGACGGTATTCGCGGTTTCAAATCCGCGATGGCAATGAAGGACCAACAGGACTCGTCCGACGAAAGCACCGCCGCCAAGGACCAGGACCAAGGGAAAACAAAGGGTTGATCCGCCGGCCCTGCAAATTCGCGCTCTCTCTGTGGGCTGCCGCTCCCTCCGACCCACCGCCGCACGAGGAGAATCTGCGCCTCTCCCAACAACCGCTAACAGGGAACGTGGCGGCCCATCGGTGGATCGAAGTACGGTCAAACCCAGACCCGAAGGCGCGAACTAACTTACCCCAGCGCTGCACCGCCGGGAATAGGGAAGAAATGATTTAAGTCCCGGAGAGACGGCCAAATTCTCCGACCCACGTCAAAGTTCTGCTTTAAGCAGCAACTACACCAACGGCGATGCCCGCTTCGGCGATAATAGAACGCGACGGGAAATATAGGCTCGCCCGCGGGAGACGGAATGCCAAGTACCTCCGAAGTCGATTCCACCAAGAACAGCGCCGCCGTTGTCGCACGGAACGCGGGCGCACAAAATGATGGCGCACAAAACTGCAAAGTGGCGCTAGTTGGATTCGGTACGGTCGGCAGTTCCGTAGCGAGAATCCTTTGCGAGCGCGCGAACACCCACCTGCGCCTGACCCACGTCCTTAATCGCAACGTGGCGCGAAAAAAAGTGGACTGGCTTCCGTCCTCAGTGAAGTGGACTGAGGACATCGACGACGTTCTATCCTCCGACGTGGATATTGTGGTCGAGGTGATGGGCGGCCTTCAGCCCACCGAAGACTGGATCCGGCGCGCGCTTGAGTCAGGCAAATCCGTGGTCACCGCCAACAAGCAGTTGATCGCGCACCGCGGCCCTGAGTTGATTGCACTGGCGCGGCGGATGAACCAGCAGATTGAGTTTGGCGCGTCAGTGGCGGGCGGCGTGCCCGTGATTTCTGGATTACGTGACGGGTTAGCCGGCGATGAACTCTTCAATATCCGCGGCATTCTCAACGGCACCTGTAACTACATTCTCAGCCAGATCGAGAGCGCTGGCATTCCTTTCGCCACCGCCCTGCGCGAGGCGCAGAAGCTTGGCTTCGCCGAGGCCGATCCGACCGAAGACATCGACGGACTGGACGCCCGGGCGAAGCTTGCCATCCTCGCGCGCGTCGGCCTGCACTGCAACGTCAACGCTAAAGACATTTCGGCCCGCTCGATTTCAGCGATCGACGCCGTGGATTTCGAATACGCAGACCAGCTCGGTTGCACCATTCGCCAGATTTCCTGGGCCGAGTTAAGAGGTGACAACTTGTTTGCCGCCGTCCAGCCGGCGCTGGTCGAACTCTCATCTCCTTTGGCGCGCGTGGAAGGCAGCCAGAACCTGGTGATGGCGACCGGAACCTACGGTGGGGAGACCGTCTTTGGAGGCCACGGCGCAGGCGGACATCCAACCGCCGTAGCGGTCGTGTCCGACATTCTGGCCATAGCTCGCGCCAAACAGGCCGGGGTGACTTATGCCGAGCAATCGCGCGAAAACGAACCCACCGTCACCGCCGATTTCACCACCAAGCACTATCTGCGCTTCATGGTGAAGGACCGGCCCGGCATCATCGCCAGCCTCGCCACAATTCTCTCCCAGTGCGGCATCAACATCGACGCGGTGGTGCAGAAACCGGGCTGCCCGAAATCGCACCTGCCATTCCTGATTACGCTGGAGGAATGCAAGGCGTCGCTGGTGGAACAGGCATTACAGCAAATCAACTCGCTGGATTTCCTGGTGCAGCCCTGTTTGCACCTGCCGATTCTTTAGAACGTATTGTCAGTGGAGTGACGGGCGTCCTCGCCCGTCCTGAGATCGCAGTTTCGTAGTTCCGCTTCGAGCAGCCGAAACTACGCTTCTACCTGGAAGAACTGCGCCATGTTGCGGAATTTCTTATAGCGCGTTTCAAGCAGTTCGCTAACCGGCAGCCGCTTTACTGAGGCCAGGTGCTGCTGCAGCGCAGTGTCAAGCAACTCCGCAGCCTGCGCATGGTCGGTATGTGCGCCTCCGCCGGGTTCGGGGATGATACCGTCAATGCAGCCCAACTCGTTCAAATCTTTGGCCGTAATTTTCATGGCCTCGGCCGCCAGCGCTTTCTTGCTGGCATCGCGCCACATGATGGACGCGCAGCCCTCGGGCGAAATCACCGAGTAAACCGAATTTTCCATCATCAACACGCGGTCGGCCACCGCAATCGCCAGCGCCCCGCCACTGCCGCCGACGCCAATCACGGTCGCCACGATCGGCGTCTCCAGCCGCGCCATCTCCAGCAGGTTGCGGGCGATGGCTTCTCCCTGCCCCCGCTCTTCCGCGTGCAGCCCGGGATACGCGCCGTCGGTATCGACAAAAGTAAAAATCGGACGCTTGAATTTCTCCGCAATCTTCATCACCCGGAGCGCCTTTCGATATCCTTCCGGGTGCGGCATGCCAAAATTCCGATACACGCGCTGCTTTGCGTCGCGCGCTTTCTGCTGGCCCACCACGACGACTTCCTCGCCGTGAAAACGGGCCATCCCGCAAACAATCGCTGGATCGTCCCGGAAACCGCGATCCCCATGGATCTCGCTCCAGTCCGTAAAAATGCGCTCGACATAATCCAGCGTGTAGGGACGTTGTGGATGACGCGCCAGCTCCGTTCGCTCCCATGCGTTCAGGTGCGAAGAAATCTCGCGGCGAAGGTCGTTTACCCGTTCGTGCAACTGCTTGATCTGGCGGAGCGTTTCCGCGTTCTGCCCCTCCAGCGCCTCCAGGCGCGTGATCTGCCCCTCGATTTTTTCCAGTTCCTGCTGCGCCTTCAGTCCAGAATCCATCTTGATGACGTTCCCATTCTTTCGGGTATGATGCGCTTCCACGATCGAGAGCATAAAATCCGTACCGGTGATCGCGGAATGCTTCGCATCACCACCGGACTTTGGCCGCTTTATTTTCACTCGTCTCATCGGCCGAATCTGCTCACTTGCGCGAATCAACTGATGACGCGCACACTGCCGCGTCCGCACAACTCTTCCACACGGCCCCTAAAACTGCGGTCTGGCATCACATTATAGCCTTCTGCTTCCATCACCACCATGAAATCGCCTTCCCGCTCCACGTCGAACAGCACCTTCGCCTCGCCCTTGCGCTCATTGAAGAGGGCGTGCAGCGCGTCGACCGTGCTGTCGCTCGCGCTTCCCAGAGGAATCCGTATACGCAGCGCCTTCGGCAACGGCACACGGGCCTCGTCGAGCGGAATAATCTCATTGGCTGTGATCTTTGCATTCGCGCCTTCTTCAATGCGCACGCCACCGCGAATCAACACCGGAACCTCGAGCTTCACCTTCTCCGCGAGTTTCCTGTAGGCCTCGGGAAAGACCAGCAGTTCCACCTTCCCCCACATGTCTTCAAGCGACGCCTGCGCCCACAACTCGCCTCTTCTTGACTTCGCAACCCGCAGCCCCGAAATCAAACCCGCCGTCGCGATGGTTTCGTCCTTGTTGGTGGATTTCTTCATGCCGGCAATATCTTCGGTTGAGAGCGCGCCCAAATCGGCCAGCTTCTCTTTGTACTTTTCCATCGGATGCCCGGTAATGAAGAACCCGAGGATTTCTTTCTCCGCCGCCAGCCGCGTGTGTTCATCCCAGTCGGGCACGTTCGGCAGCGCGTCGCTAGCCTGCTGCGCGGTTTCGTCTGCAAACACGCCAAATAGCCCGTGCTGTCCGGACTCCGCGTCGCGCTGCGTTTTCTGGGCCTGCTCCATCGCCGTATCGAGCGCCTGCATGAGTTGCGCCCGGCGCCCGAAACCGTCCATCGCCCCGCTTTTGATCAGCGACTCCAGCACACGCTTGTTCAACAACCGCAGATCAACCTCTTCGCAGAATTCGTAGAATGACTTAAAATTCCGGTCAAGCTTCTTCCGTCCCCCAACAATCGACTCGATCGCATTTCCGCCAACGTTCTTCACCGCCGCCAGCCCAAACCGGATTGCCTGCCCGTGCGGCGTAAAGTTCGCGTCGCTGACGTTGATGTCGGGGGGCTCAACTGCAATCCCCATTTCGCGGCATTCGTTGATGTACTTCACCACGTCATCCGTGCTGCCCGTCACCGACGTCAGCAGCGCCGCCATGAAGTCGATCGGATGATGCGTCTTCAGGTACGCGGTGTGATATGCCAGGAGCGCGTATGCCGCCGAGTGCGATTTATTGAACCCGTATCCCGCAAACTGCGCCATCAGATCGAAAATCTTCTCGATCTTCTTCGGCGGAAATCCGCGCTGCGTTGCACCCTGCACAAACCGCTCGCGCTGCTTCGCCATTTCCTCGGCGTTTTTCTTCCCCATCGCGCGCCGCAACAAGTCCGCTTCTCCCAGGGAGTAGCCCGCGAGTTTGTTCGCCGCCTGCATCACTTGTTCCTGATACACGATGACGCCCAGCGTCTCCTGCAAAATCTCTTTCAGCTCCGGCAATTCGTATTCAATCTTGCGGCGCCCATGCTTGCGCTCGATAAAATCGTCAATCATGCCGCCCTGGATCGGCCCGGGACGGTACAGCGCATTCAAAGCTGTGAGATCTTCGATCGAGTTCGGCTGGTAGCGGCGCAGCACGTCTCGCATTCCGGACGATTCAAACTGGAAGACGCCGGAGGTTAATCCCTTATGGAAGACCTTCGCATAGGTCTCCTGATCTTCGAGCGGGATGTCGTCCAGCTTGAGATTCGTGCCCTTCTGCGCGATCAGTTTCAACGTGTCGTCGAGAATGGTGAGCGTCGTCAGCCCGAGAAAATCCATCTTCAGCAGGCCCATCTTTTCGATGGCTACCATGTCGAATGCGGTGACGATTTCGTCGTTCTTTGTCCTGTGCAGCGGCACCAGCTCAATCAGCGGCCGCGGTGAAATCACCACGCCAGCCGCATGTACACCGGAATTCCGCACCAGACCCTCGAGCTTCAGCGCCGTGTCGAGCAACTGCCGTACCTGCGGATCTTTTTGATAGGCCTCCTGAAGCGCCGCCGACTCGGTAAGCGCATCGTCCAGTTTGATATTCAGCGTGGTCGGCACCATCTTCGCGATGCGATCCACGTCGCTGTACGGCATATCCATCGCTCGTCCGACATCCTTGATCGCCGCTTTCGCCGCCATCGTGCCAAACGTAATGATCTGCGCGACATTTTCCCGCCCGTATTTATGGGTAACGTATTCGATCACTTCGCCGCGCCGGTTCATGCAGAAATCAATATCGATATCCGGCATGGAAATGCGTTCCGGGTTCAAGAAGCGTTCGAATAGAAGTTCGTGCTGCAGCGGATCGATGTCCGTAATCCCGAGCGAGTACGCAACCAGCGCTCCCGCCGCGGATCCGCGTCCAGGGCCCACGGGAATGCCGCGTTCCCGCGCATAGCGGATAAAATCCCACACGATCAGGAAGTAGCCCGAGAACTTCATCTGCTGGATGATGCCGAGCTCGCGCGCCAATCTCTGTTCGTAGTCCGCAAGCGAATGCTTGAGCCGGCCATTCGCCGCCAAGGTCCGCAGGCTCTCCATCCGCCGCGCGAATCCTTGCCGCGTGATGTGCTCGAAATAACTGTCGAGAGTAAATCCGTCCGGCACATCGAAGTGCGGAAACGGGCTGGGAACTTTTTCCAATCGAAGGTTGCAGCGCTCGGCAATATCGAGCGTGCGCGAAAGGACTTGGGGCGCGTCCTTGAACACGCGCAACATTTCGTCGCCGTTCTTGACGTAGAACTGCGTGCCCTCGAATTTCATCCGGTTCGTCTCCTGGATCGACTTCCCGGTTTGAATGCACAGCATCACATCCTGGGCGTGCGCGTCGTCTTCACAAAGGTAGTGGCTGTCATTGGTCGCGACCATGGGCAACCCAATATCCTTCTCCAGCTGAAATAAGCCGGAGCGGATCTGATGCTCCCTCTCCAGCCCCTGGTCCTGAATCTCAAGGAAGAAGTTCTCTTTGCCAAACAGGTCGCGATAGAAACCGGCCGCCGACCGCGCCGCATCGTAGTTCCCTTCCATCAGCCGCTCGGCCACTTCGCCCTTCAGGCACCCGGAAAGCCCGATCAGCCCCCGCGAATGCTCAGCCAGAAATTTCTTGCTCACGCGAGGTTTGTAGTAAAAGCCGTGCAGCGAGGCTTCGGACGTGATCTTCACCAGGTTGCGGTAGCCTTCTTCGTTTTCGGCCAACACCAGCAGGTGGTTGTAGGTGTCGCCGTCGGGCGGAGTGCGAGTGATGACGTGGTCGTCTTTTTTGCAGATGTAGAGTTCGCATCCCACGATCGGTTTTACTCCGACCTTGTGCGCGGCATTTACAAAATGCACCGCGCCAAAAATGTTGCCGTGGTCGGTCATGGCGACCGCGGGCATGCCAAGTTCATGAACCCGATCAACAAGTTTCTCGACGTCGCAAGCGCCATCGAGCAGGGAGTAATCGCTATGCAGATGGAGGTGAACGAATTGGTTTTGGCTCATGAAGACAGCACTTGGCTTTTGGCTCTAGCGGATCGGATTTATTCTACCGGCTGGAGGAATTCGCGCAATGACAGAAAGTGGTGCAACTTTCAATCGCTAGTCGTTGGTCGATGGTCGTTGGTCGTTAGCATTCGCCATCAGTCCTTTAGCATTCGCTCTGCGCAAGTACGCCAACGACTAACGACCATCGACTAGCGACTGCCTCATTGCGGAACCTGAAAATCGACTCCGCGATCGTCGTTCATCTTGGCAGTTGCAGCAAGATCCAACTGGGCAAGCGGAATCTTCTTCCCGGCCTGGTGGTCATTGAGCACCCAAAGCGTTCCACCGGCGATTGCATAATTCCGCACTTCCTCAACATGCTGATCGCGGAAAACCAGCGCCGTCGTCGGGACAGCAGCGGCCCGTTCTTCGTCACGCGGTTGCGAGCGCCGAGCATACAAATCCTCATCACGCTCGCGCTCTCTGTCATCCTGCTCGCGCAACCTCTGTTCTTCGATGTTCAGCGAATTCATTTCGCTGGCAAGCGCGAGTTCCCGCTCCTCGTCATAGTCGTACGAGGAAGCTGAGTCCCACCACCAGTACGGATCATAGTAGCCCGCATATCCGTATCCGCCATACCACGGATATCCGAAGCCTCTCCGGCAACCGAAGCAGTGATGAAAACCGCGAGAGCGAAAGCGCCCTCCGCCAAAACCGCCTCCACGAAAGGAAGGACGAGCGCCCATTCCGTTGTGCAGACCGGCGTGCATTCCGCCGAAAGCACGGCCACCCGAGGCTCCTCCAAAGGAACGCCCAACACCAAAGCCGTGACCGCCGCCTGAAGGGTGTCCAACCGCAACGCCGCGCCCGCCGCCCGAACTCCGCATGCCGCCACGCTGGGCTGACGCTGACACGAGCGCTATAAGGATGAGGACGACGAAAACCGCAATGGTCGCCGGGCGACGCATAACCACATTATAGTCCACTTTCGACTCGCTTCCGGGCGCAGAAAATGCGCTCGGTCGCCGGAGAACTAACCGCCTATTTCTTCTTCTTGGAGGTGGCCTTCGCCTTTGCTTTGACAACCGCCTTCTTGCCCGTGGCGGGTTTGCTTGGCTTCTTGACGGCAGGGACTTTGACTGGTTTGATCGTTTTGACAGCCACGGCAGGCTTCGCAGGCACCACAGGTTTCGCAGCAGCTACAGGCTTCGCAGGTACTGCGGGCTTCGCCGCCGGCGCGGACTTCCCTTTGTTCGGGGCGATCGGCGCAACCGCGCCTGCCGGAGCCGCCACAACTTTTCCCTTCCCCTTAACGCCCGGCTTCCCGCTCGCCGCTGCGACGGGCAGAACAACAACAGCCGCAGCCTTAGCGCCTCTGCCCCGCTTGGCTGGCGGAGGCGGTGGAGGCGGCGGGGGTGGAGGCGCCAGCGGCTTCAGAAACTTCAGAGTCTCCGTCCGCGAACGGAGCTTGCCATCCAACAAAAGTAAAAACACATCGTTTGCGATCTTCGGATACGTTGCCATCTGCGGCGTGATGCGTAGTTCCGTCATCTCCGGCAACGGAATCTTCTGCTGCACCTGCCGCCACTTCGTAAAAAAATTCTTGATCTTCTGCGCCACGGCCTGCTGTCGCGCCGTGATCGCCAGAAACAGAATCATCTCCGGACGCGCCGACGACAGCAATTGCCAGGTCCGCGAAGGCGTGGCCGCTTCCTTCCCCGACAAGCGCTTTGCCAGGCTGTGGGCGTTCGAATCCAGATCCTTCCACGCCTCGACCAGATCCTTCCGCGGAATCGCCCGGCGCAAATCCGAAATATCCTTGTCGCCCAGCCGCTCCGTCAGAAAATACATCACCGCCGGCGCAACTTCCGGAGCATACCCAAGCTCGTTCATTTGCTGACGCGTCTTCATCAGCGCGCCCAATCCGGCTGTGTCCACTTTGGCCGTGCTCCAATGCGCATTGAGTACCTTCAGCCAGCCCTCTTTTTCATACGCCTTCAGAACGCCGTGCGGATCGTCCTCGTACGCCAACTGCTCGATCTCATACCCGATGCTCGAACTCCGTATGTGCTCGATGTAGCCGTTTTCCTTCCCCGATTCATAACGCGCCTGTGTCCGCTCCTCCAGCGGCCAGTGGAAGCGCGAGGTAAAGCGCGTGGCTCGAATCAACCGCGACGGATCCTCGAGAAACGCGTAGTTATGCAGCACGCGGATCACTTTCGCTTCAATGTCGGCCACACCGTTAAACGGATCCATCAACAGCCCGCGCGATCCTTCGTTCAGCGACAAGGCCATCGCGTTCACCGTGAAATCGCGGCGGCGCAGATCGTCGATGATCGTAGCCGGAGCCATCTGCGGAGCCTTCCCCGGCTTGTCGTAATGCTCCGACCGCGCCATCGCAATCTCAGCGCGAACGCTGCCGGACAAAGTGAGCAGCAACGCCTTCGTATCGTCGTCGGCGTGACCCACCACCGCTCCCGCCCGCTCCAGGTCTTTCTGCAGCTTGAGCGCGTTCCCCTGCACCGTGAAATCCAGATCACGGATCGGAAAGCCGGTAACAATGTCGCGGATGGCGCCGCCCGTCAGATATAGGTTCATCCCCGCCGCCTTGGCGGCGTCTTGGACGAGGGTTACTGCCTTTTGTTGGTCCGGCGAGAGCCGGGTTTCCAGCGTATATATGTAATCGGCCATGCCTTCCTAGTCGCCTTGCGGTGGCCCTTCGGTGGGCTCGCTCGGGGCGTTATTCACAGGTTTTCCACAGGAGACCCGGCCCGAATCCGGTTCGAACCTACTTTGAAACCAAGACCAGCTGCTTGCGGACCGAATCTAACTCTCTCTAGACATTAGAGTTATACCGCAAACTTTCAGCTGCAGCAAACTAGAAAAACTAACACAAGGTTTACCGTTTGGCTACTGTGAAGCCACAAACTGTCCGATTTCAACCGGGAACTGTGAAAGAAAGTGCGAGAATCCCATCTGGAGCTTCCATGGGTGCCATATCCTTGCGAGTTCTTTGCGCAAGGGTGGGATCACCGTACTGCTGAAAGCGTCCTTACCTCCATGCCCTCGACCCACAAGAAAGTAATCGTGCGGAAACATGACCGCGACTCAATCAGCGGCTACGTCGCTCCCGCCAACTTTGTGGTGGACGGCAAACTTGAACTCCTCAACACGGCCGGCAACGTAGTCGCCATCGACCTGCGCGACATCAAGGCCGTTTATTTTGTCCGCGAATTTTCCGACACCGACCTGATGCTCCGCAAGACCTTCACCACCCGTCCCCGGACCGAAGGCCTCTGGGTGCGCCTGAAGTTCAAAGACAGCGAAGTGATCGAAGGCATCTTGCCCAACGACCTGACGCAAAATCCCGCTGAAGGATTCCTCATGAACCCTCCCGACCTGCGCTCGAACACTCAAAGGGTATTCGTGCCCCGCGAAGCGCTGACGTCACTGATAGTGCTTGCGGTAATAGGCTCAGCCAACCGCCGCCGCAAAGGTGGACAACCCGACACAAGGCAAGTCACGCTGTTCGAACCGTAGGAAGGCAGGTGCCAGGTGTCAGGTATCAGGTCTCAGGAACATCCTCTTGGATTCACGGTGAAACGGGTTGATCTTGATTTGCCTGAGACCTGACACCTAACACCTGAGACCTGACACGCTACAATTCCCCGAGACCGCTATGAAACTAGCCGACATCGCTAAAGCCCTGAATGCACGCATCGACAATGCCCAACCCAACACCGAAATCACCGGAGTAGCAGGCATCGAACAAGCCGCTCAAGGCCAGCTAACCTTCGTGTCCAACCCCAAGTACAACGCCGCCGCGAAGATCACGAAAGCGTCAGCCGTAATCGTCGCCGAAAACTTCCCCGCCATTAACACCGGAATGCTGCGCAGCAAGAATCCCTATCTAGCCTGGGCCAAAGCCATAGAACTTTTCTACCGTCCGCCAGGCTACGCCCCCGGAATCCATCCCACCGCGGCAATCCATCCCAAAGCGAGTCTAGGCAAGAATGCGCATATCGGCCCCTACGTAGTAATCGACGAAGACGCCGCCATCGGAGACAACGCCGTCATGCTGGCCCACGTAGTCATTTATCGCGGGGCAACCATAGGCAACAATTTCTTCGCCCACGCCCACGCCGTAGTCCGAGAATTCTGTCACCTGGGAGACAACGTCCTGCTCCAGAACGGCGCCGTAGTAGGATGCGACGGCTTCGGCTTCGCGAAAACTGACGACGCCCGGTGGCACAAAATTGTCCAGTCTGGAAATGTAGTAGTCGAAAACGACGCCGAGATCCAGGCCAACGCCTGCATCGACCGGGCCAGCATAGGCGAAACCCGCATCGGACAAGGCACAAAAATCGACAACCTCGTGCACGTAGGCCACAGCTGCACCATCGGACACGACACGCTCGTCTGCGCCCAGGTGGGCCTCGCCGGCACGACCGACGTAGGCAACAACGTAATCCTGGCCGGACAAGTAGGCGTCAGCGGCCACGTAAAAATCGGCGACGGAGCCATAGCCATAGCCCAAAGCGGCATCCCCCACGACGTTCCCGCCGGAGCCATGGTAAGCGGCGCTCCCGCCATCGATCACAGATTGTGGTTGAAGTGTTGCGCCGCCTACGCCAAGTTGCCGGAGATTGCCAAGGCGGTAAGGAAGTTGTCGGAGCGCAGCTCCTCATAAATCGGAGCGTCCGTTCTTTTAGTATGCTCCCACACCATTCGTATTGCGGATCTTGAACCAGTCATAAGCGCTCTTGGTGGTGTGGATGATCAGCATATCGGTGCGCACCTTCCCGAGCGTCTGCTGCAGCCTCGTGATCAGCTGCCAACTAGCCTGGTTGCTGCGGGCGTCCACGCGTTGCGACCGGCGCTCCGCGATCTGCCTCTGCTGCACCCTTCTGTTGTCGCCCTCGGGGTCGTATTGATTCCCATACGCGTATTCGTCTTGTGCCACTTCCATCCGCAACTGGGTGTGCTGGGAGAGCCGGCTATTGACCTCGATGGCCGCGGAAAGAACCTCCGACTCTTCGTCGAACCATTCCCGGACAACGCGCTCGGTTTCGGCCGCATCGTGCACCCTTCTGTACTGGTGAATCGCGTCCAGGATATTGTCGGTATTTTCCGCGCCCTCGAGCGCAATGACCGGAATAGGGTTGCTACGGGCCGACAGGTCATCATCTGTCAGCACCCGCTTCGCCTTCACCTTCACCTTCGAACCCGCACTGTTCTTCTTGGCCACATCACCGAGCGGCGGCGCGCCACTCTCCTCGGCATTCTGGGCAAACGTCGGCCCTGCGAATCCGCACAGGAGTATCAGCGCGAGTAGCCAATGCCAACGCATAGTCCTCTATCTGCGAACCCCGATCTACAAAAGCGCCGAAAGTACAACCATCTCCGCACGTTCATGATACCCAACCGGGAAAGTCGCCGGAAATTACCTCTGTCACAAGACGATAGTTCCTGACAATAGTTCCTGACGTTCGGGCTCCAGGAGAAGCGCCCGGGGACTGAGTCCGAGCACTGCACCAAAAGCGGGCATTGACACTGGCCTCCCTGGGGCCTAGCTTCGGGATGTCTCCATCGGCCACAGCCAAAACTCTGTCGCAGAACTCTTACCTGGCGGCCCAGCGACGACCCTGACCCACGAGGACATTCGGGCAGTTGAAATTCATAACACCGAAAGCCCGTCTCCATCATGACGATAACGATTTCGGCCCGAATATATGGTGGTCAAGCAGTTGGTCGCAAGACCGGCTCCACCCCGTGACCCGCAACCGGTCAGCTTCGACCGGTAGCCTCGAGCGTTTGCAGAAAAAGCGCAGAAGGAGTGTTCCCATGTTTACACGTACTGTTGAAATAACCACCAAGCCGGGAAAGGCAAGAGACCTCACTTCCCTCATCAACGACAAAGTACTGCCGATTCTGAACAAACAAACCGGATTCGCGGATGAGACCCTTTTGGTATCGGATACAGAACCGAATCGTGTCCTGGCGATCAGTTTCTGGAATACGAAAGAAGATGCTGAGCGGTACCAGCGCGAGCAGTACCCTGTCGTCCAGCAGATGATACGGCCTCTCCTCGACGCAGAGCCCGTGGTTCGGACTTTCAACGTCGATAGCTCAAGCACGCACAAAATCGTTGCCGAGAAGGCCGCCTAAGAGGTCTCTTTCCCAAGCCGGGGTTTCGGGCACTATCTCGGGCACTATCTTCGGGCACTAGCTTCGGGCACTATCGAAGAGGGCGGCGGCAGCGCCGCCCTTGTTCGTCGAGAAGAATGTCATCAGCTAGGAAGAGTGTCATCCTGAGCGGAGTAGCCGCTTCGCGAAGCGAAGCAGCTACGTAGTCGAAGAGCCTGCCCTGAGCGAAGCCGAAGGGACCCCTACACGCCCAACAGTCCCACTGAAGTATCAAGGCATTCTCCCCGTGAACGATCGCGGATTAGTGGAGCGTCCGGAGGATTGGTTTGTGTAGAGCGGACACTCCTGTCCGCCGCATTTGACTCAAGCCCGGAGAAGAGGGAGTGGTCGAGATCGAATCGCACTGGACAGCAACCAGACGCGAGAACCAGGGAATTTATCCCACCGTTCGGCGACGCGACCCAGCCTAAGAGCCCCGCCCTTCGCTTCGCGATAGGACGGCCACCCGTCCAGGTCTACTCGGTCGAATGGAACCGGCACGGTTATCAAATCAGCCGCGGTAGAGAAACTCGACTAATCCAGCTAATATTCCCCTAGAATGCCTCCCTTGACTGACAGCGAGCGCGAGATCGCTAAGGCCGTAGTGCATCGATTTCTCAACCTGAAAGAGTCCTCGCCTCACAAGGGTTTGATTCGCCAGTTCAAAGACCCGCAATCCCTAGAGCGACTGGTAAGCGCAGGTGTTCTCAACCCGATAGGAAATCGGGAGACGTACCTGCCGAACGCTTTGGCGTTTTACTGCTGCGGCGACGCAGATGCCCTCAACAAAGCGAGGACCGCGACTACAACGGTATTGCACATTCTTAAGAACTTGTTTGAGGTCGATGGGGAAAAGGATACCTTTACGCCCGCTGATGTGGAACGACATGCAGAAAAGATATTTGACATACCGCCCCTCCCCGAGACAATCAAGCTCGGTTTGTATCTGGTTCCTGCGTTCAATGTGGTCTCAACATACAGTTTCGGCCCTGAACATACGGAACTGCTAACAGTGGGAATGAGCGACAACATCGTGACCCTTAAGAACATCGAAGGAGCATGGGATGAGCGTATGCGTCAATTGAGCAGATACCTGGAAAACGACCCTGAGCCGATTCCGAACTCATCCGCACGACAAACGATAATGGAACCGAATTCCCGAAGTGTTTTTGTGGTTCACGGCCGTGACAACGCGGCAAAAGAAACCGTCGCGCGATTCTTGGAGAGACTCGGTCTGCGCGCAATCATTTTGCACGAACAGCCGAACAAGGGCGCAACTCTAATCGAAAAATTTGAGGCGAACTCCGACGTCGGCTTTGCCGTCGTGCTCTTGACTCCTGATGACAGGGGAGGAGTTGCAAGCGAGCCCGCAAAAATGGCCCCCCGTGCACGTCAAAACGTCGTTCTCGAGTTGGGGTACTTCATAGGGAAGCTTGGGCGGCAACGAGTCTGTGCGCTCTACATGGAGGGAGTGGAGTTGCCATCAGACTTTCAGGGTGTGGTTTATGTCCCATACGATGCAAGTGGCAGTTGGCGCTTGCAACTGGCGACCGAGCTTAAGGCGGCAGGAGTGGAAGTAGATTTTAACCTTCTAGTTTGAAGGTGTGATCCCACTTAGTCCATCAACCCGGCGGGGTGGAGCGTCCGGAGGATTGGTTATGGAGCAGCTTCCACCGCTATCTGACCGGAGAAGAGGGAGTGGTCGAGATCGAATAGCACTGGACAGCAACCAGACGCGAAAAGCAAGGAATTTATCCCACCGTTCGGCGACGCGACCCCGCCTAAGAGCCCCGCCATTCTCTTCGCGATAGGACGGCCACCCGCCGTAACTTGCGCACGCAGACCGGTGGTAAAATCGCCGCATGGCAAGGTCTTGCAACGGTAAATTTATTGTGGAGACAATTCAAAAAATAAGGCAACAAAAAGCCGCAGACATCACCTCTACTCCAACGGGCACCTGCGACAAGTGCGGGCGCACCAGCGTAGCTGTTTTTAAGGGTGGTGAAGTTTGGCCTGAAATCCATTACGTGCCGCGTGTCCATCAGTCTGGTAAAGGGTCAAACACCAAGCGCGGCGGCAAGTAGCCGATTGGCGGCTCTTACGTCCAAAGAACAGTTTGGAAGGCGCAATTATGAAGACGGTTTTTGCCTTTGTGTTTTTATGCTGCTCGGTGTTCGCGGCTGCGCAAACAAAGGAGTTCCCTGAAACGTCTGGAAACGCCTTTCTGCGGCTTTGCTCAGCGGTGGGGAAAGATAAACCTACCGAGGAAGAATCTGCACACGCGATAAGTTGTGCACACTACGTTACAGGTTTCATGGACGGTGTGAGCATTTATCCCGTTTTCGCAGAGGCGAAGATCAAACAGAAAGTGCCTAAACTAATTTGCTGCCCAGAGGGTGTTGAGCATGGTCAGGTTGTCAGCATTGTGTTGAAGTACATCCGCAACCATCCGGAAGAGGCTCACCTTCCCACACAGTTGCTTATCGTGGGTGCCTTGGGAGAAGCGTTTCCGTGCTCAAGCAAATAAGCATCACAAGTTTACTGGCGGCCTACGGAGCAATTCTTTCCAGCATCGGGTTGGGTTGGAATCTTTACAGAGACTTGCATGACCGAGCGCGGTTGAAAGTTGTCGCCCAAATTCGCAGAATTGCACAGAATGAGGTTAGTGGCCAGATGTATGCCGTTGCGCCCAATTTGCCGGTGGCAGGTGCAAGCGAACAACTTTTTGTTTTCATAGACGTGACGAACGTGGGTCGTCGTCCCGTTAGGTGGGATGGTTGGGGCGGCAAGTATCACAAGCCTGTTAACGGGAAAGAGTCTTTTGTGATACTTCCCATACGCCTACCGAAAATGTTGAACGAGGGTGAATCACACAGCGAGTTCACACCTGAAATGCACCCGAATATAGAAAACGTAAAACAGATTTTTGTTTGGGACGCGGCAGGGAAGAAATGGCATTTGCCACGGCGCAATTTTAAGAGACTGAAAGAAGATATTGTGGCAGGCGCGTGGGCCACTCTTAACGGCGAAGTATAGCCGGGTGCCCGATCCTTTTCGCGCACTTTGCGAAAGGGGTGGGATTCCACGGCCGTCTGGCGCATGGGATTTTCCGAGCCTCACGATCTGCCTTTTTCATCACATTTTTCTTGTACCGCCCTCACAGACACCAAATCGCAATCGCGCAATAATTCACCGACAGTACAGCATCAAGAATTGTGCCCGTCTCCAGAGACGGACCCAAAATCCGCCACAAAATCATTTTCGGCGGCTTCTTTGACAACATGAAAACAACCAGTAAAAGCCGTAACCCGCACCCCAAAAAGTGTACGCCAAATTGCAGAAACACCAGCTAAGTCCTTATTCATGTAGTTGATAGAACTAATTACTTTAATTAGAAGAGTTTAGCGGGAATTGGGGGGGGGG
>Ga0209647_1001461_pt1 | contig 20107 bp, 27 predicted proteins | sample GraSoi_2013_60cm_FD_185827 | JGI IMG/M metagenome (GOLD analysis project Ga0209647, IMG submission 185827) | Grasslands soil microbial communities from the Angelo Coastal Reserve, California, USA - Sample 9_17_2013_60cm (SPAdes) (version 2) | ecosystem: Environmental > Terrestrial > Soil >... | reverse complement strand
CGGCGTGCCTCCAGCCGTTCACTGGTTGGAGCGCTTCATGCCGGCATACCGCTTCGACTTGATCGGTGCGACGGGCCATATCGAGCGGGCGCGGCGGCGGCAACTCAGCGGCGATCAGCAGGCCGAAGTTTACGCGGAAGGGCTCGTCCAGGCGGCCGAACCTTTCATTACTGTAGTCGAGGCTTGGGAGCATACCCGCCTTGTGTGCCGAGTTCGACGGGATCGAAATTCAGACTGACCCTGCGTCCTGGCGCGCCGGGGCCGGCCCGTTGGCGGTACCTCGGCACACGCCCGTCTCCGATCTCGACATCAACCGTTCAGCTCATCACTGAAGCGATCTGCATGGTAAAGACGATCTACCTCCTACGGCACGCGAAATCGAGCTGGGACAATGCCGAACTCGAAGATCATGACCGGCCACCGAGCAAGCGCGGCCGTCGCTCGGCCGGCGCGGTCGCAGCTTATCTTAAGCGATCGCAGATTGCGCCGGATCTTTGTGGTCTGTTCTTCAGCCGCGCGCGCGCGGCAAACGCTTGACCTCGTCTCCCCTGCGATAAAGCCGTCCAAGATCATCCTAGACAGGAATGTCTACGAAGCCGGCCCGCGCAAGCTCATGAAATATTTATGCCAGCTTCCTGAGATCGCCGAGACTGTTTTCTTGATCGGCCACAACCCGGCCCTGCATGAGTTCGCCCTGAGCCTCGCAGACTCCACGTCGGCCAAACGACTGCCGCCTGTCGAGGGCAAATTCCCCACCGCCGCCCTCGCGACGTTCGAGTTCGATGGTCAATGGAGCGGCTTGGCACCTCATCGCGCGCGCGTCACCTCGTTCGTCATTCCCGCGGAGCTCCAGGATGACGCGTGAGTGGTGCCGACATGGCTCCGGATCATCGTGGCCATCGGCACGCTGGGCGAGCCGCCGACGGGGCGCCGCACTAACCGGGATTATTCGTCACGGTGCCAAAAATCGAACCGTGAACGACGCGCAATGCGTTGATCCGATTCGGGATTAGGGTATTCGATCGAGCGTGACGACCCGTTCACAGGGCGCCACGCGGCCAAAGGCTCCCGACGCTTGTCGATTGCTCATTCGATCACCTCGTCGGTGCGGGCGAGGAGCGTGGGTGGATGGTCAGGCGATAGCCGCCTTCATGTTGCATTGTGAGCCCGCGATGCGAATATGAGCGTCAGCGGCAGGGGACAACAGGAATCCAGAGTGATGTCCGGAGCGGAAGCGCAGCGGTTCGCGGACTCGCATCCTTTACGACTGTTCCCACGTTCGTTTGGCGTGTTGAGTTGGCGGACAACGTACGTGCACGGGTGAACGCCAGCGTGTTGAAGGCGGTCGAGGAGCTGCGCGGGTCGCTCCCGCCGCTCAAACCCGGAGAGGGCTGGCAGTCGCGACAAGACCTTCACCGGCGGGCGCCGTTCTCCGAACTCGTCGCCTGCATCGACGCAGCGGCCGCGGAGGTCGTGCATTTTCTCAGGATCGGCCACGACGCCCCTTGCATCACCGCCTGTTGGCTGAACGTCCTTGCACCGGCGCGGACGCACCCGGCGCACAGCCACCCCAACAATTTTCTGAGCGGCGCTTACTACGTGAAGACGCAACCTGGAGCGGAGACGGTGAACTTCCACGACCCGAGACCTCAGACCGGAATCATCCGCCCGCCGGTGACCGAACTCACCGCCGACAATACCGACCAAGTCGTCGTGAATGTGAGGGATGGCACCCTGCTCCTTTTCCCCGCTTGGCTCGTGCGCATGGGGATACGGGTGCTCGCCACGTCCTAGAACTCACACTTCCCTCCCACTGGCCCCGCCTTCGCGGCGGGGCTTTCTTTTGCGCGCTACAGATCGAAGCGGCGCCGCTAGCTATCACCGCCGCGGGTTGAAAACCAGCGATCCTATGGGCGGTATCTCGTAACGGCGGGTCGCGATAGAATTTTTTCACCAAGGATCGCGCCCGTCGTGCGCGCGATCAGCGCAAGCGCAGGGAGACTCATATGCCAGTCTTCATTACGCAAGGTCGCTTGACCCGCGAGTACGTAAAAGGTGGCTTGAAAAAGCCAGAGGACAGGTATGCTTACATCTCCGGGCTTTGCGAGCAGTCGGGCGGCAAGTTGCTCTCTTTCTACTTCACGCTGGGCCACTATGATTTCATGCTCGTCACGGAGATGCCGGACGCGCAAGCCGCCACGTTGCTTTCGTTGGTGGCCACGAGCGGCGGCGGCACGGAGGGGGTAGTAACCACCCAGGCTTTCACCACGGCCGAGGCGAAAGACCTGTACGCAAGGGCGGGAAAGATCGCCTACAGGCCGATGGGCGCGTCCTGAAGAACTGCGCCCAACGCATCTTCGTGTCGGCGTACGTTCATCGGCCCCGCCCGAGCCGGCGGGGCTTTTTCTTTCTGCTGACGCTCGTCATATCTTCGCCGCAGGCCAACTTCGGACCATGACGTTCAGCGTCAAGCGCATCTTTGGCTTCAGCTCCACCGTGAGGAAGCCATGACGAAGGCGCGCGAGATGGTCGAGGCGATGCGCAAGAAGGGCGACACCGAAGGCGCCGACGTGTGGCTGCGGATCATCGTGGCCATCGGCGAGATCGGCACGCCGCCGACGGACGCGCGGCACGTCTTAGAATGGCAATGAAAAAGGGCCGGGTTGGACCCGGCCCTTCGGTTGCTTTCTCATCTTTAGGTGTTTAGGCGGCCGCCTTCCACCGCTGCCCCTTGTCGGCGATTGCGCTCTGCGCGGTCCCCGCCGCCTGCGGCCGTCGTCTGGACGACGGTGGGCGCTTCGGCGCGGCGGCGCTCAACCTCACGGGCGTCGCGCGCCGGCGCTCGACCAGAACTGGATCCCGCCATGATGAAGCCCCTCGCGGCGATCGCCGCGCTCGCGCTCATCGAGCTATGGTTCTGGGCACGCCCGCGGCCAGGAGCCGCCATCGGCTGCACTGTGCCGATCTGGGATCGGGCTGCGACTTCGTCGCTCGTGCCGAGACGGAGGACGAGTTGATGAGGCAGGTGGCCGATCATGCCAAGAACGTCCACGCATGAACGAGATTCCGCCGGAGATGACGGAGAAGGTGAGGGGCTCCGCCACGTCGCCGTTCGCGAAGCGGTATGCGCAGTAGTAGCCGTCCTTCGCGGCTTTCGTTAGCCAGGCCGGTTCGTTGTTGGCCCGGCGCATGTCGTCTAGCAGGTCGCTTCGGCGCGCCCAGATTGCCCGAGGCGTGTGGTCGAACATCAGGACGAGCAAGTCCGACAGTGAGCCGGTAAAACTTCCCCCAGATGGCGGCTATGCGCTGGCACATACATCAGGCTAGCTATACGCGCGGCGCCGCGCGAAGTAAGCTCCGCAGGGTGATAATGCACGTTGCTCAAACTTCGTCGGCGCGCAACGCTCGGCAAGGGTCGAATAAAGGGAGAGACCAATGACGATAAAGGTTGAAAAGGCGACTGCACCTCGGGGAGCGGGCAGTTCCGCGCCGTCAGCCAGCGAGCCAGGCATCACGGCCGCCATGATGCGGCCGACGGCCGCCATGATGCGGCCGCTTGATATCTTGCTGCGCTACCAGGGCGATCTATTGAAGGCGATGGAGCCCGAGGCGATGCGCTGGTTCGCGCGGCGCCAGGAGGACGTTCAGGCTGGATTGAACGCTTTGGAGCGTCTGTCGACGTCCACCGATGTCGAGACGCTCGTCGATGTTCAGCGCGACTGGCTGCGGGGCGCCGTCGAGCGGCTGCAGGCAGATTTGGCGGCCCTCGCCAGTCGCTGGACACTTCCGGCGACCACCGCCGCGAGCGGAAGCGAGAGCACGCCGCAGCGCGAAACGCAAACCACCGGAAGCACGCGCACCGACGAGCGCGCCACCACGGCGGCTTAGCGCCGCTGGAGACGCTGTCGACAAATCTAGGCGCCCGCCGCGGCTACGATCCGATGGCGCAGCTGTTGCCCTTATGCGGGAGCCTCTATCACCACGCAGAGTGCCTTCGTACTTTCGGGTGGAGTACTGTTGTTTCCTTACGACGATCATTTAACCGCATCGCAAGCGGCGGCGTCGCGCCATCTTCCGGGAGGCACGCATGCCGCACGTCCTTGTCGTCGACGATTATTCCGCGCTCTGCGCACTGCTGCAGATGGCGCTGGAAGAAAGCGGCTATCGGGTGAGTTCCGCCGTGACCGCCGGCGAAGCTCTGCCCCTTGTTGACAGCGACCGACCTGACGTCATCGTCCTCGATGCCGTGATGCCGGGCAGGTCTGGGATTGAGCTGGCTGCTGACGTCTCGCAACGCGGCATCCCGGTTATCCTCATGACCGGGGAATCATGCGCTAGCCAACGGTTGGCCGCCTGCGGCTGGCGACACTTGCACAAGCCTTTCCGTCTGGACGAGCTGCGGGCCGAGGTGCGCGCGGTGCTGGCTAAGGCGGAGCATAACCTCGAAATGGTCCGGGCATCGCTGCAGCGGCTCCGCGATACTCATCACTTTGACCCCCTCCACTTTGACCCCCTCCGGGTGTCGCTGCTCCGGTCGCGCGATGCGCGCGAGCAGCGCCGTGATCGGGACACGCCCACGGCCCAAGAGATCGCGGCGGCGCGCGGTTCCTCTCCGACGTGAGCGAGTTCGCGCCGATCGGCTGGCAGGTTCAGGTTGGCGATGCCAACCTGAACCTGCCGGCGGTGCCGCTAGCTGGGCGCCCGTTACACAACTTCTTCGACGCTGACCGGTCTACCGGCCAGCGTCGACGCGGGATAGTGGCGGTCGGTGCGCGTTGTTCGGCCTCTGCGGCTTTTTCCTCGAACTTCCGAATCCAGGTTTGCAGCTGCACGATGCTCTCGGGATCTACAGTTTTCTTGAGCACGTGACGACATCTCTGCGCCTTTGCACGGAACTGGGCTGCAGCATCTCGCATAGCCGAAGCTCCCGCGCTGCAGTTCCTAGGGCTCTTTGAGCGATCGGCAGGGTTGCAGACGAGCGGGCAAGCCGGCGACCGCGGGCGTTAGCCGGGCATGGACGTCGACCTAACCGACGACGAGCGCCAAGCTCTTCTCAGCCTACTAACCGACGAGACACAGTCGAGCTATCCCCTCGCGCCGCGCACGGAGCGTCTGCGGCAGATCAGGGACAAGCTGCGAGCGGCGGAGAAGGCGACGGCGGAGCCGCGGTCGCGGCGCTCGCGTTGAAGCGGCTCTATCGATGGCGGCGAGCTTTCCCCCGGCAATCAGGACTCGAACCGTAGCAGCCCCACGCCGAACTGTTTCATCGATGCCTGATAAATCTCATGAGCGAGCTCTGCCACGTGCCGCCCCCGCGTCTCGGTTCCAGCGCCCTCGCCCGTACCGGCAATGATCTGGGCCGCCGCGGTGATGCACGCGCCCATCAGGATCGCGCCACCTAACTCCCGCGTCATTGGATACTCCCTGCAAAATGATTGGCGATATCGGGATAACACCTGGCGCGATACCGGTGAGCCCCCACACGCGGCAGCGCCCAAAACAAGAGAGCCCCGAGCGCGATGCTCGGGGCTCTGCTGCCTTCGCCCAGGGAAACGTCGCCGGCCAGCCGCTAGTACTCCCCCGCCAGCAGAACCCGACACCCGCGTCCATGCGCCGTGTGCGGCCGGCCTGCTGTGGTGATGGCGAGCACCCCTGCCCTCGTGCCGCAAGCGGCGCTCAACACGGTCCAATTATTACGCTTCGCCGCTATCGCCAATACCATCAGGGCGACGAAGTCGAGAATGACCATGCTTAGCGACATCGCGCTCCCGCCCAGCAGGCAGGGAGCACGACGCGGCCCCTCTCACGCCATTTGAATGATGGAGAGCGTACGCCAATAGGCATGAGCCAGCCAGCCCGCAGCCACGAAATTCAAGAACTCAGGTTTCAGTTCGACGGCCCATCGCCCAGAACCTGCTTCGCGGGCACACGAGGACTACTGACCTGCTCATTTTGCATGGCCATGCCTCGCGGGCCGCATCAAAGACGAGACTGGCGGCAACCTGGTTCCGTCGTTCCGGATGCTCGCGCAGATATTTGAGCACGACATCGCGCGCCTATCCGAGCGTATCAGCCATTGTGGCGGCCTCGTCGAGCACGCCTGCGACGTAGCTCGAGCCAACGTGCCGAGGCACCGCCCATTGCTACTCTCGTGTCCGAAAGGAGGAGCGCCGTTATGCCAACCAGCCCACTAAGGCTGCCGCGATGGCGGCCGTTGCTACCGCGTAAGCAGACATTCGGAGCGTTGCGATTTGCAGGTTGTTACCCAGCAGGAGCGCGAGCCATTCGTCGCTCCCGTCCATAAAGCTAAGCTCGTCGCCCTGATGAGGCTTCCAAGCGTCTTCGGCCATGGGCGGCGAATAGCGCTATGGTACCGGTCCAGACAAGTGCTTGCCGGCCTGCCAGCGGTGCTAGTGGTACTAATCTGACCTTGATTCCGATCTCTGCCTGCTCACTTAGAGATTTGCTCCGGTGGCGCCGTTACGCCCCGCTCAGCGAGCCTCCAGCCATCGCGCTAATGGGCGTTGGATGATGAAATTCCGGTCGCAAGCATGCGGTGGGTACCGGCCATGAGACGTATTCTGCTCACTAATACGACCCTCATTCTCTTCGGACTTGGCTTGAGCGCCTGCGCCTCCGGCGACTATGCGCCTTCGCGCGGCATTTCCAATGATATCAACGCGTCACGCTGGAACGGTCCAACTTCACCCAATCACGGCAAGACTCTGGATTTGCGTGACGAGCCGAAGGGTTCGATCCCTTGGCTTTTGCGCTGACCGCTGACGCTAGGGCTGCTAGTAGTCTGACGACTTAAGTCCGACAGGTTTTGAGCATTGCGAAGAGATGGCCGCTGGCGGTACCAACTGTCAGATTCAGATCCGGTCCACCGCAAGGGGGACTTGGTCACATCGCGAGGGTTAGACTCGCAATGGGGCCGCCAATCCACGCATAGTATCACCGCAGGACAACGCTCACCAAGACGACGGCCATGAGCAGAACGACAATGGTGCAGCTTGCCAATGCCGACCGCCATCGTCGCTGGCGGTAGGCTCTAACGGCTTGCAGTACTGCAATCACGACCGCCAATAGCAGGGCAATGAAGCGCGCCCATACTTCGAGTTCGTGCAGCACCCCCATCCCCTCGGCCGCACTCAACCTTCGCCGTTAGCTATTGAACCTTCGCTGGCGCGCCCGGGAGCACGGCGGCGACGCCTTCTGGATTGATGTTGAAAGCCAAGAATGTCAACGGCTCATTACCGGGGTTTCCCCATTGGTGCACAAGGCCGAACGGTTCATAGATCAAGGAACCCGGTCCCTTCGCCTCTGTCTTGCCGTCCACCGTGTTAGCCCCCGTTCCCGAGATGATGTAGTACAGAGCCGCTCCCGACCGATGGTGTGGCGGGTTGGAGGGCATCTGCGCCGGAAATGTGATCCGTGTCAGATTGAGATCATAACCGCCCGGCTTCAGGTCGGGAATCGGTGCCACTGTGCGATATAATTCCCTCACGGTGGCAAATGCCGTCTCAGCAGGCCGATCCAGGGTCCGCAGCCGGGGCAAGGAAGAAGTGGAGGAAGGTCGACGGCCCTCCGCTTCCCGCTTTCAGCGCCGCCGTCTTCCCGCCGGCGATGAACAACCCTTCTCCAGCGCTTAGCACTTTTGCCTGTCCACCGATCGAGACCTCAGTCGATCCTGATATCTGATAGAGGATGCCGTCGGCCGCCGAGACGCCGCTCTTCTCGCCCGGCGGAAGGGTAACACCCACTGCTCTGAAATGGAGCGGCACGTCTGTCACGGTCGGCAGTTTGGTGGCGGCGATCACTGTACGGGTGATCGCCGAAGGGGTTGGTGTGGTCTGTGCGGCCGCGGAGGCGGCAAGTGCCACCGCGCCGAGCACCAGTATTCCGGTTATCCTGAACCGCATGATCGCCTCCCAGTTCAACGGATATTTGGAGCACCGTACGCGCTCCCAGCCCCCCTGGGAATGGCAGGCGGCTAGTCGGCGGTCTGCTGCCGGATGAAGAGATGGCGCGCGCGATGGAGCATCAGGCAGCGCTGCTGCTCGGGCGTCTTGGTCTCCGCAAACCGCATGTTTGCGCGCCCGGGGCGAAACGCGTGCTCAGTTCTTGCTCGACGGCCGCCAGCCGCGGACTTCCATGCATCGATCCCGCTCGCGGGCCGATTTGATCGCGGGCGCTCTCGTAGTCTTCGCTCAGCGCCTTGAATCGGAAGGGGCCGGGTCCCGTCGTTTGCCGCTCACGGTCTGCGAGATCGCGTTTCAGTTCGGCCGTGGCCATGCCGGGCTTGGTCCAATCGGTTCGCGACGGCGCACAGCCGCAGATCGCCAGGATCGCGGCGATACACAACGGCGTGGCCTGACGCGGAGCTGCGCGCGTCGCTTCATGGTGAGGCATGCGCTTACCTATCAGAAGCCTGCGACATGGGGCGACGCCCATTTCACGCACAGCATCCCTCAATCCACTCGAGAATCTCGGGCCATATGCGGCGATGCGCCTCGCGGCCCACCAGGATGCCGACATGCTGAAGGGCTACGCCGTACTCCCCGTCATAACGGATCAGCCGACTGCGCGGATTCGTCGCCGCGGCGTGAAGCGGCAGGATCGTCGCTGGTGGAACGACGAGGCTCCTCGGCCGGAACACGCTGAGAAGCGGCATGTCGAGCGCGTGCGAGGTCGCTTTGCAGCCGCCGACCATCAGCGTTCCCCTTATGAACCGGTCCTCGCGATACAGCAGCTCTACCACCTCCTCGAAAAGACGGCCCGGCAGCGCGAACTCGTCACAAGTCCAGCGCTCCACGCGCAAATGCGTGAGCAGCCTCGGACCATGGCCGGCCACCGCGATCGCGTCGAGCCAGCGGGCGCCGATGAAGCTGGGCGGCGAGGCCGTGGCGCTCGCCACGTCGAGAAAGCTGCCGGGGATGGCACCGAAGACGTTGCGTATGGGGCTCGCCGGCGTGGTCGCGACCAGCGGCGCGAAGGCACCCGCCGACGCGCCGAAGCGCGTCGGCGCTTCGAGCAGCACCAGCGCGCGTACCCGCTTCGGGTGAAGCGCCGCGAAGATCGCGGCCAATGTCCCGCCTAGTGAATGTCCGGCCACGACGATGCGCTGCTGACCGGTCTCGTTCGCGATGGCATCGACGGAGGCCAACAACAATCGGCCGGCGTAACGGTCCAGTCCGAAGCTCGATGCCGCGCCCTCGTCCGTCCATTCCGCTAGATACACACGGAGCCCGTCCTCGAGGCAGCGGCGCACGACGCTGACCTCGGGCTCGAGGTCCCAGATATAGGCGCGCTTGATCGGCGCTTGCACGATGAGCATGGCCGGTGACGCCGATGCGCCGCCGAAGGCGTGAAGGCGCAGGCCCGCCTCTTCCCGCAGGATTCGAGAGGGCGTTCGAATGGGACCGAAGCCGAGCGCGTCGAAAACCACGCCATAGCCGCGGCGCAGGTGGTCTGTCCGCTGGAACCCGTGCCGCAGCGCCCGGGATAGCGGCGTCTCGCCGAGCCGCATGTGCGCCTCCTGACGCGCGCGGAGCCTCAACCGGGCCGGCGCTGCCTGCGAGGCCGGAGGGGCGCGCGCGGATCGTGGTGCAGCGCTCCGGCACGCACGGCCGGTCGCTTGCCCTGCAGCGAGCGGAAAAGCCCCAGCGAGGCCACCGAATATGCGTGGAGCGCCCAAAACAGGTCTGCCTGCGCCTCGAGCCAATTCTCGTAGGCGTCCGCGACCTCGAAGCTTCGCTCGAAGAGCGCAACAGGGTCAATCATCACCCGGGTCAGCGCACCTTCGCGCGACGCGGCGCGGCGCGGCGGGGCTCGACCGGTTTTCTTGAGCCAACCACGAATACCACCCCTCCCTAACACCGCTCGGTCCCAGGACGAGGGTGCGTTCGGGAGCTTCCCACTTCGCTCGATCTCGGCGGCCTTGGCCTCGTATTCTTCGGCAAGCGCCAGAGCTGATATCGGCGATGCACCGTCCTGACGCGGTGGGCAAGATCTCGGGTCCTCTTGGCCAATCGCGGAGCGTGTTCACTTCGAACTTGACCGCATTCATCGGCATTGCCCCGGGGCAAAGCGAACGCCCGACCAAAACGCGAAACCCCGCCGAAGCGGGGCTACCTTGCTGCGCCTTCATGGGTATGCGTCGTCACGGCGCGCCTTGCCGCGCCATGACCACTGGATCCTACCACTCGTGGTGCGCGCCGTCGACCTGCGGACATTTCCGGGCATGTCGACACCGAGGCTGTCGCAAAATATCCGGGCCTCCGCTTAGAGCCGATCCCGGAAGTTATGATTCAGGCTGAATGAGTTGGGCGGGTCAAGCGGCGAAGCATGATGCGGATCATCGCAAGGCGCATGAAGGCTACGACGGTCCGAGCATAGCGCTCGAAATCGCGTGCCAAGCGACGGTTGCGGCTGATCCAGGCGAAGGTTCGCTCGACGATCCAGCGCTTGGGCAGCACGACGAACTTGTGCAATTCGGTGCGCTTGACGATTTCGACCATCCAATGGCCCGTGCTGGCAGCGGCTTGCGCCACGCGTGCTCCTTGATAGCCGGCATCGGCGAAGACGCGCTCGATGAAGGGAAAGAGGCGGCGCGTGCGTCGATCGAGAACCAGTCGCGCCCCGTCGCGATCCTGCACGTTGGCGGGATGAACGATGACGTTCAGGAGAAGGCCGAGCGTATCGACGAGGATGTGCCTCTTGCGGCCCGTGACCTTCTTGCCCGCATCAAAGCCCTGCGAGTCGAGTGCAGAGCCCCCTTTTGAGCGGCCTTGGCACTCTGGCTGTCGATGATCGCAGCGGTCGGGCTCGCCTCGCGTCCCTCATGCTTGCGCGTCTCGACATAGAGGGCGTGATGGAGGCGCTCCAGCGTGCCATCCCACTCCCACAGCATGAAGTAGGAATGCGCCGTGCTCTTCGGCGGCAGGTCCTTCGGCAGGGCCTGCCATTGGCAACCCGTCGAAAGCACGTAGCAGATGGCGTTCAGAACCTCTCGCACGTTCACCTCGCGCCGGCGGCCGCCGCGCTTGGCCGGCGGAATCGCCGGCGCGATCAGCGCCCACTCGCTGTCGCTCAAATCGCTCGGATAACGCAGGCCGTGGCGGTCCGCCGCACGGCGATGTTGTGGCTTCCACATAGGGCACCTCTCGGCAAAGATTCGGGTGCCCCACAAGGAATCACAACCGATTCCCCAGATTCAACAACTTTGTGGATCGGCTCTTAGAAAAGTTGTTGGAGAAGCCGATTACGCCGGAGCAGCTCAGGAGCGAGGCGCGGCGTCTCCTCGGCCTGATAGCCCGCATAGCATTCGACATGGATCTTCATTCAGCCCCCGGATGTCGCTACTCCCGTTTTCTCGCCCCATCGGTCGCGATGGTTTCATGCAGTCGATTTAACCCTGCGCGTGCATGTAAAGGGTTTAGGGCCCTACTCTATATGGACATATGTATGGGTCGAAGATCAGACCCACCCCCACCCGTCATGGTGGGGGAGATCGACCCATTACCGCTACAGTTCCAGTGCTGATGCGGAGAAAGCGCGGAGAGAGGGCCTTCGTCGAGGTCGGCCAAATGCTTGGTCGGTCCATTACACGATGCGCTACATACTCCGGTTCCGACACCTAGGACCACGGCTCCGCCCAGCGTTCGATGATTGTCTGAAGCGCCGCCAGTCCGTCGGTTAACGCGGCCGGACCCGGCTGCAATATGAGCGGCGACTTAATCTCGAACAGCGCCTCATTCTGCACGGCCGCGATCTGATCGAACCCCGGCCGCACCGTGACCCGTTCCGGCCGGAACTTCTTGCCACACCAGGAACCGATGATCAGATCGGGTTCCCTCGCCACGACCTCCTTGGTGGTCACGATCCGATCCCTTGCCGCGCGACCCTTTGCGCGATCCGCGAAGATGTCGATCCCGCCTGCGGTGTCGATCAGCTCGGAAACCCAGCCGATACCGGAGATGAGCGGATTGTCCCATTCCTCGAAGAACACCTTCGGCCGCTTGGCTAATCGATTCCTGCGGTGTCGCGCCTCGATAAGGCGGGCCTCAAGCGACCTGACAAGCTGTTCGGCCCGCTCGCTCGCGCCCACCATCGCCCCAAGCATCCGAACCATGGCGAGAATGCCTGCCACGGTCCGCTGGTTGAAGGCGTGGACAGTGATCCCGCGACGGATCAGGTCGGCGACGATGTCCGCCTGTAGGTCGGAGAAAGCGAGAACGAGGTCCGGTTCGAGAGCAAGGATCTTCCTCGATATCCGCCGACGTGAAGGCGCTCACTCTTGGCTTATCGCGGCGCGCCTGCGGCGGGCGCACCACGTAACCAGAGATCCCGACGATGCGATCCTGCTCACCGAGCAGATAAAGTGTCTCGACGGTTTCCTCGGTCAGGCAGATGATTCTTTGCGGCGGAAACATCGACAACCCTGACGTGTGATTGAGCGGTGCTCCCCCTAGTAGCCAACAGGCCGTCGAGCGTGAACCCGCTGGTCAACATGTCCCCCAAAACAAGGCGGCGCAACCGTTTGCTGACGCTCGAGGACTTGACCGACGACGAACTCGAGACGGTGAAGCGGACCTTTGAACGGCTGGCTCAAGCAGCGCCTCAAGCTGATGCCGCCGTTCACAGCACGGTCTGCGATGTCAAACGAGCCATCCGAGCTGGGGGGCGAAGAAGAGAACGGGCGAACCGGATAGTGGTATGCCGGCGCGAGCCCGTGGCTTAGGGCGGATATCGCCCCAGCAATTGGACTCCCCGTCGGGCGCGACGCTCCTGATAATCGTCGAGCCGTTGCTCGCAGGCGTCGGGCAAGAAACCAGTAGTATAGCAATGCGACATGTTATTGCGTTTGCACCGGCCCGAGTGAAATTATAGTCAAATTTTTTGACTCCGTTCTTTTCATTTGTTAGTCTCATGGTGCCTGGGAAGCGCCGATCCATAAAATCGGTGTCGACCTTGACAGCGAATGGGGAGTCGAGAGGCTCCCCATCCGTTTATTTGCGGCATGTCGTACGCAGTGGGCACGGAGGAGATGCTCATGAGCGCGTGGCCCACAGCGGTCGGCCTCGGTGTCGAGCGCGTCGGGCTGTGAAAGGCGGGCCGTCCGACGGCAGCGTTGATGAGAACGCGCGCCAATTGCGCGCGGTTGCTCGGAGTTGACTGGCAGCACGCCCCGTTTACTCGGTGCCTTCGATAGCGTGTTGCTCAGATCAGCCGAGGCACGCCACGCTGAGCAGATGCCGCCAAGTTCTCGCAGGCCGGAGGTCCATCGCGAATGTGCCCGACCTGCGGGCGCGTCTATCGGCCGGGCGGCCACGTCCGCCGCATGTAGCAGCGACTCGCCGGCTGGCAAAGCGGTCGCACGGACGCGCAAGAAGGCTGGGCGATGCGCGGTAAGGGCGTCAACGATGGCAGCGTCCCGTCGTGTCCGCCGGAGGCGACGGTCGCTGGGTCGGATTGACCTGGATCAGAGCCATCATGGTTGGAGCGCATGGGTTTGAGGAGGGTCTCGCCATGCTGACGCTGGAAGACTGTATCGCGTTCAGCGACCTTACACTTGAAGAGATCGACGCGATCGCCGAGCACGAGCACCTGCCGGAAATGATCGCCGCCGAGCTCGGGTGCTACCTCGTGCATTGTCCCGACGGACGACGGGCAATTAACGTGATGATGCGCGACGACATCGCGGTAGCACGCAGCCGGGGCGACCTCCGCCACGCCGCGGAGCTTAAGGTCGTGCTGCAGCATTTCGTCGAGCACTGCCGCCGCAACCCAGCGCTTTGCGGACGATGGAACGAGCCGTCGGGTAGCCAGCCGTAGAAAGACGCCTGGGACCGGGAGCCCCGCATCTCTCGGGCCGGGCGTGCACCGTGCGTACGCCTATTTTTCCAGGACGTAGGTTCCCGGCGCGTCGCCGATCGGGGGATGGGCAGCACTTCCGACGGGCGGCGCGGGTATTCTCTCTCCGGACCGGGCCCCGAGCCAACCGGCTAAATCGGTCCACCAGCTGCCGTCATGCTTTTGCGCGCGGGCCAGCCAAGCGTCGGCGGTCGCCGGCGGCGGGAGGGTGTCGTTCGTCCAATACCCGCCTTTGCCTTTGGACGGTGGATTGATCATGCCGGCGATGTGCCCGCTCGCAGCCAGCACGAAGTGGGTCTGCGCGCTTGTCAGCTGCGCGATCCGCCAGGCTGAGCGCCAGGGCACGATGTGGTCCTTCTCGGCGCCCACCGCGTAAATGTCTTGGCGAATGCGGCGCAGGTCGATCGGCTGCCCGAGCAGGGAGATCTTGCCCGGCTTGATCAGGTTGTTCTCGAGGTAGGTGTTGCGGAGATAGAAGCTGTGAGCCGCCCGCGCCATTCGAGTGCCGTCGTTGTTCCAGTACAGGAGATCGAACGCGGGCGGCTTGTTCCCCATCAGGTAATTGTTGATCACCGTGTTCCAGATCAGGTCATTCGCGCGCAGCAGGTTGAACATGTTCGACATGTGGCGACTGTCGAGATAGCCGCGCTCGAGCATCTGCTGCTCCATGTAAGCGATCTGCGGCTCGTCGATGAATACGGCCGTGTCGCCGACCTCGGAAAAGTCCAAGAGCGATACCATGAACGTGGCCACACCGAAGCGGTCGTCCCGCCGCGCCGCCAGATAGGCCAGCGTCATCGCCAGCAGCGTTCCGCCGACGCAATAGCCGACGGGGTTGATGCGCTCGGCCCCCGTGATCTCGCGCACGACGTCGCTCGCGGCGAGCGGGCCATCGGTCATGTAATCCTCGAAGGTGACGGCCTCCATCGAAGCGTCCGGGTTCTTCCAGCTGATCATGAATACCGAGAAGCCTTGCTCGAGCAGGAAGCGGACAAGGCTGTTCTTCGGCTGCAGGTCGAGGACATAGAACTTGTTGATCCACGGCGGCATGAACAGCAGCGGCACGGCGTAAGTCTGCGCCGTCATCGGCGCGTATTGGATGAGCTCGATGAGGCGGTTGCGGTAGACGACCTTGCCTGGGGTCGTGGCGAGGTTCTTGCCCGGCGCGAACGCTGCGGTGTCGGTCATGCTGAGCCGGCCCTGGCGGAGATCGTCCAACAGGTTGCGGAGCCCGTCGGCGACGCTGCCGCCGCCCGTCTCCCATGCCTTGCGGAGCGCCGCGGGATTGGTCGGCAGAAACGAGGTGGGGCTCATCGCGTCGAGGAACTGCCGGAGATGGAAGACAAGCCGCTGCCGTTCGGCGGGATCGACCGCCTGCCGCTCGGCTTCCTCGAGAAGCTGCTTGGAAAGGGCGAGATAGCTCTGCTTCAGCAGCCGGAAGAAGGGGTGCTGCTCCCATTCCGGAGCGTCGAAGCGCCGGTCGGCCTCGGCGCCTTCCGGCCTGGCCGGCACGGCCGGTGCGAGTCCCCACCAGCGGGCCGCGGTGCCGATCCAGGTCTCGGTCGCTTCTCGCCACATCGTCAGGCCGAAATTGGCGGCTGCCGTCGTTGCGTGGACCGGATCCGCCGTTGATCGGGCAGACAGTTTCACGAGAGCCCGCGTGATCTCGCCCCATGAGATCGGCAGCAGCCGGTGGAGAGGGTTGGCCCGCCACAGCTGGTCGGCCATCTCGGGCAACAGTTCGGGACTAGCGCCATGACGGAGCACCGCCTCGGTCGCTTTCTTTTCGCCCGCCCGCGACGTGCCGGTCTTTGCGGAGCGACGCCGTGCGGGAGCGGGTGCGACGGCAAATGCCGCTTCCGCCGGTCCGCCCGGTCGCTGAGTCATGGCCGCTCCGGATTGTCGCAAAGCCGGCGATCTCGGCCGCTTCTGCCTCACCGTGACGTCGTCGGAGGTCTCCTCCCTATCCATTGCGGATCGCTCGCACGGGTTCGTCCGCCGGGGTGTCTGTCGACACAACCCGCGCGGCCATTGGGGCTCGCGGGCCACCACCAAACTCTATTCTGAACGTGCGCGCCGGGGCGATTAGCCGCCGCATCGACCGCTCCTTTGGAGCGCCAAACACCAACAGGAGCATGGAGATGAAACGCATAGTGGTGAAATCGCTTGGATTCGCCGTTGTGCTGTTGCTCGTTGGTTGCATGTCCTTGCAGCAGGGCATCGCGAACAACTGCCGCCGTGCCGGCTTCGAGCCGGGAACGGCGAGCTTCGATAATTGCTTCAACGCCAGCATGGCGGATGACGCACGCGCACGCGAAGCGTTTGGTGGCCTGTCCGCCGTCGGTGCCTACCGGTCCTCGGGCTGGACGGCGGGAGCACGCTAGGGCCTCATCGAATCCAAAGGACCGAAAAGAAAACCCCGCCCGAGGCGTGACACCATTGATGATCCGGCGCGGCCACTCCCATATCTATTCCAATGCGGGGGACGAAGGCACGCGCGTGTGGGGCCCGACGCCCGACCGAGCCCACGGAGGAACCATGGATTACTCCTTCGCCAACCGGGCCGTCGCTCACCCCGCCCCCGCAGTTGTTTCTGGGGGATGCGGCGGGTCTCGTGAGTGCCCGCGTGAGCTGTCGCGGACCTCAACCTACCAAGCGAGTGTTGGTATCGACGACGTTGGCGCCTCTCGCCGAACGGCTGCGGTCCGGATGTTCTCGCGCGCCTGATGCAGCACCCGCAACACGAGCGCGTGGCTGGTGGCCGGATGGTCATTGAACTGCTCGATGCGCCGGTAGGTAATGCCCGTCACTTCTTGGATAGCCCGGAGAACGGGCGCCACGAGCACCCTCTCGGCATCCGCCGCCTTCATCGCGCCGAGAAGGCACCGCCGGCCGTCCCAAGTCTGCATTGCCCGCTGACACCATTTCCCCTTGGTGGCCAGAAGAGCAATCACCTCATCGATCTTGTCTAGGGCATCGCTCCGCTCTTCATACCCCCTGCCGTCGAAAGGCATGGCTTGGTCCTCCCAATCATCGGCACCTTGGGCACACGCTCATGCGTGCCGGTGCCAGTATCTGTGAACGACGCCACCGCGCCCAAGTTCGAGACTCGCAATGCGGTGCTGGTGCTGGGGAGGCGGAAGCGAGGATGTAAAACAGCAGCGCGTCTTCATATACCGGCTCGCGCGCAAGCGCGTGATAAGGCACCGCGTCCATCGACCACAACGCGCCGCCCAGGTAGTCGGCAGGTCCGACCGTCATGCAGCCATCGCCTCAGGTGGTCCATGAGACCGCACGATGCCCCCCCCCGCTGAAAGCGGGGCGTTCTTTCATGGGCACCGTGGCTTCTGGTCGAGCCACCTCTGGCCACGCTCAGAACTCGCGCGGCCGGTGGCTACCTTTGTTGGTAGGTTATGAGGGTATTCTACGCCTTTATTCCAACCTGGGCTATCTCGGCGGGAGGCGCCGGCAGCGGTCGCGTCCGTTGAAGGTCTCTAATCGCACCCGTCACTGTGCTTCGCGTATCCGCCGGGCTCACGTTTCTCTCCGCGGTCTGGCCGAAGGCCGCCGCGTCATGGCGTCAAAAACGTGGTCGCTGCTTGCGCCCGCACTCAAGAGTTGGGCGGCGCTCGCGCTGAGTCCGGGCAGGGACGCTCCGTAGGCTTGGATGCGGGGGTCGTGAGGCCGTGTGTGCCCGCTCCTTGCCCCATCGGAACTCGGTGCCGTCCATCCAAGGCCATGCAGTGCCAGGCGCTGTCACCGGTGCGGGCTTGGAACCCGTCTTCAGGGACGGGTCAGTGAACGTGATTCGCGGATCTTTTTCGCCACAGCGTTCTTGACGATCGGCATAATGTTCCTGGTTGCGTTCACGCTGTCTGCGCATTGGGTTAAGCCAACATGCGGAGGATCTCATGACCACCAGTCTTGCCGAGAAAATCTGCACGCCATGCCGTGGCGGCATCCCACCGCTCACGCGGGACGAGGCCGAAAGCCTCCGCACGCAAGCCCCGGATTGGCAGCTTGTCGATGATGCTCGCCGCATCGAGCGCACCTTCCGCTCCCGAACCTTCCGCGAGGCGCTGAGCTTCGTGCAGCAGGTTGGCGAGCTCGCCGAGACCGAGGGCCACCATCCGGACATCAGTTTTGGATGGGGTTATGCGACGGTGTCGCTACGAACCAAGAAAATCAAAGGGCTGCACGAGAACGATTTCATCATGGCGGCGAAGATCGACCGGCTGGCTCGCGGCGCTGGCGGATCGCCACACTCGGTTGGATGACGGAGGACTGGTAACGTCTTTGCGGCCGATCATTCTGTCCTGGATCTCGGTCGCCTTGGGGACGTGTGCCTTCCCAAAGCCACGTCATACCAACCTGTCAGCCTCGCCGCCCGAGATGATGCCCTGGCGGTAGGGCATGCGTTCTAGCGCCGCACCCACATCCTAATATAGCCGCCTCGTTTCCAACCGCGTCGCGGTCGTTTGGCCTTTCGATCGGCGTTTGCTCTCGCGCTTGGCTAGTCGCACGCCCCGTGCCTCGCCGTTGGTGAACTCGACGCCGCCAGCTTCGAAAGCGTCTTGGACTGCCGCAACGCTCTTTGCCGTGCCGGGCGGCAGATCATTTTCCCCAAGGACTCGCCAGCTCGGAGGCTCGTGAACGCCGCGTGTTGGCATGGAAAGCACCGGGAACGCGATGCAGGAAAGGACGGGAATTTGTGTGCGGTCAGATTTCTGGGGAGTGTTTATTTGCGCTGGCTGTCGGCCACGGGTTCGTAGTATTGAGCGGATGGGCGCTCGCGAACATCGGCGGCGCCATGCTCGCCGGTCATGATCGCGCAGATCCCCATCCACTCGGCGCCACCACCGGCAGCGTCCATTCATCGATCGATCTCGCCGAACACGATGTCCATGGACCCAATGATCGCCACGACATCCGCCAGCATGTGGCCGCGGCCCATCGCGTCAATCGACTGCAGGAAGGCGAAGCTTGGCGCGCGGATCTTGCAGCGGTAAGGCCGATTGGTGCCGTCAGCGACGAGATAGACGCCGAACTCGCCCTTCGGTGCCTCGGTCGCCGTGTAGGTCTCGCCCGCGGGCACGTGGTAGCCCTCGGTATAGAGCTTGAAGAAATGGATGACGGCTTCCATCGAGTTTTTCATCTCGCCGCGCGGCGGTGGCGCCACCTTGCGGTCATTCACCTTGATCGGGCCAGGCGGCATCCGTCGAGCGCCTGGCGGATGATGCGGACGCTCTGGCGCATCTCCTCGAAGCGCACCAGGTAGCGGTCCCAGCAATCGCCGTGCTTGCCGATTGGAATGTCGAAATCCATGTCGGCATAGACGTCGTAGGGTTGGGCCTTGCGGAGGTCCCATGGGACGCCAGAGGCGCGCAGCATCGGGCCGGAAAAGCCCCAATCGATGGCCTGTTGCGCCGTGAACGCGCCAACATCGACCGTACGCTGTTTGAAGATCCGGTTCTCGGTCAGCAGCTTATCGAGATTGTCAAGCCGCGCTGGGAAGTATTCGCAGAAGCCATAGATGTCTTCGGCGAGACCGGCCGGCAGATCCTGATGGACGCCGCCCGGACGGAAATAATTGGCATGCATGCGGGCGCCGGACACCCGCTCGTAAAATTCCATCAACCGCTCGCGATCCTCGAATCCCCACAGCATTGGCGTGACGGCACCGACATCGAGAGCGAAGGTCGTGACGTTGAGCAAATGATTGAGAATCCGGGTGATCTCGGCGAAGAGCACACGGATATACTGCGCCCGCAGAGGCGCCGTGATGCCGAGCAGCTTCTCGACGGCAAGGGCGAAGGTGTGCTCCTGGCACATCGGCGAGACGTAATCGAGGCGATCGAAATAGGGCAGCGCCTGGAGATAAGTCTTGTACTCGATGAGCTTTTCGGTGCCGCGGTGGAGCAGGCCGATATGCGGGTCGCCGCGCTCGACCACCTCGCCGTCCATCTCTAGGACGAGGCGCAGCACACCATGGGCCGCCGGATGCTGCGGCCCGAAATTCATGGTGAAGCTCTTGATCTTGGCTTCGGCCCGCGCGGCGGCGGCAGTCATTGCGTGCCCCCTCGCCTTTTATCGATGTCGTCACCGGGGAACATCTACCTTTATCGACGACGGCTATGGCGCCGGCATCAATGAACTAGGGTCCAGACTCATAAAATCCACCAGACGAGAGCTGCGACGAGGCAGATGGATGCGAGGAAGTTTCGAGCGAGCC
>Ga0209647_1001459_pt1 | contig 20157 bp, 19 predicted proteins | sample GraSoi_2013_60cm_FD_185827 | JGI IMG/M metagenome (GOLD analysis project Ga0209647, IMG submission 185827) | Grasslands soil microbial communities from the Angelo Coastal Reserve, California, USA - Sample 9_17_2013_60cm (SPAdes) (version 2) | ecosystem: Environmental > Terrestrial > Soil >... | reverse complement strand
ATGGCAACCCAGGACTTCGGGTACCAGGCGCTTTTGATGGTTTCGAAATTGCGATGCGCGCCGTCCTTGGCCAACAAATTAGTGTGCCGGCGGCTACGACCATCGCCGGCCGAATAGTTGAGCGCTTTGGCGAGAGAATTGATACACCATTCTGTGAACTGAAATTTATGGTGCCGACTGCTGCCCAAGTCGCGGCCGTGCCAGTTGGCGAGCTAAGGACGGTCGGCCTAACCGAAGCGCGAGCGGCAACGTTGACTGGAATCGCCAGGGCGGTGGCAGAAGAAAAGGTCAGTTTTCTGAACGCTGTTTCCTGGGAGGACAGTGTGAAACAACTCACTCAAGTGCCGGGGATCGGACCTTGGACCGCTGGCTATATCGCAATGAGAGTGTTAGGTTGGCCGGACGCCTTTCCTCACCAGGATCTTGGATTGCAAAGGGCGCTTTCAGTAAAGAGGGCAGCAGATGCCCTCGCTCTGGCTGAAAAATGGCGACCTTGGCGGGCCTATGCGGCCATGCAGCTATGGAACTCATTGGAGGAACAACATGAACTATCAAATCGTTTATCATAGTCCGGTCGGAAAATTAAAACTGGTTTCCGACGGAGAATATCTAATTGGCCTACATTTTTGGAGGAAGCGGGATAGCGCGTCATTGGCAGTAGCAGACGAACAGCAAGCGATTAAGCCGTTTCCCGAAGTCGTCCGGCAACTCGATGAGTATTTCGATGGGAAACGAACCGAGTTCGATCTTCCCATTCGTTTCATCGGAACTCCCTTTCAGGTTAGAGCTTGGGAGGCCCTTAAAAGCATCCCCTTTGGGGAGACCATTTCCTATAAGGAAGAAGCCGAGCGCGTTGGCAGCGTGCCGCGGGCGGTAGGACTAGCGAACGGCCAAAACCCAGTGGCAATCATTGTGCCATGCCATCGAGTGATAGGCGCTAACGGGCATCTGGTTGGGTATGGCGGCGGGCTTAACCTGAAGAAAGAGTTGCTAAGCTTTGAGGCCACGGTTCGCGATTTCGGTCCCCACCGATTTGCACCGTTAAAGGAGCCTGTTAGTTTGCCGATTTCGCCTGTTGCGACTCAATAGCTTCCTTCGGCTACCGGTCCAACTTGGCTATCCTAGCCTTGAGCGCGTCGACCCGTGCCACGGTACACTCCACCTTCTCCTGCGGACTCTTGATCGCCTCACGCTTCTTCAACCATTCGTGTTCCTCGAGCTGCAAGTTCTCTTTGGCTTTTGTATCCAAGAGGTCCTGCAGTTCCCGATAATTATCGCTCAGATACTGTTCTTCTAACTCGGTCTGAGTCACGACCTTACCGGACGAGAGCGTTTGGACGATAGCTTGTTTCTGCAGATCGTAGACCCCGGTCCAGCCGAGACAATGCTTGAAAAAGTTATCGGGACCCTTGTCGAGCCGCGCGTTCCAAGAAAAGACAAAAGCGCCAGGACCGAAGCTCGGATCCCATCTAACAAAATTGGCAGTCCACCGATCGATCTGATCTTTGGGGACCATTTTCTGGCTATTGTTGAAACCTGGGACCGGTTCATCGGTGCCGCCACCGCGTCCTTCTTCATAGCTGCCATCAGGCTTTTGGCGATAAAAGGAGAAGAAGTTACCGCTGCTTAGATGTCGAGAGACTACGATCCAATCGTCATTCTCACTGAATTGAACTCCGAATGCGGCCGCTTCCTTATCTCCGCCTAGGCGGATGGCCTTCTCTCTATGGTTGTCCGGCCACAGCCAAATCTCTGTGCTAACACTTCCCGGAGGCGTGCGAAACTCCCAGCTAATCCTCCCGGTAGAGGACTGGCCACTGCTCTCCGTTTCGTTATCGGCAGAAGAAATCGATATCGCGGCCTGCATGAGCAGGCCAATCCAGACAACTCTAAAACAACTCCGCATATCTTTGGATACCGATTTTTTGGGGGCAGAGTTTCAAACAGAAGGAGTCCGAGGAGTACAAGGAGTACAAGGATGTCAAGGAGACGCGGGGCTGAGCAGGTAAACAACCAAGCGGCATCGCTTGGTGCCAAAATGACCAGTAAATCTGCTACCACGGCAAGATCCTCCTGATGCTTCTCCTTGAACTCCTCGTACTCCTTCCCCCCGGCCTACTCCAGACGCGCTATGATTTCGTCATACGACGTCGCGGAGAACCAGCGACGCCAGGCGGCGGTTGCGGTTGAAGTGTCCAGTACGATGGTATTCGGCCGAGCAGGCAGCCGATCCGCGGGCGGGTTTTGCCGGCAATTAAAACAAACCGTATTTCCGATTCGCTCGAAGAACTGATTTTGTTCGCCCGGTGAAAAATGGACGTGTCCGCTCATGCACCAAGTAGGACGGAGTTTCGCCAAGATCAGTGAGAGTTCGGGGTTACCGGCCTTCGGGATCGCCAGTTGGCTATTAGCCGGCGGCTCGTGATGAAGGACGAGGGATTTTCCAGTGCTCGGTTTCCACTGGTCGACTCTGCCGTCGGCCCGGTAGCGGCAGCAGATCACCGTTATGGACTCGCCCGATTTGGTTCGAACGATTTTTTCGTCACCATCGACAGCGAACTGATGGTCGAGCTTTAGTGCCTGAATCCAACGAGTCGCTTTAGCATAGTGACCGATGACGGGTAAATCCGTGCTCGCGATGGAAACACCGGGCCGGACTAAGCTGATTCCCGGTGGTAGATCATGGTTCCCTGTGCATAAAGCAACAGGAGTCCGTTGCCGGGCCAGATCGGAGACCCATGCATACAAAAAAATCATCTGCGGAAGAAAGCCGGCCGGATGCTCCAGGTCGAAGACATCACCAGCAATGCAAATCAGATCAAAGAAAGGCGCCTCGCTTCGCAACCAATCAAACCATGGACGATGAAAATGGAGATCTGCGGTTAGGAGGATCTTCACGCTTCGATGGTCGGACTCGCCTAAAGCTCGTCCGAAATAGCAAATAGAAAATAGCAAATAGCAGATGGGAACTCTCGGCCCGGCGGTATACTGCGGAGACTTTTGCTATTTGCGATCTGCTATTTGCTATTTCGGACGAGCTTCAGGCGAGTCCGACCCCCGCCTAACAGAGTTGATAGTTCGGCGTGCTCATCATCAAGATGGCTAATTCCCGGATCGTGCGGTCGTCAAATGGAACCGGGTTCGTCGCAATAACTTGGACAAACTTTTCAAAAAGGACGGTTTCTGGTGTGGCTTGAAAAATCGCCTGGCTTAGTTTCTCCACTACCCGTCGAGGTTCTTTTCGATCATCGGCCGTGATGATTCGTCCGATGGGTAAACCACCGGTTAAACGTGGCGGTGGAGTTGGCGCGGGAGGAGGAATTACCTGCGGTACGGGAGTCTTTGAAGGAGTTTGTGCGAGAGTATGGGCTGGTGTGCCCCTGCTTTGGGCCGGAGTCCGAGTAATCTGCGCATTTTCGACTCGCATACTGCCCGGGTCGTCGCCCAGCGCCTTTAATGCGGTTTCTGCCATCGATGATTCCGCAGCAATAGCCTTGTTTAACGCGGGGGTTGGACTCGGCGTAGGGGTGGCCGAGGGCCCTTTGGGTAAGCCGACCTGTTCAGGAAGAATCCCGTAGACGAGCTCACGCGCCAGCTCGTATCGGTAGGTCAAAGTAGCAGTATTGATCCAGCTCTTTCCGCCATCCCAACCTTTGACGTTGGGAGGATAAAACGGCGTCTGGCCTAGTTGCCGATAAATAACAACCAACGGCTGTCCGCTGGGCAATGGCACACCCAAAGTTTTTTGAGCCTGTACCAGGAACTGGACCGGAGATTTGATAACGGCATTTCGCGCCTGTGAGCTAAAGAATTCTTGGCTCGATAAGACGACCTTCATGAATGGTTTGAGCTCATACCCACAACGGCGCAGCTCCCCGCTCAAAGCGTCAACTAACTCCGGTGAAGGATCATCGTAGGCAAAGAATCGCCATATCTTTGTGGCGATGAATTTCGCGCACTGCGGCTGGGCTAGGATGATATCGATGACTTGGTCGCCTCGCCATGGTCCGGTTTTGCCCAGAAAAGTCTTTTCGGATGGATCGAACTGATTGGCTACAAATCGGAACTGGTCGTCTGGGCCGGCGACTCTGTAACCAGTAAAAGCCCGTGCCGCGGTTTTGACATCGTCTTCGGTGTAATGTCCTTCGCCTAGAGTGAACAACTCCATCAGTTCGCGGGCGAAATTCTCATTCGGATGTTCTTTCTGACTGGCGCCAAGATCCAACCAAGCGATCATCGCCGGATCGCAAGAGATCGCCTTTACTAGTGTACCAAAGTTCGAAAGCGCGTAGCGCCGGATAGTTTCGTTCTGTAACCACATCCGGTAGGCCGAGACCTTCTCGGCGCTGGTCGCGAAATGGCCATGCCAGAAGAGGGTCATCTTCTCGATTAACGGCGCCGGGGAATGACACATGCGGAGTGTCCACCAACTGATCAAATCCGCCATGTTGTCACCCTTCCGAATGTTTAAATCCCGCTGAACTTGCCCCTTGTCTTCGACTGTGGTCGCCGGATTACGGAGCCTTTGCAGCAGGTCCTCATCGCGGGTGGGATAAGCCCACGCCGGGGGAGCTAGGTTGTCGGGCGGAATTTGTAGAAGATGATTGAGGGTAACCTCTAGCCCTTGCTGGGACCATTTCTTTGACTCATCCGGCGTCTGACCAAAGCCGGCTCTCAGAGCGAGATGAGCGGCGGTCTCAGGGTTCCAACGAGCCGGCGGTAGTGGCGTCAGCATAAGGGCTGAAGGTTAGCGGTTGGCCGTCTGCAGTTGTTCCAGAGTAATCAGTCCGAAAGCGGAAGTGTATAATGCCGGTTACTAAACTGCTTCGAATGATCTTCGGTAAATGCCACCTCCACGGCGCGGCTCAAATCCGGCGCGGATGCGACTTTCACAAGTCGCACATCTGCGGCGCGCCGAGACCCGCCGCCGCTTCGCTTTGGCGCGGCCTGTTCCTGTGGCGTATCAAGCCTCATGATTAGCCGCGACGTAGGCCTTGCGAAGTCGGGTTTTCGCCCTACCGCGGCTCTACACAAAGGAGAGCGGGCTAAAATCTCGCCCTAGAATCTTCGAGGCCGGCGCTTTCATCCACCGGTTCAGAACGGTTGCGTATATGGACCTGAAATCGACGGTATGAATCAGATCACCCTGGTCGAGCTGACTAAGCGAAGGATGTTTACCATAGAGTCCGGGTTTGACCGTGCCACCGGAAATGAACATAGGTGCGGCGGTGCCGTGATCGGTTCCTTTGCTGGCGTTCTCGCCTACCCGGCGGCCAAATTCGCTGAAAGTCATCACCAACACTCGGTCCCATATACCTTTGGAGGTTAAATCATTCGAGAACGCGGTAAGAGCATCCGCTAACTGTCCTAGGAGGTTGTTATGCGAATTTTCTTGAGCGTTGTGCGTATCATAACCGCCTTGGCTCGCATAATAAACTCGGGTAGGTAAGCCACCACTAATTAGCCGGGCAATAAGGGATAGTTCGTTGCCAAGTGGAGTCTTGGGGTAAATCGCCTCCGGTTTAGTTCGTTTCAGGACTGCCTCAATCTTGTCCGTCCCTACCTGAGCATCTAGCGCCGTTCGTTGCAGATATTCTACAGTGCTCAATGTTGGCTCGTTAGGGCCGTTGATCGATCCGATCGACGCACCACTATTGAGGTCATGCTCCGGTGTGATTCCGTTAAGTTCGTTGAAAACCTGTTGCTCGGAAGCATCGGCCTCTTTACCGAACCCGAGTTTGCCGGACTGAGTCAGCGCGATCCCCGTGCTCCTCTCAGCCGTGAAAGTCTGAGGCAATTGGCTACCGATCGTCACACCAACCGTGGCATCTTCGCCCGAACAGCAGTTATCGAAGTAGCGCCCGATCCATCCGGTCTTTAAATATTTATCGGCATCGGAAGCGGTTTGCCAGATTTCGGTCGACCGGAAATGGGAACGATTTGGATTTGGATAACCGACGCCTTGGATAAGAGCGAGTCTACCTTGATCAAATAGGTTTTTTAGCGGCGCCATGCGCGGGTTGAATCCGACGTATCCATCGAGACTAAGGACCTTATCGCGCGGTATGTTGATCGTGGGACGCGCCCTATAGTAGAGATCGTCAGCGAAAGGAACTAACGCGTTGAGACCGTCGTTCCCGCCGGCTAGCTGGAGCACGACCAAGATGGGGTGATCTTTGCCGGTGGCAATTTGGGTGGTTGATTCCGCCGCCTCGGCATTCAATAACGAAAATGTGCGTTCCACGAAAACTGGAACTGTCCAACTTAAGGCTGCACCCAAGATAGAGGTGCGCAGAAAGTGGCGCCTGGTGAGTAGATCGGGTTCTTGCGACATACGGGTTAGCACACTTGGTAGTTCGGGGTCATCATCATCAACGCGACCAGATCCCTGACCGCATCATCGGACAAAGGAAGTGGCTTTTCTTTGGCTACAGTTAAGATCCGGCTGAAAAGTTGTGGATCTGGCGTGGTTTGAAACGCACGTGCGTAAATCCTTCGCAAAGCTGCTTCTGGGTCTGCTCTGTCTTCAGTCGTGACCAAATTATCAATGGGAAGGGCGGGCAAGCGCACAGCGTTCTGCGCCATGGCCTTCAGGCTCTGCCCCTTGGTATTCTGGGTCTGCTCCATGGAATTTTCGGTTTGTGCCATGGAAATCCTGCTCTGACCGCTGGAATTGTCAGTTTGCGCCATCGTGTTCAAGGTCTGCGTTGAAGGAGAGGGTTGCGCTGAACTCGATGCTAGGGCAGAAGGCGATGGCGATGCCTGAGGGGTGGTTGTGGGGTGAGGTTGATTCACTTCCCTAATTCCGAGAACCAGTTCCCGGGCCACTTGATATCGAAATGTCAATGTCGCTGTATTAATCCAGCTTTTACCTCCATCCCAGCCTTTGACGTTAGGGGGATAGAATGGAGTTTGCCCCATCCGCTGATAAACAAAGAATAGAGTAAACCCATTGGGGATGCTAACTCCAAGCGTGCGTCCGGCTTCGACGATGTATTGGACCGGACTTTTGACGATCGCGTCACGAGCCCGCTGACTATAAAATTCTTCTGACGAAAAAATAGTCTCCAGCAACTGGCGGATTTCATAGTTCTGGCGAAAAATCTCTGCCAACCTGTCTGTTAGCTCAGAGTCGGGATCTTCATAGGCGAAGTACTTCCAGATCTTGGTACAAATAAATTTTGCAGCCACGGGCTGTCTGAGAATGATATCGATGATCTCGTCGCCATCCCAGTTTCCGGTTTGCGCCATGAAGGTTTTACTACCGGCATCACATTGATTTTTAGCGAAGCGAAATTGTTCGAAACGATCGATGCGATAGCCAGTGAAGGCGCGAGCAGATTCTTTAATGTCCGGCTCAGTATAATTGCCTTCACCTAGTGTGAATAATTCCATCAGTTCACGAGCAAAATTTTCGTTCGGATGCTCGACCTGACTCGCTGCTAGATCCAAGTAAATCATCATCGCGGGGTCGCGAGAGATCGCTTTGGTCAAAGTTACGAAATTGCCGAGCGCGTCGCGGCGTAAGGTCTCGTTCTGCAGCCAGAGCTTGTAGGGCGAACGAACTTTAGCGGCGCTGGTCGCGAAGTGACCGTGCCAGAATAAAGTCAGCTTCTCTAACAGTGGCGCGCGGGTGGTGAGCATGCGCTGAGTCCAACAGCTGATCAGTTCATAAAACCCCTGATTTTCGGCGGCCCGGAGAGTTCGTCGGGCTGTTTTTTTTCCCTCCGAGTCCGTGGCCTGGTTCACGCGTGCTCTTAAGTCGGCCAATTGGTTGGGGGTAGCGCACTTCGGTAGGCTGGTCTGGTCGATGTCCGGATGGAGCAATTCTTGGATGGTTGCCTCCATACCTTGTTTGGTCCAGCGTTCCAACTGCGACGGCGACTCGCCAAACCCGGCTCTGGCAGCCAAATGGGCGGCGGTATCATAAGTCCATTTATCTTTGGACAGCGGACTGAACATGGCTGGACTTGTAGTGCATTGACGCGGCAAGTTCCCCGAGGTTTCAATGAGAATCCTTGAAAATCGAAAAGAATCCTTTAAAAAGCGCCCTGTCTGGTGGAAACAAGTTCCTGCTCGTCCAAATGTTGCCGAGAGGAGCCAAATTTAGGGTTAAGCGGAGATGAGCAGGAGCTCATCCCCACCTGCGGACGAGCCGGGGCTTGCCGCCAACGGACAGGGTATTTTCAAAGGATTCTATGCGGTTTATAAGTCTGACGCGTCACAATGAAATTGGCGCGAATTCCTATTTCCTAGAAATTAACGGGCGCAAAATCATTTTAGATGCCGGCCTTCATCCCAAAAAATTTGGGGAAGAGGCTCTGCCGAACTATCGGCGCGTCGCGGACGGGGAAATAGATGCAGTGTTCATTAGTCATGCGCATCAGGACCATATCGGTTCGCTTCCCATTCTGACTCGACGACAACCACAAGCAAAAGTGTTTTTGACGCCGGCAACGGCCCGGCTGACCGAGATCATGTTGCATAATTCGGTCAATGTGATGTCACGGCAGCGAGATGAGCTCGCGTTGGGGAACTATCCTTTGTTTACCCACCGTGAGGCTGATCAATCGAGAGAGGTCTGGCATGAGGTTGGCGCTGGTCAACGCTGGAGCCTCGATGGCGAACGCCTCGGGTCTGACGGATCCGAAACGAGCATTGAGCTCTTTCATGCCGGTCACATTCTCGGCGCGGCAGGGGTGTTATTTCGAAACAGAGACCAAAAAGTTTTTTATACTGGGGACGTCAACTTTCTGGACCAGACGTTGCAAAGACGGGCCGATTTTCCGGTCGAGCCGTTGGATGTGCTAATCATTGAGACGACTCGCGGCGATCGCGCGTTGCGACCGGATTTCTCCCGAGCCTCCGAAGAAGAGCGTTTTTTAAATGGCCTTCTCGCCGCGTTCGATCGGGGCGGCTCTGTTCTGATCCCGGTATTTGCGCTGGGTAAGACGCAAGAGGTCTTGGCCCTCTTGCACCGGTTTCGTTCCAGCGGCGCTCTGGACGCGCCTATCTACATCGGCGGTCTTAGCACGAAGATCAGCATAGTTTATGATCAGTTGGCGTCCAGCCCTCAGCTTTCGTTGCAAGGTCTTCAGTTGTTAGAAACATTATCTCCGTTTGTTCTTAACGGGCGCGATGTGGGGAGTACCCAGATCCAGCGTAACCGCTTGTACGTGCTTTCCAGCGGCATGATGACGGAGCACACGCTGTCGAATCAAATGGCTAGCCGGTTCGTCGGCCGGCCTGAGCAATCCATTTTTTTCGTTGGCTACGCCGACCCAGACTCGCCGGCGGGGCGATTGAAATCTGTGCAGGACGGCGCGCTGCTGCAATTGGAGGAGGGCGGCGCCCGGTTGCCCGTGGTTTGTAAGCGAGACGAGTTTGATTTCAGTGGCCATGCTCCCCGCGAGTTGCTGATGGACTACATTGTGAAGACAACACCCAAAGTTGTAGTGTTGGTTCACGGCGATCCGCCATCGTTGGATTGGTTTAAAAACGCGATCGCGACCGCTCTCCCCACTTGCCAGGTCGTTATCCCAGAGCCGGACAAGGAGTATCAATTCTGAAGGAGTACAAGGAGTTCAAGGAGTACGAGGAGTTCAAGGAGAGGAGCCAGTACTCAGAACCCAGGAGTCGGCCATCCGCCAGAAACGTGCCGGGTCCCATGTTCTTCTGGCTCCTGGATTCTGATTCCTCTCCTTGAACTCCTTGAACTCCTTGTACTCCTTAAGAAGGCATCGTGATCTTGGTACGCTTCTCGAGCGCGCGGCGCGCTATTCGCGGCAAAAGTACCACTAAGACAATCGTGGCCGCTAAGCTCAGCCCCAATAACACGATTTCACCACCACCTTTATTCAAGTTCCCTGAGGCCAGAGCTTGGAGACCAGCCTTACCGGCGCTGCCCAGGTGAGAGAATAAGAGCAGCCCAGGGACTGCTCCTAGGAAAGTCGTGATGAGATAGGGAAGGAAAGGAATTGCGGTCAGGCCATAAAGATAATTGGCCAGGCCGAACGGGATTGGACATAACCGAAGAAGTAAGACGATTTTCCAGCCTTCTTCGGCAATCGCTTGATCGATCGCTTTGAAGGTTGGTCGACCCTTCAGTTGATCGGCTACATCCTTTCGCAAGAACAGACGGGAAAGGAAGTAACCGGAGGCTGCGCCCAAAATAATACCAACCGCGGAAGTTAATAATCCTAGGGAGAACCCAAAAACTGCTGACGCAGCGATAATGAACGGGCTGGCGGGCAACAAGCAGAGGCTAGAAACCGCGATTAGGACCGCAAATAAGGCAGCTCCGATTACACCTAGTCCCCCGAGCCAGGCGGATACGTGCTCCAGCGCCGGCACCAGAGGAAAAAAGTAAGCCGCCGACGCTAGGACGATTACCGCACCTACTGCGACGAGTAACTTGGCCTTAATTGACGACAACACACGATACCTACTGGCTAGCCTCCGACGGACCCGGGCCCGCCTCGCCTACTTTCGAACGGTAGCTACTTAACGATGTGGGTGTTTACCAAACGCGTCAGCTCAAACATGTCGACTTCCTTCTTGCCATTAAAAACGACTTCTAGAGCGGCATCAGCTTTGATCTGTTTCTTGTTCTGCAGCTTATGCTTTTTGATGTATTCCCAAACCTTCTTGGTAACTTCGGTTCTTGGAAGCGGAGAGGACCCCACGATTTTTGCCAGCGCTTCATCGGGTTGAACCGGTTTCATGAACGCGCTGTTTGCTTTGCTTTCGTTGGACATAGGATGGCATTAAAAAAACGGCTATCAGCAAATCAACCATAAATTCCTGCCAGTAGCGAGGGGAATCACCCGTTTTTAGCATCCTTGGCGAGCCCGGTGAAAAGGTCGTTTGCCTCGGAAAGTGTCTCGTGACTGCCGATATCGTACCAAATTCCGGCGATCGGATAGGTAAAAACATCGGTCCGTTCATGCAACCATTGGACAAAACGGCCCGGCTGATCGGGGTTATTTCCCTCGAACATATAGGTGTTTAGCCGACGGAGCACTTCCGGTCGATAATAGTAGAGGGCGATCCCGCAGATGGTGCTCGTGGGGTTTTCCGGCTTTTCCGTGAACTTAGTGATAATGCCGGCCGGATTCGTGGTTAATTCGTTGTACTTACGAGCCTGATCCAGGGTTGGCACATTGTAGACCCCTAATGTGGCCGGATGCTCACGTCCGAACTCAGCAAAACCGGCCAGTGATTCGCTAAACAGGTTGTCACCCGCCACAACCAATAGATCTGACGAAAATAGATCGGCTTTGTTACCAGCAAAATAGATGTCACCGATCGCCCCGAGCTTATCGGAATCCGAGTTTGAGCCATCATTGATGACCTCAAACTTTACTGGCCGGCGGCCGCGATAAGATGCGGCCCAATCGACAAAATCCCGCTCAAACCGATTGTTGGTTACAATGCAGATCCGCTCCAGACCGGCTATCGGCTCAAGCTGGTCGACCACCCACTGAATGATCGGTTTTCCCGCGACCGGAAGCAGCGGCTTCGCTCGATTTAGAGTGAGCGGGTAAAGTCGGGTAGCGTATCCGGCGGCTAAGATTAGAGCATTCATCCAGAATAGCCAATAACCGTAGGCCGAAAAATCACAACGCCAAATCCGGCTCGGCTACCGGCTATTCTCCGAAATATTGCCGGAACAGTCCGATCAGGCCCGCTACGGTCGTCTCCACGCGAAACTTCTCTTTCACCACCGCCAAACCGTTTTGTCCGTAGCTCCTTCTAAGCTCGGCCTGCTCGGCCAGGAAACCGATGGCGGTAGCCAATGCGTCAACGTCGCCTTCCGGTACGATCAAACCATTGGCTTGGTGGCTCACGATCTCTCCGATACCGCCTAGCCCGGTTGCTACCACGGGAAGGCCGCTGGCCATTGCTTCGATGATAACGGTAGGCAGATTATCACGGTCGCCAGAGCCGTCTTCGACGGCCGGAAAAACGAATAGGTTACTTTGGGCCAGCAGGTCGACTATCTCGGGCTGAGCTTTCGGCCCTGTGAGTTCAATGACCTTCCCTAGTCCTAGTCGGTCGATCAATTGGCGTAAGGGAACATGCTCCGGACCAGAACCTACGATTCGGCAGTGTAGTTGTAAGCCTCTCGACATCAACACGTTGCAGGCATTGACCAGTAGCTCAAATCCTTTCTTAGGAATCAGTCGTCCGATCGAGATAATTTCTAGGGAGCCGGCGGCCGGGTTCGCCATACGAAATGGGTCCAGGTTCAGCCCATTGTAAACTCGGTGAATTTTGTTAGCGGACTCCGGGAACTTCGATTGGAGGTAGCCGGTGCTGAAGTCTGTCTCGGTGGCGACAAACTCCGCGGCTTTAATAAGCTGTTTCAGTGATAACCGTTGATCCGGTCTTTCGACGAAGATGTCGTTGGCGTGGCCGGTGAAGCTATACGGGATTCCAAATAATCGCTTTATCCACCAGGCAGTTCGCGCTGCCAGACCCGCAAAATGGGCGTGTATCGCCGTGATGCCTTCCTTTTCCAATCGCGGCCCAAGATGGATTGCCTCATAGAAGCGATGCTTGTCTCTTGGGTCTTCTTTTGGGTTCGAGATATGTGAGAATCGCCTGGCGGCTATGCGGGTTAACATCTTGAACCGCAAGCTATTAGAATCGGGAAGATACCGAATATCGACCCCGTCCAGAGAGATATTGAGCGGTCGATCGTCGTTCGGCCTTCGAATCGAAAACACCGGAACCCGAAGCTTCTGCCGATAAAGTTCTGCCACTTCCCGGGCACAGAAAGTCTTGGTAAAGGCAGGGAATCTCTCAAAAAGATAGGCGAGCCGGCGTGGCACAGAAGGTTTTTAGTCTCGGTTCCGGGAGAGGACAAGGGGGAGTTCGGGGGGACAGGGGCAGGGGAAGGGGAAGGAGTCAGGAGCCAGAATCCAGGAGCCAGGAGGGCGGCGGTGAAAAGTGATAGGTGATAGGTGAAAGGTTGAGGGGGGCGTCGCGTCATTTGTCATTCGCTTCGCGGACCTGCGACGCCGCTTCGCCGGCAATCACCTTTCACCTTTCACTTTTCACAGTCCCCCTCCTGGCTCCTGACTCCTTTCCGACGCCTTCCTTGTGAAAAGTTTCACAAATTACTTGCCATAATGGTCAGGTCTTGCTTTTTTACCGGGCCTACCCCTCCGGCCTTAGGCGTTCTTTGTCTTTTGCTGTTTAAAGATGCGGGATTATTGTCTTCAGGCCGGTGAAGCACCCCTAGATTATGCAGGCCACCATTATCCTTGCCGCCGGTGAACTAACGGTCCAGCCGAACGCGTTATTGCCGAGTGGGACCTGGTTCACCAACTCTTTCGTTTTCACGGTCATCGTGACGGTGTTGATCATCATTGCGGCACGGAGCGCAACGCGAAAAATGGAGCTGGTGCCTACCGGCCCGCAGAACCTGGTCGAGGCGCTGGTCGAGATTCTCTACAACACCTTTGAGATGATCGTCGGTCGACACATGCTTTCTAAGGTGTTTCCGGTGCTCGCCACTCTTTTCATTTTTATCTGCGCCGCGAACTGGTTCGGGCTCGTCCCGGGAGTAGGGACGATCGGGTTTGGCAAGCCCGGGCCTGGTTTTTTGAGTCTGAGTGAAATCGATAAACCGATTTTCCGGCCGGCAAACGCAGATCTTAACATGACGCTGGGAATGGCTCTCACATTTATGATTTTGTGGCTGGTGTGGACGCTCCGGGATGTCGGCCCATTCGGTTTTGCCAAAGAGATTTTCGGGCCGAAGGGCGATACCAAAGGGTTCCTGGCCATCGCGTTAATGCCGATATTTTTCTTTGTTGGACTTATCGAGATCCTTTCGATTCTGCTTCGGCCTGTCTCACTATCGCTTCGACTTTTTGGTAATATTTTCGCCGGCGAGACCCTGCTGCACACGATGACAAACCTGGGCATTTTGTTACCGCCGCCTTTGAATTGGGTCACGATGATCCTTTTCCCCCTCCCGTTTTACTTTCTTGAGCTGCTAGTCGGAATCCTACAGGCCTTGGTCTTTTCGGCGCTATGCGGAGTTTATATCCGGCTGTCGACTGGCCATGCCGAACCCAGTGGAGGCGCGGCCCATTGAAATCCCTTTCTTGCTGAGACCATCCAAGAGCGTGGGCGGCAAGATAAACCAAAAAAAGAACAATCCAGAAAGCAAGAAAGTATGACACTAGAATTACTTCCAATGTTGGCGGACGCCGCTAGCAACGGGAACATTGCGGCCACTTTGCCTCTCGCGTTTGCCGGAGGCGGAGCCGGTATCGGTGTAGGTTTGGTAGGCGCGAAAGCGGCGGAAGCAGTAGGACGTAACCCGGGCGCATTCGGCAACATTTTGACGATGGCGATTATCGGTATGGCCTTGGCGGAAGCCATCGCCATCTACGGTTTGATTATTGCCTTTGCATTCAACAAGTAAATAACAACTGTATTGCTGTGGGGAAAACTTTCCCCACAGCCCCCCGAGCTTCGACCTCTTCGACCTTTTCTACTTATGGACGTTGGTGAACAATTCGGAGTCTACTGGCCCAATCTCATCGCTCAGATCATTCTTTTCTTCATTGTGTACTTCGTTTTAAGCAGGTTCGCCTTCAAGCCGATCATGGCGATGCTCGAAGAAAGGCGTCGTCGAATTGAGGAAGGCCAGATCAACGCAGAAAAGATCAAGCAACAGCTGGCAGAAGCTCAGGCGAAATACGAAGAAACGCTGGCTCGGGCGAACGCTGAAGCGCAGCGGCTAATTGAAGAAGTGAAAGCCAGCGGCGAGAGACTGGCGGACGAGAAACGGCAGGCTGCTCTAGCTGAGGCCGAAGATATTATTCGGAGGACTCATGACTCTCTCAGCTTGGAGCGCGAGCGCACTATGGCCGAACTGAAAAAGGAACTGGGCCGCCTGGTAGTCGAAACTACCGAGAAGGTGACTCACAAGATTTTAACCCCGCAAGATCATCAGAAAATCAACGAAGAAACGGCCCGGCAAATCGCGGCCTAATTGCCATGAGAACGACTAAAGAAGCTCGGAAAACTTCCCGCCAGCTGCTCAAACTTAGTTTCACCGATGGGAAATTGGATGAAGGAAAGGTTAATCAAGTGGTGCAATCTGTCTTAACGGAAAAGCCTCGACATTACGGGGAGGTATTGAAGGACTACCAACGGCTCGTACGCCTGGAAGTAGCGAAGCGTCACGCGGTGGTGGAAAGCGCGACCCAGTTGAACTCAAATTTGAGCAATCTCTTGATCACCAAGCTGAAATCTCGGTACGGCGATGATCTGACGATCGAGTTTAAGACTAATCCAACCTTGCTGGGTGGTCTGCGCGTAAAATTAGCGGACGATGTTTGGGACGGATCCGTCCGTAACCGCCTGCGTACCCTCCAGGAACAGATTTAATCGGGTAAGATGAGCACTATCCTTGAAGAGCTAGAAACCACGATCGCCGGACTCAAAGCGGACACCACCCGTTCAAACGTCGGGACCGTTCGAGAAGTGGGTGATGGAGTCGCGAAACTTGAGGGGTTAAGCGACGTGATGCTGAACGAGATGCTCGAGTTCCCGGGCGGCCTGTATGGTCTAGCTTTAAACCTCGAGGAAGATGAAGTCGGGGCGATCCTGCTGGGAGACTATCAAGAGATCACCGAAGGCAGCGAGGTAAGAACCACTGGAAAGTTGTTATCTGTTCCCGTGGGCAAGGGGTTGCTGGGACGCGTGGTCAACGCCCTGGGCCAACCGATCGATGGTAAAGGACCGATCAAGTCGGATGTTAGCTACCCGGTCGAGAAAATTGCGCCCGGTATTATCAAGAGGCGCAGCGTGACTGTGCCGGTGCAGACTGGGATTCTGGCCATTGACGCCATGATCCCGATTGGGCGAGGGCAGAGGGAGCTGATCATTGGCGACCGTGCCACCGGCAAAACTACGGTGGCAATCGACACGATTATCAGCCAAGCAAAGCTCAATCGCGCCGCCGAAGAAGGTAAGATTAAGAATCATGCCCCGCTTTACTGCATTTACGTCGCGATCGGGCAGAAGAACATGAGTGTTGCTCGGACGATCGATGTTCTGGATAAAGCAGGAGCGATGCCTTACACGATCGTCGTGTCAGCGCCGGCATCAGACAGCGCTACCACTCAGTACATTGCTCCGTACGCCGGAGCCGCCATGGGTGAATGGTTTATGGACAACGGCATGGATGCCCTCATCGTCTATGATGATCTTTCGAAGCACGCGGCAGCATATCGGCAGGTTTCGTTAGTGCTGAAGCGGCCTTCAGGTAGAGAGGCGTATCCGGGTGACGTTTTCTATCTCCATTCCCGGTTGTTAGAACGAGCTGCCCGGCTCAGTGAAAAGGCCGGAGGTGGTTCGTTGACGGCTCTCCCGATTATCGAAACCCAAGCCGGCGACGTTTCGGCTTACATTCCGACCAATGTTATCTCGATCACTGACGGGCAAATTTATCTGGAAACGGACTTGTTCTACCAAGGAGTGCGTCCGGCGATCTCTGTCGGAATTTCAGTTAGCCGCGTCGGATCAGCGGCGCAAATCAAGGCCGTCAAACAAGTGGCCGGGTCGACCAAGTTGGATTTAGCCCAGTTCCGAGATCTACAGGCCTTCGCTCAATTCGGTTCCGATGTGGACCCGGGCACGAGAAAGAAGTTGGATCGAGGCCAGCGGGTCGTCGAGCTTTTCAAACAAGTCCAATACCACCCGTTGGCGGTGGAAATGGAAGTGGTCTTAATGTTTGCCATGCAGAAAGGCTACTTTGATGATGTCCCAGTCGACAAGGTCAAGGATTGCCAGGAAAAGATGGCGGAGTATTTCCGGACGCGGAAAGAGGATGTGCTGACAACGGTGACGGCGAAGTTAGCGATCGATAAGGATCTCGACCAACAACTTCACGCGGCCCTCAAAGAATTTAAGTCCTTCTACAAGCCTTAGCGATTAATGGCTAACACGCTGGACATTCGGCGCCGGATCCGGTCAGTCAAAAACACTGCCCAGATCACGAAAGCGATGCAGATGGTGGCTGCATCTAAAATGCGACGCGCCCAAGCGGCCGCGTTAGCGGGCCGGCCTTACCAGGAGGCGCTCGATCGAGTTCTGCGCGCCCTGCACGGTAAAGTCGATCCCCTGGAAAATCCTCTTTTGGAAGAACGGCCGGTGCAGCGGGAGTTAATTCTCGTGATTAGTACCGATAAAGGTCTCTGTGGACCACTAAATACTAATCTATTTCGCGAGCTGGCCACGGTTGATTCAAGCAAAGCCGGCTTCGTAACGGTGGGGAAAAAAGCCGTCCAATTTCTGGCCAGAACTCGCCGGCAATTGCTCGCCGATTTTCCTACCGGTGAAATACCTCGGTTCCGCGAGATCCGGCCGATCGCCAGCTTTTGTTCGGAAAAGTTTTTGAACCGCGAGATTGATCAAGTGCGGGTGCTTTATCCGAAGTTCGTTAATACGCTGAATCAACAAGCGACGTTTTATCGATTGCTACCGATCGCTCCGGCGGAGATCACCCGGGAAGAGAAAGGCCCGGGCGGCGATTTTGTTTTTGAACCGAACGAGAACGCGGTCTTGGGTGCCGTTCTGCCTCATTATCTCAGTTATCAGATCTACCAGATGGTCCTTGATGCTCGTGCGTCGGAACACAGCGCCCGGATGGTCGCGATGAAGAATGCAACTGATAATGCGAAGCAGATAGTGAAAGACCTCACCCTAGAATACAACAAGGTCCGGCAAGCTAGTATCACGACTGAGTTGCTCGAGATCACAACCGCCCAACTCGCACTGCAATAAAAGTCAGTTCTTATGAATGAAGGTAAAATTGTTCAAATCATCGGACCGGTAGTTGATGTCGACTTCGAGGCCGTTGAGCATATGCCGAAGATTTTCGACGCTCTGGAGCTTGATTTCTCGGTCGATGGCGCTTCGCACCATTTAGTCTTCGAAGTTCAACAACATCTCGGTGAAGGTGTGGTTCGCGCCATCGCCATGTCGTCCACTGAAGGTCTGAAGCGAGGTATGACTCTGCAAAGCCCCGGTTCACCTATCACCGTGCCGGTGGGAGAAGGCGTACTCGGCCGAGTTTTCAATGTAACCGGTGATCCGGTCGATGAACGCGGTCCGGTTAAATTCGAGAAGCGCTATCCGATTCACCGAAAGGCGCCCACGTTGCTGGAACAAGACACAAGCGCCAGCATCTTGGAGACCGGCATCAAGGTTATCGATTTGGTTTGTCCGTTCTCCAAAGGCGGCAAAGTGGGCGCTTTCGGGGGAGCTGGAGTGGGGAAGACCGTGGTGATCATGGAGCTGATCAACAACATCGCCAAAGGGCACGGAGGTTATTCGGTTTTTGCGGGTGTAGGCGAACGGACGCGCGAGGGTAACGATTTGTACACTGAAATGTCAGAGGCCGGCGTCATCGTGCAGGAAGACTTAAGTAAGTCAAAGGTTGCCCTGGTTTACGGTCAGATGAATGAGCCGCCTGGCGCTCGCTTGCGTGTCGGTCTCACCGCGCTGGCCATGGCAGAATACTTCCGGGATGAGAAGAACCAGGACGTGTTGCTCTTTATCGACAATATCTTCCGTTTTTCTCAGGCTGGTTCCGAGGTTTCGGCGTTGCTCGGTCGTACTCCCTCGGCGGTCGGTTATCAGCCGACGCTGGCTTCGGAAATGGGCGACCTGCAGGAAAGAATTACTTCTACTAACAAAGGATCGATTACCTCGTTTCAGGCCGTGTACGTGCCCGCAGATGACTTCACCGATCCGGCGCCCGCTAACACTTTCGCTCACTTGGACTCGACTATCGTGTTGGAGCGCTCCATCGCTGAGCTCGGCATTTATCCAGCCGTGGATCCATTGGCGTCCACGTCCAAAGCGTTAGCTCCTGATAATGTCGGTGAAGAGCATTATCAGGTTGCTCGGGGCGTACAACGGGTTCTGCAGCGCTATAAGGATCTACAAGATATTATCGCCATCCTGGGCATGGATGAGCTGAGCCCAGACGATAAATTAGCGGTTTATCGCGCCCGCAAGATTCAACGGTTCTTAAGCCAGCCGTTCCACGTGGCTGAAGTGTTTACCGGCAAATCCGGTAAGTACGTCAGCACGGCAGATACGATTCGGGGTTTCCGCGAGATCCTTGACGGAAAACATGATGATGTTCCCGAACAGAACTTCTATATGAAGGGTTCGATCGAGGAAATTCATCAAACCGAAGAATAGCCTAGTGTCGTCATGGCCACGCTGAAGCTGGAGATTGTCACGCCGGAAGGTCGTGCGTATTCCGATGATGTTGCGATGGTGGTACTTCCCGCCATCGAAGGCGAAATCGGTGTGTATCCTGCGCACGTGCCCTTGATGACGCAGTTGCTGCCCGGTGAACTGCGCATTCTCAAAGACGGCAAGACCACCGAACTGGTGGTTGGCTCAGGGTTTATTGAAGTTACCGGTGATAGCGTATCTGTGCTTACCGACAGCGCTCTCGGTGACGAGGAAATCGATGAGACCGCTACCGAGGAAGCAATCCACCGAGCAGAAGCGGCATTGAAGGATAAAAGCCTTTCTTCGGAAGATACGGCCGAGGTGGAAGCGGCGTTAGCGCGCTCTTTGGCGCAAATCCGTTTCAAGCGCAGACGGCGCGGCCATAGTTAAGAAATTTCACCACAGAGACACAGAGGTCGCGGAGGAGGAATGAGGCGGGAGGTTTGTTTTGCCTCCCGAAGGGGCAGGGGATCCGCTTTCTAACTTTCTAGATCTCTCGGTTCGCAGTGGGCGCTCCCACCGGCCAGCGGCTATGGCCAAACTCTTGCCTATTTTTCCCTCAGTGAACTCTGTGTCTCTGTGGAGAATCGAATCTGCACTGAAGCGCCGTGTGCATCCAGGCGTTCGGCTTTGCTGAACGACAGAATATACGGGAGCGATTTGCGGAGCGATTCCCGATCTAACTCTACGATACTTGTCCGCCGCTGAAATTGGTCAGCGGTCAATCCCCCGAAAGATTTAGCTGCCCCACCGGTGGGGAGCTCATGGCTTGGACCCGCTACAAAATCTCCCGCTGCAACCGGAGAATAGTTGCCTAGAAAGATCGCGCCGGCGGTTGTGATCTCGGCGGCCAGATCAGCCGCTTGTTGGGTTGCA
>Ga0209647_1001458_pt1 | contig 20158 bp, 20 predicted proteins | sample GraSoi_2013_60cm_FD_185827 | JGI IMG/M metagenome (GOLD analysis project Ga0209647, IMG submission 185827) | Grasslands soil microbial communities from the Angelo Coastal Reserve, California, USA - Sample 9_17_2013_60cm (SPAdes) (version 2) | ecosystem: Environmental > Terrestrial > Soil >... | reverse complement strand
ATCGATTCACGGCGGCCGGCGTGTTCGCGGGTGACACTTGGCATCTCAATTTGGAAGACGCTAAACATCAGGCGAATTTCGAGTTTGACGGTCTGATGACGCCGTGGATACCCGTCCCATCGGACGTAAAGGATGTAGTCCGTTACGCGTTGGACCGACCTGGCTGATTATTGAATCGATACCACTCGCACAGCCTGCCGCCTCGATGGTTCAATATTGGAGCATGATCAAATCCTGGCAAGATGGGGTACAGATCGGGAACCCGTTCTAAATGAGTACTTTCTCACCCTTCGCGAGTAGCCGCTCCTTTCAAGTGTGGGAGTATCAAGTGAGCCACGGTCACTTGCTGATTCGCAGCCCGCAATCGCCGGGTACATTCGATGAGCCCAAACAGGCTACGAACGTAGATCTTCACTTTTGGGGAGTCGATTATTCCGAGCTTCCCCGCATATTGAGGGGTATCGAGATTGCGCCGCCGATCGAGCAGGACGTGGAAAGAATCGGAGCGATCCTTCGCAAACGGATTTCGCCCGTCAACATAGTCGTTTTGCGTTCTGGGGATCAGCGTTTTTTCGTGGTCGCGGATAGCTTCGAAATTACCGAAAACGAATGGGATCTCTTTGAATCCCCGATCGAGTTTCGCTCTCACTTCCGAGCGAAGTAATGTAATGCTGCCGACGTAGAGAGCTCACCTAGTACAAAAAACGCCGGCCGACAATGAAGAATTAAGGATTTTAGCCGGAATGAAAAGTCCCAGATTGATTTCGGTAAGAGTATCACTTTAGTATCACTCCGATGCGCACCGAACTCGTCACCACGCTGAAACGCAAGGCCACTGAGATTCTCTCCGAACTGGAGACTGAAAAAGCGCCTATCCTGATTACGCAGTACGGCAAGCCTGCCGCCTACTTAGTCGACGTGGAAACCTACGACGATCTCCAGAGACAGCTAGAGATACTCCGGGGAATCGCTCGCGGAGAGCGTGCGGTCGAGGAGGGCCGTACCGTGCCCCACGGGGAGGCGAAAAAGCGGCTGGCTCGATGGCTCAAGTAGTCTGGACCGAGCCGGCAGTGGCTGATCTGGACGCGATCGCGGATTATATCTCCCTCGACAACCCCGAAGCCGCGCGCCGTCTCGTCCAAAGAGTCTTCAAACATGTCGAACAATTGGAACGGCACCCCAAAAGCGGATCCATCCCCGCCGAGCTCCGTGGTTCCCGATACCGGCAGATTGTTGAGCCGCCCTGCCGGGTCTTTTATCGCTTTGACGGGAAGCGCGTCTGGATCCTCCACGTGATGCGAAGCGAGAGGTTGCTTCGGCCTGTTCAGCTTCGGCAGCGTGATCGGAAAACTCGGCCGGGCGACGACCCATGAAATTGCTGTGGGCCCCGACTGATTCCCTTGGGATTTCTCGTAGCCCGTTTCCTTCGAACACGATCGGACCATCATTTGTTTAGGTCGATTTTACTACTTCCCGTTCCACGCCCCCAGCGCCTCATCCCGACTCCCCCGTTTCGGTCCCCTCGCCTCGCAATTCGGACAAACGCCTAAAAACCCGCCGCGGTTTCTTCGAATCTCACCTTTCGCCTGTTTACAGAACGGGCAACGGCGCGGTTTTGGAATCCCGCGCCAATTCTTGTATTCGCGGTACTCATACCCGTTTGGAGCAATTCCGGATCCCTTCTCTCTCGGCACCGAATCTAAAAAAGCGGCGACGCGCTGAGGTTCCGCCGGCCTGGTCCGACCCAGAAGCCAATCATAGATTGTCGCGTCTCTTACGCCGATCTGTCGCGCCACCTCGGCCGCTGTCATGTAGTTCAGGCGGATAAAGTCGCGAAGGCGCTCAAGGAGCGCATCCACTGCTTTCAGTTCTTCTCTTGATCTGCGTTTGTTTGCCATCCTTGATCGGCGAGAAGTCTAAGCAAATCTTCCGGACCTCTCCAAACCGTAAAAAGAGCTCGGGTTCAGCTCACCGGGGAAAGACTCCTCGTGCGGCCGGATGGCACCGAAAATTCTCACTTGTCGATAGTGTTCATGTGAGTACATAACGGCATGAGCACGTTTACCCCGTCCCCTGAGTTCGATTACTATTACAAAGCCTGCCGAAAAGGCGACCTGGAGGCAAAGGCCGTCGCGGTGAGTTACAGCCCCGTTGGGGTCCTGGCCGATCCAGCGAAATCACGGGCCTGCCTCGGGATACTTTCGAGGTCCATGAGATTTCGAAGGCGGAGTTCGAGGGATTGGGTTCCTGATAGACGGCTTCGGCGACTTCCGGCTTAGAAGGAACTTCCGACACCCCATCACCTCAGCTGCCGAGGACGACAACGATCGGAAGTCCGTCAGTGAAGAGTCCAAAGCGGGAATTGATCCCCCGCCTTCAGGCCCGGATCCCGATAATAAACGAGATCCAGCCGGCCATGTTTCAGAGAACCGCTGTAGGGTTTGATCTTGCCAAAAGCAAGCGTGTTAAACGAGCCGCGGTACTTGTTAGTGATTTGCACAACTACCTGGTACTGACACGCTCGTTCTTCCATCGCGACTACCTTTGCCGGAATCGAGCTCATCAAGGACTGATGCCTTATAGGTCTGACCGACTAGAGTCCAGATGCCTTTTGTTACAAATTCGTTTCCTGCACAAAGTCCGGGCTGCTTTCATTCGCCGTCGGGTAACTTTCATCAAACGACTTTAAAACTCGAACAGAGCAGTCGAGGCGCCCGCCCCGCGTAACCCGCTAACACAGACCATTTTGTGCAAGCCACTAGCAGCCAAATCGACTAAACTCCTGGCGGCTCTCGCGAGCTTGGAGTGAAAACCAACGGCAAACGGGTCTGCGAGGTTTGCGGAACTGCATTGAGCGAAAACATCGAGTTCTGTCCGGTTTGCGCACTGCAGGGGGCGGCCGGCCATGACTCGGCGCCAGCGGAGGCGGTTAATCGAGTGTCGGCCCCAGAACGCGACCCTGCAGAGACAGAGCCTGCGTCAACTGTGCGCCGATTTGAGAACTATGAGGTGATGCTGGACCCGGATGGCGAACCGATCGAACTGGGCCGCGGCGCCATGGGGATTACTTACAAAGCGTTCGATATCGATCTGCGCTTTCCGGTGACCCTCAAGGTCATCAGCGAAAAATATGTCGGCGATGAGTCGGCCCGCTTGCGTTTCTTGCGAGAAGCCCGCGCGTCCGCGAAGGTGCGCCATCCGAACGTTGCCTCCGTCTTACATTTGGGCAGAACAAGGAGCGGCTACTTCTACGCCATGGAATTTGTGGAAGGGGAGACGCTGGAGAGCCTGCTCAAGCGTTCCGGGCGGCTTGAGGTGAAGCTGGCACTGGAAATTTCGGGGCAGGTTGCGGCCGGTTTGGCTGCAGTGCACAAACAGAACTTGGTGCATCGCGACATCAAACCAAGTAACATCATGGTCGCCTTGGAGCCGGGTGGTGCCGTGACGGCGAAAATCATCGACCTTGGTCTCGCAAAGGGGGTAAACGAATATGGCTCAGAATCGGAAATCTCGACCCCTGGGGCCTTTGCCGGGACGCCGGCCTTCGCCAGTCCGGAGCAGTTTGCGGGGCTGGGCGCGGACATCCGTTCTGATCTCTATTCGCTCGGTGTGACGCTTTGGGAGATGCTGGCTGGACAGCTACCATTCCGGGGCTCGTCTTCTGAGCTAATGCACGAACATCAGCAGGCTCCACTACCACTTGAACAGCTGCAGGGCCTACCGCAGCCGGTTCTTGTTCTGATGGAAGTGATGCTAGCGAAGGATCCCAACCGGCGCTTTCAAACTCCTGTCCAATTGCAGCAGGCGCTGGCGAGAGTCAGAGGAGCAATTGGTTCTGGGTTACAATTGACGGCGGATGAGCTGAGGTCGGCCAGCGATCAAGTGACCCCAAATTTATCAAAAGGGAAACCGAGGAAAGAGGCTTTTCGTTGGCTGCTGGGCGCATGCTCAGGCTTCGTAATAATTCTGACCGCCTGGTTTTTCTTTTCCGGCCACTCAGGATCTTCGTTTAAGCAGCAGGTTGCCGAAGGCGCATCAACCGAAAAAAGCATAGCAGTCCTTCCCTTCGATAACATCAGTCCAAACAAAGACGACGCTTACTTTGCGGACGGTGTGCAGGATGAGATCCTCAACAATCTCGCCAAAATAGCTCAACTGAAAGTGATCAGCCGGACCTCGGTCATGCAATACCGGGGGGATAACAAGCGCGATCTGCGCCAGATCGCCGCCGTTCTCGGTGTCGCGAACGTACTGGAAGGAACGGTCCGGCGTGACGGGAATCATGTGCGGGTTAGTACGGAGTTAGTTGACGCGAGTGACGATAAAACGATTTGGGCGGATAGTTACGACCGTGATCTAACAGATATCTTTGCTATCCAAAGTGAAGTAGCCCAGGCGATTGCCAATAAACTGACTGCTACAATTTCGCCTGAAGAAAAGAAATGGATCGAGGCTAAGCCAACCGATAACCTCGAAGCCTATGACCTGTATCTGCGCGCGAATGAGTTAATCCAAAGCGTTAAGACGAATGGAAGTATCGGGAACGTCGCGAAACCGTACCGCGATGCTATCCCGCTTCTGGAACAGGCGGTTCGACTTGATCCGAAGTTTACGCTAGCCTACTGCGCAGCCGCGGACGCCCACAGCGGCCTCTATCACTATGGCGATCAGACCCCAGAACGGCGTGTATTAGCAGACGCTGCTATGAACAGCGCTCTGCGCTTACAACCCGACCTTCCCAAGGTTCGCCTGACGTACGCCCTCTACCTCTACCACTGTTATCGTGACTATGAACGCGCTCGGGTGCAGCTAGCCATTGCCAGACGTGGTATGCCGAATAGTTCCGAGGCAATTACGCTCGCAGCTTACATGGATCGGCGGCAGGGTGACTTCAACAAAGGAATCCAGGAGCTCAACGAAGCGATTAAGTACGACCCGCTCAATGCAGAATCAATCTCCGAGCTCGGAAACACGCTGTTCTGGACGCGTCAGTTTGATGCCGCTCAGAGGGCTTACGATCGGCTGATCGAGCTGGTCCCCGACCAACCGATGCTTAGAGTTCAAAGAGCTAACTTCGGGGCGATGAAGAGCGGCGACGATACTGAGCTCGGATCAGCGCTCGCAGCGGTTCCAACCTCGATGTCGGGCGATATCGGTGTGCTCTCTTGGCGACTCAGGTTCGCTTTGAACCGGCGCGACTGGCAGCAGGCCAAGGAATTGATCGAAAAGATGAAGGGCGGTGAGGACGACGGTATGTTTGGCTATGTGATGCACCTACCGCTTCCGATAGGGTGTTATTCCATCCTGCTTGCTCGGCTCCAAGGGGAACAACCTGGTGTTAACCCTGCGTCGACAGAAACTCGAGAACAATTAAAACAAAAGGTCGAGAAGTCCCCGGAAAACGCTTTTCTACTTGGCGACTTGTCCTTGGTGGATGCTTTGCTGAACGACAAAGAAGCGGCTATTTCGGAAGCGAAACGCGCGACCGAAATGCTGCCCGTCGCCAAAGACGATATCCATGGCACGGGAATGCTGGTCCAGCTAGCGGTCGTTTACGCTTGGACCAATGAGTTGGATCTGGCCTTTGAGACGCTGAGTCCTTTGACCAAAATACCAAATGGTCTTTTCTACGGCGATTTAAAACTCAATGCATACTGGACGCCTCTGCGCAAAGATCCACGTTTTGACAAATTGTTAGCCGAATTAGCGCCGCGGGATTGAAGGACGATTCCGCCAGGCTTCAATCAGGCCAAAGCCTCATCAAGAAACTCTGAAACTCAAATAAGTCGAGGCGCTGCCCTGCATAACCCGCGACCGCAGACGCTTTTGTGCAGGCGATCCGCAACGAAATCGACTAGAATCCGGGTGGCTAAGCGAGCTTGGAGTGAAAACAAACGGCAAACGCGCCTGCGAGGTTTGCGGCACCGCATTGAGCGAAAACAGCGAGTGCTGTCCGGTTTGCGCATTGCGGGGAGCAGTGAATTGCGAGGAGACCGGCTCACTTGCCGACGTGACTTTTGAGCTTCGTTTTGATCACTACCAAGTTCTTAGAAATCAAGACGAAAAGCCGCTGGAGCTCGGACGCGGCGGCATGGGAGTAACCTACAAAGCCATTGATACCCACCTCCGGTGCCCTGTGGCTCTCAAGATCATTAGTGCACAATTCATCGGGAACGAATCTGCCCGGAGCCGTTTCTTGCGGGAAGCCCGAGCAGCAGCCAGCGTCTGCCATCCCAATGTGGCCACGGTACATCACCTGGGAGAAAGCGGCGGGAATTACTTTTATGTGATGGAGTTTGTGGATGGAGAAACGTTAGAGACCCTCATCCGTCGTTGCGACCGGCTGGAGATTGAACTCGCTCTCGAAATCGTGACGCAGGCGGGTGCGGGCTTAACTGCGATTCACAAGCAGCATCTCGTTCATCGCGACATAAAGCCCAGCAATATCATGCTTACTTGGGAGGAGCGTCGGTTAGAAAACGTCAAGATAATCGACCTGGGCTTAGCGAAAGGGGTTACGGAAGACGCGCTTTCAATCGCGGGAAGTTTTGTTGGAACTCCCGCCTATGCCAGTCCAGAACAGTTTGCCGGACTGGGGACAGACATCCGCTCTGACCTGTATTCATTGGGCGTAACGCTCTGGGAAATGCTTTCAGGCAAACCGCCTTTCCACGGATCAGCGGCGGAGTTGATGGACCAACATCAGCATGCCGCACCGCCTTTCGAGAAACTGCGGGATATCCCGGGGCCGATTATAGCGCTGCTTCAAGTTCTCTTAGCGAAGGATCCTAACCGGCGTTTTCAAAGTCCTGCCCAATTGCAGCAGGCCTTAACAAAGGTCAGGGGAGCAATCCATTCCGGGTTGCGACTGACCGCGGAGGAGCTAAGGGCGACCGGCGATCGAGAGCCTGAAAGCGTGGCAAAGGGAAGGCCGAGAAAGCAACCTATCCGTTGGGCGTTGATCGTCGCGCTCTGTCTTGTCGCAGCAGTAATTACTTGGTTTTTCTCTTCCGGTCGCTTCGGGTTGTTTAACCAGCAATCTAAAGTGGCGGCGCCATTAGAAAAGAGCATCGCGGTCCTGCCATTCGAAAGCCTCAGCGCGGACAAAGAAGACACCTATTTTGCAGACGGAGTTCAGGATGACATCCTCAATGACCTGGCCAAGATCGCTCAGCTCACCGTCATCAGCCGAACGTCGGTCATGCTATATCGCGCCGGCGAGAAACGCGATCTCCGCCAAATCTCTAGCGCCCTCGGGGTAGCCAATGTGTTGGAAGGGACTGTGCGCCGTAACGCCAATCGGGTCCGAGTCAATGCCGAGCTGATCGATGCTCGTCAGGATAAAACCATTTGGGCGGATAGTTTTGACCGGGATCTCACCGATATTTTTGCTATCCAAAGTGAGGTCGCCCAGATCATCGCTACTAAACTGGCCGCAACCCTTTCGCCGGGAGAAAAGCGAAATATAGAAAAGAAACCGACCGAAAATCTTGAGGCCTACGAGCTTTATCTTCGGGCCAAGGAGTCGCTGCTCATCGTTCACGTTACCATCACTTTTGGGAATTTTCAGAAACCGTGCTTGGCGGCGATCAGTTTGCTGGATCAGGCCATCCAGCTTGATCCAAAGTTCACCCTGGCCTACTGCCGCCTGGCGGAAGCGCAAGGCCTTCTCTATTGGGTTTACGATGCCACTCCGGAACGACTCGCCTTGGCAGACGCAGCCATCAGTCGCGCCCTGGCTCTAGAGCCGGACCTGCCCGAGGTTCACCTTGCTTACGCCGAGCACTTGTACCGCTGTTATAGAGACTACGAACACGCCAGGGAACAACTGGCTATCGCGATGCGCGGCTTGCCCAACAGTGCTGAAGCCATCGGGCTCGGAGCGCTCATTGATCGCCGGCAAGGACAATGGGAAAAAGCGGTCCAAGGGTTTAAAGACGCTATCACCCGGGATCCACACAATTCGGCTTTCGTTGAGAACCTCGCTTCTACTTTTGGGGCCCTCCGTCAGTTTCGGGCCGCTGAGCAGATGTATGACCGGCTGATCGAGCTCCGTCCGAACGAACCGATCCTCAAACCAGGAAGAGCGGTGGTTACCTACTGGGAGACGGGGGATGATACCGCGGTCAAGGCAGCGCTCGCGGCACTCCCTGCCTCCATGGCGGACGATCGGGCTGCGCTCGACTGGAAGCTGTGGTTTGCCTTGGTCGATCGTGATTGGACACAAGCAAAAGAAGGCATCGAAAAGCTGAACGGCGGTGACGACGGAGGCGACTTTGCTTATGGCGTAGCCCCTGTTCCCGTCGGCTGTTATTCGATTTTACTTAGCCGGCTCCAAGGGGAACAAATCGACACAAATACCCGGTTTACTCGAACGCGAGAGCAACTAGACCAAAGAGTCCAAAAGGCGCCAGAAAATGCCAAGCTGCTCAGCCAGTTAGCCGTGGTCGACGCTCTCCTTAACCATAAAGAAACCGCCATCGCGGAAGCAAAACGTGCGGTCGAACTGTTGCCGATTTCTAAGGACGCCGTGCTTGGCCCGCAAATTCAAAATAATCTAGCCGTAGTTTATGCCTGGACCAATGAATCGGACCTCGCCTTTGGAACCCTGAGCTCTTCTGCCCAGGTGCCGTACGGTATTTTTTATGGACTCTTGAAGCGGGATCCGTATTGGGAGCCTCTCCGTCAAGATCCACGCTATGAAAAATTGTTAGCGAAACTGGCGCCACGAGATTGATATTGTGGAGCGCCGCATCGCTTTCCGCAAAGCCTGAGTCCCCTCTCGTCGCCGGCCTCTCGTCCGCGCCGAAGAATCTGCGCGATAAAAAAGCTCGAATCGTAAGAGAACGCCTTGCAAAGCATGCCGATCTGTGATGACGGGCCATACAATTTCTATGACAAATGTGGATCTGGAATTGGGGTGTCTTCGCTCGGGCAATGATAATCCCTGCTTTTGTGGAGTCCATTCATCAGACGATTCGGTTTCCGTTGTGCGTGAGGCCAAAATTTTCTTTGGAGAGCAACGTCTTCGCGAAGCAATTCAGAAAGAACGAGGTTTCTCCTGCTCGGAACTGATCAACGTGCTCGATGCATTCACGCCGGATCCCCGAAGCAGGCTATTTCCGGAGCGGTTACTCGGGGAGAATTGCGGCCGTTAAGAAACCCGGCCGAAGTCCAACAAGAGGTTGCTTGAAATTTGGTTAAACCGGTTTTCTGCTCCGTTGCTCCCCAACACCCAAATCCAGCGAGAGGTAGGGAAGTAGGCCGCCAAGCCGTCGACACAGACGAACCTAAGTGGTCATCCGGCCCCTAGACATCGTAGGAACCGCGATAGATCAAGCGGTAGATCGGATTCCCCGGCATAGTGAGTAACAGCCCGAGCAGGATATTGATAATGTAGGGATACAGTGGGCGCGGCCCTTGCTTTGCGGCAAGGGCACGCGCCCAAAGGTGGCCAGGAATCACGAAGAGCCAAAGGTCGGCGGTGAACACAAGAAGTGCGTCGAACGTTGCAGACCAGAATCCGTGCCTCCGGCTGGTGGCGGAAAATGCGTCCCAGGGAAAGGGGCTTGTCTGCCCTCCCCCGAGCAACCCGACCGCAAATGGGACGAAGAATAGAGCAACAATCGCAAGGAATAAGCAAGCGCCGCCGTAGAGCCGCGGCCGTCGTTCCAGTAATGCCTCAACCTGTCGCTGGTTTGTTACGATTAAAGATGCTACCGAGGCAATGCAACCCAGCAACAGCGTCAAAGTGACGATTGAGTACCTAACGAGATCCCAAAGACTATTCACTCTGGCCCTCGTTCGCTTACGACGCCAAATTTAGTTGTCAGCACGCACCTTCACTATCAGCTCAATATGCAAGTCAAGCATCTCGAATTACCATGCTGCGGCGAACAGTTAAACTGAAACACTGCTTATGGATCGCTTATATGTAACAGCTCGTAGAATGAAACTCTGTTGTTAAAAGTCAGGATCGAATTATCTAGTTTTTGAGCTAGTCTCCTACTTCAAACGCTACTATCTGTTGCAGCCGAAACCGTCAGTGCGCCAGCCTTCACGCTGACAAGGACTCGGTCACCTTCTTTCACCTCGCCGCGAACCAGCATCGAGGCGAGGCGATTCTCAACGGCCTCTTGGACCGTGCGACGCAAGGGCCGCGCGCCAAAAGATGCATCTCGCTCCTGTGTGCAAAGCCAATCGACAGCTTCTTGTGTCACCTCAAGCTCAATAGGCGTTCTCCCAACAGTCGTGTCATCAGGGGCCATTTGACTTACCTTCCTTTAGACTTGAACGCAGACGGCACAGGTGAAGGCGCAGGGTACTTTACCTTCATTCAAGGCGTCGCCGGCTCACTTTTTTCCGGCCTGCCCAGCGAGGCGACTGCTTTTTTCACATTTCGAACTGAACAGTTTTCAACAGGAGCTATTAACAACGGATCTGTCACGGCATTGCTTCATCCTCCAGGTCGCTTCACGATTTATCTAAACAATACACCAAGCGGCAACTGGAACGATTTTAGCACCTTCGCGCGGGGCCAGGCGATTGGGATCGTGGAGTTTGGAACGACACAAGACATCAACACCGGCGCAACTCAAATCGGCTACACTTCTGCACAGATTATTCAAAGCAGTAGTTTCGAGTTTCAAGGACAACGGTATAATTTGCGCGCGCTATTTCCACATGGCTTCACCATTGCCTTCAACACCAATCCGAAGCCTATCAATAATAGCTTCCCCCTCATCTTTTGCCTTGGTTTTACGTCGTTTGCAATCGGATCCGATGCAGGTCAAAACTAATTGAGACCGGCCTTCGGGCTTGGTGACATCCCTCACGCGCGATTTTGGGTCGCCTGCCGAAACTTCGAATGCCCCATATTCACATCGGTCTTTCCCGTACCCGGCCTCGCTATTCATTCTCGAGCGTCTTCGGGTTGAGTTGCAATGGGAACCGGTATCGCTACTCCACCACTTCGGCTGGCCGCCATCGAGCACAAGCACGAAACGCCGAATGCTTACGATTAAAAGGGAAATCTGCTTGCGCTGGAATCACGTAACCACCTAAGATCGAGGCTATTCTCCATGAGCCTAACCGTCACGAAAGTCGATGTTTGGGCCGCTGAAATAGACGATTCTCCCGGCGGCCTCGCAAAACTCTTAAGTGCTCTTGCTGGTGCGGGTGCAAACCTTGATTGTGTCATCGCCAGGCGCGATCATTCGAAGCCTGGTAAAAGCGTTGCCTTTCTTACACCTGTCAAAGGAGCCGCTACTCGAAAGTCAGCAAAAGCCGAGGGACTCGCACCTGCTGGAAAGCTGACTACGCTGAGAATCGAGGGCGACGACGAACCAGGCCTTGGTTCACGGATCGCCTCTGCGATTGCGGAAACAGGAGTGAACCTGCACGGCCTATCCGCCATGGTGATGGGCCGCAAGTTTGTGGCGTACATCAGCGTCGATCAGCCAGCGGATGCAACGAAGGCCGTTCGGGCTCTGAAAGCCCTGGCGGCTCCGAAAAAGTCAACAAAGACTAAGCGCAAATAAGTACTTCGGTTCTATTAGCTCCTGACAGAAACTTCAGCGCTCCGGATTTCCTTTGCCTCGACCTTCATTGATGGCTCGGCGCGCAGGGTCCGAAAGACCGGGCTTCTTCCCGTGCTCGTCGCCAATTTGTGTCAAACCTACTGCGATCGTAAAACGCTCACTCACCCTGGTTTGCAGTTGCGGGTCTGGACACGATCCGATCAATCGCCCAATCGAAACTTGTGATACGATGCCGTGCTGAATCATGCCCCGGACAAAGTCGATGTCTTTTTCTCTGCCCGCTGCTGGTGTCCTGTCCCATAAATAACATTGCTTTCGCCGTCGGTCAGTTGGCTGTTTTTCAAGGCGCGAGCGACGAGCATATCTGAATTGATACGTAAGGAGCGAGCAACGTGGAAAAACAGCCAACTGGCCACGGCCCGGAGGGTTGCGATGAAAATGGGCCGGCGGCGACGTTGCTCGTCGGTCACGTATCGATTCAGATATGCTCCGCTCCTCGCGCCTTGCCGCGGCCCATTTTGATCGCAACGAAAGCCATGTTATTTATGGGACAGGACACTAGTTTCGCGTACGCCAAATCTTCAGGCGAAAGTCCGTACGACCGCTCCGTTCAAGCTCTTCAAAATTCATCTAGTGAATTGACGGGATCTTGCGAGCAATCGCCTCCCGCTCGGCGCGGCTGAGTATTCCAGCGAACGGCGTGGCCTGCCGGAGCCTGACCCCCTCCTCACTCGGATCAAGCAATAGGCTCAGCACCTCTTCGAAACTGTGCTGCTCGATCACATCCAGCCATTCCCGGTACGCATCCCGCGTTGAAATGCTTACGCGTTCATCCGACAACATCCTTCGCAGCCGGTCACGAACCTTTTCCAGCAACTTTGGATCCGAACGGAGTTTCTCCGCAATCGCCACGTGGAACGCCAAAGATCTTTTATCTAGTAAGGAATGATCCACTTCCATACTTTAATGGTTCCCCACCCCCCGTGCCAACTAATCCGACGACATCTGGCGGCATGTTCAAGAATTGTCGTTGAACGTGGTGCCCGGCGTGTACAACGAGGCTTCGACTATAATTTTCACTTGTCGCTAGTGTTCGTCTGAGTACATATCGATATGAGCGCATTTAATCCATACTCTGACTTCGATTTATATTACAAAGCATGCCGAAAAGGTGATTCGCGAGGCCAAGGCCGTCGCAGTGAACCGGAGTCCAGTCGCTGACCTGGCCGCTGCCAGTGAAATCACGGGTCTACCTCGGGATAACTTCGAGGTGCATGAGATCTCGAAGGCGGAGTTTGAGCATTTGCGTGGCCGATAAAATCCGGGCGTCAATGTCTATCCAGGGGCCAATCCGTCGGCCTCGCGAGCGAGGCCGTTCCATCAGCGGGCCGCGCGAAATCTTCTAAATTTCAGCTGTCCGTTGGTGGCGAATTCGCCGGCCAGGTGGAACCCACCCGCGCGAATCCGTATTTCTCCAGGATCGGCCGGCTAGTCGGCAGTGCATCAACTCTAAAATAACGAACCGAATCGAATCCCCTGGCATGTTGGATTCGGGCTGCGAGCAGCGCGCGATAGATCCCGCGGCCGCGGAACTCCGGAAGGACGCTTCCGCCCCAAAGCCCGGCAAACTGGCTCCCCTGAGAAACGGTTACGCGACTAAATCCAATCGGTTTTTCGCACGCGTAAGCGATGAATGCACGATGGCCTTGGAATCGATCCTCTAAGGCCGTCCGAAGAAAAGCGCGACTCGTGTCTGCTTGTGCTCCCCAGATCGCAGCCTCAAGAGAAAGAAAATGCCCTATTCCTTCGTCATCCGCCACCGCTGTGACCGTGATGCCTTCGGGGTTAGGCGCAAACAGATCGGGCGACAACTCCTGCAGATCAAGGATCATTAGGGATTCTTCGGCACCGATGTTAAATCCGCGATTCTGTAACCGCGTGAGTAAATCCGGCGGCTCATCATGGCTGTAGACCTTCCATTCGAAGCTGCGGCGCAGAGTGGCAAAGTAACTGATCTCGTTAGCGATAACGGCCTCCGCTACCGATCTCGGAAAATGCGAATAGACGATTCCATTCCAAGAGCCGAGCTTGCTGATCGCCCGAACAACATAAGGAGTTGTTTCCAAGTTAACATCGAGGTCCGGAATCGTTCGTCGCTCGAAGTCCAAGCGCTGCAATGCCATTCGATGATTCATATCGAGCTACACCAGCAGATTAAAACCAGTCGCGCCATCTTGTCCGTCAGTGCTTCCGCCTCCCTTATCGCCTCAAGAGCTTCGGAGGTACGATCGGCAGTGTGCAAAGCTTCAGCCTTTAGTCTTAGATAATACGGCACGATCAGGGTCGATCCGGTTGCTCGCCAGTCCTGTCTTCCATCAGCGGAAGGATCTAACCACAGCCACTGGAAACTTTCGCCCCAAATCATGGCGTCTTTTCGCGATTCGATGTTGTAGCATCTCCCCGACCCCTTTATACAGTAGTGGGTTCGCGGGTAGTCGACTGGCAAGAAGTTACCAATAGGCTTGCTTCTGCATAAAGCGCGGCCGCCGGGCATTTTGTGCAAGCCATCAGCAACCAGATCGACTAGAATCCCGGGAGCTAAGCCAGCTCCCCAGTCGTGAAAACAGAAAGCAAACGCGCGTGCGAGGTTTGCGGCACTGCATTGAGCCAAAACAGTGATTTCTGTCCGGTTTGCGCGCTGCGGGGAGCCGCCTCACCTGAGACCGAGTCACTTTCGGCCATTTCTTCTGAGTTCTGTTTTGAGCACTACCAGGTTCTCAAAAACGAAGATGGAACACCGCAGGAGCTCGGTCGTGGTGGCATGGGAGTAACCTACAAAGCCATTGATACCCACCTCCGGTGCCCTGTGGCTCTCAAGATCATCACGGCACAATTCATCGGTAACGAAGCAGCCCGAAGCCGTTTCCTGCGGGAAGCCCGGGCCGCGGCCAGTGTTCGTCATTCCAATGTGGCTACCGTATTCCATCTGGGAGAAAGCGGCGGGAACTACTTCTATGCGATGGAGTTTGTGGATCGGGAAACGTTAGAAGCCCTCATCCATCGTCGCGGCCGGTTGGAGATCGACCTGGCTCTCGAAATCGTGACGCAGGTGGCTGCAGGGCTAACTGCGATCCACAAACAGCATCTCGTTCATCGCGACATTAAGCCCAGCAATATCATGCTCAGCTGGGAGGAGGGTCGATTGGAAAACATCAAGATAATTGACCTGGGCTTAGCGAAAGGAGTCACGGAAGACACGCTTTCGATCGCGGGAAGTTTTATTGGAACTCCTGTCTATGCTAGTCCGGAACAGTTTGCTGGACTTGGGACGGATATTCGTTCTGATCTGTATTCATTGGGGGTAACGCTTTGGGAAACGCTTTCAGGAAAACCTCCTTTCCAAGGGTCAGCCGCGGAGTTGATGGACCAACACCAGCATGCCGCGCCGCCCTTAGTGAAACTGAGCAATATCCCTGAGCCGGTGATCGCGTTGCTGGAAGTTCTGCTGGCGAAAGATCCTGGCCAGCGTTTTCAAAATCCTGCTCAATTGCAGAAGGCGATAACGAAGGTTCGAGGAGCGATTGGTTCCAGGTTACGATTGACGGCGGACGAGCTGCGATCGGTCAGCGCTGAACTGACCGCGAACGTGTCAAAAAGGAAGCCGAGAAGGCACGCTGTTCGTTGGTTATTGGCCGCAGGCTTGTGCTTTGCGGGAGCACTGATCGCTTGGTTTTTCTTCTCCGGTCGTTCTGGACTCTTATTTAACCAGCGACTTGGCGCGGCATCGACCGAAAAAAGCATTGCCGTACTACCTTTCGAGAGTTTGAGTGATAGCAAGAACGACAGCTACTTCGCGGACGGCGTGCAGGATGAAATCCTCAACAACCTCGCCAAGATTGCTCAACTCAAGGTCATTAGTCGTACCTCGGTGATGCAGTATCGGGCGGATAGCAAACGTGATCTGCACCAAATCGCCACCGCTCTAGGGGTGGCGAACGTGCTGGAGGGAACCGTCCGTCGTGATGGAAATCACGTGCGTGTTAGTACCGAGTTAGTCGATGCCCAAAATGACAACACGATTTGGGCCGATAGTTATGATCGGGACTTGAACGACATCTTTGCTATTCAGACCGAGGTTGCTCAGACGATCGCCAGCAAGCTCGCTGCTACCCTTTCGCCCGAGGAAAAGAAGAGTATTCTGGCAAGACCCACTAACAATTTGGAAGCCTACGATTTGTACCTCAAGGCAAAGGAGTTGATCGCTCACGCAATCGCTAATCCTCTCCCCACAGGCAGCTACGAAAAGCCGTTGCGCGACGCAGTCGACCTACTTGAGCAAGCAGTTGGCTTGGATCCGAAATTCACCCTAGCCTATTGTGCTTCCGCTAAGGCGCACGATTACTTGTACAACGGGTACGATATGACTTTAACACGGCGCGCACTGGGCGATGCTGCGGTACAACACGCGTTGTCCTTGCAACCTGATCTTGCTGAAGTCCGCTTGGCAAATGCATTTCACCTTTACGTTACCTATCGGGATTACGAACACGCGAGAGCCCAACTCGCCATTGCCATACGTGGGCTACCGAATAGTTCCGACGCGTACTTGCTCCAAGCGTATATGAATCGCCGGCAGGGTAACTACGAAGAAGCCGTGAACGAATTCAATGAAGCGATTAGTCGTGATCCACGTAACCTGAGGGCTCTTACAGAGTTAGCAAACACACTGTTTTTCATGCGACAGTTTGCGGCATCCGAGCAAGTGTACGATCGCGCGATCAGTCTTGCCCCTGATTTGCCTATACTCAAGGTCTTGAAGGCCTTTTTTGCAACCTGTATGAAGAACGGAGACGATACAGCATTCCGCTCTGCACTTGCGACGCTGCCGGCGTCGATGTTGGAAGATCGGGGGGTTCTTACCTGGCGTCTCACTTCTGCATTGCTCAGCCGCGATTGGCAGCAGGCAAAAGAATTGGTCGAAAAGATGGAGGGCGGGGAGGACGACGGGGGCTGGTTTTTTAGCGTTGTACCGGTTCCAGTCGGCTGTTACTCGATTTTGATCGCTCGTTTTCAGGGTGAAAAAGCCAGCACAGATTCAGGATTTGCCCAGTCGCGCGAGCAATTGAATCAAATGGTTGAGAAGTCACCAGCAAATGCAAGGCAGCTTGGCAACTTGGCCATGATCGACGCGTTGCTGGGAAAAAAGCAGGACGCGATTGCCGAAGCAAAACGCGCGGTCGATATGTTGCCAATTTCTAAGGACGCACTGGACGGTCCGGGTGTTCTCGTAAATCTAGCTCAGGTTTACGCGTGGACTGGCGAACTGGATCTGGCCTTTCAGCAGGCGGAGATTGGCGCGAAGATTCCCAACGGAATTTACTACGGCGATTTGAAGCTCGACGCAGTCTGGGATCCTCTCAGGAAAGATCCACGTTTTGAAAAATTGTTGGCCGAACTAGCACCCCGGGATTGACAGTCTAACAAGCACATCTTTTTCGCCGGGCGATGTAATTGGTTAGCTGATAGGTCGACACATCGCTACTCCTGGCGACGGTTCCGGATTGTGACTTCTCTGACGTTTGTTTTTGCGCCTCAGCACAAAGCGCCGTTAGTCCGGCACACCAAGAACTTCGTCCAACAGCGCCATCACAAACTGACCAACCTCTGGCTCTGTGCTCGCCCCTGCCCCGGCCACATTCAGCACCTTCACATCGTGGTACTCGAAGATACGAACGCCTTTCATATCCGATTCTCCAGCTCGCTAATTGCTTCCTCAAGGAGCTCACTTCCGTATTTTAGCTTCAGTGTTTCGGGGTTCTCGCCTTCCATTAGACGGGAAATCAGAATTGTTACCTCGACTTTTGTTCTTGAGCCGGTGAATAGATCAGCGGCCGAATCGACAAGTGGCGGATCCATGAAAATTTACCTGAACTTTTCGTTTACCGAATTCCTGAGAAACCATCGATGTTCTCTAATTTGTTGCCCAGCATCGTCGACCTCCACGCGGCACCCCAGCTTGCTCTTCATTTTCATACATCTCTCTGGGTCTTACTCCTTTTGCGCCTCGCTCTAGCAACCTATTTGGTGAGGAACGCGCGGACTGTTTGGTCGAGTGCACCGCTGTTGAGTAAGTGGAACAACTCACAAAAGCCGTAAACTAACGCACCAAGTGACACGGCTCCGAACAGGAGGAACGCCACCCATTCAAAAACGTTGAGCCGCGGACGGGCAGCCTCCGCACACACCTTCCACAAACGTGTTTCCGGCTCCTCTTCTACCTTGGACCGGCTAAACGATCGTTGCCTATCCGTCGCCCGATACTGCTCTCCAATTCCCTGATGAAACCGCAGGGGCTTTGGCAGAATATAGAAATGTACTGTGGTCATGATGTTGGGTCTCTCTGTGTTTGCGCAATAACTTGGTTTGTCCGGAGCCTATTAACGCTTCCCTCAATCAACTACACAGGGATCGAGGCCGCCGAGTTTCGCCGGGAGGAAAAGTTTCCCAAACACGTCGATTTCAGTCTGTCACGTTAATGGGCCAGACACGGGATTGGGCTATGGATTAGAGTCAGGTCTTTTAACGGCTTATAGAGGACGAATAGACCCGACAATAACGCCAATTTGCGAGCTCATACGAGATGGCCTTTTTCCCAAATCGATCTTATCCGAATTCCAACGCTCCGGACTTCCTCTGCAGGAACGCGATAGCAAAGCTGGATATGCTCAAGCCGTATTGCTTCTGAGTATCGCTAACAATCGCACCCTAGATGAGCCTCAAAATGATGAGGGCTGCTACTGGCGCAGCCAGGCCTACGCCGCAAAGGGGAATTTCGACACGGCGGGGGCGGATCTTAAAAAGTGGGAACAGGCGTCGTTGAAAATTGTTTGTGATTGGGAAGGCAGAACGCGCCGACCCTTCCAATCTGCTTTACTGTTGATTTTGGACTGCCTCAGCCAGAGCGAACGATGGACAAATATCTGGTAACGGAAGGCCAAAGGCTTCTGAAGTTGTGTTAGATGGTGCCACCCCCTAGCCCTCATTTTTCTTTTAAGCGCAAGCCGCACTTGGTAAGTTCACCAGAACGCGGTTTACACGTGAAGCGGGACCATAGTTCGCGGGCGGACATGCCCAAGCAATTTCACACCACTCGGTGGAGCGCGGTGCTGGTTTCTGCCCAAAGTCAGGCGCCGGGGTCTAAAGAGGCGCTGGCTGATCTTTGCAATCTCTATTGGTACCCGCTTTACGGGCATATCCGGCGCTATGGGTTCTCGCCGCATGACGCGCAGGACCTCACTCAAGGTTTTTTCCTGGACCTTCTCGAGCACAAAGCCTTGAGGCGAGTGGATCAACAGAAAGGCAAATTCCGCTCGTTTTTGCTGGCATCTCTGCAGAATTTCCTTTCCAATGAGGCTCATAAAGCGAGGTGCCTGAAACGAGGCGGCAACGTCGAATTTGTTTATCTGGACCTTGAAGGCGCTGAAGATCGTTACGGTGAGGAGGAACTGGCGGAGAGACTGACGCCAGAAAAGATCTTCGATGCTCGCTGGGCCTTTGCCCTGCTCGGCGAAGCGAAAAACCGTCTAAGGCAAGAATACGTCGATACCGGTAAAACTGCTACATTCGAGGCACTGAAGGGGTTCATTGACCCCGTGACCCCGAAGAACCTTCCATCCTACGAAGAAGTGGCGGAGCAACTCAAAGTGAGCGTGGCTGCCGTAAAGACGCTGATCCACCGACTCCGGAAACGAAACACTGCCATCGTGCGAGAGGAGATTACGCGCACCGTTTCAGACCCCAGCCGATGTCGAAGCGGAAAGCCGCGAGCTTTGCGAGGCACTGATCGCTGCGGAAGGACGCATTCAGCCGTGAGCGGGAAATACGCACATCCCCCAAGTCTGCTGAAGGAATTCTCGCCGGCAAGCGAGGCATGTCCGGTTTGCATTTCGCGTAGAGCTGCCGGTGGCCAGCCCACGACAGTCCATGATCTGTTTCCCAATCTGACTCAGAGCAGGGCTCCGGCAAGCCCGGGACGCCGCCGCTTGTACGCCGGTTTGAAAACTATGACCAGATCTTGGACTCCTAGAATAAACTGAGGCGCGGCGCGATGAGCATTAAAATCGCGTGCGACAAATATCGCCAGGCAGAGGCCTACATAATTAGCTGTTCAATCGGTCTGGCCTGCGTCGGATCCGATTGCGAACGACGTAAAACCGAGACAAAAGATGAGAGGGAAGCTACTATTGATAGGCGTCGGATTAGTGTTGAAGGCAATGGTGAAGCCGTGCGGAAATAGGTCGCGCAAATTATAGCGTTGTCCCTGAAAGTCGAAGCTGCTGCTTTCAATTATCTTGGCAGAAGTATATCCGATCTGTGCCGATCCAGTGTTGATGTCTTGTGTCGTTCCAAACTCCACAATCGCAATCGCCTTGCCCTGTGCAAAGGTCGTAAAGTCGTTCCAGTTGCCGCTCGGAGTAGTGTTTAGATAAATCGTGAAGCGCCCCGGGGGATGAAGCAGCGCGATGACAGATCCGTTGCTGATAACTCCCGTCGAAAACTGGTCCGTTTTAAATGTAAAAAAAGCGGTCGCCTCGCTAGGCTGTCCGGAGAAAAGAGAG
>Ga0209647_1001457_pt1 | contig 20165 bp, 20 predicted proteins | sample GraSoi_2013_60cm_FD_185827 | JGI IMG/M metagenome (GOLD analysis project Ga0209647, IMG submission 185827) | Grasslands soil microbial communities from the Angelo Coastal Reserve, California, USA - Sample 9_17_2013_60cm (SPAdes) (version 2) | ecosystem: Environmental > Terrestrial > Soil >... | reverse complement strand
CGAAGATCTTCGGGCGCTGACACCCGCACCGGCAAGGTCGATCTCGCTCACACCCCGGACGAGATCAAATTCGAGGTTGATGAATTCAACAAGGCTGTTGTCACCGTTCCTTTCAACCACGCCGTAGCGGAAGAGCTGGCCCGCCACATCGACCCCAACCTTCCCGGCAAAACCCTGGTTTTCGCTGTCAGCGATGCCCACGCAGATATTGTGGTTGAGCAGCTGAAGATTGCTTTCAAGGAGGCTTACGGCGATATCGCGGTTCTACGTTCTTCGCCTGATCTTTGAAGAGGACTCGACCAAGCCACACTCGCCAAGGCATTTCGCGGGGAACTGTTTGAAAAGGCGTCTTAACACTCGGCAGCCCGGACAGGCCACCGCGGATTCTGCCAACGGCTCAAACACTGTTGAATCGTCTGAGGAAGCGCGTGCATCCATGACCACAGCAGACCGCGCGGCGCATCCGCGCTGGCTTGCTGGATCAACTCGTTACTTGGAGACGGCAAAAGCATCGCCAGGCAGCGGTTCGTCATGCATGTCATTCAATCCTCTTACGCCTCAGGACTTTAGTCCTCCATTACGTTTCGTAGATAGTCTCTGGAAGCAAAGTGTCGGGCCGATCCGAAATGGGATGACGGCACAACATCTTCCAACGAGGCCAAAAAAAAGTGGGGTGGCTTCCCGGCTCAGGCCACAGCGTTTTGTGTCCTTTTACAGAAGATCAGGGAACAGGATTCATTTCAAGGCGATCCTGAGTGAGATCCAAGTAGTCGACGTTGTCGCGACAGACCCAGTTGAGCACTTGACCCGGAGGATCAGGACGTCTCCGACAGCGCTCTCTGGTATTGGGCATCCGTCGTTGTTGATCCTCGAATTTGTCGAAGGTTGGTGCTTAGCCCAGCCAAATTTTCTTGCCCAATTTCGGATCGGAACGCAGTGACGCTCTGGTTGGGACTAATGGCAAAGAAAAAGTAATCGCCCCTTTCCACCATCCTCATCAACACCTTCTTTACCAGGTGGTTGTTCGGATTGAGCAGCATGTTGTAAGTCTCGAACCCATAGAAGTGAAAAACGAATTGAATGACTTCAAATTCAGTAGTCCCCAGCAAGGCGTGGCCAAAATTGAACCCGAGTCCGGAGATTTCTGGCGGGATGACTTCAGCCGGTCGCAATGCTAAAAAACCGCATGGCTGTTTGCGTTCTTCGACCAGGCCTAATGCAAAGCAAGGTGACTCCTCGGCCATGAAGTCTCGCATAAACTGCCCATTCACGGTCAGTTTTGGCAAGAACCGACAGGTGTTATTCACGTTATTGAATCGCTGCGTCATTGCTTTAGGGTGGTCACTGCACAGTTGCTCATCTATGCCGCTAATCAAAGGTGGCCGTAATAATCATCGAAATCCTTATCCAACCCGGCGATAGCCGCCGAAAGTTTCTGGTCGGCTTCGACTACTTCTTTCTTCCTGGGGGAGTTCTGCTCGGCATGCGAAAGGGCGAGCGCCAGCAGCTGACCGCGTAGACTTTCTAGCCCGATTAGAGTCGCCTTGATCTCGAAAAGCGCCGTGTAATCTTCTGCCTTTTTGAGAAAAATAGGCACCTCGTTCCGCATGGTTTTCACCGTATCAAATAGCACCCACGTCCGTATCCAGACGTTCCATAAGACTTTTCTCCACCTCATCTAAGTGAACTTCGAGGTCGGCTAGCTCATCACGGCGCAATTGATCGTAAACTACTGCTTGATCGATCACGTTTCGATAGGTCTCAGCGAAATGCTCTCGAGCTTTTGCTGTCTCGTCCAGATCTGCCGCCAACGCGCCATGCGCGAGGCCGCGTCGGCCAGCAGTCCAGGGGCTGCGTTTTCCCCATTCGCCAGGCTAGCTTCCGCAGCCTCAATCAACGTCTCCAAATTGTCTTCGAGGCGATCGATTTGTTCACTCTTCGCTCGCACATATTGCACCCAATTGAGTGAAGAACTAGGCCGCTCTCTCGAAGTTTGCGAGCTTGGGCCGCGCTGCAAGAACTTCGGGCGGTTCTGACAGCAGCCGGCCAGGAAATCGAGCAAAGCGCAGAAAAAAGCTTTGCACATGAGGGTGAAATCCTTGAGCGAGCGCTCAAGAAAGCATTGTCTGATAGAGATGAAGCGCTGCGGGAATTGACCGCGGCGGCGCGCTGGGTCGACCGTTCTGCGTTTGGTGACGAAACGGGTTTCGGTCAGGCCCACCAAGCGCTGTTGAAGGCGCGGGATCGGGCCGAACGATTTTTGTAAACCAACTGACTGAGGTGTACCGGGGACCGAGAACATAAACGGCCTGTCGAAACAATGAAAATTCTTACCTTGCTCACGCTAATGGCTGCTGCCTACTTCGTTGCGCGCGGTGATCAGCACGCGGGCTGTGCGATCTCCAGATGTACCTGAACCAGCAGGCCGAGCATCTTCTGGACTGGTTCCACATCACGATGAGGCTGACGGTGATGGGTCAGATGGCCAAGAGCATCAATACAAATGACCAACCGAATCTGAGCGCAGAAGTCAAAAAAGAACTCGAACGCCTCAAATGGAATCTCTGGCATGGAAATGTTCACAAGGCGCTGCAAATCGTGGGACGATCTGGAATTCGCTCTGGACATCGAAGACCACGGCCAAGAGCAACGGAAGTTGCTGAAAGCCGTTGGAGAATTCGGGACCTACATTAGCGCCAACCGAACATTTATTCCCAATTACGGCGACCGTTATCGGCATGGAGAAACCATTTCCATGGCCTTTGTTGAGTCTGCCATCAACCGGGTTTTGAGTAAGCGATTTGTCAAGAGACAGCAGATGCGATGGACCGAGCGCGGTGCCCATCTTCTACTTCAAGTGCGGACAAAAGTTTTGAATGAGAACTGGCGCTCTACGCTCTCGCGTTGGTATCCTGGAATGGAAGAGACATGCGATGCGAAGGCGGCTTAGCCCCGGCTTTTCCCGGTTACATGGGACGGCCATTCTAACACCCTCGGAATTTCCCTGGTTTACGGCCATATTTGTCTTCTTGCCTGCTTTTTAAGGGTCTCTTTATAGTGAATGATAAAGGACGTTACCATTCACTATAGTCGAGGCAGCGGGCAGTTTTAGCGAGTGCTGGCCAGGAGATCGAGCAGAAACGGAGAGAAAAGCTTTGCACGTGAGGGCGAAATCATTGAGGAGGCGTACAAGATATTTTATGGACCAAGAATTCGACGACAAAGACTCGATAGAGTATCCGCCCAATCGAATTTTTGCGGTCTTCGATGAACACAATCGCGCACGAAAAACAGCAAGCCTTTTAACCGAGGAAGATTTTCGCCCAGCAGAGGTCGGTCTTCTGTCGGGTCTCGCGGACGCTTGGAAGCTCGATGCTGCCTCGGGTGGAACCGGATTGTTCGCAAAGCTCGCAACGTCTGGCCCGGAGAAGGGGGACAGAGACACCGACTACGTCAAGGAGTATCGCAAAGCCTTGGTTGACGGTAAGTCTGTACTCGCGGTTGTTGCCAGGGGTGAGCACATGCGGGATCACGTCAGGCACACCCTCAAATCGCAAGGGGCACATTTCGTTGTCTTGTTTGGTCGATTTGCCGTCGAAGTTCTGGAAAGCTGAATTGAGCGTGCTTCGATCAGCTCCGAGTGCGCGGTTTAATGCCGCAGGCGTAGGTGGCTCGTTCTTTTCGACTTCTGTGGCATTTCACCGGCGCGGATGAGAACGAAGCCATACGTCAAGCGCTGATGTGGTGTGAGAAAAATTGACGGTGCGGGTCGGCTCGGGAAACGGAAATTTACGCACGGTAAGCGCTGGGACCAAGTGGTTCTACTCTCTGAAATCTTGCCGGTTTCCAAGATCGCGGAAGACGTGATCCCCCGGAGGGATTGCAACTATCTGGGGGATGTTCCAACAAAGGGACGTAAAACGCCACACGATTTGGCACAAACCCGCATCTACACAACGACACATGGCTTTTTGCGGCTCCCAAAATCAGACGGCTTTCAGGCCGCTAATTTTGGGGGCTTGATCCCGACCGAATCCTGGAGCTTTTCGTCCGAGAAATCGTATTCGCCCAGCAGGTTAATATGCTGCCAGGACACGACCGAGCCGTTTGCGATGGTCTGGAATAGGATCCCCCGGGCTTTCGCAGCCCCGAGGCGCTGTCCAGCGTTGCTACTGCGTGGCAGGATGCCATGGACGATATTAAGGGTCTAACGCCTCACGCTTCTCGTGTGAACGGGACTGTGCCAGTGGCGACAATCCCGTGGCGTTTTACGTACCTTTGTTGGAATATCCCCAAAGTGGTATTATTCGCGACTATTTCACCGGCAGATCGAATTCGAAAGTGGCCCCGCGGTCCGGATTGCGCGTTGCCCAAAGGCGGCCGCCGTGGTTCTCGATGATCGAGCGCACGATCGCAAGGCCCATGCCCATTCCCTTTGGTTTGGTTGTGAAAAAAGCGTCAAACAGCCGTGGCATAACTTCAGGCTCTATTCCCTGACCCCAGTCGCGAACCGAGACGTGGATATGCCTCGCTTCGGGTTGACTTGCACGCATCTCCACTTCACGCGGCCCGTCAACACTCTCACAGACCGAATCGAACGCATTCAAGACGAGATTCATCAACGCCTCAATAAGCTGGGTCCGGTTACCAATAACGGTCGGAAGCGTGCTTGGCAGATCAAGCCGCAGAGTGACGTTTTTGAGTGCCGCGTCCGCCCTGACGATGCGTTCGACATCACAAACAATCTGGCGGAGGTCGACCGGGGACATCTGCACTCCTTCTCGTTGAAAGAGCGCCCGAACATTTCGGATGGTTTCAGCCGCCCGGGCGTTATCCTGGATAACGTCATCGATGGCGGCTTTTACCTCCTCCAACTCCGGCCTTTTCGCAGTAAGAAGACGGCGTGCAGCTTGCGCATTACTCCGGACCGCTGCGAGCGGTTGGTTCAGTTCATGAGCCAGTGAAGCTGTCAGTCCTCCCATCATTTCTGTGCGCGATGCCTGACGCATTTCCTGCTCGAGGCGGCGAATCCGCTTTATCTCTTCTTCGGCCCGCTTACGGTCAGTGATGTCCACTATGACCGCGGCGAAAAACGCGGGCGCGCTTCCAGTAGTCGGGACGAAGACGGCACTGATATCCGTCCAGATCACGCTTCCATCTTTGCGCCGAAGGTGTTTCTCGATTCGGTAATCTCGCCGCTGCCCCGCAGCGGATTCTGCTATCCGTGCTTCGGTAGCGGCACGGTCTTCTTCAAGGGTCAACTCCAAAGGGGTGAGCCCTTGAAGTTCCTCCTCCGTGTAGCCGAGCACTTTCTGAAGAGCTAAGTTTGCCGCGATGAAGCGGCCGTCTGGAGCGCAAAACGCGATGCCGGCCGATGAGTTCTCAAACAGCCTGCGCCACCGCTCCTCACTGGCACGCAGAGCTTCTTCGGCCTTTGTTCGATCGCTGTTTTCTTGCCTCAGGTCAGCATACAAACGGGCGTTTTCCAGAGAGATAGCAGCCTGTGAGGCGAGTAGTTCCAGCACCGCGAGACGGTCCCGAGTGAAGACGCGGGGTGTCAGGTTGTTCTCGAGATAGAGCACACCGATCAGCTCACCCTGCTTTAACAGCGGCAGGCAGAGCATTGACCTGGAGTGTCTACGGCGGACGTACTCGTCCGTCGAAAAGAGGTTTTGGACCGAGGCGTCATTGAGAATCACGCTTTCCCGAGTTCGGATCACGTAGCGAAGGATAGACTCGGGGAATTTGGGGAGGGTCATGAACGCCTGGCCAAGCATCACCTGGACACTATCGTCGTGCGTCGTAGCCGCAGCCGCGATCCGGTGCTCGTGTTCGTGGGGAAGGAACAGAAGAGCCCGCTCGGCACCCGCGTGCTCGACCGCGATCATCATGAGCGTCTCGATGAGCTTCCCGAGATCGATCTCGCGGGACACGGCTTGCAGTGCCTTGACCACGGATATGAGATCCAGTTGCTCGATGGGCGCGCCCATCGTGGTAGTTGACCCGAGTGACGCCTGCTCCTCGAGTCCAGGGTAAAGTTGGTCGAGCTGATTCACCTTGCCGAGTGCTCCCCAACCAAGATAGCAGTAGCGCGCGTCACGGAGGCAGGAATGCGCGACTTTTTCGAGGCCACGCTTTAAATAAAAGCGCGCAGCCAGCTCGTTACCAATGCCCTCGTTCTGGACAAAGCCATTCTCGCGCGCTGCTCGGATTGCCTCCTCGTACAAGCGCATGGCATCAAGGTCCCGGCCTTCGATGCGAGCGACCTCGGCCGAGACTAGGTTGTATTTGTCGAGGAAAGTCTCCGGACAGCTCTCTGCCCATTCTCGCAGCTGCTCCAGGGATTGCTTAAGCACTTCGAGCCCCTCGACCTGCCTTTCCGGTTCAGCTGTTTCGTGGAGGGCCGCAATCGTCAGCGCGCTATAGTAGTAATAGTTGACCGATTGGATGAAGGTTTCCGATGACCAGAGCAGCGCCTTCGCCTTCTGAGCTGCCCGAATCGCCGCGTCGTAGTCGCCCGACATGAACCGCGCCTGTAGTTTGAGAATCCAGTGCAAGCAGACCATTGTGGTCATCCGGTCCTCGGTCAATTGGGCCTCAAAGCTTTCCTCATCAAACTGGGCGTCGCTGAAACTGGAGAATTCCGCAGTTTGTCCTCGCATGCTCTGGATGAATCGTTGTTGGCTTACGATGATCTCGGCCACGTCGCGGAACTTGACCTTGCGGACGAATTCCAGGCCTTTCTGTGATTCGCGCCACACCTCGTCGAGGCGGACTCCTTGCATAAGAAGGTCCGTAACGAGATGATTGCAGCTGAAGCAGGCATAAGACAGGTCGTGCGCCTCAATACTAGCGCGGAAGGCGAGCCGGATGAAGTCGATCGCCGTTCTGATGGGCTGTATCCAGAGCACGACCATCTCCATGTTGAAGTACACTCTCCCCTTGTAAGCGTGGAATCCGTATTTCTCGACAAGGCTACAAGCTAGCTTTGCGAAGCGGTAGCCCTCGCGATAGCGGCGGAAGACTGGGCCAAGGATACACCCTAGCTCGGCGTAGCCGTGCGCGGAAGCGTGGGTCGTCCCGTACTTCAGACTTGCGTTTGCAATGTGGCACAAGAGCAGGTAAAACAGGTTGCTGTCGGTGTTCAACGCCGGCGCACGGATCTCCGAGGGCACACGCATCGCGGCCTGCTTCTCCGGGTCGGTCATTAACGGCAGGTCGATGAGACTCTCGATGGAGCGCTTGCCCAGATTTTGCCAGACCTTTTCGTATTCGACCTGGACCTCCTTACGAGTCGGATGAGCCGGCATCTCGATGCCGAACAGGCGCAGGCACTCCAGCCCACTGTCGACGGCCTGCCGGTACTGCGCCCTCATGAGATGGAGAAGGATCTTCACGCGGTACGCGGCCGCTTTGTCGACTTTCGACGCAGCTCTATTCAGCAACTCCGAGATAAGCTCTTCGGACTTTTCAAAATTTCCGTTCAGGTATTCGCACTCGGCGCCTTCCAGCAATAAGCCGAACGCGAGCTCATATCGGCGCTCCCAGACGCTGCCTCCAACTAAGTCGATGCCCGCCGAGAGATAAATACATGCCGAAGCGTAAGCTGTCGAAGTCTTGGCCTTCCTTCCGGCGCAGAGGTTCAATTCTGCCACGTGGTCTTTCTCATCCTGGTCGGAAATGAGGGTGGCGCCAAGGTTGAGCTGATTGACAATATCGAAGATCTTCTCCGTGATCTCGTCCGGGTTCATTTTTGCGATCAGCAAGCGACCGATGCGGAGGTGGACCTCGGCATGCTGTTCCTTCGGGATGAGCGCGTAGGCGGCCTCCTGGACCCGGTCGTGGAGGAACTTGTAAGAGCCGCCTAAGCGCAGGACGAATCCATCAAGGACAGCTTCCCAGAAGTCGGAGTGCATCTTCTCTTCTGATCCACTATGAACCGCAATAAGTGTCGTGACCTGGGCACTGTTTCCCAAACAGGCGAGTTGTTTTAGTGCTCTCTGGGTGGCGACCGGCAAACGCTCCAATTTGCTCACCATGAGATCCGCCACGTTGTCGGTGAAGCCCTTGGCGCGGATGCGGTCTATGTCCCATCGCCAGGCCGCCTCGCGCGGGTCGAACTCGAGAAGGTGCTCTTCGGCAAGAACAGTAAGAAACTGGATCGCGAAGAAGGGATTTCCGGCGGTCTTCTTGTGCACAAGCCGGGCGAGCGGCTTGGTGGACGTACGCTCTTGGTGGACGCTATCGGCTACGAGCCGGTTCACATCACCGAAGGACAGCGGGGCGAGCACGATGTCTGGTACGATCGCCTCGCTCTTGCGGATCGAATCGAGCGCCAGCATGAGAGGATGGTTAGGAGTTACCTCGTTGTCCCGGTACGCACCGATAAGGAGGAGGTACCGGACATCGGGATGGGTGACGAGATGCTCGAGCAGGTTGAGGGTGGCCGCGTCCAGCCATTGCAAGTCATCGAGGAAGAGGGCGAGCGGGTGCTCCTTTCGGCCGAATACGCCGATGAACGCGCGGAATACCGCCTGGAACCGGTTCTGTGCTTCTTGCGGGGGGAGTTCCGGCACGGCCGCCTGCTTGCCGATGATAAGCTCGAGCTCGGGGATGAGGTTTACGACAAGTTGACCGTTCAGACCCAGAGCATCCCGGATCGCGTCCCGCCAACGCCCAATCTCTGCCTCGTTCTTGCTCAGAATCTGCCGAACCAGAGTCTCGAAGGCCTGGGCGAGAGTCGCGTAAGGGATATCCCGCTTGTGCTGGTCAAACTTACCCGAAATAAAGATGCCGCGCGGCAGAACGATTACTTTGTGCAGCTCGTTGACTATCGATGACTTGCCGATGCCGGAGTAGCCCGAGACAAGCACCAGTTCCGGCATCCCGCTCGTCACGACTCGATCAAAGGCTTCCAGCAGCGCTTTGCTCTCCCGATCGCGCGCGTAGAGTTTTTCGGGGATCAGAAACCGATCCGATGCGTCTTGTGCGCCGAGAAGAAACGGGTCAATCCGTCCGAGGGATTCCCAATCCCGTAGGCATCTCCTGAGATCGGCCTCCAGGCCGGCAGCTGTCTGGTACCGTTCCTCGGCGGTCTTAGCGAGAAGCTTCAGGACAATGGCCGATAGGGTTTTTGGAACGTCTTTCCTCCGATCTGTCGGCGGTGCTGGTTGTCGTGCAATGTGGCAGTGGACCCACTCCAGGGGGTCGGAGGCGGCGAAGGGCAGCGCGCCTGTGAGCATCTCGTAAAGCGTGACCCCCAAGGAATAGAGATCGCTCCGAGAGTCGATTGACCGGTTCATGCGGCCGGTCTGTTCGGGCGCCATGTACGCGAGGGTGCCCGCAACAGTTTCGGGAGGCTCGGGAGCCTGGCGCTCACGTGGTAGGTCCGAAGCAATACCGAAGCCGGTAAGCCAAACCTGGTCCGACGTCGGGTCCACCATGACATTAGCCGGCTTTATATCCTTGTGGATAAGGCCATGCTCATGCAGCCCGACCAGCGCGGTTGCCAGTCCGGCAGCGATGCGTAGAAACGGCGTCAGCTCCAACGGGCGCTTAAGAAGGAGATTGAGAGGCTCGCCGCCTGGGTCCTCAAGCACCAGCACCGTCCGCCCGTTATCGCGAACCAAAGCGAGCGGTAGAACTGCCCAAGCCGGGTCAAGCCTGATCCTGAGCGCATATTCATGCTCGAGGCGTCTAAGGGTCCCTTCTGCGGGCTGTTTCGACAAAGGCGCGACAACAAGAATATGGCTTGGTTCAGTCTCCCTTTGGCCGCGGCATAGGACAAACTCCGCGTCTTTCCGTAGCGATTCCAACGTATATGACGAAATTTGTGTCATGGCGGTTTGCAGCCGAATAGGATCGTCTCCCATCACACGGGGCCGCGCTCACCCGTTGGTCCGCGTCGAAGATCGCAGCCACCGTACCGCTTCTCGTATTTCTTTGCACCAAGGAAATAGTCAATTTATAGAGCCGTAGACCACTCCTTGGACGAATTTGAAGTGGGGAGCAACAAGGGGACGAAGCCAAGGTCCTATTTCCTTTTTCTGTAATCACGACGCATTGTTATTCGGCGCACGCAAAAAGCGGGCTAAGAAGGTCACGTCGAACCGCGCACGGCAATCGCAGCACGACAATTTTTACCGTTTGGCCAGTTGACCCTTGGCCGGAGCGGAAAGCCCGGAGAATTCCGAGGGTCAAGCTGGCCGACGAGTTGTAAAATGCGTTCTAATGGAATTCTGGAGCGCCATTTTTTGCTCCAGCACCTCGACGTCAAAAGGAGATCGGCGTATGACGCTTGCCCACGCGCTTGTCTATGTCATTGACGACGACATGTCGATGCGTAAGGCCATCAGAAGGCTCTTAGAATCGGAGGAAAATATTTACCGGGGGCGCGAGAGTTTCTTGCTCGGGCTCCCCATACCGGACCCTCATGCGTCATTCTCGATTCGAACATGCCTGGATTAAATGGTCTCGAATTTCAGGAGGGTCTGGCGGAAGGGGGCGCGCGGAGCAGGTCATTTTCATTTACGGTCGGTGCTAGCCTGCCGAGTTGTGTGCAGGCGATGAAAGCCGGCGCAGTCGATTATCTGCCGAAACCCTTCCGGGACGAAGATCTCCTGTACGCCGTCGCGCGAGCTCTCGAGCGGTCATCCGAGCAGTGGCTCCAGCGCTTGCAACGCAAGGAGATGCGTGTTCGACTTGCAACGCTGTCACCACGCGAGTTTGACGTGCTCAAAGGCGTAATTGCCGGCATGCTTAACAAACAAATTGCTTCGCAATTCGGCACAACCGAGGGGACGATCAAGGTCCATCGCCGGCGCGTTAGGGAGAAGATGGGTGCGACATCCGTGGCGGAGCTCGTGGTCCTCGCGCAGAGGACAGGGATCGCACCGACGTCGACGCATGCTACTAAGGTCTAATATACACGCGCGATCTGAGCGACTATCCTTATGACGCGATGCGCGAACCATTTTTGCGCCCCGTCCAACATGAACGCCGAAAGAAAATTGGTCCGATTGCGCGCCTAATCGAAGCGATGCTCGATTTCTTTGGCGATCTGGATCGTCTAGCGCCAGAAGATGCGATCCTTGCCAGCAATTCGTCGTCCTATCCAACGAGCCAGTTCATCGACGCCGTCTCGCGCCCTGGCCGAGTAGTCAACACCCACTACTACAGGATCGTCGGCTTTCTGTCCCCGGTAGGGTTGCTAATTTCAATCGCCGCTCGCGGTGTCTTTTGACCCGGAGAAAAATGAACATTATCTTATCTGCCGTCTTGCCTGCCGCGGCCGGCGTAATCTGCGTCGTCGATGACGACCCGTCGATGCTCAAAGCACTCAATCGCTTGCTCTCATCGGTTGGCTTGCGGGCAAAGTTGTTTAGTGAGCCGCTCGTTTTTCTCACGTACGTTATCTGTAATACTGTGGCTCTCGCGGTCCTTGATATCTTCATGTCAGGTATGAGCGGCCTCGAAGTCCAGAAGCAGCTCCAAGCCGTTTCGCCCAAGACGCGCGTCATCATAAGTACGGCGAACGACGACGACTCGGTGCGAAACGCGGCGATACAGGCCGGGGCGATCGCCTATTTCGTTAAACCTTTTGACGACGACGCCTTTCTCGCCGCCGTGCATAAAGCCATGGCCTCCTAAGAAACTAGATCAGCACACCCTTAATAGATAAATCGCTTACTGAACAGGCGTAACCGAATGGTTTCTTGCCGCAACAAGAACCCGCAGGCGTTCTGGGGAACTAGCTAGCGAGAGCTGAACGTGCTGGAAGCGATGTTGGCGGGTTCGGAATGGGATCTGACATCGCCGTGGAGGAAAGGTCGCATCACGCTGCCAAACTACCGGCAACATCCAATTCCAAGGTTGGTTGCCGGTTTCTCTATGTATTCATCGGACCAATTGGCGCCCGCCAATTTCTTCGATTAGTTAAGAAAAAGAACTGCGTTTGCTGCCAAGATCTCGCAATTCAACGCGATACCAGCATCCACGCCAATTAATTTTCGTCAGCGCGAACAACCGAGAATGACAATGAAAACATGTTTTAATTGAGTAATCGCACTATCAGCACTCCTGTTGGGGAGCCCGGGGATGGCTTCGGCGACCAGAGTGATCATCAATTTGTCTGATCAGAGGGTCTCGCTGGTACAGCAAGGGAGAATCACACTGGGTTCTCCTATTGGTTCAGGTAAACCTGAGGTTTTTGAGAACCGTAAGTGGCTCAACCTGTGGATCGGGTTGCGTGTGTGATGATCCTATCGAAAGGGGTCGTTTTCGAGAACGAGATCCCGCGACTGCCTGCCCGTTTACCTTTTTGGGCTGAACGATTGGCAAGTTCCTTCGCGAGAATCGGCACGCCGAGATTGAATGCTTACACGCCCTGGACAACGCACACTTTCAGTACTTCGATGATTTCCGCAATCGTTGCGCCATGCCGGCGACGTGTTCTCGTGCGACCACTAAGTCTATCCCCTACGACCGGACAAAGGATGAGCTTACACTAAGCGAGGTGGAGCGAATCCGACCGTGACGTTCGACCCTAAGCTGCGTTGTGGCGGCCGCGCAACGCGCGCCTCCCTCGCCGGAGTCGTTATGCTTTCAACACACTGGTTACGCGGCCAGACAGACGTCCCGGTTTTCGCTTGACCTTCGACGCGTCTCCGTTGCACGGATTGAAAATCACGTCCGCGTTGAGCGGGGTAAGGATCCGCTTTTGGAGCCGTTTGGCTCAGGTCCGGACCCCGGACTTGCCGCGAGCTAAGCGAATTCCTGCGCCTCGAAATCTCTAATTTTAATACGCGCTCGAATCTGATAGCCTTGGCTGAATACAGAGGCTCGCAATTGAAGCCGGACCATCATTCGCCAGCGGATGCCGCTGGACGATTTCGCACCACTCGGTGGAGCGTGGTGTTGCTTTCGGCTCAGATTGCGGCTGAAGGGCGGGTAGGCCCATGAAAACGGAGCCCCAACGCACCTGCCCGAGCTGCGGCAACGAGCTTTCTGGAGCGATGGATTTCTGTCCGGTTTGCATGCTTCGCAAGGGTCTTGCTGGCGGGATTGAATCCGGCCAGTCTTCTTTCGAGGAAGCGGTCAAGCCGACACCGAAACGGGTAGCGCAACAATTTGAGCACTATGAGCTGGTGAAGGGCGAAGATGGGACACCGATTGAGTTGGGTCGCGGTGCAATGGGCGTCACTTAAAAAGCGTTCGACTCGGTGCGAATCTAATTGTGATGTCTTGTCATAGCAACGGCTGGCCGGACCGGATTCTCCATGGCTCCGATGCGGAAGGAGTGCTCCGTCGCGCCCCATGTCCTGTCCTAATCGCTAAAGAACCAAATCAAACGCGGATTTCTCCGATTTTGAACTAGACGTTACAATTTCTCGATCATCTGCCGGGCTTCGTCCACTTTCCGAGCGTCTTTTGAAGCCGCCCCCACAATTCATCTGTCTTACCTTGCGAAAACTTCCCGAAGCGCTGTTTAAGCTTGCCCTTCAGCTCATTCCACGAGCCTTTGATTTGAAGCTTGTTCATAGAAATTTAGACACTTGAGCAGCTACTATTGTTCGACCAGCTTCCCGTCCCCACCTGGATCCGTCGTGTCACTCCCATTCTTATGGACAGAAATCTGTTCGATCACGTACGGACTAGCGAAAGCAAAGCGGGAGAGTTAGTCTTCGACCAGATGTTGGGCGTATGTTAGCGCCACAATAGTTCCCTCGGGCGTCGGTAAAGTGGCAACCTCGGAGGTGGTTCGTCCCTTATGCTCAACCCGACTGCCTCTGTATTGTAGAGTCGAGATCTGGCGCGGTAACGCTAAGCCGTTCCGTTTCCAGATCCCGCTCATCAAACCGGACGTGCGGATTTCTCGCATCCGGCTTTCGGACAGAGTATCTAGTCTGCGCCCACGATGGAGAGGCCAAGGGCTCTTTCATCTTCGCTTCGACATACAAAGCTTCCGCGACCTCCGAGGATTTTCCGGAGTGGTAGACTTGCATCAATGTTCCGTCCTCTCAGCGCTTTCACTTTGACTCTGAACTAAGGTCCCTTTGCTCTACGATCATTACTCGTTTCATTGCTACTACGGACCTCTCCGCCACCCCGCGCGGCCTGCTCCTGATCCTCGCGGATCTGCAGTTGAGGAGGCTATTCCCCACCGCGCCGGGCTTCCCGTGTTGACTCGCTGTTCCTTTGCACTCATACCATCACCAATACCTCGGTGGCTTCGATCGGTGCTCGTGCTGCTCTCTTCCCAATCGAACTGCGGCCTTCGTCTTAATCTCATAGACTCGGCGTCCACATTGCCCTTTTCGAGGCTTGCTCAGTGTTCATTCTCATTATGGTCTAGGTGCTCGCTGATGTGGCCTTGCCGCACCTTTTGCATCGAAGGCTTCGTGTGCTGCCGTTACCGGCAACCCACGCTCCGATTACTTCCGGCTGGAGCATCAGTTGCCGGGTGGGATATCTTCCTCCCACTGGATCAACGCGCCCTTTCACGGCGCACAAGATTTTCCGGGTTAGCCTCTCCCCGTCTTTCATACTACTCGGGCATCACCAAACATGAGCTCCGCGAAGGAACGTGCCAGAAACGTTTTCCCGACGCCGGTTGGACCCAGAAAGATGAATGACCCGATTGGGCGACGCCGATCTGCAGCACCGGGTCAAAACCATTTGCCTCGGCCTAAAATCCAATCGTAAAATATTATAGGATTTCAGGAGACAATCAAAGTCTCTACTCGGTGGCAAGCTGCTGGCACTCGTTCCGGGACCTGAATGATGGGGTCGCGCTCTATCGGCTCCAGACACCCGATGACGTGCTTGAAGAAGCACCAAAGCTTGTAAAGCAATATGATCTGGTAATCGCCGATGGTCCTGCAGGTCTCTCAGAGGTGACTCGAGCCATCTTATTGGTGGCGGATTTGGCTTTATTGCCATGTGGTCCGTCGACCATGGATCTAAGGCCGGCTCGGGACTCTATGCGCGTTGTGAAGCAAGCGCAGAGTATTCGCCAGGGCGTTCCTAAGACGTATTTTGTCCCGAACAAACTCCAGACGAACACCAGATTGAGCCGGGAGCTGTTGGCTACAGCGGAAGCACTAGGCCTTCCGGTCCTTCCGGGTCTCCACCTTCGTCAAGCGTACGCGGATGCGGCAGGGCAGGGGACAGTGGTATGGCGAATGTCCAACGCACGCGCGGCCGCGGAGGAGATCCACCGACTTTTTGTATCGATAACTCATGAAACGACGAACCCTATTTGATACCATTTCGCAGGAGGAGCGCGATTTCATTGAAGCCGGAACTCCGCAAACACGGAAGGAGCCGCCGGCACCAAGTGAAGAACCGCCGCCCGCTCCAAAGGAAGACCAGGTCGCAGAGCGAAAGCCGGCCGAGCGCAGAAGACAGAAGGCACCGGAGCTCCCAACGGTATTAATTTCGCAAACTTACCGGTTGCCGACAGATCTAGTAAAGGACCTTACAAGGGTCGCGGTTGAGAGGAAACTCAACCGTACCGCGCCTTGGTCACAGCAGGATATCGTCGCCGAGGCTGTGCGAGAATGGATTAGTAAGCATGCAAGCAAGCAAGCAAGCATGTAAGGCAGATTCACGCTGTGTTCTCGAATTGTCTCGACACGGGGTGGTGCCGAACGTAGGACCCGGCTTTTGGCATAGACCAAACAGCAGCGATGTTCTAATGTTCACGTGAGATGGCTCCCGTTCGCACAGTCAAAGCTTCGCCGTTATCTAACGCAAAAGTGATCAAAAGGGTCACTCTTGTGGCTCGCGCTATCGCCAAGAACGGCGGCACCGCCAAGGCCTCGCGCAAGGCAAAGGCCCCGGCTATAAAGCCGGTTTCGAAGTAGCGTCTGAATGGATCGAGAAAAGGGTCCTAGTTACGAGGATAGCGCCTTCGTAAACTGCCCCTTCGACGAAGAATACGAAGAGCTGTTTGATGCGATCGTATTCGCCGTTCATGACTGCGGGTTTGTTGCTCGGTGCGCACTCGAAGCCAGCGACTCCGGGGAGGCTCGCATTGACAAGATTCTCGCGATTATCGCCAAATGTAAGTTTGGAATTCACGACATTTCTCGCACCGAACTAAGCAAAAACACAAAGCTCCCACGCTTCAACATGCCTCTAGAGCTGGGCCTGTTTCTGGGAGCTAAAACGTTCAGTCGAAGAGGACCACGAGCAAAAGTGTGCTTGATCCTCGATCGCCAGAAATATCGCTACCAAAAATTCTGCTCCGATATCGCCGGCCAGGATATTGAAGCCCACGATGGTGAACCGCAGATGGCGATAAAAGCAGTCCGGGATTGGCTGCAAACCAACCGGCGCGGCTCGCCCGTGACCATTCCCGACGGAAAGACTATTTATGACCGGTATCGGCGGTTTTTGCTCGAGCTACCAGAACTACGTCGCGGAGCCCGTCTTGATCGGGACGAAAAGTTGATCTTTGTTGATTACCAGATGCTGGTCATCGGATGGATCGCGGCAAATGACTGGCGGCCGTAGTCTTTTCTCTATGCGGCGGAGGCACACCGAACTTTGCGATGTCGTCCTAGATTTTCGGCGACCCTCGACCCGCTCTGCAACTAAAAGCAACCTTGCTTCTCCGTCTGGGAACCCCGACACTTTTTTTAATACGCTCTGGGGTGTTCCCAACGTAGTACACTGACTCGACGGTTGCTATGCTCTACCAAGACTCGGCATCTTGGCCTTTCAATAGGCTTTTAGTCTTCCAAGGCGGGCATGTCTCGGAAGTCAACCAGAACCGGGGCACACGCTTTATTAAGCACCCATTTGATGCGCAATATCTTCCGCCAGCGGGCCCATGAAAATTAAACGATCGGACTAGCGCATGAGCATTAAGGAAATTCTGGAAGAGTTGCCTAAACCTAAACTGACGCCGGAAGAGCGCCGGGAGCTTCGGGACTGGCTGGCCCCGACGAATTTGCCGAAACCGACGCGTTGATTTCTGTCGAAGAAGGAATCCGCTCGGCACAGAGCGGCTCAAGCCTTTCAATCGAGGAAGCCAAGGAGCTCACCCATAAATGCGCTTTCCGGTCGGCATCAGCCCTCAAGCAGGGCAAGATCTAGAAGATATCGTGTTCTTTCATCACGGCCCGCGAACAAGATGCCCGGCCGGCTGAGAGATATGCCCCTCGAAAGTAGCGATCGACAAAGTCATCACGTCTTCCCTCCGGTGCTTCCAGGATGGGCGCGCCCCATTTTTGGGACCGATTTTTAACCCAGTTGCCAAATTGCTCGGCAATATCGCGCAGACGCTTGCGCGTGACTCGCTCGCCCTCACGATAGGCGTTGAAGAAACCGATCACCCGTTCGGGCTGCTGGAAGGGCTGGATCAGGCCGTTTAGTAAAATGCGGTCAAAGCAACGGTATCCGAATTTTATGCTATTTTGGTGATGTTCGCAGAAGGTGTTCATCGCTCGCTCCTGTGTTGTCAGAGACCAGGAACATACGGTGATGACTCCCTCTGCGACATCGAGCCACTTAAAGGGATATCAAGGGCAAAGGCCCTTGGCTAGTTAGCCTTGGACACGGTGGTCCATAAATGGACGCCACCAACCCGTCAGGCTGGCGACGACGATGATACCCATCAGTCCCGGCCTCACGTATTCAGCGATCCCGGTCCCGTGATCGTGGTCATCATGGTTATGATCGTCGTGGCGGCGAGCATAACCTCACTATTTCGACGTGCTCATAACGGATCACAAATATGCCTCTGGTGGCTGGCCTTGAAATGATTCGGCTTCTCCGTCTAAGCTTGAACACACTTTCTTGCCACCAACACAATGAGTTCCTCTGATTCATCTGTCTCATTCCGAGGCCTTTTGGGAAACGCTTTATGTTCGATCTCAAAATGGTGTTCTTCTATAAATGCATAAAGCTGACGATTATCTTTGAGACCCTTGTCGGAAAATAACAACCGGTTTCCCCGATGGGGCAAATTGAGGACAATAATCCTGCCACCTGGTTTGAGATATTTCGCAAACCCATTCAGAACCTTTCGAAAATCCACGTAGTTCAACGTATCCGAAAAAACGATCGTATCCGCACGTTCTGTTTTTGTCTCTGTTTTAGGGTTTATCTCAAGGAATGCGCAAACCCTAAGTAGAGCTTTTCGGAAACTCAGCGTCCCAAACTGTCCCACCTTCTCCGCGTCAAGCCGGATTCTCAGATCGTCCAACGATCCAACGTTATCAGCGGCTATATCGACACAGATTCGCTTCCTTGCCGGTTTTGTTTTTAATAGTTGCGTTACTGGCGACGCGCCACTGCCAACATCAATGATCAGATTGCCAATCTTTTCTTCTGTCTCAAGCTTGCCAAAAACAGGCTTCAGCAGCCACTGCTTTAATTCTGGGCCATATGATTCACCCCAATATTGTTGCCACGGATTCGCATCATTCTGAATCATTCTGGTTTCCCGTCGATGTTATCGGTCTGTTCTCAAACAATGTGGTTTCATTCTCACGCAATGTGGTTCTGAGTGGCCCGTTATTCTCAACTAAAGTGGTTCGAAAACGAGCGATGTTCTCGGTTCCCTATAACGAACCCAGACGTCACCGTACCTCCCTGTTAGCCAAGCTCGCTGCCACTCCTCGCTGAAGGACCGTTTTTATGCCGCATCGGAGAGCGCCTCGCCAGAGGGAACTCCGTGCTCCGTGCGGCGTAAAACGGGATACGGCATAGCCCCCGAGGGGTGATTGTGTACGACGACAAAGGCATAAGCAGAATGGACGATTGCCGGCTTAAAAATCTCCCTCGGGTGCGCGAGTGATTCGTTGACAGTACCTTTGGTGACATCAACCGCAATCAAGTCCCAGAGCTGATCTCCGGCCCGAGTGAAGCCGTGAAGGCATGTTCGCCGTGTCGCTCGGTGCTAGTGCGTTGGGCGGCATGTTGGGTATGGCGAGCGGCATCTTCATTGGCCGAATCGCAGATTCTTCAGGTAAGCTGAGGTCGCTGTTCGACAGAGCTTGATTCTGCGTCTGCTGACCACAGACGAAGCGCGGATTGAACAGAGCAGCGACCGCCACGACGATGCGCAATTGGTTTCGGGTCAAACGCATCGCTCAGCTGTCAAAGAAAGCCAGTGATTCGGCAGAAACGGACGTCAACCAGAACAACCCGCAACACTTCCTGTTGGAAAGCTTGCATATCCACGCAGGAGCGGTAAACGATCTCGGGAGTATCGAAACGTTCTTGAAAAGCATCTTGTGCTTGTGCTCGGGCCGACACAGCTAAAGCAGCAACGAGGCGTTCGGCTTTACGAGTCGTCATGAAGGTGCGGAGCTCGACCGCGGAGGCCTTTGCCAGGGCCTTCAACGAACCAAAGTGAGCTAAGAGGCGAGCCGCGACCGCTTCTTTCCCGACTAGTAAACTTAAGTGTTCGACATCGCTCAACGCATTGACACCATAGCGCGAGAGCTTTTCGGAGACCGACAGCGAGAAGGTTCAGCGACGAAGGAGCAACTTCGGCTCGAGTATTTTGAAGTTCGCTCGAGAACGGAAAAATATGTTGTAACATATTTTTTGGCTGAGAGCGAAGTGAAGCAGAGCGACCCACGGAAAGAGGCCGTAGGAGCAAGAGCGCGGAAAGCGGTCGAGGAGTGCGCCTGAGAGTACGCACCAACAATGAGGTGAAAGTCCTCATCGGACAGAAACACTGGTCTGTCCGTAGCTGAAGGCAACTGCGTCGTCGAGAGACGGGGTGGAGAGCAGCCGGAAGCGAAAGACCAGTCCATAAAGAAAACAATGATGAACTCGATTCGGCCTGATGCATTGGCGAGCCTGCTCCTTAAAGGCGAAGCCAAGAACGGAAACCGTCCCGTAAAGGGAGAACGGACATTTCGCGACCTATCCCTGGCAAGAGCACAGTGAGCAGTCAGATAGGAATGCATGGGGTGGTTGGAGATAGAATGGTCGGAAGTTGGAGCGATATGAATCAGGGATCACGAACCGGGAAAGGAACAGCGTTCATTGTCTGCAGGAGGCCCGAAGAACTGTACCCGGGAGGTGACAGAGCCTTCGTAGTAGCTAGGAAGCGGAGTAATGCCCGTGGAGCCAAGGGAGGCAGGAAGGTGGAGGCGTGAAAGACAGAACGAAGGAACAACAACCCTCGGCAGTGCCGGAAA